>SMVB01350944.1_pt1 | contig 13265 bp, 14 predicted proteins | sample 2456461 | NCBI WGS metagenome assembly SMVB01 (sample SAMN11095934, study PRJNA526329) | marine sediment metagenome | biome: Marine sediment; feature: Surficial sediment; material: Deep marine sediment; isolation source: Hadal surficial sediment | place: Pacific Ocean | collected 2014-05 | depth...
CTTTGGCAGGGTTTTTTTGCCGATACCCCAAATCCTGTTGACCGGCATGGGGTCCAGAAAAGCTCGTACGCCATCGCTTGGCACATGCACAAACCCCCGCGGTTTACCCACATCGGAGGCAAGCTTGGCCAGGAATTTGTTATGCGCCATACCGACTGAAGCATGTAAACCGGTGTGGTTCATAATTTCCGCACGCAGGAACGCACCGATGGTTTCGATGCTGCCCAGTAAAGCCAGGCTGGCCGTTACGTCCAGGAAGGCCTCATCCAGGGACAAGCCTTCAACTTCCGGTGTGACCTGGCGAAATATCCTGAACACTTGGGCGGACACTTCACGGTAGCGCGACATTCTGACCGGCAGAATGATGGCCTGTGGACACAATCGACGCGCCTGTCCAATAGGCATGGCAGAAAATACACCAAACTTCCTGACTTCATAACTGGCCGCGGCGACCACGCCGCGCCCGCCTGTTCCACCCACGATGACCGGTTGACCGCGATATTGAGGAAAGTCATGTTGTTCTACCGAGGCATAAAAAGCGTCCATATCAACGTGGATAATTGCCCGTTCGCGCGCCAGCTTTTGTTCCGGCATTTGTTCTGGATTTGCGGTTTGAGTCACAGTGCGTTCATTATATCGTTATGGACGCCGTAGCCACAGCACAGATATCCAGGGAAGAGTTCCCCATTCTGCAGCATGGTCTGTATGCCAATCATGCGGCAATTGCTCCATGGCCGCGGCTGACCAGCGAAGCTGTGATTAGGTTTGCAGAAGAAAACTGTCAACAGGGCCCGGAAAAATATCCCCGCTGGCTTTTGCAGGAAACACGTTTGCGCAAACGTCTTGCAACGCTGATCAATGCAGCTTCTGCGGATGATATCGCATTGCTGAAAAACACCACCGAAGGGATTTGCACCATTGCCAATGGGATTGATTGGCACAAGGGTGACAACATCGTTCTGCCTCTGGATGAGTTCCCGTCCAATCGCTTGCCCTGGTTGGCTTTGCGGGATTCGGGTGTCGAGGTTCGCGAAGTTGATATCCGCTCCGCCAGCGACCCTGAACAAGCCTTACTGGCGCGTATGGATAAGCACACACGGCTGTTATCTGTCAGTGCTGTGCAATGGATTGACGGTCTGCGATTACGCCTGGAAACCCTGGGTGCGGCCTGTCGTCATAACGAAGTGTTGTTTTTTGTAGATGCAATCCAGCACCTTGGCGCTCTGCAAATGGATGTACAGGCTTGCAATATCGATTTCCTGGCTGCAGACGGGCATAAATGGCTGTTGGCACCCGAGGGCATTGCTGTTTTGTATTGCCATAAGGATATCCGCAGCCGATTAAGACTGCGACAACATGGCTGGCGCATGGTGGATGAGTCGTATCAATTTGATCGTGCTCATTGGCAGCCCAGTGAAAGCGCAATACGATTTGAAGCAGGCAGCCCAAATATCCTGGGCCAGACAGCCTTATACGCATCCGTTGGATTGTTACAGCAGGTCGGGATGCAGAGAGTCGAAGCTGGTATTGCAGAAAACTCGCTCACTCTATCGAAAGGTCTCACGGATATTGCTGGGGTTGAACTGCTGCGGGAGTTTGACCCGCAATCCTTCTCAGGAATAGTCTGTTTCAGAACACCGCAGCGGGAATTGGCCGAAATACACCGGGCCTTCAAAAAAAGTCATCTGACTTGCGCCCTGCGTGGTGATGCTATCCGTTTGTCACCCCATTTCTACCAGGCAGGCAGACCCATAGATGACATATTGGATCTGATTGAACATATTGTATAGATCAGTTTAACTATATTCTCTATATAATTGATATTATTACATTGTATGAGTTCGTTTTTCACCTTTCATGAGTGCGGCAAGATGTGACTCTATGATCGTCCTGGCATGCGCACCATCGGAGGTATCACCAAACTGCACACCGATACCCGGCCTGCGGTTACCCTGGGCACCGGGTGGCGTCACCCAGACTACTCTTCCCGGTATAGGCAGGCGTTCTTCAAGCTCCATGATGGTTAACAACAGAAAAACCTCGTCACCCAGGGCATAACGCTTGGTGCTCTGAACAAACAGGCCGCCGCCCTGGATAAAAGGCATATACGCGCTGTACAGCGTTTGCCGGTCCTTGATTGATAGTGAAAGTATCCCTTGTTGCGTCATACTCTTATCCTCGTTGTATACCTGTCATCCATGACCGCCTGAGTAGATATCAGACAATCTGTTCTGCCCATCTTATCAGCCAATCCTGCAGAAGTAAGTCCCCGCGTACCGGAGTGGCCGATAATTGCCGGTTGATATCTGCCTGTCTTTGTAACTGCAGCAGCGTTTTACTGCGTAATTTTGATGTGTCCGGCAGCCAGTTCGCAGGCATACCCGCCATGATGGATTTAATCACATCACCGGTGCATAGAGACAACCAGCGCCATAAATCTGCCGGCTTCAAATCATTTAAACCGCTGCCCACAATCGAAACCGCACCGGGCCGGCCCAACAACGTGGCCAAACCCTCACGCACCTTTCCATATGCCTCCAACTCCGGTGATGCAAGGTACTGCAGGGCCCTCAGCGGACTGTGCCCGGCCGCCTGCAGTGCCGTTTCAAGCGCTTCGTCAGCTGCGTCAGATTGCTTTTTCAGCCAATCGCGAACAACGACGTTGTCGGGTTGTTTGACGGAAACAGACTGGCAGCGACTGCGGATGGTGACCGGCACCCTGGCAGGATTATCACTGACCAGGATCAGTACTACATCACCGAATGGCTCCTCGAGGCTTTTCAAAAGCGCATTCGCCGCCGAGGCATTCATTGCTTCTGCAGGGTGTATGTACGCCACTTTTCGTTGTGAGATGGATGCGGTCAGATGCAAGCGTCCCGTCAGTGCCCGCACCTGATCAATCTTGATGACCTTGCCGTCCTCCTCGGGGTAAATCTCAAAATAGTCCGGATGAGCGCCGCCTTTGAGTAGCTGACATGACCTGCACTGCCCGCAGGCATCGGTCTGGTTTTCATTGCACAATAGTTTAGCGACCATCGCCCGCGCCAGGCTGTTTTTGCCACTGCCGGCGGGACCCTCAATCATCAGTGCGTGTGCCAGCCTGCCTTGATCGACACGCTGGATAAAGAATGACCAGTGCCCGGCAAGCCACGGATAAATGTTATTGGTCGCTGTCATATTCGAGTTGGTCACAAGCCAGGTGCTGCCTCCAATACGCCCTGCACCTGGTGCCAGACCTGGTCCTGATCGGGAGCGGCATCAATCACCTTGAAGCGATCGGGGTTGGCCGCCGCGCGTTCGAGATAGGCCTTTCTGACCCGTTCAAAAAACAATATCGATTCAATTTCGAATCGGTCTGCGGCCCCTCGGCCTGCGACCCGGCGCATTCCCACTTCGACCGGTACGTCAAAAAGCAAGGTCAGGTCCGGTTGAAGCCCATTGAGAACCAGGCTTTCAACACTGGCCACAGTTGCCGCCCCCAACTGCCGGCCACCACCCTGGTAAGCGTAGCTGGCATCGGCAAAACGATCGCAAACCACAACCTTGTCTTCTGCCAACGCAGGTCTGATGACTTCCTGTACCAGTTGGGAACGCGCGGCAAACATCAGCAGCAATTCGGCAGTCGGGTTCAATCCCGCGTTACGTGTATCCAGCAACAGCTGCCGTATTTGTTCTGATACGGGTGTGCCTCCCGGTTCACGGGCCTCTATGACGGTCTTGCCGCGCGCAGCAAGCCAATCGACAATACGTCCGTGCTGGGTGCTTTTCCCAGCACCCTCACCGCCTTCGAGGCTGATGAAGTATCCCTGCTGGTCAGGATTCATTGTTTTTTACCAAGCCGGTCTGCTGGATTTTTATTGCTGTTGATCAACTGTTTCACTGCCTTGTTGTGGTCTTCAAGTGTACTGGAAAATGTGTGTCCGCCCTGCCCGTTGGCGACAAAAAACATGGCCTCACCCTGTTTGGGGTGCGCAGCCGCCTGCAGGGCTGCCATACCTGGCAAAGCGATCGGCGTGGGTGGCAGGCCGTGGCGGGTATAGGTGTTATAGGGCGTATCGCGCTTAATGTCCTTACGACGAATATTTCCATCGTACGATTCACCCATACCGTAAATCACCGTTGGATCGGTTTCGAGGCGCCAGTGTTTTTGCAAACGGCGTACAAAAACACCGGCTATTGCCGCACGTTCACTGGCCAGGGAAGTCTCTTTTTCAATAATGGACGCCATTGTCAGCATTTCATCGGCGGTCTCATACGGCAGACCGACGTCACGACCTTCCCAGGCCCTGGCCAATTCCATTTGCATGGTCTTATATGCGCGTTGCAATACCTGCAAATCTGAATCACCGCGAACGAAGGCATAAGTCTCCGGCAGGAACCAGCCTTCTGGATTCCCTGCGGGTAGTCCCGCTGAGTTGTGCAGCGTCGCCACGCTGTCAATCGTATGCTGCAGTACAGCGTTTTTTCCAATTTCTGCGAGTAGTTGTTTTACCGTCCAGCCTTCGATGATGGTAAACCGGTAATCAACCACTTTTCCGGAAACCAGCAATGTCAGCAGATCAGAAGGCAGCAGGTCGGGACCCAGGTGATACTCACCCGTCTTGATCGTGTCTTGCTGACTGCGTCCCAGCAAGCGCCAGTGCCAATCCATACGGGTAGCACCCCGGTCCTCGAGTATTGCAACAACGGTGCGAATACTGGCGCCGGCCTTCACATTCAACAGCAGCCCGGATTCTTCAATGTTTAACGGGGTTTGCAGGAACCGCTGATGTTGATGCCACAATCCCGACACGCCGGCCACCGCCAATAACAATAAAATCAACGCCAGTGGCAACAGCCGCTTCATTTCTTGCGTGTTTCCTCCAGCAACCAGGCCTGCACTTCCCTGGTAACCGGTCCGATTGCAAATGACTGTTCGTCAATTGCTGTTATTGGAACAACACCCTTGACGGAATTACAAATGAAAACCTCATCGGCTTCCAGTAACTGGTCAACCAGGATACGCCGCTGTTCGCAGCGGTGACCAAAACCAGCCAGTATCTGGCTGCGTACGACGCCACGCACACCGCAGCGGTCTAACCTGGGGGTTAGCAGACGGTCCTCCTTGATCAGAAAAATATTGGCCGCGATAGCACATATGACATGGTCTTCCCGATCCAGCAGAATGCCTTCGGCTGCACCACTGTCGCGCAGCTCCGCGCTGGCCAGCACCTGTTCAAGACGGTTCAAGTGCTTGATTCCACCCAACGCGGGCTGTATGGCCAGGCGTAGTTTACAAATTTGTGCCTCGATGCCGTTTCTTGCCAATTCAGCAATACCCTGCGGGTAAGGATGGGCACTGACTATCCTCACACAACTTGCATCCTCTGGCGGCATATAACCGCGAGCCAGACCGCTGCGGGTCAAAACGATCTTGACCACAACATCGGCGCGCCCGGCGCTGACCGTCTGTACTTCACGCAACAGCACCGCCTGTGGCGGCATTTTGAGACCGAGACGCTCGCAACCAGCACCCAGGCGGTCCATATGCGCCTGCCAGCGACGTGGCCGGTTCTTGTGTACAACCAGGGTTTCAAACAGACCGTCGGCGTAATTCAGACCACGGTTGGTGGTCGCAATCAGTGTGGATATTTCTCCGTCTACCAGGCATTCAAGCATGCGATCGTCCTCAAAGTGTTTCAGCGTGAATGGGACCCAGGGCCCGCAACAAGCCACGGGCTTTGTCTTCGGTTTCTTTTATTTCGGCTTGTGCAATGGAATCAGCCACAATACCCGCGCCGGTACGAAAACCGATGCGGTCATGGTGCAGCAGCATCGAACGAATCAGTATATTCAAGTCCATATCGCCATCAAGCCCAAGGTAGCCAAATGAGCCGGTGTAGAAACTGCGGCCCTGCTGCTCCAACTCAGCGATAATCTCCATACAACGAACCTTGGGGCAGCCGGTGATGGTACCTCCCGGGAAAACGGCCCGGATCACATCAACCGGTGAAACGTCGCTGCGAAGACGGCCGCGCACATTGGAAACAATATGATGAACATGTTCGTAGGTTTCGACAACCATCAGTTCGTTCACTTCCACGCTACCGGTCTCGCACACCCTGCCAAGGTCATTTCGTTCCAGATCTATCAACATGATGTGTTCAGCACGCTCTTTCGGGTGCGCCAGTAGTTCACGGCTTAAAGCCAGGTCGGAATCGCTGTCGGTACCTCGAGGCCTGGTACCGGCAATCGGTCGTGATTGAACCTGGCCTTGCTTGATATTGACCAGCCTTTCCGGGGAAGAACTCATTAATACATAGTCATTCCAGTGAATCAAACCCGCGAACGGTGCCGGATTACTTTTTCGTAAGGAACGATAAAGGGCGGCAGCGTCAACCCTGGAATCAAATCTGGCTTGCCACCCACGTGACAGATTGACCTGGAAAACATCACCATCCAGAATATATTCGTGGATTTTTTCCACTGCCTGTTTGAACGATTCAGGTTGATCAACGGTGATGCTGCTCAAGTTGACAGAATAGTCAAGTGGCTTGCTTTGCAGGTTTTCAAGCTCGTTACGCATGGTGTCCAACAATGAGCGGGTTTCGGCCACCAACTGCAGGACACCCGCTTGATTGGGGTCGACATAGACTGCAGCCGGACAACGGCTGGCAAAGGCCACCGGGAACCCGTCTGTGGCCGCCGGGAATTGCACCACCGGCTCGATTTCTGCTGCCAGTTCATAACCAAGGTAGATAAACCAGCCACCAATGAACGGCCAATCAACAATTTCGCGTTGAGTCTGTCTTTCTTGCTGGAACCATTCATCGAGCCTGGATAAGAAGCTCTCGCCTGCCCCATGGCCTGGCGCTGATCCCGGACCGACTATGCTGCCATCGGAGTGAGAACTCAGATGCTGGCCATTCGTACGAAGTAACAGACTACGCTCGCCCAAGGGACCAGGCGCGGCACTGTCAAGCAAATAGGGGTATTGATCGGGTAACGCAGTCGCTATGCCGGTCAGGTCGTGCGCACATTCTAGCGAGCAGTTGTGCAAGATAGGAATCAGTCGGTAAATTTTCGGAAAATAAGACTGCCATTAGTGCCGCCAAACCCAAATGAATTTGAAATAGCAATGTTCACATCCATTTCACGGGCCGTATTGGGCACATAATCCAGATCACAACCATCACCCGGATTATCAAGATTAATGGTTGGAGGAATGATGCCATCGCGGGAGCTCAGCAGGCTGAAGATAGCCTCGACCCCCCCTGCAGCTCCGAGCAAATGCCCGGTCATCGACTTGGTTGAACTGATGGCAATGTCATAGGCGTGTTCGCCAAATGCGGTTTTCAGCGCCGTGGTTTCGGCAAGATCACCCAATGGTGTTGAGGTGCCGTGGGCATTGATATAATCCACATCTTGCGGGTTCACGCCGGCGTCTTTTAGAGCAATCTTCATACAGCGTGCAGCCCCCTCACCGTCTTCGGGCGGAGCCGTCATATGAAAGGCATCAGCACTCATACCAAAACCGATGATTTCACCGTAAATGGTCGCAGCACGTTTTTTTGCGTGTTCCAGTTCTTCAAGCACCAGCACGCCGGCACCGTTGGACAGTACAAATCCATCGCGCTCGGCGTCCCACGGACGGCTGGCTTTCTCGGGTTCATCATTGCGCGTAGACATGGCCCGTGCAGAGATGAACCCACTCATGGAGGTAGGCGTTGTTGCATATTCCGCACCACCGGCCACCATGACATCAGCTTCACCGTATTGGATCATACGTGTGGCCGAACCCATGTTATGCGTCGCGGTACTACAAGCGGTGACAATCGCGATATTGGGACCCTTGAGATTAAATTTGAGGGACAAATAACCGCCGATCATATTGATAATTGAGCCCGGGATAAAGAACGGACTGACCTTACGCGGGCCACCGTTCAAATAGGCTTCGGTTGTATTTTCGATGGTATTGAGACCACCGATACCTGAACCCAGGGCGCATCCGATGCGCTCGGGATCATGACTTGAATCTTCATTTAAAAGCCCTGCGTCCGCCAGTGCGTCGGAGGCGGCAGCAAAACCATAATGGACAAATTCATCCAGGCGCTTGGCTTCGCGGGGGCTTAGATATTGAGATATATCAAAATCACTGACTTCACCGGCGATACGGGTTTTCATGAGCTCCGCATCAAATGAGCTAACGATTTTGATCCCGCTGCGGCCATTACATATAGCTTCCCAGGCAGTGTCAATCGTACTTCCAACAGGTGACACAATACCCATACCGGTTACCACAACCCGACGTCGCGACATCTGCAAAACCTCAAAAATGATTTGACTGAAACAAATAACGGCCGACTAGTGTCGGCCGCCATCACGCATTACATATTGTCAGGTTCAGCTTTTAGTAGAATTGACGTAGTCAATGGCCTGCTGAACACTGGTGATCTTTTCCGCATCTTCATCCGGAATTTCACACTCAAATTCTTCTTCGAGCGCCATGACAAGCTCAACGGTATCCAGTGAATCTGCGCCGAGGTCATCAACGAAAGAGGCGTTGGTGGTAACTTCTTCTTCTTTTACACCAAGTTGCTCTACAACAATTTTCTTAACGCGTTCTTCAATACTGCTCATTTTTTACTGATTCCTAAATAGTGTGACACAAGAGACGCAATTTTAAAGAAAATGTGTCGTCTCTGCCAGTCCTTCTTTTATCCCATGTACATTCCGCCATTCACATGAATGGTCTGACCGGTGATGTAATCGGCGGCCGATGATGCGAGAAAACTGACAGCCGCGGCAATATCATCCGGATCACCGAGTCGTTTCAACGGGATATCCGCCAGCATGGACTCACGTTGGGCCTCGGTCAACTCGCGCGTCATGTCGGTGTCAATAAACCCCGGCGCAACCACATTCACCGTTATTCCTCTTGACCCGACTTCACGGGCCATGGACATGGAAAAGCCCATCATGCCGGCCTTGGCCGCTGCGTAATTGGCCTGACCCGCGTTGCCCATCGAGCCGATCACTGAAGCGATACTGATAATGCGTCCTCTGCGGGCTTTCATCATGCCACGCAAACAGGCCTTGGATAAGCGGTAAACAGAGCGCAAATTGGTATTCAGGACCGTATCCCAGTCTTCTTCAGACATACGCATCAACAGCTGATCCCGGGTGACACCAGCATTGTTTACCAGGATGAGAGGCGCCGAAGCCTGTTCGGTAATTTCAGCCAGCACAGCGCTGACGTCATCCATTTCATTCACATTCAGCTTCAAGCCTGTCAGGCCCTCAACCCCTCTGCCGCTAATCGCCTGGGCTCCGGCCTCTGTTGTGGCAGTACCAAATACACGTGCACCCGCCGCTGCCAGCTTGTTTGCAATGGCGGCGCCAATACCCCTGCTTGCACCGGTTACCAGTGCAACCTGATCCTGCAATCCGTTATTCATTTGTCTTCCTCCGGCTGCATAGCCCGGTTGATGGAGTCCTGCCCTGTCAGGGCAAAAACAGTCGAACCCCTGGAAATTCTTCGATTCAGTCCGGCCAGCACCTTACCTGGTCCGCACTCGACAAACCTGGTGACGCCGGAATCCAATAGCGAAGCAATGGTTTCGGACCAGCGAACAGGCTGCCACAACTGCCGCGCGAGTGCTTCCCTTACCTGTTCTGCATCATGGTATGCGCGCACGTCCGCATTTTGAATGACCGGTATCGAACTGTCGGAAAAATGGCAAGCCAACAATACATTCCGAAGTTCTGCAGCAGCGGCTTTCATTAGCAGGCAATGCGAGGGTACGCTGACCGGCAGCGGTAATACACGCCGTGCACCGGCCTCTTTTGCCATCTCCCCGACCCTCGCGACCGCATCACGGTTTCCCGAGATGACCACTTGCCCCGGGGCGTTGTAATTGGCACATGCAACCACTTCACCATTTGCCACCTGCTCGCACAGCTTACGTAACACATTGTCATCAAGACCGAGAATTGCCGCCATGGCACCGGTACCCACAGGTGTAGCCGCCTGCATTAAACGACCGCGTTGTGCAACAATTGCGACGGCCTCTGTAAACCCAATAACCCCGGCCGCCACCAGCGCGGTGTATTCACCGAGACTGTGACCGGCGAAGAAATCCGGCTGTTCACCGCTAGATTGTTGCCAGACACGCCAGGTGGCGATACCTGAGACCAGCATCGCGGGTTGGGTGATTTCGGTTTTGTTGAGTTCCTCAAGCGGGCCTGCAGAGCTCACTTCCCAAAGGTCATAACCCAACACGGCTGACGCTTCTGAAAATGTGTCCTGCACCAGGCTAAAATCATCGGCCAGAGCGGACATCATACCCACCGATTGTGAGCCTTGCCCGGGGAACAAGAAAGCTGTTTTTGTCATATGTATTCCTGTCAAATCAATCGACCAGTGGCCGATAGGTGAATGTATTCATTTAATATTTAATCAGTGCAGAAGCCCAGGTGAATCCACCCCCAAAAGCTTCAAGTAACAGCATATCACCGCGTTTTATCCTGCCTTCGCGGACTGCTTCATCCAACGCCAGGGGCACCGAAGCAGCCGAGGTGTTGCCGTGTTTATCAACCGTGACCACGACCTGATCCATGGTCATACCCAGTTTCCTGGCGGTTGCTGAAATAATGCGGAGATTGGCCTGGTGCGGAATCAACCAATCCAGATCTGTTTTTTCCAGCTTATTGTGCGCCAGGGTTTCGTCGACGATACGGCCCAGGGTCGTGACTGCAACCTTGAAGACCTCATTGCCTTTCATTTTGATTTTAACCCCACCGCGTTCTTCTGCTTTGAAACCGGTGCTTACCCCCACATCCACACTGAGCAGGTTGCTGTGTCTGCCGGCGGAATGTATGTGGGTTGATAAAATTCCTGCTTCATCAGAGGCTCCGAGCACGACCGCACCGGCGCCATCACCAAACAATATCGCCGTACCGCGGTCACCCCAATCCAGCATCGCGGTGAGCTTGTCCACACCAACAACAAGCGCCGTTTTCACATCACCGCAACGGATGTATTTGTCAGCGACCGACAAGGCATACAAAAAACCGGAGCAGGCCGCATTGACATCCATGGCACCGCAATCCGGCAATTCTAACCGTGCTTGCAATAAACAGGCGGTACTGGGGAATACCAGGTCGGGAGTTGTCGTACCGACGATCAACAGGCCGATTTCATCGGGGCCGATGCCTGCAGACTCCAGCGCCCGCTGCGCAGCAGGTTCTGCCATATCGCAACTGGTTTCATCGTCACGAGCGACACGTCGTTCGCAAATGCCTGTGCGTTCCCGTATCCATTGATCCGTGGTGTCCAGTACTTTTTCAAGATCGGCATTGGTAACGATTTTCTCAGGCAAATAACTGCCGGTACCCATTATTCTTGAAAATGTCACAGCTAGGTCTCTATGGAGTACTCATTAATCATCGATTCAATCAACCGGGGAATCTGACGCTCTGCTTCGGTTATGGCTTCCTGGATAGCGTGGGCCATGGCCTCGCGATTTGCATTGCCGTGACTCTTGACCACCACACCCCGGAGACCGAGTAAAGGGGCACCATTATGCTTGGACGGTTCAAATCGCGCCAGTGTGCGCTGCAGGGATGCTCTGCTTAACCGGGCTCCCAGCCTGGTCAGAAAACCGGTTTTTAAGGCAGTATCGAGATGCGAGAAAAACATCCGGGCCAGTCCTTCGCCGGATTTCAGTATCAAATTTCCTGAAAAGCCGTCACAGACTGCTACATCCGCATTACCGGCAAAAATATCGTGACCTTCAATAAATCCTGTGTAGTTGATGGGTAATTCTTTCAACATCGCATGGGCTTCCTTGATGACCGCGTCACCCTTGCTGTCCTCATGCCCTACATTCAACAGGGCCACTTTCGGCTGTCCGGAAACGCCATCCCCGGAAACACCTTCCATGGGACAGGCAACCGATCCCATAATGGCAAATTGCACCAATTGATTTGCACTCACATTCAGGTTTGCACCCAGATCCAGCAAACTGGTATGTCCCGAGGCTGATGGGATACGGGACATCAAAGCCGGCCGCTCTATTCCCGGTAGCATGCCGAGCAGTTTCACACCAAGGGCCAGCATCGCGGCGGTACTGCCGGCGCTGACACAGGCGATCGCGCCTCCATCGGCAACTTGCTCCAGGGCCAGCCACAGACTACTGCCCTTGCCACGTCGCAGTGCGGCGACCGGCCGTGCATCTGAAGCCAATGCGTGGCTCGCGTCAATGATGATGAGACGATCAAAACAACTCTCAAATCTCCGCTCTGATCGGTGCTTGTCCATTACAGGCGCTAACTCTTCAGGAATCCCACACAAACGAATTTGCAGATCAGGCTGAGAGGCCAGTACATCCAATGCGGCAGGGACGGTTACCGCGGTGCCAAAATCACCACCATGCGCATCAAGTGCCAGTACAGTTTTATGGGTGGAGGTCAATTCGGACATATTCACGCAATTTTATACCACAAACAAAACCGCCGACGGAATCGTCGGCGGTCAGTGCAATATATTAATCCTTTACGCAGGATAAGATCTATTCTTCTTCGTCAAATTCAACGACTGGCGAATCGATGACCTTTACACCTTTGTAGTAACCTTCGGGGGTCATATTGTGACGCAAATGTGTTTCGCCAGTGGTCGGGTCCACAGATAACGTGGGTGCCTTCAGTGAATCATGTGAACGACGCATTCCACGTCGGGATGGGGTTTTTCGGCTTTTTTGTACAGCCATGATGATCTACTCCTAATTCAAAAATCAAATAACGCCAAATAAAAAATTACAATAATTCTGTCCAAAATTCTGTCAGTTCCGCTTCAACATACCCTGTAAAGCGGCAAAGGGGTTTTTTCTGACCCGTTTTTCCGGTTCTGCGCTCTTGCGCCTTTCCCCGCCGGTCGAATATTCAACCTTTTCCAGACCCGGTTTACGCGGAATTTGTGGCAAAGCGAGCAACAACTCGTCTTCTACCAGGCTGGCTATAGCCAATCGTCCATTTTCCATTAAAACCGGCTCGTAGTTTTCCGGTATTTCTTGCTGCTCGAATTCGTTATCAATGACAGCCAGTTCACTACGGCGTTTCACCTGCTCGTCATAAACTTCAAGACTGGCCTGGCAAAACAATGGCAATTCAGCTTCAACCTGCAAGTCTATAATCACCCGCCTGTCGATATCGGATCTGAATGCCGCCACAAAGGATGCCTCACCTTGCGCATGGACCAGAAGTTTTGCCAATCTTTTCATCCGCGA
>SMVB01241371.1_pt1 | contig 13259 bp, 11 predicted proteins | sample 2456461 | NCBI WGS metagenome assembly SMVB01 (sample SAMN11095934, study PRJNA526329) | marine sediment metagenome | biome: Marine sediment; feature: Surficial sediment; material: Deep marine sediment; isolation source: Hadal surficial sediment | place: Pacific Ocean | collected 2014-05 | depth...
CATTATCAGTGAGATGCTGGACAAAACTGTGGTCGTATCTATAGAGGAAATTGTCGACACGATCCGCTTGTTGTTTTCGCGAAATCGCATTATTGCCGAGGGGGCAGGTGCGGCGTCTGTCGCCGCTGCACTGGCGGGCAGAGCCGGTGACGGCAAGATTGTTTGTGTGGTTTCGGGCGGCAACCTGGACGCCAAATATATGATCGATATCCTGCAGGGAAAAATTCCCGTGGTCTGAGTCCTCAGGCGGCTGACACATTGGCGAGGAAGATCAGTACAATCGCAATGGGCGAAACAAACCTGATCAGGATATACCAGCATTGAAAGCCGAGGGGACTTCTCATATTCAGCTCCTCCGCGACCGACTCCCGGGACATCACCCAACCGGCAAATAGAGCGATCAATAGTCCGCCTGCGGGGATCAGCACATTGGCAGTAATATAATCCAGGAGATCAAAAATCCTTTTGCCCTCGAATAGGGCGAAACCGTCCAGCGGCGTAAAATCCGACAGAACGTTGAAGGACAGTACCGCGGAAAGGCCACAAAGCCAGGCGAAGCTGCCGACAATAATGGTGATAGTACGACGGCCAAACCGGCTGACTTCGACAAGCCATGCGACCACGGGCTCCAGCATCCCCATAGAAGACGTAAGCGCAGCCATCAGCATCAGCAGGAAAAACAAGCTGCCGAATAATGCGCCCAGCGGCATGGTACCAAAGGCTATTGGCAGGGCGACAAATACCAACCCGGGGCCTTCTCCCGCGTCCAGGCCATAGGTCAGGACCAGGGGGAATACGACCAGACCCACAAGCAGGGCAGTCAGTGTATCGGCGAAACCAATAACGAAAGCAGCCTGGGTGATGGAAACGGATTTTGGCAGATAAGCGCCGTAGGTTATCAGGGCACCTACGGCGATACTGAGCGAGAAAAACGCTTGACCCACGGCCATCATGACCACGCTCGCATCGACCTTGGAAAAATCAGGATTGAATAAAAACATGGCGCCGCCCACGAAGTCGGCGGCCATAATCACATACAACAACAGCACTCCCAGAATTAGCGCGAGACCCGGCATCAGGATTTTAACCGCCCTCTCCAGCCCGCCTTTCAGCCCCCCCGACACAATCAGAATGGTAAAAATAATGAATATTCCATGCCAGAACGCCAGCCGGTACGGATCACCGGTGAGCGTGTGAAAAGCCTCAGTGGAGTCTTCCTTCGTCAAGTCCATAAGGTTTCCGCTAACGGTCTGAATCAGATAATCAAGAATCCATCCCGCCACCACGCTGTAAAACATCAAACCGACAAAGGGAATCAAAATGGATAACCAGCCCAGTGAGCGCCAGGCCGGACTACAGCCCTCTCTTTCGGTCAGAACCTCCATCGTCTTGATGGCGCTGCCGCCCCCGCGCCGGCCAATGGCCAGTTCCGCCATGATGAGTGGGATGCCGATGATTACCATAGTGGCGCAGTAAATTAGGACGAAAGCACCACCGCCATTTACACCAGTGATATACGGAAACCGCCAAATGGTTCCCAGGCCAACCGCCTGTCCAATAACAACCAGGAAAAATATGCCGCGCGAAGACCATTGTTCGCGTCCGTCATTTATTGCAGTAGTGGTAGCGATAGCTCCAGACTCAGTCCGTGTTTACACAAAAGTAAGGCCGGGGCCAGCCCCGAAAGCTGCCCGGCGGATGCTGCCCAGTTGCGATAACAACATGCCCGTACCGGAAACACCGACGGCCTGCTCTTCCTTTCGAGTTTCGAGAAGGCTGCCGTCTTTGCCGTGGGCAATCACTTCGGCACTCATTGCCGTGGCATCGGGGTCGACGATTACCACACCCCGGGTGCGGTCAAATCCAATACCCGCGAGTGCACAAGTGGCCATTGTATTCACATTTCGGGGAAACTTCTCAGCCGCGCCGCGCACCGATCCATCATAGACCACAGTCTCAGATTGAATTTCCGTGGGATCGATACCGGATTCGGAAAAATCCATGCTGCCCGGGGCTTTTCTGAAGGTAATGGTCACATCTGCCCAGTTATCGCGGGCCTCGTGAAGGCTGTCTGCACCCACGAGTGCACCATGGGGAATGAAGAGGCTTGTTCCGTTTGCCACCGCTTTGTCGAGCAACTCTGCACCCAGTTCACGGTCCGCCATCGCGGTTACAGACAGCATCATATAATCTGTAATGGCCAATATGGCCACGCCATAATCCCTGGAAATGGAAGGGTGGCACATCTCGATCACCAGATCCGCTGATCTCGAGGCAAAATCTGACAAGTCGTTCAGTATCAGCTGTTCAGGTAAGTCTCCCAGGCGGGCCGATGACCTGTTCCAGACAAACGCGATATCCAGTCCCAACTCAGGTCGTGTGACGATTTCCTGGTATACGAAGCTGGCAATATATCCGAAACCGATAATCCCCACTTTTTTACGCTGCATGTCAATTCCACCGTAAGACCAGTCATTGACTCTATTCATTTCTAGCAAAAAAGCTAGCATTATCAAACGGGAAATAACACACTGCTCTGTCCAACAGGAGCATCACATATGGATATTACCGATCCACACTGTCACACCTGCACTTGCGAAGTGGAAGCTTCGGCGGAGGATGCGTTCCGGTATATGTCAGACGGATTAAAACAGGGTGAATGGACTTTTGGCAGTTGGGACAGGCGTCAGGTGGGCGAGGGGCTTTTTGTTGGGACATCGATGTTCGACGGGAAAGAGACATACATCAAAATAGAAACCGACCCCGAGCGATTTATGATTTATTACTATTTGGGATCGGACCCGAAAGATCTCGTCGCACGCAATATGGTGCGGGTGGTGCCGGCAAACGTGGTGCAGGGAGAGGCCGGAAAATGCCTGGTCACACTGTTGGCGTGGCGAAGTGCATTCATGAGCGATCTTCGCTGGAAACAACTTTGCGTGTCACATGAATCACAGATGTTTATTATCAAATCACGCATTGAAGCGGGATAGGCTTTTCTGGTATCGACACATTAACTTTTTGAGATCAAAGGAATCTAAGCTCCGGTCTCAAGCAACTACCCTACTCCAATCTAAAAACGCACTCACTCAGAGATCTCGATAATGCTCCGCTGTGATCAAGTGTCTTCCGAGGGCGGTTTGTGCGGGGGGAGTGAGGGCCCGGCAACCTTTTTGCCCCGCGTGTCTAAAATATCAGGCAAACTGCTCTCGCAAAACCCGTTTCAATATTTTACCCGATGGGTTGCGAGGAATCACTTCAGTGAATATGACTTTCCGGGGTAGCTTATAACGGGATAATTTCTCACCGCAAAACTCGATAATTGCCTGCTCGTCTATTTCGTCTGCATTTTTCACAAGAATGGCGCAGACCGTTTCACCCCATTTTTCATCGGGAAGCCCTATTACCGCGACCTCTGTTACGCAGGGGTGAGAGAGAATTACATTTTCGACTTCCGCCGGATAGATATTTTCACCACCGGAGATAATCATGTCTTTAATGCGGTCCTTGATGAAGATAAAGCCCTCGTCGTCAATTTCCGCGATATCACCGGTACAAAACCATCCATCGTCATAGGCCTCTGCGGTGGCCTCGGGGCGGTTCCAGTATTCTTTCATCATATGCGGTGCTCGCAACAGAATTTCACCTGTGCCGACGTTGGAGCGCTTGCCGTCCCGATCGCGAATACACAAGTCGGTGAACATGGTGGCCTTGCCTGCCGAACCAATTTTGCGCAGCGCATCTTCATTCATCAGCATGCAACCGCCACCGCCGGATTCGGTGAGGGCATAACCCTGGATGACTTCCATCCCCTTGTCATTGTAAAGACGGGTGAGGGTCTCTGGCATTGGCGCTGCGCCGGTGATGAAAAAGCGGAAATCGGGGGCGTCCAGTGTCTCAAACTCAGGAACCTGACGCATAAAGTTGAGAATAGCGGGTACGGAAGCGCCAATGGTAATTTTCTCTTTCACCAGTAATTTCCAGAATTCGGAGGGATCAAAGTCGGGCATCGAGACCAATGTTACCCCACGCACTGCACAGAACAGTACCGCAGTTAGTGCCGCCACATGAAACATGGGTAGGGGCAGCAAAATTCGATCACGGTATCGGACCTCAACCGTGCTCGCCCAGCACAACCCTGCCCACATAATGGACTCATGGCTGTGTACCACGCCTTTTGGCGTGCCGGTAGTGCCCGACGTATACATGATAAACAGGTTGTCGTGGTCGCCGCCTATAATTTCAGGCTCTTCATCGGATGCGGTTGTGAGTAATGATGCAAGACACTCTTCATCATGCAGGCCCTGGTCAGTAGTCTGCACATAGCGTCCTATGGTTAGAGGATGTTCACTGCTGTTTTTGATAGTGTTTACCGTCTCGGAAAACTCAGGGTCATAGAACAGCGCATGGGTGCCGCTGTCAGACAGGATAAAGCTTAGTTCGCTGGCCGTCAGCCGCGTGTTGAGAGGCACCACAACCAGACCCAGTTTAGCAGCCCCATAGAACAGTGCCGCAAACTCGATGCTGTTATGCATCAACAGTGCAATGCGGTCGCCGTGTTTCACTCCCAGTGAGGAGATGGTTGTGGCGCACTTATTGGCGAGGCGGTTTAAATCTGCCCAGGTGGCACGGGTATCCGTTGAAGGTTCTACAAATGCCTCCACATCAGTGGATACAGTTGCTCGTTGTTTTAACATCAAGCCAATATTTGTCATCATAATGGTATGCTCTTAAGCTGCCTTTGTACTGGGCTTTTTTTGTAGCGTTGACTTTTTTAACTTCTCAAAACTTTGCTGAATGAACTGTATCAGTTGGTAGGGGTCGTTGACGGCCTCGGGTGCTGCGCCCACAGCCAGGCAGATGTCCTTGTTAAAACTGGCGAAGGTTACATTCAAACCGCCACCGGGAGGAACTATGGGTAGCCCCTGAAAGGCCACCATGGGTACGCCGCCCATATAGAGTTGTTCGCGGGGCCCCACCATATTGGAAATAACCAGGTTGGCGCTGGGAATTGCCTCAAATTTTGCAGAAAAATCAGCGAGTGCCGAACTACCGAAAATAAACATAGAGTAAAACATACGCACAGAAGTGGGCAGTCGCTTGCTCCGGGTTTTAATTTTTACTATGGAGTCGTGAACTTGCTCCAGCCGCTTGCCTATACTCGCTGTAGGTTGGCCCATGGGTACCAGTTCAACACTAACCTGGTTACCAGAGGACTTCTCGCCCGGAGTACGCAATGACATGGCCATAAGGCTCACCAGGGGCACATCGATGCTCTCTTTATGTTGCTTCAGGTAATGGTGTAGGGCGTCATCAATAATGGTGGTCACTACATCGTTTACCGTGGTCCCGGTTTTTTTGGAAATTGCCTTAACCTGGGCCAGCGATATCTCACAATTCGCATAGCGTCTGGCAGAGGATTTCGATACATTGTTAAAAATGGTTCTCTTTGCGGCGAACGGCAAGGCCCTATCTTTTGGTTTGAGCTTCAGCGCCTGTGCGCCCATCCTGGCTATCTCCGTGCCGACGCCTACAACATCCGAGGGTAACTTGCCAAAGCTGGACACCAGCTTTTTCAATTGTGACTCGGTTGTATGGGGCCGTTTTCTCCGCGGCGCTTTTTCCTTCGAAGGCATCCAGATGGCCCGTATAGTTTTCTCCTTCGCTGACTCACTCATGGAATTATGAAACAACTTTAATGCAGCTTCGCCATCGACCAGGGCGTGATGTACTTTGATCATTATGGCGACATGGCTGCCCTCAATACCCTCGATGATATAGCACTCCCAGGGTGGTTGATCGCGATCCAGCAGCGGTGTATTGAGAAAGGAAACCAATTCGTAAAACTGCTTAAAGCTGCCGGGTGCAGGCACAGCCAAATGTCGTACATGATAGTCCAGATCGGGTTTTACCTTTTCCCAGGAGGCAATATTCTTACCCAGCCACTTGAGTTTTTGGTTGAAGGGCGCAGCAACCTCGCCGTTGCGAAAAGTTTTGACGACCTTTTCTACGAAACTGTTCTTTTGTCGCGCCGGGACCCTAAATAGTTGATAGGCTGCCATATGCATCTGTCGGCTGGTATTTTCCAGTAGGAAAAAGGACAGATCCATGGGTTTTATCTTGCTCATAATTCGGCACTCTCTTCGGTGTCTTCGGATGGAATCAAGGCCCTGAGAGCCTGTAACTCGTTGACAAAATATTCAAAAAGTTTCCACCCATCGGGCAATACTTTTTTGTCTGCTAAAATACATAAGTTGACGTTTTGACAGTAACTCCACATGGTCATGTTGAGGCATGTTCCATCGACGATCTGACCTGTGGAAAACCAGTTCTCCAGTTTATAGTTGTTCAGGTAGAGCGGCTTGCGAGGGCCGGGAACATTTGACAGGGCTACATTGCCAAACAGACTCAGGCTGCCTTTCTTTTTCTCTCTCAACCACCAGCTAAATACCTTTACAGACCAGGGTGGCAGGATTTTCATGATTGCACCAATATCAGCATTCATCGACACCATCTTCTTTAGATGGACTTTCATTTCCCCTGCGGCTTTATGGCTGGCTTGCAGGCGTTCCATAGGGTCCGCGATGTCAGTGTGCAGCCAGCAGTAATCCAAGGTGACGAAGTTTCCCAAACTCTCCATGCCCTCGGGCCGTTCACCGGCAAAAGGGGTCCCTGCTATTAGTGGGCCTTGATCAGGGTTGTAGTGTCCCGCGAGAAACAAGCGCCTGATTGCACCGGCAGCACAGCAGAGAAAGACATCATTTATGGTGACCCCAAGGCCCTTGCTGATCTTCTTGAAATCGTCAAATGGCAAGCTGTCACAGACAAAGGTGCGACCATAGCTCAGTACCGCATTTATGGGTGTTTGCTTCATTAAGCCTGGAGAGGGGTGAGGTGGCAGCCCGGATTCTTTGTATTCTCTGTCCAGCGCCTTTCTTTGCCGGAGCCCGTTCAGAACCTTGGGAAGGTTTTTCAACACTACCTCGGGCCAATCGACTATGGCTAGCCACAGTTGCCGCAACCAGCTCGGCACAGGGCGAGGATTCCACTCGGGCACATTCTCGGGACAATATCCCGGAGTTTCCTTGTACAATAGTTCCAGCCCGTAGGATGCACCGACGCCATCTACATAGGCATGATGTAGCATGGTGACTAGAGCCACCTTGCCGCCCTCAAGACCTTCTACTACCCAACACTTCCACAGGGGCCTACTGCGATCCAGCTGGTAGGCGTAAACATCGGACATAAACCGACACAGGGCTTTGTGATCCCCAGGAGCAGGGCAAGCGACATGTCGAAGGTGGTATTCCAGGTTGAATTCCGGGTCTTCTACCCATAGCGCATGATTGATGCCCAGCGGGGCGGGGGCGAATTTCCAGCGAAAGTGCGGAATTAAGTGGATTCTCTTCTCAAAATCCTGATGCAATTTTTCAAATGACCAGCCATCGGGGTCTGTGGAGGGGTCCAATATAGCCACTTTAAAGGTATGCATGTAGGCCTTTGGCGTTTCAAAAGCCAGCATGAATGCGTCTGCGCCCCCCATCCTTCTCATATATTTACTCCATGGTGACTTAGTGGCGGTCTATCCAGCATAGTCTAGTTTGGAAGACGGAGGCGTATTCATAGAACGACCGTAAACGATGGCTTGTCATAGCGGAGCGCAACCGCCAAGAGTGCCTTGAAGCACCGCGGTGCTTTGCTGCGCTCGCTGAACTCCTCTAGATCAACGTGCTAACACCCGCCATCCTGGGCGTAAGCAGATGGGGATCCTGGTCGCCTAACAGATGGCGTATATACGGTATATGCTCCCGCCCCCAATACCATTGGCCATCGATCAAAAAACTGGGCACACCGAATATCTTGCGATCTTTGGCATCTCGTTGGATGGCGTCGTGCAGGTCTTTGCCCTCGCCGATTAGGTACTCGAGAAAACCGCCCTCGGGAACCATCGCTTGCCCCAGCATTGCCACGATCACGGCGGCATCCTCTATATCGAGATCGCGACGCCAGAAGCGGTCAAAGACACCGCCCACGTATGCACGCTGAGCTTTCACCCCGTGTTGCTTGGCCCACAGCAGTCCGATAGCGGCGCCGGAAGAATCCCATATTTTGTGGGGGGCCTTGAACTCCAACCCCATCACCTTGGCGTAGCGTCGTACGTCCTGATAGGCATACTTCACCCGGTTCCACTGTTTCTCCGAACGATTGCTGGCGGCCACGCTACCATCATCGTTTACTGTTGCCGATCCAGCGAAAGACGCGATGTCCAGGGTGAAGGGGAGCCAGTCAAAGTGCATGTCAAGATCGTCTTCCGTGGCCCAGACAGCCTTGATAGAGATATAGGCATAGGGGCTTTTGAAATCGATGTAGACGCGGGGCGGGTGTTGCTGTTCAGTCATCATGCGCTCCGATGGAGAACCCAATCTCTGGCTGTTAGTGGAGTGGAAATCGGGTGCCGCAATGAACTGCGCACCCTTATGAGCGATGTGCTGATGCGAGAGATTTCCTTCAAGTAGTTGTATCCACCGCGCGGCTACCATTTACGGCAACCGCGCGGCATTTCAGTTAACGCGGGTCGAATCAGGCCTTTTCCAGCTCGGGCTCGATCTCTTCCACAGTCACTTCCAGCTTGTTTTCAGCCTTGTTCAACCGCACCAGCGCAGTGCCGCCGGACTTTGATAGTTCACCGAATAACACCATTTCAGCCAGCGGCTTTTTGATGTGCTCCTGAATAACCCGCTCCATAGGCCTGGCGCCCATGTGCAGGTCGTAACCGGTTTCAACCAGCCAAAGGCGGGCGTCTTCATCGACATCCAGGGTAACCCGTTTTTCATCCAGTTGGCCCTGTAACTCCATGAGGAATTTATCGACCACGGTGAGAATCACATCTTCACCCAGCGCCTGAAACTGTATGATGCTATCGAGGCGGTTGCGGAACTCCGGGGTAAACATCCGATTTACCGCTTCCATGCCGTCGGAGCTGTGGTCTTGGTGGGTGAAACCCATGGTGCGACGGCTGAGGCTCTCCGCACCGGCGTTGGTGGTCATTACTACGATGACATTGCGAAAATCCGCCTTGCGGCCATTATTATCGGTGAGGGTGCCGTGATCCATTACTTGTAACAGCAGATTAAAGACGTCTGGATGGGCTTTTTCAACTTCGTCCAACAGCACAATACAGTGCGGATGTTTAGTCACCGCGTCAGTCAACAGACCACCCTGATCAAAGCCCACGTAGCCCGGAGGTGCACCAATAAGGCGGGAAACCGTGTGTCGCTCCATGTATTCCGACATATCAAAGCGAATCAGTTCAACCCCGAGAATTTTGGCCAGTTGCTTGGTCACCTCGGTTTTCCCCACGCCGGTAGGGCCGGCCAACAGGAATGAGCCAATGGGTTTGTCGCCCTCCCGCAGCCCCGCACGCGCGAGCTTAATGGAGGTGGCCAGGCTGCTGATGGCATCGTCTTGCCCAAAGACAACCATTTTGAGATTGGTTTCCAGCTTGGCCAGGGTTTCCTTGTCGTTGGAGCTGACCGATTTAGGTGGTATGCGGGCTATCTTGGCAATCACAGCTTCAATATCCCCTACTCCCACTACTTTTTTGCGTTTGGAGGGGGGTTGCAGCTGCTGGTAGGCGCCCGCTTCGTCAATCACATCGATGGCCTTATCCGGCAAAAAGCGGTCGTTGATATATTTGGCCGCAAGGTCGGTGGCCACCCGCAGGGCTCTATCGGTATAACGCAGTCCGTGGTGCTCCTCAAAGCGGGATTTCAAGCCCTTGAGAATCCTGTAGGTGTCATCGGGTGAGGGCTCCAGCACATCAATTTTCTGGAAGCGACGACTCAGCGCCTTGTCCTTGTCAAAAATACCGCGATATTCCTGAAACGTGGTGGACCCAATGCAGCGAAACTTGCCGGAGGTGAGCAGTGGCTTGAGCATATTGCTGGCGTCCATTACCCCGCCTGAGGCCGCGCCAGCGCCGATGATGGTATGCACTTCATCGATAAACAAGATGGCGTGTTCACGCGTTTTCAGCACCGCCAGTAGGCCCTTGAATCGCTTTTCGAAATCGCCGCGATATTTGGTCCCCGCCAGCAGTGAACCCAAATCCAGCGAGTAGACCACGCTATCTTTTAGCGTGTCGGGCACATCGCCATCGACAATTTGCTTGGCCAGACCTTCAATGATTGCGGTTTTACCCACCCCGGATTCACCGACTAGCAGCGGGTTGTTTTTGCGCCGTCGGGCCAAAATCTGCGCGACCCTTTCCACCTCGGGGTTACGCCCAATCAGAGGGTCGATACGCCCTGCTTTCGCCTCTTCATTCAAATTCGTGGTATAGCTGTCCAGTGGATTCGACTCGCCCCCTGCCTCTGCCCCGGCTTCGCCCTCCTCTCCCTCCAGTGGTATACCTTCAGGGTGTTCCCCGTCGGACGATATTTTGGATACCCCATGGGTGATGTAATTAACCACATCCAGCCGCGCTATCGCCTGTGATTTAAGAAAGTAGATGGCCTGGCTTTCCTGCTCGCTGAACATCGCGACCAGCACATTGGCACCTGTTACCTCGTGCTTACCCGAGGACTGCACATGAAATACTGCCCTCTGCAGCACCCGTTGAAAGCCGAGTGTAGGCTGTGTTTCGCGGTCGTCTTCGTCCTCGGGAATCAGCGGAGTCGTAGCATCAACAAACTCAGTCAGATCGCCCCGCAGGGCGCCCAGGTCGGCGCCACAGGCCTTCAATACTTTGATCGCCTCGTTATTATCCAACAGGGCCAGCAACAGGTGTTCTACGGTCATAAACTCATGCCGCTTGGTCCTGGCGCCTCGGAAGGCCTCATTTAATGTCTGTTCCAGATCTTTACTTAGCATATCCCGCCTCTAAGCCTATGACGCTTCAATTTCACACAACAGGGGGTGTTGATTCTCCCGGGCATACTGATTTACCTGGGCCGATTTAATCTCGGCAATATCCTTGGTGTAAATCCCGCATACGCCCTTGCCCTGTGTATGCACATTAAGCATAACATGGGTCGCCTGCTCCCGATTCATACGGAAGAAAACTTCGAGTATCTCAACAACGAACTCCATAGGAGTATAGTCGTCATTGAGCAATACTACTTTGAACAGAGGCGGCTCTTTTAGTTCAGGTTTGGCCTCCTGAATCGCCAGGTCACCCTCGGAATCATCTTCCTGGGCTGCCATGCGCCAGTCGTACTGTCGGATTTTCACTGTCACCTTTTAGAGCAATCTCTGTGTTTAGTATATATGGGGCCATTATAGGGTATTTCAAGAAACAGAAAAGGGACCGGCATTGCTGCGGACCCCTTGTTAGTAACTGCTACGCTTACATGCTGGCGACTATCGCCTTGCCAAATTCCGAGCAGCTCAACAGTGTCGCTCCTTCCATTTGGCGTTCAAAGTCATAGGTAACCGTGCGATTTGCGATGGCACCGTTAATGCCGGTAATAATCAGGGCGGCCGCTTCGCCCCAACCCAGGTGGCGCAGCATCATCTCGGCTGACAGAATAAGCGAACCGGGATTGACTTTATCCTGACCTGCATATTTGGGTGCGGTACCGTGAGTCGCCTCAAACAGAGCGATGTCATCGCTCAGGTTGGCGCCCGGGGCGATGCCAATACCGCCCACCTGGGCCGCGAGAGCGTCGGACAGATAATCGCCGTTCAAGTTAAGGGTTGCAATGACACTGTATTCCTTGGGACGGGTCAAAATTTGCTGCAGCATTGCATCGGCGATGACGTCCTTGATGATGATTTCCTTGCCGTTGTTGGGGTTCTTGATGGAAACCCAGGGGCCGCCGTCAATCAATTCTCCACCGAATTCCTGCTGGGCCAACTCATAACTCCAATCGCGGAAGCCACCCTCGGTGAACTTCATGATATTGCCCTTGTGCACGATGGTGACCGACGGCAGGTCCTGGTCGATGGCGTACTGGATGGCCTTGCGCGTCAGGCGCTTGGTGCCCTGCTCCGACACGGGCTTGATGCCAATGCCAACATTGTCGGTGAAGCGGATTTTAGTGACGCCCATTTCGTTGATCAGAAAATCGACCACTTTTTGAGCCTCGTCGGTACCGGCTTCATACTCGATACCGGCATAAATGTCCTCGGAATTTTCGCGGAAGATGACCATGTCACAGGCACCGGGATCTTTAACTGGCGAGGGAACACCTTCGAACCACCGCACAGGTCGCAGGCAAGTGTACAGGTCCAGCTCCTGGCGCAACGCAACATTCAGCGAGCGGAAGCCGCCGCCTACCGGTGTGGTCAGCGGGCCCTTGATGGCAACGGCATATTTCTTGATAGCATTGAGGGTTTCTTCGGGAAACCAGTCGCCGTCGTACAACTCGGCAGACTTCTCGCCGGTGTAGATCTCCATCCAGGATATCTTCTTGTCGCCGCCGTAAGCTTTCTCGACCGCCGCATTGACCACGTCGATCATGACTGGGCTGATATCGACCCCAATGCCGTCGCCTTCGATGAAGGGTATGATTGGGTTGTTGGGAACGTTCAGGGTGAAATCGTCGTTGACAGTAATTTGTTCGCCCTCTGCCGGCACCTGAATGTGTTTGTAGCCCATAGTATTCTCCGTGATTGTCTTGGGATTTGTTCTTGCAATGCTCGTGATAAAATCGGCGCACAGTGTAGCACGTAATAAAACCCAATCGCCCCACAAGGATCGCTATTTTTGAACTACTTTCTGAATAATGGGGCCATCTAAATGGCCAGGCTGCTACTGTTTAACAAGCCCTTTCAGGTGCTCAGTCAATTCACCGATAGCCAGGGCCGTCTCACGCTCGCCCACTACCTGGATGCGCCAAATTTCCGCGCCGCGGGGCGCCTGGACTACGATTCGGAGGGATTACTGGTGCTCACCGATGACGGCCGGCTGCAGCAACAAATTGCCAACCCCCGCCACAAACTCTGGAAGACCTATCTGGTACAGGTGGAAGGTGATATTTCCGCCCAGGCGATTCGGCAGCTGGCGCGAGGCGTTACACTCAAAGATGGCCCAACGCTGGCTGCCAAAGCCCGAAAAATAGGACGACCCGACGCTCTGTGGAATAGAGATCCGCCGGTACGTGTGCGCAAGACGGTGCCCGATAGCTGGCTGGAGCTGTCCATACAGGAGGGCCGCAACCGGCAGGTCAGGCGGATGACCGCCGCGGTGGGCTTTCCCACGCTGCGGCTTATTCGCTCCCGCGTGGGGGATTGGCGCCTCGATAAGCTGCAGCCCG
>SMVB01443061.1_pt1 | contig 13258 bp, 14 predicted proteins | sample 2456461 | NCBI WGS metagenome assembly SMVB01 (sample SAMN11095934, study PRJNA526329) | marine sediment metagenome | biome: Marine sediment; feature: Surficial sediment; material: Deep marine sediment; isolation source: Hadal surficial sediment | place: Pacific Ocean | collected 2014-05 | depth...
CGCAGCGTTTTCTGGAAAGCCACGCTGCCGTATACAATCTGTTCAATCTGCACCGGCATTCGCTTTGCAGACGATACTTTAAGCTATTTCGGATTCGATCGTTCGCGACGTGGGATGCGGTTACAACCCCTTAGGTTATGAGTTAGATCTCATTTAGCCCACACCAACTTTTTAACTTGTCAGCACCCGCGTGAGGGCCAGGCGCATGCCTTCCAGGTCGCGTCCCTGTTCGGGTTCTAAGTAATCCATATCATCTCCACTGCAGACGTCATAAGCGCCGCAAATTACCATGAAATCCAGTTACATGAGATCTAAAGCGTGGGCTTACCGAATTGAACCGTGGGATTGAGTGGTTTTGAACGTTTCCTTGGGACACTCAGAAATGGACCCAATTAGTTGGACAGCAATTGGGACCATTTCTAACTGGAAAAGCAAGTACGGCGGCATGAGTGCCTCCGAGTTGAAGCGGAGAACGCGAAGCTCTGTCAACGGCAAGATAAAACTGACCCGAGGATAGGAACTATTAAAGTGCTGTTGCACCGATGGGGAATCGCCCGGAAATCATTGGCGCGGAGGCGAATCAGCCTGGCGATCGCATGGTGAACCAGCATGTTAAATAAACTGTAACCATCGCCAGGGATCGCTGGTTGTCCCTATGCATACCGGAGAATTTGCATATGGCATTCATCGACGCAATGTCGAGGCCGACCGTTAGAATTTAATAGCAGCGCTAAATGAGTTGACGGCGGATAGTCGGTGCGGTTGAGCTTGATTTCCGCCACGTTTTTACCTCCAGCCGGTTAAACGGCCGCCTTACTGAGTTGGGCATAATCCCGGCCCGAAGCGCGCTCATGATACCAGCGGCCTCCCAGTAATTTTCCGCGATAAATAGTTGATGGTCGCGCCATGGCAGCATGTTTAAGTCGCCGGCTATCAGGCCGCTTCCTTCGCGAACGGCGATGACGGGGATCCCCTGTTCCAATGCGGCAAGGGTGGGCAGTCCGATACATCCCTCGGGAATAACGAGGCATGAAACATCTCGGGCCGTCAAGACACCGCTTGCCCCCATCCGAACAGGATCGACAACGATACGGGGGGATCGTTGCAACCCTTTCAAGACACATTGCAGGAATGATGAGGAGATGGCTTCCGCCGCCATGCGCGGATCGACCCGGCCGGGATCCTCGTTCAATATTTCCCGGGATTCCATCATCGGCGCATGTGCGGACGGCACATTGAAGCAATGCGATACCGAATGGGTCAGCATGGCTTCTATGCCGCCCCAAGGATTGATCATGGATCCGCCGCTATTGAAATACTTTTCGTGAAACCCGTCAGGCACGCCGATCAGTGACGATATTGCGACGGCGTCATAGTCGCCCTCCGTCTCCTCAAGCAAATCAAAGACCCTGTCGATGCCCTGTCCGGAACCCACCGCCCGTCCCGAAGCGGACGAAGAGGCGGTAAGTTCCAATGGTGGTTCGAGCTTATATATTCCCGCGCAATCGAACCCATAAGTGGCCCGCGCCGATTCCACGGTATTCAAAACTAGGTTTTCGATCATCGGATCCGACTGGGAATCATAAATCACCAGAACGCGGTTCGCCCGCACTGGTTCGATCCCAATCGTTCCCATCAGAAGACGGCACAAGACGCTACCCTCCACGTAATATGCGTTGGCCGGCATTTCGTTAATGTCGCTGGCATTCACCACATTCGGATGGGTGATCAATTGATCACAGCAAGACGCCAAGAGCCGTGCTGCCGGGGTCGCATCCCCCGCATGGCCGCCGACCTCAGCGCCGATCCCCGTCGGCACGATATAGACGGCATTGAATTGCGCGGCATTTACGCCATCCCGCCGCACGAATGAAAATATGGAGTCCTGAGTTTCCGAGATTGTTTTGTTCGACTCCACCAGGCAACCAATTTCACAAGAATAATTGCCATCGTCGGCAGATGCGACCACGAACCGAACGGGAATCTCGCCTTCGGTGAATCTGAACGACAGTGCCTTTTCGAAATGCTCGATTAATCCGCGATTTTCGGGCGCAGCGGGTATCGTGATCGATTTTTCAAGCAATTGCATTGTTCAAGGCTCCCATATTTCGCGCGAAATCATCGAAACTGTCAGTCCTGATTTCGTCCAGGGAACCATCGAGCCGGCGCGCGTAAATCGTCGGCAATCCGACGCCATTAAACCGGTGTGCCTTCGACATCGTATACGCCCCCATGTTGGTAAAAATTATTCTTGAGCCGATCGTCAGGGCGGCATCGAAGGAATATTCGCCAAACACATCGCCGGCAAGGCAAGTACAACCCGCAAGGATATAAGAGTGAAGACCGCCGTCGACGTGCCCCAGGACATCGGGTTCGAATTGAAACTCGAAGACCTCCGACATGTGATTTACGGTCGTGTCGAGGATCGCGATCTGAATATCGTCACCGTCGAAAATATCGTGCACCGTCGCTTCGATGGTTCCACTGCGGCGCACAACCGCTGCGCCAGGTTCGATAAAAACCTCGAGACCAAAATTCTCACGGAAGATCGCGACCGCCTCATAAAAATCAGCGAAATCACTCGCCAAATCAAACAGATACCCGCCGCCCAGGTTGATCCAATCGATTTGTTGCAGAATATTTGGGATGATGTCTTGAATATGGCGCGCCGTCGCGAGAAGGCTGGCAAAATCGGTGCCTTCGCAATTGGTGTGGAAATGAAGGCCGGTAAGGCCGCGGAGGGCGGTAGGATCGGACTCGATCACTTCCGCCAGTTTCCCGATCGGCACGCCGAGTTTCGAGTTCGGCCGGCAAGGGTCATATCGGGGGTCGCGGATAAAGGACAGCTGCGGGTTCACGCGGAGCCCAACCCTGGTCTTCGCCGAAACCCTGCCGCGAAGATGGCGCCACTGGGACAGTGAATTAAATGTGAGGTAATCCAGACGCCCGCCGAATTCGTCCAAGGTTTCTCCCTTGATCAACGGGCTTACCAAATGCAGCGAACGGGCGGCGCCACAAAGCTGATTGACCAGACGGAGCTCGAACGGCGAACTACAGGCGAACCCGTCGACAGAATGGGTGACATTACGAAGCACCGTCGCAAGTGAGCAGGCCTTGGGAGAATAAAGCAGCTTGCAGGATGCCTGATCCGCGATTTTCCGAAGTAACGTAAGGTCTTTTGTCAGCGCTTTCTCGTCGGTCACAAACGCTGGCGTATTGGTTTTGTCGGTCAAATCATTCCTCCCGGTCCTTCTCGGCTGCGACGTCTTTACGCCGGCAAGCTCTTATTGTCATCGTCACGCAATATATTCCAAATTCCGCCCGTTAAGGCTAAGCGAAAAACCAACCCATACAATATTTTACTCTAGTCGAGAATTACGTGCGGGACAAAATTCGCGGCTTCGTCAGTTATCAGAGTTTCGCTTTCCCGAATGGACAACCCAGCCGGCCGACCAGCGACCATCCAGCACCCGACCAGCGGATATTTTCCGTCAAATTCCGGAAGCGGACTAAACGCCTGGACGATGTGACCTTCCTCTCCATAAGGGCCGTCATTGTGGGAGAACGCCTTGCCATCCCTCACGATCTCTATATTCGAGCCTTGGCGCGACAACAAAGGTTTTCGAACATAGCTGTCTGAAAGGTTGCCGGCTTGGGAGGTTCCTTCGAAATAGGCCGGCAAAAGATTTGGATGCCCTTCAAACATTTCCCATAACAGGGGTAGAAGCCCTTTGTTGGAAAGGACCGCCTTCCACGGCGGTTCCAGAAAACCGACGCCGCTCGCGACCAGATGACGCCCGAAATCTTCCTCCATAATCCATTCCCAAGGGTATAGCTTGAACAAGGATTCGATGACCCGCTCCTCCAGATCGGTAAACCGTCCCTGGGCATCGATGCCGATGTCTTTCATGGCGAGAAATTGCGTTTGCAAGCCGGCTTCCTGGGCGCATTCTTCAAGATAATCCACTGTTTCCTTGTCGTCCTCGATATCTCTCATGCAAGCGAAATGCAAAATCCCACGAACATCCATCGCCGCGAATGCATCGATGAGATCCTCGTGAAGCTCGGCAAATTGATCGCAGTCTTGCGGGACCAGCCCACTTGCAATGGCCTGTTCGAGCCAGACCCATTGGAATACCGCAGAGTCGTAGAGGGTTGTTGGCGTATCGGCGTTGTACTCCAACAGCTTGGCATGTCCGGCGCCGTCATAGGAGAAATCGAGCCGGCCATAGAGGTCCTTTTCCCTATTGCGCCAACTATTCGCAACATAATCCCAGTATTTTTCGGGAATGCGCAATCGGCGATAGACCGTCTCATCCACCAGGGCGTGGTCCAACAGCTGGTGGCACATGTGTTCGATTTCTTGCGCCGCCGTTTCGAGATCTTCCTCGATTTGCCGCAAGGTGAAGCGATAATAAGCCGTCTCATCCCAATAAGGAATTCCGACGCCGGCACGGAACTCGTAGCCATGCTCCAAAGCCGTTTTGTCGAGATCCGCCCGTTGGGCGACCGGAATACGTTGCATGGCGTCGAGCCGGCCGGGCGGCGGTCAACTCCCTCGCTTTGCCTTGAGCCGGGCAAGCACGTCGCCACCGCTGGAGCCGCCATCGACGATACCCGCGGCTTTCAGCTTGTCTTCGAGGCTGACTTCTTCCGTGGACTCCGCGAGTTCACTGGCCGCTTCAAATTTCGCCGCCCGTTCGGCTTGCTTGGCTTTCAGCCTGTCCAGACTGTCCAACGCGCTGCGCATGCTTGAGCCGGTTCCCGAGTGCCGCGCCGCGACGGCAGCCTGCGCCTTTTGCACCGTTTCAGTCGCCTTAACCGTATCCACCTGTTGTTTCAGCCGTTTCAAATTCGCTTCGGTCTGCGAAACCGCCTTGCGGAGCTGCGACTCACTGCTGAGAAACGATGCCGCCACGCCTTCCTCGCCGGCCAATTCGGCCTCAAAGCCCGCAATTTTCTCAGCGATTTCAACGGCCAGCGTCTCATCGCCCTTATCAAGAGCCTGCATTGCATAACCCTCATATTCCGTGAGCGACGATTTCAATCCCGCGACTTTTTTATCGGCTAGCTTCCGTTTGGCGATAATGGTTGTCAGGGCTTCCTTCGATTTGCCGAGTCCATTGTCGGCATCCCGGATTTCCTGGTCCAAGATCCGCAGCGCTTGATTATCAATAATGGCCTCGCCGGCTTCGCTAACGCCGCCACGAACCGCCGTCGCAACTTTTGCCCAAATACTCATGATTCATACTCCTTCGTCTGATGCTTTTAATGAGACCCGCGGTGCTAGCCGTCAGGCGACATTCTTCAATATTGATTGATAGGCCTCCGCGGCCTGCATCGCGTTATCGGCCAACGTTTCGATCTCGAACAGGACCGATTCCAGGATCGAGCCCGCGCTCAAGGAACCGAACATTTCGTAATAATCCGTCCCGTCCGGCCCCTGACGAATGCCAAACGTCGACAAGGGGAGGATCTTATGGGTCTTCAAAATCATTTCGTTGAATGCGGCGGCGTCATCGACTTCGGCGACCGGCCAAAGTAGAGTCTCAACCAAGACCTGGCTGCCACTCACGCTCATCAATAACGGCAAATCGCCGAACTCCACCATTGTGATAAGAATTCCCGGGTCGGCGCCGTCGACCAATTCCACCTCGATTTCGCCTTCGCCCGCCGGTTTGGACTGGGCTAGCGCTTCATAAATCGATTCGGTGGTCCAATTTCCTTCTTCGCTCATTTTTCTCTCCGTCACAGTTTTCGGAATGATCGGCATAATTCCAGCCCTCAAAGCCGTTTCGCAATCCTTCAAGATCTTCGTATAATCAGGCGGTATCCAAATTTCGCGTTTAACATACCCGATCTCGCGTAATCGGGCGCGGTATCTCGATTGGTAGTAGGACGATTTTCTTGTCACCATAAACCAACTCTCTACGTTCTTTACATGTAATATATTACATGTAAAATAATTTGCAATGGTTGATTTGCAAAGAATTGGGTTTATAGAGTTCGAATATGCGGCTAGTACCAGTACAAATGTGCTGAAAAGTCGCCAATTGAGGCCAAGTTTCACATGGTTGCGTGTTCGGGCGGAAAAATTTTATGTATTTAATATTGTCGCGAATTGGGAAGCGCCTCTACCGACGGATTGCAAGTCTAAGCTGGGATACCGTTCTCTTCGTTACGTTATTTCATTTCGCGGTTTCCTGGGGATTGATGGCGTTCGTGGGCGGCGAAAAGATCGCGAGCAGCGAGATATTTTGGTATTTTTATGCCACGACGGCGGCGACGGTTGGGTACGGCGATTACTCGCCGGTAACGGCGGCAGGTCGGGCGATAGCCGTATTTTGGATCATGCCCGGCGGAATCTCGCTTTTTACAACTATAATTGCCAAAATCGTGCAGCAGATTTCTGATAAATGGAGAAAAAGGTTGCGTGGATTAACGAGCTACGAAAATTTGACAGATCACATTGTCATTTTGGGCTGGCATGGCGCCCGCACCCTGCGGATGCTGGATCTTATTCGCGGTGGTCAACGAGAACATGAACGCGAAATTGTGCTCTGTTCCGCTCAATCGATCGAAAACCCCATGCCGGATCAGGTCCGATACGTTCAGGGCGCCGCCTTGAATGAACCGGATCTGCTGCATCGCGCCGCGGTAAAAAATGCGAAATACATCATCGTTCTCGGCCATGGCGATGATGAGACATTGGCAGCGGCGCTCGGCGCGGGCGCGGTCAATAATCAAGCCCATATCGTCGCCTATTTTGATCAGAAGAGTTTCGCGGACCTCCTCAAGGTCCATTGCCCACACGCGGAATGCAATGTCTCGCTCTCCATCGAGATGATGGTCCGTTCGGCGCAAGACCCGGGATCAAGCCGCGTCCAACGGCAGCTTCTATCAACCCTGGAAGGGCCAACTCAGTTCAGCATTCAAGTGCCGGCGGACGCTAAATCTGTCAGCTATGGAGCGCTGTTCACGGCACTGAAATCCGAACATGACGCGACCTTATTTGGCGTCGCCAATACCGCGCTGGGCGATGATCTCGTTTTGAACGCGCCTTCGGAACACCGGATTGATCCTGGCATGATCCTGTATTTCATGGCGGCGAAACGTATCGAACCGTCCCAAATCGACTGGGATATATTGAGCACTTAACTTTTAAGGAGAAAAAATGTTTAGCGGAGCCATGAAGTCGCTCTTTAAGAGCGGCGCCCGTGACCTAAAGAACAAATTTTCCAAAGCCGAGGAAGATGATGAATTCGCGACGCCGCTCGGCCTTCGTATCGGCGCGGCGGTGGATATCGATACGCTGCCGCTGCGCATGCATGCCGACGACCTTCATATCAAATTGCCGGAGGAAACGATAATCATCGTCGCGCAAGGATATGTCGATTTGGGCGACGCAACCTATGTGCATCGTTATTACGCCGCCAATGACACCATGATCCAGGTTCTGACCGTGGCCGGCATGGAAGACCGGCACATAGAGGAAGTGACCCTCTATGTGCCGTTCAAAAGCTATTACCCCGATGGCGATGAGGCTTGGGCAAAATGGATTTCGAAGAGCGGCAAACTCGGCGCGCCGATATTTCGACTCGACGACGGCACTGAGTATCAGCGCCTGTGGTTCGATGCCACGGAAGGTTATGCGGCGCCGGCGGAGTTCACTGAATCAGTATATGAAGATCCGGATTCCGATGACTGCAGCAATGTAATATACAAAACCATGTTGTTCGCCCGCAATCTGGAGGCCGAAAAGAAGAATGAATATCTCATGGTTTCGGTCGAAACCTACGAAGGTGAACAGACCGTCGAACTAATGGTTGGCGTAGACCTCGAACCTTCCACACTAAATGTGATATAAGAGGATGCGTCCCGCGCCGCCGGGACACAAATTATAGAGAATCGAATGAGTGAGCAATTCGCAAATTTTTTTGCAAATCTAACCGAGTTTTTGATTTTTTTCATCGCCGCCGCCGCGTTGACGATGATTTTCGTCATTGTTTACACGCGCATCACGAAACATAACGAGCTCGCCCTCATCAAGAAAAATTCTATTGCCGCCGCAATTGCCTTTACGGGCAGTTTGATCGGGTTTGCGCTACCCCTCGCCAGCACAATGATCAGTTCCGTGACCGTTGTGGAAATGCTGCTCTGGGGCGTGGTCGCATTGATTGTTCAGGTTTTGGTCTATCTCCTCCTTCGCCTCCCCATGCCGCGCCTATCGGAACGAATTGAAACCGGCGAAGTGGCTGCCGGAATTTGGCTCGGCGGGTGCTCAATGGTGGCCGGCATCCTGAACGCCGCCAGCATGACCACCTAAAGACGAAGGCGCAGTGCATGAAACATAAGAACGCATTAAGGTCTACTCTCCTGGGCGCCGCCGCGCTCACCCTGGTCGCTTGCGGTGAAGCGCAAGAAGAGATCCTCGCCTACGAGGACGTACAAGCCTGTATTAAAGCCGGCCAACAAGAGGAATCGGTTTGCAGAACTGAATTCGACAAAGCCGAGAAACTTCATGAAAAAGTTGCGCCCCGGTACAATTCCGTCCGAGATTGCAATTCCGATTTCGGCTACGACCGCTGCTACCGATCCCATTCTTCCGGCGGCTCGTTTTGGCTACCCTTCATGGTGGGGTATATGCTGGCGCCCCGCTTGGGTCCGCGATACATCTCGTCGCAGCCGCTATACCGCCCATCTTCAAATCCCAACAGTTTTTATACAGCGGCAAATGGCCGGGTCGGGCCCGTCTCGACAACCGGGCGTACTCAGCTCGCCGCGTCTCAAGTTAAACGGCCGGCAGCACGGACACGAACCGTCGCACGAGGCGGGTTCGGCGCCCGGGCTGCGAGCAGGAGAAGCGCCGGAGGCTGAATTTCAGGATCTTCAAGGATCGCCAAATTTACGATTGAGCCAAACCACCAAGAATCCGGCGATCAAACCGAACAGGTGACTCTCGAAAGAAATATAGCTGCGCGTCGGCAAAATTCCCCATATCAGCCCGCCATACGCCATCACCGTGATGATGGCGATGGCAATGCTGGATATGCTGCGATCCAGATAGGCGCGGGCCAAAATCACACCGAAATATCCAAACACCAATCCGCTTGCGCCGACATGGTATGCCTCGCGCGCAAACACCCACACCAATGCACCCGACAGAAGGGTGACATTCACGGTGGTTTCCCAAAACATTTTCTTTCCGCCCGCAAGCGTGAGGGATCCGAGAATTAAGAGGGGGAGCGTGTTGGAAACCGCATGCCAGAACCCGCCATGCAGCAACGGCGCCAGCGGAATTCCGATTAGGCCACTGAAACTGCGCGGTAATATCCCCCATGACGTGAGCCGATGTCCGAGAACCAAGTTCACGACTTCGACAATCCAGATTAGGGCCACGAGGATGATTACAGGCTGAAATTTATTGGCGAACATGGGGGTCAGACGAGGTTCTCCACGATGAAGTTTCATTTGCAAATTATTTTATTCGAGTATCGCTGTCCATCCTGCCATTCAAACGATTAAGTGGGAAGTGCCTGTCCGAGTCCAATACATATGAGACAAGTCAAGCAGCCTTGAGCTGCTGAACATATTCGTTTGGAGTGAGTAGGTCCAGTGATTGGTGAGGACGATAGAAGATATAGACGCCCCCTCTTGACTCGAGGGCTACCATCAATGATGGATACCTCAAGTGGTGATTAGGCCACTGAGTATATTAACAAGACAGAGGCGTCTATGGATCAGAATGTAATTTATATCGGCATCGATGTCGATGATGTGCAGTATCACGGATCGGCGTTAGACAAGAGTACGGGCGAAGTGCTGGACTTTCGATTACAGCCTGATCGAGTCGGCAAAGGCCAACGGACTCAATGATTATGGCTATCTGAAGTTTATCTTTGCTGAGTTACCTAAAGCTCAAAACGACAAAGACATCGCAGCCTTGTTGCCCTGGCATGTCGATCCTTCTGTCATCGATCACCAACTCGTCAAACCCGTCAACACGTAGTTCGCTGACCGTGTATGGACTCCTCCTCTATTGCAAGCACATTGTTCAATCGCGGCAAGGTACGACTGCCTACGTGTATCCGGTCTCATTAATGATGCCGTTGTATAGACATCGGACCCTGATGGGCTATTCGCACGTCGGCTCCCAATCGCTTACACGAGCTCTATGGCTCTGCGGTCGGCAAGGGTTTTTCCGACGTCGGTTCAACCTGTTCGCCATCAAACAATTTACTTTGCAATCGTGGTGGTCATTCTCCTTGGTCAGTCACTTCTAGAGGATAGGCATTATTAAAGTGCTGTTCAAGAAATTGGTTGTGTATCGGAAAAGAGGCGTGGTGCCCTATTTGCGTGGTTGTTGAAAGGAATTGGTTCTGAGCAGCAAAATCGCAAGTAGCTGCCGGCTTAGCGCCTGCAAGTTCGCGAGGTGATCTCGCACTCTGATTTATGATGATTCAGGGGGTTAGCGCAACAGCCGTCATAGTGCGTCGAATTGAAACTCAGAGGTGATGGGTCTGTTTACCCTTGCAGGAGGCGCTCTGGGCGGAGCCTGTTGCTGATGAGCGTGGTCGAGGATCTTCTGGATCACGTCTGGCTGAGTAATCGCGGCAATGATCCGTAACGTGCCACCGCACTTGGGACACTGGGTAATATCGATTTTGAAAACGCGTTTCAGGCGTTCGGCCCAGCAAAGCGGTGCCAGCGGATGGTCGGCTTCTGCATCGGGTCGCGACTTAGCAGTCGCCGCGAGACTGCGCTTTTTCTTTACCCGTCGGTCGGGTGTGGGCACCACGAGATTGCGGTATTTGGCGTTTGGTGCGAGTACGCCATGGTAACGGGTGAGATTGGCCCGGGGTCTGGGTATGAGAGCCGCCAACTTAGCCAGGAACTCCACAGGCTCGAAGACGAAGTGTGTGGTGCCGTTCTTGAAGGGGTGTTTCAGTTGGTAGACCACTTGTCCTGTCTCCCGGGTAGTCAATCTGTCAAGAGCGAGCGGCGGTCGGGTGATGTACCGGCATAGCCGTTCCAGACGATCCCGTTGGTGGGGTTGGCAGGAAACTGATGCGTTTAGCGAAAAGCCGTCCTGGTTGATGGTGAAGGGTTTAGGCTGGGTGTCGGTGCGGATGAGGGTATCAGAGCGAAGTGTCAGCGTTTTCTTGCCGCTGTTCGGACCGATGGCGATGCGGTAACGCACCGAGGCTGCGTTGAATGTGTCTTGTACATCAGTCTCGGTGAAATCGAAGTAAGGTTGTTCGATGTCTTGAATCAATACCCCGTCCCGTTCGAGCTGGCTTATTGTGCGGCGGATGATGCGATCAAGCAGGATCTGCATGTCGGCTGATGTAGGGGCTTTGACGGAATGAAATTGCGTTGCGTCATCATCGAAAGTGAAAACACCATCTAAGACGATCATGTGCAGATGAATGTTGAGATTCAAAGCAGACCCAAACCGTTGTATGAGCGTGATGATACCGGATCTGGCGCCACTTTTACGGGTGAAACCGGCACGGTGGATAAGATCGGTTTCGATGGCCCGGGTAATGACCCCAAGTGTTCTCGAAAGCACGTCAGGACGGCTGGCGTAGAGAAAGCGCAAAGGCCAGGGGAAAGACAACACCCACTGTCGTGTGGGCACAGGTGGAATGACATGATCGATGAGATGGGCGGAGGTCTCGATCATCCGGCGTGACCCACAAGATGGGCAAAATCCTCTACATTTACAGGAAAACGCCACGAGATGCTCGTGTCGGCAGCCGTTGCATTTGACCCGCAGAAAACCATGTTCCAATCGGCCACAGGCGAGATAGTCGTCGAACGCCTGTGTGACGAATCGAGGAACCCCGGTGCCGTGTTCGGCTATATGGCCCAGGAACTGAGGCAGGTGCTGCTCTATGACGGGATAGAGCGACGTTTCCTCAGGCTTGTGTCGGCGGTATCGGACGAGGAGGGCAGTTTGATCCAACTCGGATTGAGTATCGATTGAAAACACGATGATCCCATCTACTTAAACCACAGCAGAGATTGTCGAAATGGATACCAGATTGTCAGAGGAGCTAAGCGATAGTGGCTGTGAGAGTGAACCAGAGCCGAGAGCCCGGTGAAGTCTACGAATAACAGACGATATTGTTTATCCGCTCCTGCTTATACTCGCCTTGCGATTTTATAACCCACGGATTCGCGATCCCAGGTAGCTTCAGTGACCCCTGCCTGACGCAGGGGTTCTTTCTGAATTTTGCCGGTGGCGGTTTTTCCAACCGCTGCCACCGCTTCAATGAAACGAGGTACTGCAAAGCGAGGAATATGTTCTGCGCAATAGTCCAACAGGGCGACATTATCAATCTCCTGTCCCCCTTCGGTGACGATGTAGGCTTTGACTTCGTCCTCACCCCCCGCGTCATCGACACGGATACCCACCACCGCGCTTTCGAGGATGTCCGGATAATCATTGAGCACTTGTTCAATCTCGAAACTGGAGATGTTTTCCCCACGGCGGCGAATGCGATCTTTTATACGGTCCGCATAAAATAGGCGGCCCTGGTCGTCAAAATATCCCGCATCACCGGAGTGGAACCATAGGTTGCGCCACGACCTCGCCCTGGGAAATAGCGAGGATCGTGTTCTTGGGCAGGGGTTGCCATTCTTCGTCGGTGAGCGGCACCGAGGCTAACAGCGTGACTGTCTGGATATCGCTGGTCACCGAGACACCACCGCCCGCGACGGTCTGTTGGGTTGTTGAACATTGTCGATTGAGAATGTAGAGGCCGGGAGCGCGGGTGGTGCCGTCTTCGTGATAGCGTTGGTTGGCCTGGACGAAGAGGTAATCCCCATCGGCGTAAAGAAAATTGGCCGAGCCCAGGTTGCGGGCTTGCTCGGCGAAACCGGCGAAGACGGCCAGGCGTTGGTCCAATGGTGGCGCGCCGTTATCCGACAGCCACAGGTCTTCCATGCGCGCCAACAGGTTACAAAAAGCGTGTTCGGAATCGGTGTCGCCGATCGGCCGAAATCGCCCCAAGGCGAAGTCGCGGTGTTCGTGGACCCCCTCGAGTGTCCCGTTGTGCGCCAGGATGTGCATATGGCCGCCGAGTTCACGCGCGAAGGGATGAGTGTTTTGGAGCCGCACGCCTCCCCGCGTGGCGTTGCGGATATGCGAGATGATGGTGGTGCTGGAAAGATGGCGCGACTGGACGAAACGAACCCAATCGCTGTGGTGAGCGGCTCGGGTGTCCTTAATCAGGCGTACGTCATGATCGCG
>SMVB01037192.1_pt1 | contig 13256 bp, 12 predicted proteins | sample 2456461 | NCBI WGS metagenome assembly SMVB01 (sample SAMN11095934, study PRJNA526329) | marine sediment metagenome | biome: Marine sediment; feature: Surficial sediment; material: Deep marine sediment; isolation source: Hadal surficial sediment | place: Pacific Ocean | collected 2014-05 | depth...
AGGGCAGTACTCCTGAGAGTCGAAGCTAGTGTCAGGTGGAAACTACCTGACACCACACCAAGTATCAGGTCGTAAGACCCGATGCCACACCAACTCCACAGATGTTCGTGTTGTCAGGTGTTTCCACCTGACAAATCTAAGGACCTACTCGGTTATCTGCCGGATTCCATTCCTTTGTTGCTGAGATGCGGGTCAGGGCAGTACTCCTGAGAGTCGAAGCTAGTGTCAGGTGGAAACCTGACAGCACACCAAGTATCAGGTCGAAAGACCCTATGCCACACCAACTCCACAGATGTTCGTGTTGTCAGGTGTTTCCACCTGACAAATCTGAATGCATATTCAATTATCGGCCAAATTCTATTCATTCATGGCTGAGGCTGTTTGAGGGCAGTACGCCAAAGGAGAAATGGATTAAATTTTTTTACAAAAAAAGAAATATATATTTTTATCGTCAAATTAAAACTAATAGAATATGAAAAGATTGAAACTGACTACCCTTGCTTGTTTTGTTGCTATGGCTTTTATAATGCTGAGTAACGTCTCTCAAGCGCAAGATGCTAAACCCAGACCAAGTCCAAAAGCATCTGCTACCCAAAGAATCGGTGTGGATACCGATGTTTCTATTGATTACAGCAGGCCAGGTGTTAAAAAGAGAAAAATCTGGGGTGATATCGTTCCCTATGGAATGTATCCAGGGAATAAATACTCCAAAGAAAAACCTTTTCCATGGAGAGCAGGAGCAAATGAAAATACGACCATTGAGTTTAATCATGATCTGAAGATCGAAGGAAAATTGATTCCTGCAGGAAAATACAGCATCCACATGATAGCGTCAGAAAATAGCTTCAAGGTGATGTTTAACAAAAAAAATGCAGAATGGGGGAGTTATTCTTATGACGCCGGTGAAAATGCGATTACTGCAGATGTCACCCCGGTAAAAGTGGAGCATACGGAGTGGCTTGAATATGGGTTTGAAGAATTATCTGGCAATGGAGCCACAGCATATTTGAAATGGGATGATCTAAAAATTCCTTTTAAGATTGAGTTGGTAAAGTAGATTAAAGATGTCATATATTAATTGAAGAAGGATAATACTGAAGCGGGAAGCATAAATACCTGAAGCGTAAATCCAATTTGTTCTTCCGGCTTCTTCTTAAATTCACCTCATAAAATAGCTCTACAATCTCGTTTTATGTGTTAATATTCCGAAGTAAAATGAAACTCAACGTCGGGAAAATTATCCTGCACCATTAACAACCACTGTTTTGTTTCAGCCATAAACACCAGCTTTCCATCCTTGTCTTTGGCAATATGCCGATATTTAGATTTTATAAATTCATCAAGTTTTTTCTTGTTGGCGCTCGTGATCCAGCAGGCTTTAAATAATTTCATCGGTCTAAATCTACAAGTAGCTCCATATTCGTGTTTTAACCGATATTGAATAACCTCAAATTGGAGTTGCCCTACTGTACCGACAACTTTTCTCGAACCCATCTCAAAAGTAAATAACTGAGCAACACCCTCGTCCATAAGTTGTCGCAGGCCTTTGTCGAGCTGCTTACTTTTCATCGCGTCCATGTTTTCTACTTCTTTGAATATTTCAGGAGAAAAACTTGGAATGCCTTTGAACGTCTCTTTTTTTCCTTCGGTCAGTGTATCCCCAATTTTTAAATTTCCTGTATCATATAAGCCTACAATATCACCAGGAAATGCCTCATCAATGGTTTCCTTACTTTGGGCCATAAAAGCGGTAGCATTCGAGAAACGAAAACTTTTTTCGTGACGAACGTGAAAATAGTTTTTCTTACGCTCGAATTTACCTGAGCAAATGCGGAGGAAGGCAATCCTGTTGCGGTGCCGCGGATCCATATTTGCATGGATTTTAAAAATAAATCCACTGAATTTATCATCATCGGGTAATACTTCCCTAACCTCTGTTGATCTCGGTTTGGGGACAGGCGCAATTTCGATGAAGCAATCCAACAATTCCTGCACACCAAAATTATTAACAGCGCTACCAAAAAAAACTGGCGCTAATTCACCGTCCAGATATTCTGAGATTTCAAAATCCGGATATATCCCTTCAATCAATTCCACATCCTCTCTAAGTTGATTTGCATCATTTTCTCCAATATGATCATCAAGGATCTCTGAGTTTATGTTGTCGATTTCAATAAAATCATCATCCTGGATCTGGGATTTACTTGCTGTAAAAAGCATTAGTTTTTTATTATATAAACTGTAAACACCCTTAAAATTTTTCCCCATACCAATAGGCCAGCTTAAAGGTCTCACTTTGATGTTAAGTTTTTCCTCAATTTCATCTAACAACTCATAAGGATCGCGCCCTTCTCGGTCAAGTTTATTGATAAATGAAATAACCGGGGTTTTTCTCATTCGACAGACTTCCATTAGTTTTTCGGTCTGAATCTCCACACCTTTTACACAATCAATGATCATGACAACACTATCAACCGCTGTTAAGGTGCGATATGTATCTTCTGCAAAATCCTGGTGACCAGGAGTATCCAATAGATTAATTTTGAGTCCTTTGTATTCAAAACCCATGACCGATGTCGAAACGGAAATACCTCTTTGCTTTTCAATCTCCATGAAATCTGAGGTGGCATGTTGGGTGACTTTATTAGATTTGACAGCCCCGGCAGTCTTTATGGCTCCTCCAAAAAGTAATAATTTTTCAGTAAGCGTTGTTTTGCCGGCATCGGGGTGACTAATGATGCCGAATGTTTTTCTTCTTTTAATCTCCTCAACTAAACTCATTTCTTCAAATAATAAAAATTCCCGCAAAGGTAACCAAAAGAATGAATAATGCACCTGAGTATTTGACATGTGGGATTGGAGATCTTTGTTTTAGATATTATGCCTGGTGTGTGAACGGAAACTCTTCAAACTTCGACAGTTTCCGTTCAGGCACTACTAAACTATGAGATTCGATCCATACAATAAGAAAATCTCTTTAGCCAGTTAGCCTACTGAGAATACTACCAAAATTCGCATTTTGTATTTCTTGAATAACAATATTGGCTCTACCCTGAACTTGCCTGCCGCAGGCGGGTTTAATAGAAGATACTAATTTGTGTCAGAAGCCTGCCTGGCCTGCAGGCAGTCTTCCGGCCCTTGGACCAAAGTTTTCCATTAAAATAACAGTAGAACCATAATATTTTGTGCAAATTAGGGACTTAATCATTCACGTATTAAATTGATATTTATGGAATTTTCAAGTAGAAGAAATTTTTTTAAAGTTGGTGGAGCAGGTCTGGCCACCGTTGTTTCAATGCCATATCTCGCCCAAGCTTCAACGGCAAAGAAAAAAAATAAGATCCCAAAAAACATCACTATTCTGATGCAGGGAGATTCCATCACAGATGCCGGTAGAGATAAATCAATTCAAAAGGCAAATGATGCCAAGAGTATGGGCAGAGGATATGTTTATCAAATTTCCTCTGACTTGTTGGGGAATTTTCCTGATGCCAGCTTAAAAATATTTAATCGCGGAATAAGTGGCAACAAAGTATTTCAGCTTTCGGATAGATGGGAAAGTGATTGCTTTCAACTAAAACCTGATGTATTGAGTATTCTTATCGGAGTAAATGACTTTTGGCATTCGCTGAATGACTATAAGGGAACAGTAGCGGTGTACGAAGCTGATTTTAGAAAGCTACTGGAAAGGACACTAAAAAAATTTCCAAATATTAAATTGATCATCGGAGAACCATTTGTTGTTTCCGGTGGTACTGCAATCGATGATAGATGGTTTCCTGATTTTCCGAAGTACCAACAGGTTGCCTCCAAAATAGCTGAAGACTATAAAGCAAGATTTATTCCCTATCAAAAAGTTTTCGATACCGCTCTAAAGGATGCCCCGGTGTCTTATTGGTGCCCTGATGGAGTTCATCCGTCTATAGCAGGAGCCTACCTGATGAAAGAAGCTTGGATAAAGGCCTTTCAGAAACTTTATTAAATTTATAATTATCATTTCCATATACCCAAACGGTAAGAATTTAGGAGAGTCAATAGAATTTAATGCTAATGTACAAAAAAGGTATTATCGCAATTAGCTTTACTTTATGGGGAATATTCCAAACCTGTCTTTCATTTGGAAATTCAGATATTATTACGGTCTTAATTGGAAATGACTCCATAATACATGTTGATTCCAGTATAAATCGTATTGTTGAAAGCGAGAAAAATCTCAGTACTATTATTCCTATTGAAGAAGGATTTAGTCAAAAATTTATAAACGATTTGACTGGGATGTTTTTTGGTGTATTGCTGGTATTGGCGATTATTAATCTTATATATTACTTTATTCATCATGACAGATCCTACATTATCTATTCAATTTACATCCTCATTCTCTTTTATTATGAGGCATCAACATTTGGATATATAGATTCAAATTCATTTGGCAACTTTCCGGTTCTATATTATTTATTTGAGAATTTTTCCCTGCATTTATCTCTACTCTTTTATCTTCTTTTTCTTAAAAGTTTTATTAACATAAAATCCAGATTTCCAAAATGGAATAAAATAATCAATTACCTGATAAGTATATTGATTTTAAATATTTTAATATCATCATTCATTATTTTTGAACTCCAACAGCAACAATTTGCCATCATTGAAAGGAGTATCTTCTTTTTAATTGCCCTTCCAGTTCCTTGCGTTTTAATGGGATTTTTGTACTATAAAGGCAATAAAATCGATCATATTTTTCTCGTTGGTTCATTAATGTTACTAATCTCTGGTTTCATTGCTATTGCTGGCATTTTGTTTTTTGAATATCAAGAACCAGATAAAATATTTCAAATAGGTATTATCATCGAACTAATAATATTTAACATAGGACTAGGAGTCAAGTCAAGATATCATGAAAAAGAAAAGCAATTCGCTCAATCTGAGCTTATCAAACAACTTGAAAAAAACAAATTACTTCAAATATCGGTGAATGAAGATCTTGAATATCAGGTGAATGAAAGAACGCAAGAAATTCAAACTCAAAATGAAGAATTAGCAACACAGCGAGATGCGCTTGAAGAGCAAAACAGCGTAATTGCACAAGGCATGAAGGAACTGGAATCTATAAAATCTCATCTGGAAAAGGCAGTAGAAAATCGAACGAATCAGTTAAAAAAGGCCAATCAGAAGCTTGTCCAACACAACAGCCAATTGGAACAATATGCCTTTATCACAGCTCATAATTTACGAGGACCGGTGGCCAGGCTTAAAGGGTTAATGCTCATATTTGAAAAGACAGCTGAAATCAGCAAACAAAATAATGATATTGTTGAAAAAATTGTGAATTCTGCCATGGAGATGGATGATGTACTTTCGGATATGAATAGTATTTTGGAAATTAAACATAAGGATGTTGGTGAACCTTATGAAGTGGATATTAAAGAAATTATTCACAAAGTAAAAAAAATTCTTTTCGATAATTTATCTGAGGCCAAAGCTAAAATAATACTCACACTTGATGTTCAATATGTTACTGCCAATATCCCATACCTTGAAAGTATAATTTATAACCTTGTGGGAAATTCTATTAAATACAAGTCAAATGAAAGAAAGCTGAAAATCTCTATTTCATCCTACAGAGATAATTCATCCATAATATTGGAAGTTTCTGATAATGGAATTGGGATAGACCTATCAAAATATCGAAGTAAAATATTTGGATTATATCAAAGGTTTCATGATCAAATAGGAGGGAAGGGATTAGGTCTTTATTTAGTAAAAACACAGGTAGAATCCTTAGGAGGAACTATTGAAATGGATAGCCAGGTAGATGAAGGCACTACATTTAAGATTTATTTGCCTCGATAATTTATCATTATTGAACTCTCCACAACTATTTTAAAGCTAATGATCACATATTATCGATAGTAAATTTTGAGCAGGGCTTTTTTGAATCATATTTTTGTTGGAAATGTGAATTGCTATATTGGTACGCATGTAAAATAACTTGAGATTTAAATAAAATCGATTAAATAATATTAAGAATATTTAAATAAAAGCAATACCATTGCAATTTATTTGAATATAGTTGGGAAAGAGATGGTTATTAGTGGAATACAGCAGATCGGCATAGGCGTAAATGATTTAAAAACGGCATGGGATTGGTATAGAATTTTTTTTGGTTTTGACATAAAAGTATTTGAGGAGGAAGCTGTAGCCGAACTAATGCTTCCATATACCGGAGGGGAACCGCAGAGCCGAAGAGCTGCATTGGCCCTCAATTTGCAAGGAGGAGGTGGATTAGAGATCTGGCAATACACTAAAAGGAAACCTCTAAAACCCATAAATGAACTACTACTTGGTGATCTTGGAATATTTGCTGCAAAGATAAAGTGTAGAGATGCACATAAAGTTTATGCAAGCTTTAATAGATCAGGAATCACGGTACTTGGCGAGGTTCATCAATGTCCGGCAGGAATTAACAATTTTTTCGTAAGAGACCCATACAATAATATTTTTAATATCGTTGAGAGTGCTTCATGGTTTAAATATGAGCAAAAACTCACCGGCGGTAGTTATGGCGCTATCATAGGAGTAACCGATATGGAAACTTCTAAAAAGTTTTATGCTAACATACTTGGCTATGATGAAGTAGTATATGAACTGTCAGGCAAATTTGATGGGTTCTCTGGAATCCCGGGCGGAGATCAATCTTTTGATAGAGTTCTGTTGAGGCATTCGAAAGAAAGAAAAGGAAGTTTCAGTCCATTATTTGGTCCTAGCGAGATCGAATTGGTAAAATCAACCGACAGACAGCCAAACAAAATTTATGAAAATCGATTATGGGGAGATCTAGGATTTATTCATCTTTGTTTCGATATAGCAGGCTATGATGAATTACGTGAAATTTGCGCTAAAGAGGGCTATCCTTTTACAGTTGATAGTACTACTAAACATGGTGAAAGTTTTGATATGGGAGAAGCAGCAGGTCATTTTTCATATATCGAAGATCCTGATGGCGCATTGATAGAATTTATCGAAACCCATAAAGTACCGGTTGTTAAAAAACTAGGTATATATCTAAATTTAAGGAAAAAAGATCCTGAAAAACCGTTGTCTAAATGGATATTGAAGGCATTTGCATTTAATAGGGTCAAAGATAAATCTTAATCTTTATTCTGCCAGATGGTAATTCAGCAAGAAGGAAAAAGTTGAGGTTGTTATGAAATTGATAAAACTGTGATAGAAGTTTGATAAATGAATTTTTTCTATCCATAAATATTCAATCAACTTATTTACATTTATTATCTTTTCGGTAAATAAGGACTCAAATGTTATCTTGTCTTTGTACCATTCAAAATACGATAATTCCTTTTGTCAGGCGTAGCCGGTAATAACAAAAAACAATTTTAAAAAAATAAGCGATTTTAGTAAGTTGCTCGTTCAAATCAATGTAACTCACAATCAAATATGGCTCAAATATCCCAAGAGCTAGGTACGGAAAAAATAAGTAGGTTGTTAATAAAACAGTCAGTACCTGCATCGATAGGATTTCTGATCATGTCTATTTATGCCATTGTAGATACAATATATGTTGGCCGATGGATTGGGCCTCTGGCTATTGGCGCGATAACGGTTGTAATGCCGATTTCTTTTTTAATTTCTTCTGTTGGGATGGCAATAGGAGTAGGAGGGTCCTCTATCATTTCACGGGCTTTTGGCACAAGAGACAAAAAGAAAGCTTTAAAAACATTTGGCAACATGGTCAATGCAACGTTTCATTTTGCCATTGTCCTGGTAATCGTTGGATTTATATATGATGATGAAATCCTCAAAATTTTTGGTGGAAAAGGAGATATTCTTCCGTATGCTAAAGAATATTTCAGGGTAATACTGCTTGGCGTTCCTTTTTTAGCCTGGGCTATGATGTCAAATAATGTGATTAGAGCACAGGGAAGACCTAAGTCAGCTATGATGATCATGGTAATTCCTGCAATATTAAATATAATTCTGGATCCAATATTTATCATTGTGTTCGATATGGGTCTTGCCGGAGCGGCATGGGCAACTACCATTTCGTATATTATTAGCGCCGGATATGCCTTATATTTTTTCCTTAAAGGCGATAGCGAGATTACTTTTATTTTTAGATATTTCAAGATTGAGATTGGATTAATTCGTGAAATATTTTCAATTGGTAGTGTCACTCTGGCCAGGCAAGGATCTATTAGTTTATTAATCGTTGTATTAAATCATTCCCTTTATTACTATGCGGGTGAAATGGGGATATCAGTTTATGGTATTGTTAATCGAGTGATGATGTTTGCGCTTTTTCCGGTAATAGGAATTGTCCAGGGATTTTTGCCTATTGCCGGATATAATTATGGAGCCAAGAATATCATGCGGGTAAGACTTTGCATAAGTATCTCAATTCGTTATGCACTTATTTTAGCCTCATGTATTTTACTTATTATTTTTATTTTTTCAGATATTGTGGTAACTGCCTTTACTACAGATGCGGATTTAATTCGTGACAGTTCATCAGCCTTGATATTTGTTTTCATGATGTCGCCGCTTATTGCCGTGCAAATGGTAGGATCCGGATATTTTCAGGCGATCGGTAAAGCATTGCCTGCATTGCTTCTGACCATGACTAAACAAGGATTTTTTCTTATTCCACTAGTTCTGATATTACCAAAGTATTATGGAGTGGACGGAATCTGGTATTCCTTTCCAATAGCTGATGTGCTTTCTGCCGGTGTAACCTGGTTGTATTTGCAAAAGGAAATTAAGAATCACCTGGTTTATCAAACAGGTAGTATTGTGGAAGCGGTATAGTTTATCTACTGATATATAAAATTGTATTTAACATAGATTACATTTAATTATATCAGGTTACTTTTTTAAAAAGATGGGTATAAAGTATTAAAACTGACACTTAATTTTTTCTATATGACTATTAAATCCAAATTTCCAGTTCAAATTTATCAGAGTTATTTTCCAGGTAAAGAGTCATTTGATTCATTACTTGTCAAATTAGAAGTTCTTTCAGACAGCAATATTATTATATATTCTGTCAGAGTTTTGATAGTTGTTCTAGCCCTGGTTATGGGCTATGTTCACACGCCAAAAGAAAAGAAAGATTTCCAGACTGTAAAAAGAATTGAATTGTTGGATGGTAATGCCAAACCAATATTTGAACACCTAAATAAAAGTGTTCGAAATTCATATTCAATTTATACAAAAATGGAGTTTTAATTTATAACCATATTTAGTATGGTTAATCCAATACATCTGTGAACACAGAGTTATGATTTTATGACCCTAAACAAGTCCTCCCTTTTTATCACTATGTCGATATTTGATCACCTTTAGCTCTTCTATGGTAATTAGACCTTCTTTTACATGTTCATCTAAAAAAGGCATTAATTTTTTAATCTTTTCTCCAGAATCGACCAATTCGATCACGATGGGCAAGTCCTCGGATAGTCTAAGGATTTTGCTTGAATGAATTCTACTCGTAGCACCAAATCCCATTATACCACGGATAACCGTTGCGCCAGCGATATTAATTTTTCTGGCGTATTTTACAATGGATTCATATAAAGGAACTCCGTTGTATAAATCACTTTCTCCAATAAAAATCCTAACTAGAGTACCGGTTTCTGGAATTTTCATGACAAAATTATTTTAAATGGCCAATGAGTAATTTAGAAAGAAAAAAGCCTAAAATTACCATGATCAATCCAAATATATTATTTGCAAGAAGATTAAATATAGCCATCTTCACCTCTCCATCCCTATATAGATTTAGGGTCTCCAACATATAGGTTGAAAATGTAGTAAATCCTCCCAGGATTCCTATAAACAAAAAGACCCGAATATTTGGACTTAAGCTTGAGGATTCAAAAAGGCCCCATATTAAGCCAATTGTAAACGAACCAATAAGATTGACAACAAGTGTGCCTATTGGAAATAGCCAGTCGAATAGCTTATAAGAGTACCCTGAAACTGCATACCTAAGATACGTACCGATAGCCCCACCAATTAAAATATATAAGAGTTTTATCATAATTCATGACAATTTTTCACAAAGGAAATACACAACAAAACAGAAACAGTTCGAATATTGATCGATTAATAATTGACACAAAAACCATCCCTCGTTCAGATCGGATCTCATTCATTTATAAAGGCTAAACCTTCGATATTCGAATTATGGTATTTCTAATGCATTATATTTGCCAGAGTCTTGCGAAAGATTTCGAAATCGGCAAGGTCATTATGGTGGCCACCAATTATAGGAATTAACGAATCCTTTTCCATAAATAATTTTTCTAATTTTTGACTCGCTCCAAAGTAGATCACCTCGTCAAAAGTGCCATGTATTATGGTAACCGGGCACGTTACAAATTTAATCATTTGATCATTTCTAAATTTATACCTCAATAGAAAAGACGGGATAAATGGGAACATTTTTTTTACCAAATCCGGGAGATTGTAATAAGGACTTTCCAGAACCAAATGTTTAGGATTAAATTCCGATGCTACCTTTGTCGCAATACCGGTGCCTATCGACCGGCCATAAATTATAATTTCATTTTCTTTATAGTCATTTAGCAATTGTTTATAAATAAATATCGCGTCATGATATAAGTTTGATTCAGAAATTGTTCCACTGCTTTTGCCGTACCCTCTGTAATCATATATCAAGAAATCATAATTATTCATGATGAAAATGTCTGCAACGCTACCCCATTGTTGTAAACATCCTGAATTTCCATGAGAATAATATACAATTCCTTTCGAATTTTCAGCTTTGAAATGGAGAGCATTTATCGTTACCTGCTCTTCCACATCAAAATTTATCTCTTCGAATTTGTGCTCAAATACATATTTATAATTTGGGGGTAATATATCCGGGAAAAAGATAAGCTTTTCCTGGAAGAAAAAAATTCCAGCAGCAATAAAAATGAAGAGCGTAAAAAAACCAAGAATAATCATGCTAACAAATTTCACATAAAATTATTTCAAGGTTGCAAATCGACTTTCATCACAAACATATCTGCGGTGATATAAAGTACTTTGCCATTATTGCCAAAAGCACAATTTGAGGTTGCCTGACCAGTTCGGATTTTACCGAGTACTTTTCCTCCACTATTAAATATCCATACACCACCAGGGCCTGTGGCGAAAATATTCCCATTTTCATCTACCTTTAAACCATCAGGAAGTCCTTTTTCTTTTCCAATCAAATCCGTGGCATCATGAAAGACCTTCCACGAATCTAACAGTCCTTCACCATTTAATGAAATGGAAATCCATATGGCATTATTTTCATCTGAATTAGCAACATAAAGTGTTTTTTCATCCGGAGATAATGCGATGCCATTTGGTCTTGACAGTTCATCGGTCAATAATTGTAGTTCACCAGCTTTGGATAATTTAAAAACACCTTGAAAGTCTAATTCTTTCAAAGGATCAGTCATTCTTTTTTCCAAGCCATATGGAGGATCTGTAAAATAGAGATCTCCACTACTACTATAACAAGCATCATTCGGACTGTTTAGCTTTTTCCCCTGATAATTGTCAACGATCGTCATGAAATCCGGTTTTGGATCATGGAGCGATGTATTCATCCTTGCCAACCTTCGGTCTCCATGCTGGCAAAGGACCAAATTCCCATCCCAATCAAGTAGTAATCCATTCGAGCCTTTTTCTCCATCCCTGGGATTCGTGCCGGTATATCCGGAAGGTTTAAGGTATAATTTTGTGCCCTCCTTTTCTGTCCAGCGGTAAATTGTATTTGGAGGAATATCAGAAAAAAGCAATCCGATTCCATCAACCCAGAGAGGTCCTTCGGTCCAGTCAAATCCTTCAGCAATGATTTCTACCTTAGAGGAAACCTGGATGATATCATCCAATTCAGGAGAGAGCCGTTCAATGTATGGTTCAAAGTTTGACAGGTCATTGACATCTTTTTTCTTAGTAGAATTGCAGGCAATAATGAATGTTAACAAAAATAGGTAATGTATTTTTTTCAAAAATTTAAAATTAGTAGAACATTATCATTTGTAGCTTATAACCATGCTCTTGAGTGTCTCAATAATTACAGAAGACATTTCGTACTATCCTTTGTCAAGAATACGTCTTAAATAATTTATTTGTCCAAGATGATAACTTAAATGCGTAGTAAGATGAATAATTAAAAACTCATACGTCATTGGATCCCCAAATAAATTAATAGGGTAATATGACCGCAACTTTTCCTTATCAAATTTATTAATCGTGGAAGCAACAACACCTTTAGTTTCTAAAATCATTTTCAGAAGTTGGCCTTTGTCAACATCCTTATCATTAAATTCTGCCTCACGATCTCGTACATATCCTGATTTGCCAATAACTTCTCCAATAAAATGATTCAAATTTCCAATAAGATGAAGGCAAAGGTTACCAGCCGAATTACTTATAGCGCCTTGGGTTTTCCATAGATTTTCATCCTTTTTAAAGCTTTCTATTTCAAGAGCCAGCTTTTCGAGGTCTCTGTTAAAAATTTGAACGAATGCTTCCATATCTAAAAATTAAGTTTGAACAATATACAAGGTAATTTTTTCTAATAAAAAATTAAAATTGTGAGATGATTTCTTAGAACACGATTTTATTTCCCTGGTATCCATATGAAAGTTTTAATAAATATTTGTTTACTTTGCCGATACATTAAAACTTCTAAAATGAAATCAAAACTATCTTTCTACTTTATCCTGGCATTGGGAATTTACAGCTGCAGCGGCCCGCTTAAAGTGTACACAACACATGAAAAAGAAACGGATTTTAAATCCTACAAAACATTTGATTTTTACGAAGTCCGGGAGGAACATCTAAAAATGAAAGAAGTGAACAGGCGAAGACTAGCCATGGCCATTGAGCTTGAATTGGGTATGAAAGGAATTAAAAGATCTATCAATGATCCGGATTTACTGGTTAATTTGTACTCTTTGATAAACCGAACAGAAAATATGTCTTATGGTTCCAATGCCGGTGGAGTAGGCTATTATGGCGCAGCAAGTCCATATGGTACTTCTATAGGAATTTCGGTATCAAATCCCGGTAGTCATTCTCAATATTATACCAAAGGAACTGTAACAATCGACCTGGTGGATAGAAAACAAAACAAACTGGTTCTTGAAGGAGTAGCCAAGGTTGATGCCAGTGATGGTGATGATGCAGACAGGATGATCAACTATTTCGTAAAAAAAACATTCGAGGAAATTCCGGAA
>SMVB01075050.1_pt1 | contig 13256 bp, 10 predicted proteins | sample 2456461 | NCBI WGS metagenome assembly SMVB01 (sample SAMN11095934, study PRJNA526329) | marine sediment metagenome | biome: Marine sediment; feature: Surficial sediment; material: Deep marine sediment; isolation source: Hadal surficial sediment | place: Pacific Ocean | collected 2014-05 | depth...
GTGGGAACAGCTGGCAGCCGTGGGTATACAGAACAACTACGGTGGGGAATGGATCAATATCTGCGGACTGAAGGGATTCGTGGACGGCATCATGGGGAACTCGTCCGCCATGTTCCGCGAGCCCTACGAGCACACTCCCAACAGCAGCGGCCAGTGGCGCACCATGATGTCGCCCCCGGGGAACATGGAGCGACTAATTCTGTCGGCTGACGCCGCCGGACTCACTGTGACCATCCACGCCATTGGAGATCTCGCCGTGGACACCCTGCTCGACATGGTTGAGATGGCCGTCGCCACGAACGGCTACAGGGATCGCCGGTTTCGCATGGTACATGCCCAGGTCGTCGAGCAAGACGACTTCCAGCGGTTCGGCCAGTTGGACATCATCGCGGAGATCAACCCGTTTCACGCGATCGACGACATGCGGTGGATGGAAGAGCGCATCGGCGAGAGATCGGTGGGAGCATATGCGTTTCGATCGTTGAAGGATGGTGGCGCGTTGCTCGTGTTCGGGTCCGACTGGCCCGGCACGAATGCGGCGTGGTACCCGGCGGACCCTATGCAGATGATTTATGCCGCGGTGACCAGGAAGACGCTCGACGGACAGCCCGATGGGGGCTGGTACCCAGCTCAACGCTTGACCGTACAGGAAGCGCTCGAGGCGCATACGGTCAACTCGGCGTATGCGGCGTTCGAGGAACATTTCAAGGGCAAGCTCGCTCCCGGGTATATGGCCGATCTCACAGTGTTATCGCAGAATCTCTTCGAGATCGATCCGGACGACATCAAGGATGTCAGCGTGCTTCGGACCATGGTGGACGGCCGATGGGTGTACATCGCGTCGACGCTAACGCCCTGAGCACTCCACCGCGCCAGTGATGCAAGGCGATCCGACCCAGGCATATATCCGCGACCTCTTCGCCGCTGAAGACTCCGCGTTGCGAGCGGCACGCCTGCGCCACGAGAAGGAAAACCTGCCCGCCATACACATTTCTCCCCAAGAGGGGAAATTGTTATTGGTTCTGCTGCGTGCGGTTGGTGCACGGCGGGTGTTGGAGATTGGGACGTTGGGAGGGTATAGTGGGATCTGGATCGCTCGGGCGCTTCCGCCGGACGGGAAGCTCATTACCATCGAACACGACTCCAAACACGTGGACGCAGCGCGTCGTGCCTTTGCCGAAGCCGACGTCTCTCACAAGATCGAATTGTTGGAGGGTGATGCCCGTGAGGTCCTACCTCGCCTCACTCCGGAGTTCGACGCCGTGTTCGTGGACGCCGACAAGGAGCCACTCGCCTTTTACTATCGTGAAGCCATGCGCTTGCTGAAGGTGGGTGGGTTGCTGTTGTGTGACAACGCCCTGCTCGACGAGCGTGTGGTGGATCGGGCGGACGACGCCGATGACGTGCGCGGCGTGAGGGAGTTCAACAGGTTGGCTGCGAGCGACGGCAGCCTGGCGGCTACCATCATCCCGATACGGGACGGCCTGCTGGTTGGCCTCAAGCTGGCGACATGACGTCCGCCATCATGGGTGAGACGATGGTCGAGTCGCGCCGACGGCTGCGGGAAGCGCTGCTCGAGGCCGGGGGGGTGGTGGGGGACGGCAAATCTGCCGCCGCCGCGAGCCCACCCCTGCAAACGCCGTTCGGTATTGCCGAGCCCGTAGAGGGTCGTGAAGTTACCGCCGTGGCGGTCGGCGCCCCGCTGCGAGAGTCCCGCGACGCCGCCTTCGCAGACGGCATTCAGCGCTACATCGTGGAAGGGCGGATTGGGGTCACCCCCATCATCCGCGCCTATGTGGGTGCCGCCGTGCTCGACCGTCGTGACCGAGGGCTCCTGCCCGCGAAGCACGAGGCAGAGGAGTTCATCGTCGCGCCGCTGGAACGACTCACCGATGCGACGGTGACCAGACTGCTTGAGACCGGCCTGCCCGTGCACGACTGCGGCGTTGCGGAGCGCCAACACCCGATCCTCGACGTCCAGTTGGCCGTGCAGCAGATCGAACAGCGGCGCCGGCGTGCCGAGGTCAGTGTGGTCGCCGCATTCCGTCGCGAGTTTCCGGATGCGTGGATCGTGGTGGACGGATCCCTCCGGGCGTACGACGAAGCGGCTCGGGAGTCGCGCCTGCTGGGGGTCATCAAGAGCCACGAGACCCAGTTTCTGGCAGGTGTAGATCTCGAGACGGCACTGACGCTGCCGCAAGCGCATCGTACCACCGTGTTCCGTCGGGTGGGTGGTCGCGAGGACACGATCCACTCCTGGTACTTACGTTTATGGGACTGGGTGGGACAGGATATTTTGTTTGGGTTGGTGCGTGTAGAGCGGCAGCGAGGGCCGCAGGTGTTGGATGAGATCGAGGACGTATGCAGCTGGCTGCTGGCCGAACGGTCACCCATGTCGACGCCGGACACGCGCTGGGATCGACTCCTCTACCCGATTCACGAAGTGGAGAACTACCTGAAGGCGAGGGCGGGATCGTGGTGGTAGAAAGGACGGAAGGACGGAAGGACGGAAAGATGGAAAGGCGGACGGTGGCAGTGGACGAGCGGTGTGACGCTCCACCGGTTGCTGTGCCGCCCGATCCTATCGGCCGTGTCGTGGCGACCGAACGGCTGCCCGCGAGTCCCCATGAGTTCCATTTCTGGACGGAAGTGGAAACGCCGATCGGAATCGGCGCCATTGTGCGCGTGGAGGGAAGGGCCCGAACGGTCTACGCCGTCGTGGTCGATGCCAAGGCGTATTCCGACCTCGCAGACCCGCTGCACGAGGTACGGGTGGCGGCCGGTATTCCCGGTGGACACGTCGCCCCGACCCATCGAACGGAGATCCGCCTCTGGACCGCTGCCGTACTGCGGCAGGTGCCCCAGGAACCGCTCCAGCCCGTGCCGTTGGCCGAGGTGTTCCTGGCTTCGGAGCAGGACGTCCAGGTTGCCCTGCGAATGGAATCCTACGTCCAAGTGGCGGAGCCTACGGGGATTCCCGTCGGGTTGTATGCGACCGGCGGTGTTTCGGCGCCGGTGTACCTGGACGCGAATTTCCTCCTCGGACCGGAGTCGGCTCATCTCAACATTTCCGGCGTTTCCGGACTCGCGACCAAGACGAGCGCCGTGGAGTTTCTGCTCAAGAGCGTCTTCACCCACTTCCCGCATAGCAAGGGTCGCATAGCGGCCCTGTGTTTCAACGTCAAAGGAGCTGATCTTTGCTTCCTCGATCAGCCGGGCGATCTGACCCCCGAGGATCTCGAGATGTACGCCCGCCTCGACATCGAGCCCACGCCGTTTGACAACGTCCATTACTTCGCGCCGTTCAAGGCCGATGGCATCAATATCAATACGCTGCGTTCGCACGCCGACCTCATCGGATCGGTACAACCTCTCGTGTGGGGCCTGCGTGAGGTGCTGGATTACCACGAAGTGCTCCTGAACCGGGACGACCTCGATGCGAAAGCCGCGGCGTTCATCGATTTTCTCATTGATCGGGTGGTGGAGAAGGAATTCCGGGACGAGTGGGGCACCACGCATCGCGTTCGCACCTTCTCCGAACTGGAGCGGTTGTTTCGGGCCATCTTTGATGGATTGGAGGCGAGTGGGCGAGGGGATACGTGGCGTACCCATCACATCGCGACGATACGCAAAATCCGTAACCGGTTGCTGAACATTTCAGTACGGTGCAAGGGGCTGGTAACGGACGATGGCGCATCCGAAGATCTGCCGTTCGGCACATTCGAAGATCGCAGCATCTACGTGATCGACGTGGCGGGCATGGACCAACTCGCCCAAGACCTCGTCTTCACGCGTGTAGTGTCCAAGTTGCGCGAACATCTGGAACGGCGTGACCTGGGAGTAGATCATGTGATCGTGTTCGCGGACGAGTTGAACAAGTACGCCCCTGGAGACGGGCCGGATACATATGTGCGAAAAATGTTGCTCGACATTTCGGAACGGGGGCGCTACCTCGGCCTCGTTCTGTTCGGAGCCCAGCAGTTTCGGTCACAGGTTCACCGAAGGGTAGTCGGCAACGCGAGCACGACGATGTTCGGCCGGATGGATATGGACGAATTGGCTACACCGGGGTATCAGGTTCTGTCACGGGCGACCAAGATCAAACTGGCCACGTTGCCGAAAGGTGAGATGATGCTGCGGCATCCCCACTTCACCCAACCGGTCTTCTTGCGGTTCCCCCGGCCACCAGTGATGACCGGTCCGGCCGGCGTGGCCGCATACCCGCCTGCCACAGACGTGCCCTTCGACGAAGCGGTGATGCGCCAGTTGGTCGCTCTCGATCGTCGCGTCTCACCGAACTCAGTCGCCGAGATCATCGCGGATCGGCGAGAGGATGACGTGCGCCGCGCTCTGCTCGCCACCCGCCGCGCTCGCCCCGACGATGTGCTGGCATATTTTCGGACGGCGCTCGGGCCACGGGTGAGTCACGCTCCGACGGTACCGGCCGCTGCGGGGACCACTCCCCTCCAGTCGGTGGAGGACCCGTATGCTCGGTAGCACAGCAAGGCTCAACGCGGCTTGTCTGGTAGCGGTATTGTCCCATCCGGATATCGCCCTCACCCAGGCTCCGTTTACATTGGAGTTCAACCCTGGGGCTGGGATGTCCGTGCGCCTCATAATCGAATCGCAGGGCGAGATGGTTCTCGTCGGGGTACCGGACCTGCCGGATAGCTCCGTGGTCCACATGTTTTCTCTTGGTAGCATCACCCGGCGCGCCACTCCGATTGGCGGCGGGAACTTCGACCTCAACGTCAGATACGACTCGCTGCGCACAAGGTATCGCCTCAGTGGGGGAAGGTGGCGGGAAGGGCAACTTGCCTCCGACTCTGCGGTTGAGGTGACGTTAACCGCAGACCGCTACATGAGGTTGAGCGAGCTGACATACGCGGAAGATTTGGCATCGGTGGACCGCATGAGGAATGGCACCGGCGCTCCCCATTTTGTCCTTCCAGCAGATCCCGTCGATGTCGGCGGTCCGTGGCGCTCCGAAATCACGTTGCCGTTCGCGGCGCAGATCCCGGGCGATTCTGCCGCTCTGGTTAGGGCCACGCTTACCGGGCCGGCGGTGGGCATCCTGGACAGCCTGGTCGTACGCGGCGCTGATACCCTCGCCTATCTCTCGGTTCGAGGCCAGTTCCTGCCTACCACTGTTACCAGTACTCTGGAGTTGGGGGGTGGGCCGGCCACCGCCGAACTGTGGGGTGAATTCGTTGGGAATCTCATTTGGTCTACCGGCTGGAGCGCGTTTGTGTCCGTCGTACTGACGGCGCGGGTCAATCAACGCTTTGAGGCGGTGATGGGGAGCGGTGTGGAGGACGCGCGCATCACGGCGATCGTCACTACGAGGGTACGGGTACGGCCCTGACGTGAGACTCGCCCACCTCGCCGATCTCCACCTCGGCTTTCGGCGATACACTCGCCAGACAGCACACGGAATCAACCAGCGCGAGGCCGACGTGGCGACGGCGTTTCGTTTGGCGGTGGATGAAATCGCGGCGGCCAAGCCCGACATCGTGATCGTGGCAGGTGACGTGTTTCACTCGGTACGGCCCAGCAACCCCGCGATACTCGACTCGTTCAATCAGTTCCGCCGCTTGGGCGAGATGCTGCCCGACACTCCCGTCGTGATCATCGCCGGGAATCACGACACGCCCCGTTCCGTCGAGACGGGAACGATTCTGACACTCTTCGAGGCCCTTCCCAACGTGCACGTGGCAGCTAGCGAGCCGCGGCGCCTCGTGTTCGAAGCGCTCGACCTGTCGGTTCTTTGCGTCCCCCACAGTGCTGTCAGGGCATCGCCTCGGCCCAGCATGCGTCCGGAAGAGGGTTTCCAGTGGAACGTGATGGTCACCCACTGCGAGGTGGCGGGCGTGGTGCCCGGGGATCGCTCCTTCGTGGAGTATGGAGGAGCGTTGGTCGAGCCGGGTGATCTGCATGCGGACGAATGGGACTACGTGGCGCTCGGGCACTACCACGTCGCGCAACGGGTTACCTCGGACGCCTGGTATTCCGGGTCTCTCGAGTTCGTGAGCTTTAATCCCTGGGGTGAGCTGCAGGAGGGGGATCGGTTGGGGTGGGGGGGCGCCAAGGGCTGGTTGCTGACAACGCTCCGGGAGGGTCGTGGAACAGATGTGGAATTCCGGCCGCTCGAAATGGCGCGCCGGCACATCGATCTGGAAGTGATCGACGGCGTTGGGAAGACGGCCGCTGATTTGGACGAATTGATCGCGAACCGGATAGCGGGCATTCCCGGGGGTCTCGACGACCAGGTCGTGCGGCAGGTGGTGCCGAACGTGACCCGACACGTGGCCCGAGATTTGAACCATGCCGCGATCCGTGAATACAAGGCGCGGGCGGTTCACTACCATCTCGACGTCCGTCGACCGGGCGTAAGGCGGGAGGTGGGTGTAAGCGCTCCCGGTAAGCAGATGAGTTTGGATGAAATCGTGACGGATTACCTCGAGCGCCGTGAAATAGCTCCAGGCGTGGAACGCGACGCGTTGGTTTCGTTGGGACGACGCTACCTGGAGCAAGTCGAGCGGGAAATCACGGAGGGGTAGTGCGACTCCACCGCCTCAAGCTCATCAACTTCCGGCAACACGCCGAAACGGAACTCCTGTTGGGGCCCGGACTCACGGCGGTCATCGGTCCCAACGGCTCGGGCAAGACGACCCTCCTCGAGGCCCTCGCGTGGGCGCTGTACGGGAATGTGGCGGCTCGGGGCACCCGGGAGTCGCTGCGACGCATCGGTGCGCCGGCTCGGGCACCGGTGCGAGTGGAGATCGATTTTGCTGTGGGTGCCCACGAGTACCGCCTAGTTCGCAGCCTCTACGGTGCCGAACTGTATCAGGATGGCGGCGCAGGTCCGATCGCCAACAGCCACCAGGCGGTATCGAACAAGGTCGGGCGCCTCCTGGGAATGTCCCACGACGAGTTCTTCAGCACGTACTTCACGGGTCAGAAAGAACTCGCTGTTATGGCGTCGATGGGACCCTCCGAGCGCGGCAAGTTCCTCTCCCGCTTGCTCGGTTACGAGAAGTTGCGCAAGGCCCAGGATCACCTGCGGCAGCGCAGGGCCACATTGCGGGCCGAAGTGACCGGTTTGGAGCAGGGACTCGAGGATCTTGGATCCCTGGAGCGGGAGCGGCGTGAGGCTCGCAGGCAGCTGAAGGACGTGACGGCTCTGGCCGTTGGGATTGGCAGCGAGCTGAAACAGGCTCAGAAAACCTTGAATGAAGCGGTGCCGGCCTGGAAGCAAATGAAGGAGTTGCGCGAAGCCAACCTCGCAACGGACGGCGAGCGACGCATGGCCGAACAGTTGGTACAGGAGGCTCAACGGGAGTTCGAGCGCCTGGATCGGGAGTTGGCGGAGGCGCTAACGGCTAGGAATCAACTGAACGACATGCAGGACGAGCTGGCGAAAGCCCGTGAGCTACGTCGCGAGTTGGACCACCTGGATCGGGAAGCCCTGGCAGCGGGCCAGCGTCGGCTGCTATCGGGTCAGCTCACCGAGGTGCGACAGCAGACGGAGCTTCTTCAAGAGCGCTTGCGATCCACCGAAGACATCGAAGCGGCGCACGCCAAGGCCGATGAAGCCGTGGCACGGGCACGCACCACGCTCGACGAGTTGCGCAAGCAGGAGCAAGAGGTGCATACGGCATGGGTGCGCGACCGCCAAGATGCGGACACGAAACGCTCCGCATTGCTCGACCAGTTTCGCGATTTGCAGAAGCATCGCGAACGGATTCTGGAGGCCGGTTCCGACGGTCACTGCCCCACATGTGCTCGCCCACTTGAATCGGAGTACGAGTCGGTGCTCGCTACCTTGGGGGCCCAGCTCGATGAGATCAAGGCCAACGGCAAGTACTACGGGGCGCGGGTGAAGCAGTTGGCGAAGGAACCGGACGACCTGCGGGCCGTTGAGCAGGCCCGTGAACGCGCAGTGGCGGGACTCGAGTCCGCGCTGCAAGAGATCGCAGGTTCGCAGGTACGAGTTCGTCAGCGGCACGAGTCGGAGCGAGATCTCGAACAGCTCAGGTTACGGCTGATGGAACTGGAAAAAGAACTGAGAAGTTTGCCGGACGCCTACGATGAGGAGCGGCACGCTGCGGTTCGGACCGAAATGCAGAAGCTCGAACCCGTGCTGCAGACGGCGACCCGGTTGCAGGTAAAGGCGGAACACGCCAGGCGTCTGGTGGAGGAAGCGGAACGCGGGGAAAGAGTGTTGTCCGAGCGGGAGGAGCGGGTTCGGCAGCTGACCGGCGCGATGCTGGCATTGGGGTACAGCGACGAGGCGTATCAAAGGGCGCGGGCCCATCATGAAGTGGCCCAGAGCCACGTTCGGGACGCCGAGTTGCGGGCAGCTTCCGTGAAGGGTGACGAAAAGGTGGCGAAAGCGGCAGTCGAAAGTGTGGAGCGCCGGATAGGCCAACGCAGTGAACGTGCCGCCAGGGCCGCGGAACTCCGTAAAGAGCTGTTGCTTCACGAGGAACTCGACACAGCACTGGAAGATTTGCGGGCTGAGCTGAACGCCAAACTGCGTCCGGATCTGTCCGATCTCGGTTCGACGTTCGTCGCCGAACTCACGGAGGGCCGGTATCATGAATTTGAGTTGGACGAGAACTACCGTATAGTCGTCTTGGAGGACGGCGTTCCCAAGTCCGTCATATCCGGAGGCGAGGAGGATGTTGTGAATCTCGCACTGCGTCTGGCCATCAGCCAGATGGTGGCCGAGCGTGCCGGGCAACCGCTGTCTCTCTTGGTGCTGGACGAGATATTCGGTGGGCTGGACGACGCGCGGCGGCAGACTACCGTCGATCTTCTTCGACGACTGAGCGATAGATTTCCTCAAGTGGTGCTCATAACCCATATCGAATCGGTCAAGGAGGGAGCCGACCGGGTATTGCGCGTTTCAGTAGACCCCCGGACACGAGTCGCGATGGTGACCGAAGAAACGGGCGTGGAGAGCTATAGCCGTGCCGCGTCGTGACTTGTTGGTGTCGGGACCATACCGTCCCGGACATGCCGACGTCGATCCGCTCAACAGCGTGTTCTCCGATTCTTTCACGGACCGCTACCGCCGGGACGGCCTGGTGGGTGTTCGGGTACCCAAGCTCAATCCGGAAATCTGGCGGTACGCGCTACAGGACGCTGGCCCAGGTGCGATGATTTGGCGAGATGAGGATGGCAAGATCGTGGCGTTCAACGTGGCACATCAGTCAGGAACAGAGGGCTGGATGGGACCGCTGGCCGTTCGCCCGAATCGGCAAGGGTCAGGCCTCGGGGCGGCGATCGTGCAGGAGGCCTTACGCTGGCTGCGAGAGAGGGGATCGGCCACGATCGGTCTGGAGACTATGCCCAGAACCGTCGATAACATCGGTTTCTACTCCCATATGGGTTTTGTCCCGCGCCACCTCACCGTTACGCTCGTGGGCGATGTCCAATCCAGCTCGTTGGGTAAGGCTACCTTGCTGAGTAAGCTCGGCCCCACCGACCGTGAGGCATTGCTAGAGGCCGCTCGCGATCGCCTCCAACAGTCCGTCGCGGGATACGACTACACGCGGGAATTCGAACTCACCTGCGAGCTAGGCGTCGGCGACGGGGTGGTTCTGGAATCGGGTCGCGTTCGCGGGTTTGCTCTTTGGCACACGGCCACTCTGGTAGAAGGGCGGCCTCCGGAGGAGCTGCGGCTGCTCAAGCTGTTCGCCGATTCGAAGGAGACTTTCGAGGAACTCATCGCGGTATTGGAGGCGGCCGCGGGGGATTTCGGACTAGGACGTGTAGCCGTGCGTTGTCAGACTGCTTGTATCGAGGCATACGCCTCCCTTGTCCGTTGGGGGTATCGTGTGCGATGGACGGACCTGTGCATGACCCTGGATGGATATCCCGAGCTGCCCGTTGTGGAGGGTGAAGTGCTCTTCTCGAATTGGGAGATATAAGGTTATCCCCCCTTTTCTCCTTCGTCTCCTCCAGCCACGATCCCAACCGCAATGAGCACCGCACCCACCGCCAGAGGGGCATGTACCCATCCGGTTTCCACGTGGCCCACGAAGGTGCCGAGAAACCATACGACAACCAACGCAAACCCCAGTAGTGTGAACTTCATTTCACCTCGCTTGACGCCGTCAGAACTGTGTCCTATCCTATGGGTACGTCCACGGTGGACGTGCCGGGGGCGAAGAGCTCAATTATTGAGCCAACAAGTCCGATAACGCGCTCGATGTTCCGGCTGAGGTCAGGCCCTCTGATGAGGGAAGGCTGACGTCACTACGATAGCGCGGTACGTTACGTTCGGGCTTCAATAATCCTCTTCGGTCCTACCCCCGGCAGCCGGTGCATGCGTTCATGCCCGGCTTTTTTTCGTGGGCCCACTTGACTCTTCCCTGCCAGGCAAAATAGCGTTCAACTTCGCCATCAAACAGACCTGGCGGTCCTGAGAGCCCCAATACGCAGGCGGTCGCGTTTTGGAGGGTCCGCCAAAGGATCCAGCGCCGCCCTGAGGAGCAGATATGTCGAGCGAACCACCTCTTGAAGACAGAACTCTGGTGACTGAAGCCCCCCCTCCGGTCTCGAGTTCCGGTCGAGAACTCGAGTTCGAGGAGCTCGTCCGCCTGATGCTGCCGCATCTGGGCGAAGATCCCGGCCGTGAAGGGCTGCTGCGTACCCCCGCCAGAGTCGCCAAGTCGCTGCGGTGGCTGACCCGCGGATACGGTAGGTCGGTGGAGGATGTTGTCGGCAATGCCGTGTTCGAAGAGAAACATGAGAGCATGGTCCTCGTACGCGACATCGAGGTGTACTCGCTGTGCGAGCATCACATGTTGCCGTTCTTCGGCAAGGCACACATAGCATATTACCCGAACGGTCGAATCATCGGCCTGTCGAAGCTTCCTCGGATAGTCGACGTGTTTGCGCGCCGCCTCCAGCTGCAAGAACGCATGACCGACCAGATTGCGGACGCGCTCATGGACGTGCTCGACCCAATGGGTGTGGGAGTCGTCGTGGAGGCCTATCACCTGTGCATGATGATGCGTGGTGTGCAAAAGCAAAACTCCAAGACGGTGACCAGCGCCTTGCGCGGCATTTTCCGGGATGACGCCAAAACCCGCGACGAATTCCTCCGGTTGGTTCATGGAGGCCGGATGCTCGAGTAGCACGGATGCTCGGCATTCTGCGTGACCTGCGTGGCATTACGGCCACCCCGGGTAGAGGCTGCACCCGCCTCGCCTACACCCACTTCGAAGATCAGGCCCACGACCTCGTGTGGAGCAGGCTGCGGACTATCTCCGGTCTTGTGCGAGAGGATGACGCAGCGGGGAATACGTTCATCGTTCCAACCTCAGCACTGGCCGACCGGAAGCCGATCGTGCTGATCGGCAGTCATCTCGATACGGTCATAGAGGGAGGGTGGCTGGACGGCGCCCTTGGCGTCGCAGCCGGCATGTCCGTGCTCGAGCACCGAGCTTGCGATGGCAGGGCGGATCCCCACGTGGGTCTCGTCATCTTCCGCGACGAGGAAGGCGTGCGATTCAACACCGGCTTGTTTGGATCGACCGTGTTCGCGGGCGGGTGTCTCCCCTCTGACATGGAAGCCAAAGCCTCGGATGGCGTACGGGTTCGGGACGTGGTGCCGGATCCTGACGGCTGCTGCGAGTACCAACCCCCCGTACACCCGGCTGCGTTCTTGGAATGCCACATCGAACAAGGCGAGCGGTTGGTTGCGACGAAGAGTGAGGTTGGTGTGGTGTCGAGCATCGTGGGAATCCGGCGGGTCGAGATCGTGGGAGTGGGGATGGCCAATCATGCGGGAACGACAGACATGCGGCGGCGCGTGGATGCCCTGGTGCCGGTGGCCCACGTGGTGGCTCGCTGCCCCGCTCTGGTCGACGGCCTGGACGATGCGGTGATCACTTGCGGGCGACTGCAAGTGGATCCCGGGGCACCGAACATCGTTCCGGGGCGGGCCACGGCCATCGTGGAATTTAGAGCGCAACACGACGCTACCCTCGATACTATTGAAGGGCGACTCCGATCCCTGGTTTCCGGAGTCACGCCGGCCGTGTCGGGCGGCCGGTGCGCGGAGATCGGCTTGGGGCCCGTCGTCACCGTCGCTCCGACTCTTACCAGCGACACGCTCAACACCCTCCTGTCAAAGATCCTCGAGAGTCGAGGCGTGCCGTTCCTCTATCTGGCATCGATGGCGGGGCATGACACACAGCGAGCTGCCCGTCGATGCCGGGCGTCGATGTTCTTCATCCCCAGCATCGACGGCGTGAGCCACAACCCGGATGAAGATTCGCGTGAAGCGGACATCGAGCTTGCGGGTGATCTGATGCTCGCCTGGGCGGAATGCTGTGTCAGGGAATACTTGTAAGGTGCGGCGAGCAGGGCACTTTGAGACCTGCGTCCTACAATCTACTCGTAACAGGCCTCGATGAGATCCTGGTACCGCTCCTCGATCACGTGTCGCTTGACCTTCATCGACGGCGTGAGGGCACCGTTCTCCACCGTGAAGTCCTCTTCTACGATCACGACCTTCTTGGGCATCTGGTAACTGGCGAGGTCGCGTAGCGTGACCATGACCTCACGTTCGATCTTGGCCCGTACGTCGGGAAGTTTGTAAAGTGCCGGCGGGTCGTCGCGAGCGAGGCTGCGTTCCTTGGCCCAATTCTTGAGCGCTCCGGCTTCTGGGACCACCAGTATGATCGGAAATTTTCGTTTGTCGCCGAGCATCACGGCGTTGGAAACAAATGGACTCGCCTTGACGCGGTTCTCGATTGGCTGTGGCGCGATATTCTTACCACCTGCGGTGACGATGATGTCCTTCTTGCGGTCGGTGATGCGTAGGTAGCCGTCGTTCAGCTCGCCGATGTCTCCGGTGTGGAACCACCCGCTATCGTCAATGGCTTCCCTGGTCTTCTCGATGTTGCGGTAATAGCCCTGCATCAAGTTGGGACCGCGCGTGAGAATCTCTCCATCTGCTGCGATTTTGACCTCGACGCCCCGCAGCACCACGCCCACAGTCCCCACCCGGGGCTTCTTCAGCGGGTTGACGCTGATGACCGGGGAGGTCTCCGTCAAGCCGTATCCCTCTAGGACGGGAAGTTGGGCGGCGAAGAAGAACTTGGCGATTTCCGGTAACAACGGCGCGGCCCCCGAGACAAAAAACCGCATTCTGCCACCGGTTTGCGCCCTCAATTTGGAAAAAACGAGCCGGTCCGCAATGCCATATCGCAGCGCGAGTCCCAGTGGAATGGGTA
>SMVB01124970.1_pt1 | contig 13252 bp, 15 predicted proteins | sample 2456461 | NCBI WGS metagenome assembly SMVB01 (sample SAMN11095934, study PRJNA526329) | marine sediment metagenome | biome: Marine sediment; feature: Surficial sediment; material: Deep marine sediment; isolation source: Hadal surficial sediment | place: Pacific Ocean | collected 2014-05 | depth...
CGGGCGGACGCCGGTGGCGTTTCTCAAAAACAACGTCCACCTCCTGCCCAAGGGGAAAGTCCTCGACCTGGCCATGGGCGAGGGCCGAAATGGCGTGTTTCTGGCCACGCAGGGATTTGAGGTCGTGGGCTGGGATATTTCGGAAGTCGGTCTCCAAAAGGCGCACCAGCTGGCCCAGGCGCATGGGGTTAAAATCGAAACCCGCGTGGTGGACCTCGAAACCGCTCAATTCGAAAAAAACGCTTATGATGTGATTCTCATTATGTACTACATGCAGAGGGATCTGTTTCCCAAAATAATGGCAGCCTTGAAGCCGGGCGGCATGGCGATGATTGAAACCTACAACACCGATTACCTGAAATACGCCCGGTTCAATAAAAAATACCTGCTGGAACCCAACGAACTGCTGGAGCATTTCAAGGATTTTAAAATCATCCGCTACCAGGCCTTCGACGACGGCAAAGAAGCCTATTCAAGCATCATCGTCCAAAACCATTCGCTCTCCGGGTCCAGCGGCACGCTGGCCGGCGAAGCGCCGGGGCTGAAGGGGTCACACTCCCATGGCGGTCAATAATCGCGGGCATGAAGCTAAAGATTAGCCATTCGCTTCCTCCGCCAGGGGCGCCCAATAATCTTCAGGCATGATTCTAAACCATCAGTCCTCGGGGTCCAGCGTAATGCTGTTGGGAAAAACTGAAAAACTTTTTCTCGCGCTGGCCAACGCGTTTCCCCTTTGGGTGGTGACCGGCGCCGGGCTGGCTTTTTGGGAACCGGCCACCGCCACTTGGTTCCGCCCCGACTGGATTCCATTTTTTCTCGGCATCATCATGCTCAGCATGGGTTTGACCCTGACCGCGCGGGATTTTATCCGCGTGCTGGAAATCCCCCGGCCGGTACTCCTGGGCGTGGGGTTGCAATACCTGGTCATGCCTTTTTTAGGATTCACGCTGGCCCGGCTTTTTGATTTGCCGGTGGACTTCATGATCGGCTTGATTCTGGTCGCCAGTTGTCCTGGCGGCACCGCGTCCAACGTGGTGTGTTTCATCGCCCGGCTCAACGTTCCCCTGTCCGTGACTCTCACCACCTGCTCCACCCTGCTGGCGGTGGCGATGACGCCATTGCTGACTACCTGGCTGGTGACCGTGGTTTCCTGCGACCTGCTGGGGACGGCTATCCAGGTCGATACCATGGGTCTGCTGTTCAACACGCTCAAAGTGGTGATCCTGCCCGTGACGGCGGGCGTACTCCTCAACCATTTTTTCCATGCGTGGGTGAAGCAGATCACCCCTTACACCCCGTTTCTGGCGGTTTTGTCCATCGTGTTCATCGTCGACTACATCCTGGCCGCCCAAAAACAATCCCTCCTTGAAAGTGGCGGTAACTTACTTCTGGCTGTGGTCACTCTGCACTTTTTGGGTTTCGCGCTGGGTCACGTTCTGGCACGCATCATCGGCGTGGAGGACCAAAGCGCACGCACCATTTCTATCGAAGTGGGCATGCAAAACTCGGGATTGGCGACGGAACTGGCGCGCACTAACTTTACCGCATTCCCACTGGCCACCTTGCCCGGCGCTATCTCCGCCCTCACCCATTGCATTCTGGGAAGTCTCTTCGCCCTCCAGCGTGCCGCTGGACCCAAAGGACTAAATTCTGAATAATCCCCGATAATTGTTGGGCGCAAGATAGAGTTTGACCTTTTTGCCTCCAGGGCAACTTGGGAAGAGGTTGCCTCTCCGCCGGGGAATGGTATGATAATCCCACTATTGTCATTAAATGATTAACTTTCACGCTCTTGGAGGTACTGTGCCAGCGTATAATGTTCTTGTGGCGGCGGAATTTCATAATATCGCCGAAGCAATGGAAGGTGAGGTTGCCTTGCGGTTGGAAGAGGCCTGTTTCGAAAGGATTCCGACCTTGAAGACCGCCTGGGAAATTAAGGTGGAGGCTCCCGACGAAACCGAGGCCAAAAACGACGCCGTGGATAAATTCATTAATGTGGTCCGCACTTATCCATTTGAATTGAAAATGCTGGTGCATGCGGGTACGGGACAGATCCTTCGCAAGAAAAAAGTATTCGAAGCCTGACCGGCGAAGCGCCGGAGCCAAAGGGCCTTGACTCGGTCGTGCGCTCAACGGTGATTGAGCATAAATCAGAGATTGACCCTTTTGCCTCCAGCCGCAAGCTGGCAGGTTGAGGCCAATATAAGGTGAAACCATGAACCTGATTTTGAACAGCTATTGCAATTTGAAGTGCAACTACTGTTTTGCAGATGAATACATGGAGGAAACCGTGCGGACGCCGGGCAAATCCATGGAGTACGATTATTTTATAAAAGAGATGTTGCCCAAGATTAAAAATGCCGCAGTCATCAATTTCATGGGCGGCGAACCCACTCTCCACCCCGATTTCAATCAGATCTTTGATGCCACGCTGAAGGCGATGTCACCTTATTCCAACCTGGGGCTGTTCACCAACGGCCTGATGCCGGACCGGGTCCTGCCGCTTTTGGAAGAGACCGTGGGTATCAATGGCAGTATCAAACACCATATCAACTTTTCCGTCCTCCTCAACTGGCAGACGCGGGACAACATCTCGGAAAAAAATCATGAGCGCTGTCAGGAGGTGGCACGGCTCCTGCTGAAAAAAAATGGCTATGGGGTAACTTTCAGTATCAATCTTTATTCCAAGGACCAGGACCTGGCAACTCAATGCGCTGAAATTGACGCCATTTATCAGGGAATTGGGCTTCCCAAAGACAAGACCTACCGGATTAGAATCAGCCCGGCATTTCCTATTGTCGGCGAGATCGACAACGTTTATCTGCCGATTCGGGATTTCCCCAAGGTGGGCCGGCAAATGCTGAGCCTCCTCAAGCAATACCCGCAAATGTGTTTTCGTTTCGACTGCTCGTTCCCCCCCTGCTTTCTGGATGAGATCGAGGCCGAGGAATACTCTCTCGTGGAAAGATTCTATTATCACGGCTTCAAGCAGGTGCCGGACCTTCGGGAATGGCAGACCCAGCAAATCAATTTCGGGTGCGCCGACGGCAGTCCCATGGATATCGATTCCAAGGGAGATTGCTTCAACTGTTTTCCGTTTCACAACTATAAATTGGGCAATGTTTCAGAGTTCAAAGAAATCAACCCCATCACGGAAGCCCGGATGGGGTCAAAATTCCTAAACCATGTGTTTGAAAAAACCGAGGCCAAGGAGCCCTGCCGCTCCTGCCCGCATTACATGGTCCGCTGTTCGAGTGGTTGCTTTGCGTATAATTTTGTTGAGGCGTGACGGACGGGAACCCGTTCCATCGAGGTGGCATGGCTACAGTGAGGACCCGGTAAACCCCGGGGCCCGGTCCTCGCCAAATTCGTTGCTGATAAGGACCAGGTGATGTCCTTCAGGAGTTTCCACCGGACCGTACAAAACCCCACGTTCCATTTTTAAATCCAGGAGAGCCTCCCGGATGATCCGCTCCAGTTCATGATTTTTTAAAACCGGCTCATACTTTGTGTGGCGTGGATCGTCGGAGCTCAACTCCACCCAACCGAGGTTACCGCCATCTTCCTTGGAAGAACACGAGCTGTATTTTTCAGCCAACCGCATCAGCATCTGTATTCTTCCTTTAAGAGATTTAGCTTCGTCAATAGTGCTTTTCAAAAGGTCTGCAACTTCCTTTTTATCGACCACGATGTGCCGAATTTGAATCCGGTGCGAGAATCCAACCATAATCTTCCTCTTCAAAAAAGAATGGACGCGCGTCGAAACGCAAGATCATTAGTGACGTTAAAATTTTTTGTGCCCCCATACTAATGCATTTTCTATTAGAATTCCAGAACGCATCATGACGGTAGTCCCTGCCAAACTCATACTGGCTTCACAATCCCCACGCCGGACCACCTTGATGACGGAAGCGGGATACGAGTTTGACGTCCGGCCTGCGGCCATTGAGGAGAAGGTGGACCCCACCCAAACTCCGGCAAACAATGCCATGGCCCTGGCCCTCCAAAAAGCGCGCTGGGTGGCTTCCCGGCAAAAGCGCTGTTTTGTGATCGGCGCCGATACGCTGGTGGTCCTCGACAAAAAAATCATCGGCAAGCCGACCGACCCGGATGACGCCGAGCGGATACTCGCCTGTATCAGCGGTCGCCCGCATCAGGTCATCACCGGCGTGGCCGTCATCAATCCGGAAGGCCAGTCCTTTACAAGCGCCACGGCGTCCACCGTTCAGATCAAAACTTTGACTCGCGAGGAAATCCGGGCTTACATCAAAACCGGAGAGCCTATGGACAAAGCCGGGGCTTACGCCATCCAGGGACAAGGCGCATTCATGGTGACGTCCTGGTCGGGACCGTTCGACAACATCGTCGGCCTGCCCATCGAATCCCTCCGCACCCTCCTGCGGGAAGCGGGTTACCGGCACCCATCCAAATGAAAATAAAACACTTGACAAAATAACCACCACATCATTTTAAAATAATATTTTTTTACAAAATTTGCTTGCAGAGAATTTCTTTTGAGACATACTGTTAATGATCTTACGAAACCGCTCAAAATCTGCACGCATGAGCAAACTCAGGGTGAACGATGTCATCAGGAAGCAATTCAACGGAAGTTCAGGGCCATTGCCAGAAGTGCGAGGCCCCTATGTTTCTGAACCACTGTTCGGATTGGTACGGCAATACCATCCTGACCTTGAATTGCTGGAACGGGCATTACAAGTGGATCGACATTCAGAATTTGGAAAAGACCCTGCACATTGATCCGGAAACTAACGTGGTCACTTATATTGGAATTTTCGATGCCGCATGAACCCTGCCTCCATACCCAATAAAATCCTGCAGAGCCTCATTTTTGCGCTGATCATTTTTTATTCAACCAACGCCTCCACCCAAACCATTCCCAAGGCTCCCCCCGGCATGGTTTACGTTCCGGAAGGCTATTTCCAAATGGGCGATTCTTCCAGCGAAGCGGAGGACGCCAAACCCATGCACTTCGTTTACACCTCGGCATTTTTCATTGACCAATACGAAGTCAGCAATCTTGAGTATCAAAATTTCATGGAAGCCACTCAGCACCCTCCGCCACTTTATTGGGAAGACGAACACTTCAACAAACCCGATCACCCCGTGGTGGGGGTGAGCTGGTTCGACGCGATGGCTTTCGCGCGTTGGGAAGGCCGCCGACTGCCCACCGAAGCGGAATGGGAAAAAGCCGCGCGCGGCAACGACGCCCGCCTCTATCCCTGGGGAGAAAAATGGAGCAAAGGATTCGTCCTGCATTTCGTGAATGTGTTTGGCATGGAAGACCAATACGAATTCACCGCTCCGGTCAATTACTATCCATCGGGCAGCAGTCCGTTTGGCGTGATCAGTATGGCCGGCAATGTTTGGGAATGGTGCCTGGACTGGTACGATAAGGATTATTACCGGATCAGCCCGGAGTTGAATCCGGAAGGCCCTCCACCAGCCGCTGAAAAAAAAATGAAAGTCCTGCGGGGCGGCTCCTGGGTCAATAGTATCGACGGGGTCCAGGTCATTCAAAGAAGCCGCAACCTGCCCACCAGCAAAAAAACCATCTACGGATTCCGCACCGCTCTGCCGGCGGCCCCGTAGGTCCCGCGCTTAAAATTTAGCCTCACAAAGCGGTTGACAGCGCTACCGGGAAAGTTTTATTTTTAATCTGTAATCACACCAACCGGCCACAAACCGGAATATCAGCTTTTGGAAAGAGGGTCACATGGTTCAACGCATCGATTTCAAGGCAGGGGTTTTTCTCGCTTTATTGACTTTAATCATCGGCGGGTCCTCCCAGGCCTTGGCCCACGGCGGACACCAGCACGAGGACGGACCGAGCATTTCACTCCCCCAAGTCCTGGCCCAGGTCAACGGCGCCGACATCAAAAAGGAATCGGTCTGGAACACACTGACCCAGAGAGTAAAAAAATACAAGGCGCGCGGGATGGCGTTGACGCGGGAACAGGAGAGAGTCGCGGCCCAACAGCTGGTCGAAGATCAAATCAACCTCCATCTGCTTTTGCAGAAAGCCAAGGCCCTGGGAATCACCGTGTCTGAAGAGCAGGCGAGGCTGAAACTGGCTGACGTTAAATCCGGATTCAAATCTGAAAAAGCTTTTCAAAAGAAACTTGAGAAAAAAAATATCTCCCTGGAGCAATACCGGAAAAAAATTAAAGAAGACCTGCTGGTGGACGGAGTGATCCAAAAGGAAATTCGGGAGAAGATACAAATCACCGATTCAGAGGCCCAACAATATTTTGAAAAAAATAGAAGTAAGTTCTCCACCCAGGAGAAAAAGCGGGCCAGCGTCATCCTCATCAAGGTAGATTCTAAAAATGGCGGTGACAGGGAAGCCCGGAAAACCCTGGAAAAAATCCAGGCCAAACTCCAGGAAGGCGGGGATTTCGGCGAGCTGGCACGGCAGTTCTCGCAAGACACGCTGGCCAAGCGCGGCGGCGATTTGGGTTTTTTCACCCAGGACGGCATGTTCGCCGCGTTCAGCAAACGGGCATTCAAATTAAAGGTGGGTGAAGTGAGCGACGTGTTTCAAACCCGGCACGGACTTCAGATTCTAAAGGTCACCGGCAAAAAAGAAGCGTCGACCGGCACATTGGAAGGCGAGAAGGAAAACATTAGAAAAATTCTGACCGACAGGAAAACCCAGAAACAAAAGCGCGCTTACCTGCAATCCTTGAGAAAAAACGCCAAAATCAAAATTTACTTCTAACCAGGTTGCACCTGGAGGCAAAGGGGCCATACTCGGCTTGCGATCAACAGTGGCGGGCATGAAAATAGAGTGAAGCCTTCACCTCTCCCGCAGACCAGCGAAGTGCCGGAGCCAAATGGGCCAGCTGGCTGGGCGCAAAATTATTCTTCCCTTTACCTGGGGGAGGATACAGGAGGGGTGGTTTTCTGTGATCTTTTTATCCTGCCTGTCCTGCTGAGGGGCCGTAGGGAGCCGGCGGCACGCTGACCGAAGAAATGTTTCGGGGCCGAACACTAAATCATGCTCTATAATTGTCGTGTGCCAGCGAAGTTTGCCCCTATTGCGCCCAGCGGCACGCTGGTTACTTTTTGGCAGATTTTTTGCTTTTATTCGGCTGAATCTGATTCAGTTTGCGCTTGACGATTTTCCCTTTGTCGCGCTCGAAATCCACTTTAAAATAAATCGTATTGGGATGGACCTTGTGGACCACGGCATCCTTTTTCTTACCTGCGAAATCGATTTTGATCTTGTCCCCAACTTTCATGAAACCCTCGCAAAAAAAAATTTGGAATTCTCGAAATGTTACCCACTCGTGTGATTGAAGGTGCAAAGACTAGTTTAAATCGCCAACCCTGTCAAACATTTCTTGGGCGATGCTGGCGCGCGGGTGCCATCCTCGCCAATCTTTGATACAATCGGTGAAATTCACCCGGAACCCACTCGGGCTCACTCCGGCCCGCCACTCACCGAACCCATGAATTCTCCAGCCTATGCCCAGGTGGTCTTCAACCTGCCCTTGCAGGATGCGTTCACCTATGAAATTCCGCCGCAATTCACCGGTCGGGTGGAAGTGGGCATGCGCGTGCTGGTCCCCTTCGGCAAACGCCGCATCACCGGGTATGTGGTCGAACTGACCGACACTTTTGATAAAAAATTTACTCTAAAAGCCATCGCTGATCTGCCGGATTCCGCACCGGTGATCTCCGCGGAACTGCTGTCCCTCACCCACTGGATGGCCGATTACTACCACGCGGGGTGGGGGGAGACGATCAAGGCGGCTCTGCCTGGCGGGCTGGACGAAGAATCGCACGAAGTCTTTTCGCTCACCGAAAAAGGCAAAGTCGATACGCCGGATCTACCAGCCAACACCCGGCGGCTGTTATTTGCGTTGCGCGGCAAAAAGCAACAGACCAAAAAACAACTCCGCAAAATCCTGCAAAAAAATTTCAGCGCCCACACGCTCAGCCAACTGCGGCAAGACGGTTACGTGCGCTCCGAAATCAAACTCCGTAAAAGTTCGATCGCTTATATTCAGGAAAAGCAGGCGCGCGTGGTGTCGCCGCCGCCCGCCGAGGACCTCGTGGCCACCCTGCTCAGCCGCAGTCCCCGGCAACAAGAGGTTTATGGAATTTTGCTGAAAGGGGAATGTTCGATCCATGAACTGGCGCAGAAGGTGCCCAACTATTCCGCGGCGCTCAGACAACTCATTCAAAAAGGACTGGCGGAAACTTTCATCCTGCGGCAAAGTCGGCAGGCAGTCGAATCGCCATCACCTCTGCAAGCCAATCCAGTCGCGCCGTTCCAGTTCACCCCCGATCAGGAAAAGCTCTACCGGCGCCTGTGCGAATCGCTGGCGGGCAATCAGGGGCAGACCTTTTTACTGCATGGCATCACCGGCAGTGGCAAAACGGAAATTTACATCCGTTGCATTCAGCAGGCGTTGCAACTGGGGCAGACCGCGATCATGATGGTTCCGGAAATTTCCCTCACCCCGCAGACGGTCCACCTGTTTCAAAAACGATTCGGCGAGGAGGTCGCCATCCTGCACAGCGGCCTTTCCAGCACCGAACGTTTTTTGGAATGGGATAAAATCCGCGCCGGCAAGGTGTCGATCGTGATCGGCGCCCGGTCGGCAATCTTCGCGCCGTTTTCCAATCTCGGCATCATCATCATCGACGAAGAACACGACACCTCCTACAAACAGGACTCGTCCCCGCGTTACCACGCGCGCGACACGGCGATTGTGCGCGCCCGTCTGCAAAAAGCGCTGGTCATTCTGGGCTCGGCCACGCCGTCACTGGAGTCACGCTGGAATGCCGAAACCGGAAAATACCATTACCTCTCGCTGGACCAGCGCATCGGCGATCGCTTCCTGCCCCTGGTACGCCTGATCGACATGAAAAAAGAACGTGAAGAATTCAAAAACTTTTCCATCCTTTCCACCACTTTGAAACGGGCTGTGCTGGAACGGCTGTCAAGGAAGGAACAAGTGTTCCTGTTTCTCAACCGGCGCGGCACCGCCAATTATGTGCTGTGCCGCGGTTGCGGCTTTGTGTTCGACTGCCCGCGGTGCAGTGTTTCCCTCACCTTCCACGGCCAGACCAAACTCATGATGTGCCACTATTGCAACTACACGGCGGTCATGCCCAAAGGTTGCGTCGACTGCGGCGGCGACGTCATCCGGTTCAGTGGATTCGGCACCCAAAAGCTGGAGGCCGAAGCACGCAAACTGTTTCCTTCCGCCCGCATCATGCGGATGGATCGTGACACCACCCGCGACCGCTCCACCTACGAAACCGTCTTTCGTGACATGAACGCCGGCAAGATCGATATCCTGATCGGAACCCAGATGATCACCAAGGGTCACGATTTTCACAACGTCACTCTGGTGGGAGTGGTCTACGCCGACCAGTCCCTGCACATTCCCGATTTCAGATCCAGCGAGCGGTCGTTCCAACTGCTGACGCAGGTGGCGGGACGCGCCGGGCGTGGCAAAGTGCCCGGCCTGGTGATCGTCCAAACCAATAACATGGACCACTACGTTTACGATTTTGTCCGCACCCACGATTACCAACGGTTTTACGAGCAGGAAATGTCTGTCCGGAAACGGTTGCACTTCCCGCCGTTCACGCGGCTGGCCACGCTGGCCATTGAAGGGGAGGATGAGCAACAGACCGAAGCCGCCGCGCAAAAGGTTCGGCGGTTGCTGGGGCCGGTCATCGAACAAAGCTCCGGTGTGGAACTGCTGGGCCCGGCCCGGGCCGCCCTCTACCGGCTCAACGAAAAATTCCGCTGGCACATCATCCTGCGCGCGGAAGAAACCCAAACCCTGCAAGCCACCCTCAAGCAATGTTCCCAGTTATGGGCAGGACTCAAATCATCCTTCGGAAAAATAAAAATCACTCTCGACGTCGATCCGATCAATATGCTTTAGGCCATCTGCAGGGCGCTGTGTTACCCTTTAGGTTTTTAACCGCGTTGACAAAGGAAGAATTGAATGCTTCGCAAAGGTTACGATTGGGTTCTACGCTGGGCGGCCACGCCGTACGCGCTTCCCGCCCTGGGAGTGATCTCTTTCGTTGAGTCTTCCTTTTTCCCCATTCCGCCCGATGTGCTGTTGATCGCCATGGTGGTGGCCGTGCCGTCACGCTGGTTCAAGTTTGCGCTGGTCTGCTCCGTCACCTCGGTGCTGGGCGGCATGTTCGGTTATTATTTGGGATACCAATTCATGGATATCGTCGGCCAGCGCATCGTTGAGTTCTACCATTTTCAGGACAAATTCGATAAAATAGGCGGATGGTATGAGCGGTACAACGCCTGGGCTGTCGCCGCCGCGGGGTTCACCCCGCTTCCTTATAAAGTGTTCACCCTGGCCGCGGGAGCTTTTAAAATCGATTTTTCGGTTTTTGTTTTCGCTTCCGCCGTCAGCCGGTCGGCCCGGTTTTTTATCGTGGCCTTCCTGCTCTATAAATTCGGCCCGGCTTTCAAAGCGCTCATTGAAAAATATTTCAACCTGTTCAGTTTCGTGTTCTTCTTTTTGCTGATCTTTGGTGTCGTTCTGCTTAAATATATTCTTTGAAGGGAGTCGGGCTTATGGACCCGCACATCGTGGTTTTGATCACCGCTGGTTCCAGGGAAGAAGCCGATCAACTGAGCCGTGGGCTGGTCGAGGAAAAACTGGCGTTCTGCGTCAACAGTGTGCCCGGTGTTCAGTCCACCTATTACTGGGAAGGTAAACTGTGCGTCGATGCCGAGTTTCTTTTGATTGCGAAAACGCGCCGGGACCGGTTTGAGGATTTGGAGCAATGGGTGCGCGCCAACCACAGCTACGATATTCCCGAAATAATCGCTCTACCCATCGTTGCGGGATCGAAGCCTTATTTAAAATCCATCGACGATTGGATCAACCAAAAAAATTAGAATGAGTCAAATTCATATTCCAAAAGGCTGGGAGATGCCGGAGAACGAGATCACGCCGGAATCCGTTTATCTGAACCGCCGTGATTTCATAAAAGCTTCAGCGGCGGTGACGGCGTTTTCCGCGGGGCTGGTGACCGGATGCGCGCCGGGCTCCGAGGACGTGTTCAAGGCCCGGCCCGAAATCAATCTCACGCCACTGGAAAAAGAGCTGTACCCCGCCCCGCGCACCACCCGTTACAAAATGGACCGCCGCCTGACCGGCGAAGAAGTCGCCGCCAACTACAATAATTATTACGAATTCAGTGAAATCAAGGAAGACGTGCAACATCACGCGCAGAAATTGAGGACGCGGCCGTGGCAGGTCGAGGTGACGGGCCTGGTGCATAAACCGCGCACCTTCGATCTCGACGATTTACTCCAACTGTTTCCATTGCAGGAGCGGTTTTACCGCTTGCGTTGCGTGGAGGCGTGGGCCATGGCAGTGCCGTGGACCGGGTTCCCCATGAAAGCCCTGCTCGATGCCGTGCAACCCCTGTCCCAGGCCACTTACGTCAAGATGACTTCGTTCTACCATCCGTTCACCGCCCAGGGACAACTCGCCTTCTGGCAACCGTGGCCCTACACTGAAACGCTGACGATTCAGGAAGCGGCCAATGAACTGACTTTTTTAGCCACCGGCATTTACGGCCACCCACTGCCTAAACAACACGGCGCACCCATCCGCCTGGTCGTTCCCTGGAAGTACGGATTCAAAAGCAGTAAGGCGATTCAAAAAATTGAGTTCATCGATTACCCGCCGATGACGTTCTGGAACACTCTGCAGAGCCTCGAATACGGCTACGTCGCCAACGTCGACCCCGGCGTGCCGCATCCGCGCTGGCCGCAGACCAAAGAAAAAATGCTCGGCACCGGAGAAATCCTTCTCACCCAGATGTACAACGGCTACGGTAAATTCGTCGCTGACTTGTACGCTTGATCATGCGGATAATACTTTGACCTCGCGGTCCAGGCGGGATTTCAACTTCCGTTTTTCACATTGCAGATCGTAACGGGATTGCAGGTTCTTCCAAAAGTTTTCCGATGTGCCGAAATAACGCGCCAACCGCAAGGCGGTATCAGCGCTGATGCCCCGTTTCTCATGAACGATCTCATTGATCCGACGGGGCGGTACGCTGGTGTCTTTCGCCAGCCTGTACTGGCTGATCGCCATGGGCTTTAAGAATTCTTCCAGTAAAATTTCTCCGGGATGGATCGGTTTTAATTTATTTTTTACCTTGCTCAATTTACGACCTCCTAACTATTGAGACCTTTGAATAACCCAGATTCTTCACTTCGTTCAGAATGACAATACTATAACCTCTTGTCATTCTGAGGAGCGATTACCGACGAAGAATCTCAGTTTTCCAGAAATCCACACGTATGCAAAGATCTCCTTAACTATTCCGCCGATTGAGCGCAACGGAATCCAATGTAGTTGAATCTGCCGGCAGGCAGATCGTAGTTGCGGCGCGAGGCGCGCAGGAAGTTGTCAAAATCCTTCCACGAGCCGCCGCGCATCGACCGGTACTTGCCGGTGAACGGCCCTCGCGGGTCCTGCTGGCGGCTGGCCGCATAGTAGGCATCTCCATAATAATCGGCCACCCACTCCCAGACATTGCCCGCCGTATCGTACAAACCGAAGCTGTTCGGTTTTTTCTGGCCGACCGCGTGCGTGGTTTTGGCGGCGTTGTCCCAGTACCAGGCGTGACCATCGTCCATTGCATCACCCCAGTAAAAAACTGTTTCGGTGCCACCGCGCGCGGCTTTTTCCCATTCCGCTTCGGTGGGCAGACGCTTGCCGAATTTTTTGCAGTAGTCGCGCGCCTCATACCAGGTCACCCGCTCGACTGGCCGATTCGCGCCGGAAAAATCAGATGGATTGTCCGCCATCACTTTCTCAAATTTTTGCTGGGTGACCTCGTAACGGTCAATCTGGAACGCAGACAGGTGAACGGTGTGCGGCGTTTCATCCGGCGATGCGTTTGATCCCATTTGAAACTCCCCGGCAGGGATGAGGACCATCGTTTTGCTTTGAGAAAACGCCTGGGGAGCCGCCGACGCCACTGGCACGCCAAGGCCCAGACTCATAAAAATGAGAACGGCGGCGTGGCACAGTAAATATTTCATTTTTTAAAAAACAATTCGAGTTGGTTGGCGATGAACCCGGAAATAGCGCCGCCTGTTCCGGCCGCCATGATCAGGATATCCCGGTCACCGGATTGGTGGCCGAGCCAGGCGCCAAGCAAAACTCCGACGCAGATTGTGATCAGGTAGCGGCGGCCACCCAGCCAG
>SMVB01339009.1_pt1 | contig 13252 bp, 15 predicted proteins | sample 2456461 | NCBI WGS metagenome assembly SMVB01 (sample SAMN11095934, study PRJNA526329) | marine sediment metagenome | biome: Marine sediment; feature: Surficial sediment; material: Deep marine sediment; isolation source: Hadal surficial sediment | place: Pacific Ocean | collected 2014-05 | depth...
CCATCGCCCGCTCGCCGCGAGATCGTCGCCGGTCCAGACAAACGGACCGCTGATGGGGTGGCGTGCGCTCGACATGATTTCCGTGCCTTCCTTCGCGGCATCCGGCAAGCGCGGATGCGATCGTCTGCGCGACGATGCGACGTTTTGCGACGAGGCCATACTGCGCGCAACCAAGCGATAGCCAAAATATTATTTTTCTATTCAAGAAATAATTGGAACCGATAGCTTTACGCCGCGGCCGAGGCAGCGCGCCGATTGGACAGCTAGGCCTTGCGCAGGCGCAGCAGGTGAACCGAAGCGCCTTCGGTCTCGGGCGCGAGATCGAGCACCGTGTGGCCGTGTTCGACGATGGCGCGCGGCACGTTGTCGAGCGGCTCGCCGGCGTTGAGGCGGACTTCGGCGGTCTGACCGCTTGACATACGCTCGATCAACAATTTAGTTTTCACGAACGTCATCGGGCAGACGTCAGCCGTGATATCGAGAAAGAAGTCCATGGTTTCGGTCGCGGGATTGCCCATCGTTACCTCAACAATGCACCAACTGTTCTTGGTGACGCCGCCGGGTTCATCGTTTAGGTAACCCGTCGACTATAGGGAAGGACCATTATTTATGGTGGAAACCGTGAGCTCCAACCAGATTCTTGCCATGACGACCCAAATCGTCGTCTCTCATGTCGCCAACAACGCGGTCGCCGTGAGCGATTTGCCCGGCCTCATCCAGCAGATCCACCAGACGCTGGCGATGGTGCCTGGCGAAGCCGCCGTGAGCGAACGGCCGAAGCCCGCCGTGACGATCAAGCGATCGGTGACGCCGGACTATATCGTCTGTCTCGAGGACGGCAAGAAGCTTAAGATGTTGAAACGCCACCTGATGACGAGCTATGGCATGACGCCTGACGAGTACCGTGCGCGCTGGGGACTGCCGGCCGATTATCCGATGGTCTCGCCCAACTACGCGGCCCAGCGCAGCGCCTTGGCGAAGAAAATCGGTCTCGGCACCAAGCCGCGCAAGCGTCGCCGGAAAAAATCATAATCGGCCGGAAGTCGTAATCAATCGGCCGGAAGTCGTAATCATACGCGTCGGCGGGCCGTTGGCACCACGCGACCGGCCGCCGGCGTTCAAACCGCGGGAATAGTTGTCGCCCATGACGACGAGCATCGAGCAGGCATGCGTCGACAGGGGGATCAAGATGACCGAGCAGCGGCGCTTGATCGCGCGCGTGCTGTCGGCATCGGACGATCACCCCGACGTCGAGGAGGTCTACCAGCGGGCCGCGCGCATCGACCCGCACATCAGCCTGGCAACGGTCTACCGCACGGTGCGCCTGTTCCAGGAGGCGCGGATCGTCGAGCGCCACGACTTCGGCGACGGACGGGCGCGCTACGAGATGGTCCCCGACGAGCATCACGATCATCTGATCGACGTCGAATCGGGCGCCGTCGTCGAGTTCCGCAACGAAGAGATCGAGCAGCTTCAGCGCGTCATCGCCAAGCGTTACGGCTATCGGCTGGTCGACCACGATCTGGTGCTCTACGGCGTCCGCCTCGACGACGACGACGAGGGAACGGGCGAGTGAGCGGCGAAACGCCGGCGCCATGAAGCAAATTGGCGCGGCTTGACTCCGCATGGCTGGGTGCTACAGTCGATGCAATATTGCAACATCGAGGGTCCCTGGGTGAATACCGGACCGCTGAATCGCTGGTGCCCCTAGCACGACATTGGCGAAGAAACTCTTCATAAAATCCTACGGCTGCCAGATGAACGTCTACGACTCCGAGCGTATGGCGGAGGTTCTGGCGCCGTTGGGCTATGTGCCCACCGACGACGCCGAAGGCGCCGACATGGTGATTCTGAACACCTGCCACATCCGTGAGAAGGCCGCCGAGAAGGTCTATTCCGAGCTCGGCCGGCTGCGTCGCGTCAAGCAACGCCGCGCGGCCGACGGCACGCCCATGCTGCTCGCCGTCGCCGGCTGCGTCGCCCAGGCCGAGGGCGAGGAAATCCTGCGCCGCACGCCGTTTGTCGACATGGTGTTCGGGCCGCAGACCTATCACCGCCTGCCCGAGATGGTCGCCCGAGCGACGCGCGGCGCGGGCGCCGTGCTCGATACCGACTTCCCGGCCGAATCGAAGTTCGACGCGCTGCCCGAAGAACGTGCGCCGCAAGGCGTCTCGGCCTTCCTGTCGGTGCAGGAGGGCTGTGACAAGTTCTGCACCTTCTGCGTCGTGCCCTACACCCGGGGCGCCGAGTACTCGCGGCCGGTCGCCCAGGTCGTCGCCGAGGCCGAGTGCCTGGTCGCCACCGGCGCGCGCGAGATCACGCTCTTGGGCCAGAACGTCAACGCCTATCACGGCGCCGGGCCGGGCGGCGACTGGGGCCTCGGCCGCCTGCTGCGCCGGCTCGCCGAGATCGACGGCCTGGCGCGGCTGCGCTACACCACCTCGCATCCCTGCGATATGGACGACGAGTTGATCGCTGTCCATGGTGCGGTGCCCCAGGTGATGCCGTTCGTCCATCTGCCGGTCCAATCGGGGTCCGATCGCGTGCTCAGCGCGATGAACCGCCGTCACGGCACCGACGACTACCGTCGCGTCGTCGGCCGGCTGCGCGACGCCCGGCCGGAACTCGCGCTGTCGGGCGACTTCATCGTCGGCTTCCCCGGCGAAACCGACGACGACTTCGCCGCGACGCTCGCGCTGGTCGACGAGATCGGCTTCGCCCAGGCCTATTCGTTCAAGTACAGCCCGCGGCCGGGCACGCCGGCGGCGACGCTGCCGCGTCAGATCGACGACGCCACCAAGTCGGCGCGCCTGGCGGCGTTGCAGGCGCTGCTCAAATCGCAGCAGAACGCATTCAACCGGGCCTGGATGGGCCGCCGCCTGGCCGTCCTGTTCGAACGCGCCGGCCGCCGGGCCGGCCAGCTGGTCGGCCGCAGTCCCTACATGCAGGCGGTCCATGCCGACGCCGCCGGCGCCGCCATCGGCGATATCGTCGAGCTCACGATTACCGCCTGCCACGCCAACAGCCTGGCGGGTACGGTGACCGGCTGCGCGCCGCATTCGGCCGCGCCCGAGACGATCGGGGTTGGGGCATGAGCGCATCGACCCGTTCGGCGGGCGCGGCGCGCGAGGCGCCGCCGCTCTACGTCACTTTCGACGACAACGCGCTGCTGTCGTCACTGTTCGGCGCGCACGACCAGAATTTGGCGCGCATCGAGCAGCGCCTTGGCGTGACGCTGGTCTCGCGCGGCAATCGGGTGGCGATCACCGGCGCGCCGCAATCGACCGAATCCGCCAAGCGGGTGCTCGGCGGCCTATACGACCGGCTCAAGGGCGGCGACGATATCGGCTCGGCCGACGTCGATGCCGCGTTGCGCGACGCCGAGACGATCGCGGCCGGCGGCGACATCGCCGGCGCCGACCTGATCATCAACACCCAGAAGCGTCGCATCGCGCCGCGTTCGGCGATGCAAGCGGCGTATCTGCGGGCGCTGCACGAGTCCGAGCTGGTCTTCGCGCTGGGCCCGGCGGGCACCGGCAAGACCTATCTCGCGGTCGCGATGGCGGTGTCGATGCTGACCTCGGGCCGGGTCGACCGCATTATCCTGTCGCGGCCGGCGGTCGAGGCGGGCGAGCGCCTCGGTTTCCTGCCCGGCGACCTGCGCGACAAGGTCGATCCGTATTTGCGGCCCCTCTACGACGCGCTTCACGACATGATGCCCGGCGACGTCGTGCGCCGGCGCCTGGAAAACGGCGACATCGAGGTCGCGCCGCTCGCCTTCATGCGCGGTCGCACGCTGACCAACGCCTTCGCCATCCTCGACGAGGGCCAGAACACCTCGCCGGTGCAAATGAAAATGTTTCTGACCCGCCTGGGCGAGAACTCGCGCATGGTGGTGACCGGCGACCTGTCGCAGATCGACCTGCCCCAGGGCGCGCGCGTCGGGCTGCGCGACGCGCTCGACACGGTCGAAGGCGTCGAAGGCATCGCCACGGTCACGTTCACGGACGCCGACGTGGTACGCCATCACCTGGTGACCGAGATCGTGCGCGCCTACGACCGTCGCTCGTCCGGCCCGCCACCGGTCACCGAGGAGCCGGCACGGTGAGCGACGACGACGTACCCATACCCGAAAACCAGGACGCGGCGACAGCCGGCGCGCCCGACATCGACGTCGTGATCGACCACGCCGGCTGGCGCGCCGCGCTCGACGAACCGGCGGCGCTGTGCCGCGACGCCGCCAAGGCCGCGCTCGATGCCGCCGGGTTCGGCCCGCTGGCGCCGCGCGTCGAGCTCGGCGTGCGGCTCGCCGACGACGCCGAGCTGAGGCGCCTCAACCATCGCTACCGCGGCCGCGACGCGCCGACCAACGTGCTGTCCTTCGCCGCCAGCGATGCGACGCCCGGCCGCCTGCCGGCGTTGCCCGACGACGGCGCGCCGCTCGCGCTCGGCGACGTCGTGCTGGCGCTCGAGACGGTGCTCGACGAAGCCGGCGCCCAGGGCAAGACGGTCGCCGACCACGTCGGCCACCTGGTCGTCCACGGCGTGCTTCACCTGGTCGGCCACGACCACGAGAACGACGCCGATGCAAACGTCATGGAAGGGCTCGAGACCGCCGTTTTGGCCGGCCTCGGCATCGCCGACCCCTATGCCCCGAGCCCAGCGCGCCGGCGTCCCGAGCACGGCCGCGCGCAATCCGTCGGCCTGACATGACGGGCCGCGCGCCAGCCAACGCAAAGCACGGCAGCGGCGTGGCATCCCAGTCGGGCTTCCGCCGGTTCCTGCGCAGCTTGCTCGGCGGGCTCGGCCAGCACCGCAACGGCGACGAAGCGCTGCGCGGCAGCTTCGAGGAGTTCATCGAGAAGCACGCCGCCGAGACCGAGGCGATCGATGCCGAAGAGCGCACCATGCTGCTCAACATGCTGAAATTCGGCGAGCTGCGCGTCGAGGACGTCATGGTGCCGCGCGCCGACATCGTCGCGGTCGAGCAGAAGACACCGGCGGCCGACGTCGTCAAGGCGCTGCACGAGGCTGGCCACTCGCGGCTGCCGGTGTTCCGCGGCACACTCGACGACATTGCCGGTATGGTGCATGTCCGAGACCTGCTGCGCTACTGGGGCTCGGACGAGCCGTTCACGCTCGAGGACATCGTCCGGCCGCTGCTGTTCGTGCCGCCGTCGATGCGGGTGCGCGACCTGCTTCTTCAGATGCGCGACGCGCATATCCACATGGCGGTCGTCGTCGACGAGTACGGCGGCAGTGACGGCTTGGTGACCATCGAGGACCTGGTCGAGGAGATCGTCGGCGAGATCCAGGACGAGCACGACACCGACGACCAGCCCATGCTGGTCGAAAAGCCGGGCGGGTTGATCGAGGTCGACGCGCGGCTGCCGGTCGAGGATCTCGAGGCGCGCGTCGGCGGCGACTTGTACCTCGAGGGCTCCGAGGACGACGTCGACACGTTGGGCGGGCTGGTCTTCGCGCTGGTCGGCCGGGTGCCGACACGCGGCGAACTGATCGCGCATCCATCGGGCCTGAAATTCGAGGTCGTCGACGCCGATCCGCGCCGCATCAAGCGTTTGCGCATTCATAACGCGCCGGCGCCCCCCGAATGACGCCCGGCGCTGCGGCGTAACGGTGGCCGGCTACAAGGCACGCATCGCCGCGCTCGTCGGCTGGCGCCGCTGGGCCGCGGCCGCCCTGCTCGGCGCCCTGGCGACGCTCGCTCTGCCGCCGCTCCATGTCCTGCCGCTGCTCGTCGTCGCCTTCGTCGGTCTGGTCTGGCTGATCGACGCCGCGGCGACGCGCCGCGCCGCCTTCGCCGCCGGCTGGTGGTTCGGCGTCGGCCACTTCTCCAGCGGGCTCTACTGGTTCGCCCACGCCATGCTGGTCGAGCCCGAGCGGTTCGCGGCGCTGATTCCCTTCGCGGTGCTCGGCGCCGGGGCACTGCTCGGCGTCGCCCCCGGGTTCGCCGCATTGGCGGCGCGGCTGTGCCGGCCTGGTGTCGCGCGCATCCTTGGCCTGGCCGCCGCCTGGGTCGTCGCCGAATTGCTGCGTGGCCGCCTGTTCACCGGCTTCCCGTGGAACCTGATCGGCTACAGCTGGACGGTATCCGACGAGATGATCCAGTTCGCCGCGCTGGCCGGCAGCACCGGCCTGGGCCTCGTCACGGTGCTCGCCGCGGCGCTGCCGGCGACGCTCGCCGATGGTGGCGGGGCGCGCCGCTGGGCCGGGACCATCGCCGCCACCGCCCTCGTCGCGGCGCTTTGGGCCGGCGGCGCGCTGCGTCTCGCCGACGCCGAGACGGCGATGGTCGAGGGCGTCGGCCTTCGTCTGGTGCAGCCCGCCATCGCGCAACGGGACAAGTGGCGCCCCGAGCTGCGCGACGGCCATTTCACCCGCTATCTGCGGATGACGGCCGATGATCGCGACGCATCGGTGAGCCACGTGATCTGGCCCGAGACGGCGATCACCTACCCGCTTGCCGACGATCCCGTGCGGCGTCAGCTGATCGCGGCGGTGACACCGCCCGACGGCCTGGTGCTGAGCGGCGCGGTACGCGTGCTGCGCCCGACCGACGGCGCGCCCGAAGCCTGGAACAGCATCTACGCGATCGATGCCAAGGGCGCGATTCTCGAAACCTACGACAAGTTCCATCTGGTGCCGTTCGGCGAATACCTGCCGTTGCGCGATGTGCTGGCGGCGGTCGGCCTGACTTTCGGCAACATCGACTTCTCGCGGGGGCCGGGGCCGCGCACGATCCGCTTGCCCGGCCTGCCGCCGGTCGGTCCGCTGATCTGCTTCGAGGTGGTCTTCCCGCACCAGGTGGTCGACCCCGACGACCGGCCCGAATGGCTGCTCAACGTCACCAACGACGCTTGGTTCGGTTACAGTCTGGGGCCCTTCCAGCACTTCGCCAGCGCGCGCATGCGCGCGGTCGAGCAGGGCCTGCCGTTGGTCCGGGTCGCCAATACCGGCATCTCGGCCGTGATCGACGCCCATGGCCGCGTGCGCGCCCGCCTGGGTCTCGATACACGCGGCGTGATCGATTCCGGGCTGCCGGTTGCGCTTGCCGCCGCGACACCTTACGGCCGCTTCGGCGACGCGATTCCTTTGGCCCTCGCCGCGCTGCTCGGCGCGCTGTCCGCATTGTGGTCGGTTCGCGCCGCACTGGTCCGTGGTGGGAAGTCCGGGCCGGGGCGGTAATGTAATGTTGCGGCACGCAATCGTATGCTAGCTTCGCGGCGATTAATCAATTATTAATCGGGTGAATCGTGTCCACATTGCTCGTTTTCGGGCCGGGATGACCGCGGATGCCGTTTCGACAACGTCGACCGACCGGACGGGCGATATAGAATCAAGTGAAGTGAGGATTTCGACAAAATGGCTTCCGTTCCCAATCCGATCGACATCCACGTAGGCGGGCGCGTACGACTGCGGCGCACCCTACTCGGAATGAGTCAGATGGCGCTCGGCGCGGCGCTCAAACTGACCTTCCAACAAGTCCAGAAATACGAGCGCGGGGTCAACCGCATCGGCTCCAGTCGGCTTTACCATCTGAGCCAGATCCTCGATGTGCCGGTTTCGTATTTCTTCGACGAGATGCCGCCTCTCGACAAACGCGCCATGCCCGGCCTCGGCGAATCGCCGCCGGCGCCGTTCGAAAAGGACCCGATGATCAAGCGCGAGACGCTCGAGCTGGTGCGCGCCTACTACCGCATCACCGACGCGCCAGCCCGCAAGCGCTTGTTCGAGCTGACCAAGGCGATGGCCAGGCTGTCGTCCTAGGCTGCTGCGACGGCCGGCTCGGGGGGCCCATCGAAAGCTGACGATCACGTCGCGGGAGCGTTCCTGAAAAGCGCTTGACCCGTGCCGGAAAGCTTGTCAAAACGACGATGGTCTCGCGGGCCGCCGAGACCGGCTGGTGCGCCGCAACCACGCTGTTCCGCGCGCCACCTCGGGTTAACATCGGGCTCGGCTTTGAATCGGGGGGCGTTCGTGGCAAAACGCGATTATCTGTTCACCAGCGAATCGGTCTCAGAGGGCCATCCCGACAAGATCTGCGACCGCATCTCGGACGCCATCGTCGATACGTTCTTGACCGCCGATCCCGCCTCGCGCGTCGCGGTCGAAACCTTGGTGACGACCAACCGCATCGTGCTCGCCGGCGAGGTGCGCGGCCCGGCGTCGATCACGCCCGACCATCTCGAGGAGGTCGCGCGCGCCTGCGTGCGGGACATCGGCTATGAGCAGACCGGGTTCCATTGGCGGCACGCCACCGTCGACATCCATGTTCACGCCCAGTCGGCCGACATCGCCCGCGGCGTCGACGCCGCGGGCAACAAGGACGAGGGCGCCGGCGACCAGGGCATAATGTTCGGTTTCGCCTGCCGCGAGACCGAGCAACTGATGCCGGCGCCGATCCATTACGCGCACGCCATGCTGCGTTCGCTCGCCGAAGCTCGCCACTCGGGCGCCGAGCCGGGCCTCGGTCCCGACGCCAAGAGCCAGGTAACGCTGCAGTACGTCGACGGCAAACCGGTGCGGGCGAGCACCGTCGTGGTCTCGACCCAGCACGGCGAGGAGCTGTCCCAGGACGACGTCCGCGCCATCGTGCGCCCGCACGTCGAGAACGTGCTGCCCGAAGGCTGGATGTGCGACGACGACGCGTTCTACGTCAATCCGACCGGGCGCTTCGTCATCGGCGGGCCGGACGGCGACGCCGGCTTGACCGGCCGCAAGATCATCGTCGATACCTATGGCGGCGCGGCGCCGCACGGCGGCGGCGCTTTCTCGGGCAAGGATCCGACCAAGGTCGACCGCTCGGCGGCCTACGCGGCGCGCTATCTGGCGAAGAACGTCGTCGCCGCGGGGCTGGCCGATCGTTGCACCATTCAGCTCGCTTACGCGATCGGCGTTTCGCACCCCTTGGCGATCTACGTCGAGACACACGATACCGGGCGCGTCGACGAGGCCCGCCTGGGCGACACGCTCGGCGAGCTCGTCGATCTCTCGCCGCGCGGCATTCGCGAGCGCCTTGAGCTGAGCCGGCCGATCTACGCGCGCACCGCGGCCTACGGCCATTTCGGGCGCCCGCCCGAGCCCGACGGGGGCTTCTCGTGGGAGCGTCTCGACCTGGTCGAAGAACTGGCCGCGGCGTTCTCCTGAGCGACCGCCCGCCCGCCGGCCCGGCCACCGGCGACAAGCCGCAGCGTCGCCTTTTCGGCCGCCGGCAGGGCCGTCCGTTGCGCCCGGGTCGGCAGCGGCTCGTCGCCGATCTTCTGCCGCGACTCTCGATCGCGCTGCCGGGCGACGGACCGCTCGATCCGCGCACTCTGTTCGACGGGCCGGTGCGCGACGTCTGGCTCGAGGTCGGCTTCGGCGCCGGCGAGCACCTCGCCGCCCAGGCGCGCGCCAATCCCGACGTCGGCATGATCGGCTGCGAACCCTATATCGCCGGCATCGCTGCGCTGCTGGGCCGGCTTGCCGACGCCGAGCGCGCGCGGGTCCGCGTCTTCGCCGACGACGCGCGCTTGTTGATCGCGGCGCTCGCCGAGCGCTCGATCGGCCGCGCGTTCGTGCTGTTTCCCGACCCCTGGCCCAAGACGCGCCATCACAAGCGCCGTTTCATCGACGGCGCGACGGTCGCGGCCCTGGCCCGCGTGCTGGCCGACGGCGCCGAGCTGCGCCTGGCCAGCGACCATCCCGAATACGTCCGCTGGATGCTCGATCACGTCAGGCGCGATGGCGCGTTCGAATGGCTGGCGCGGCGCCCCGGCGACTGGCGCGCGCGGCCCGACGACTGGCCCGAGACACGCTACGAGGCGAAGGCCCGCGCCGCCGGCGCAGCACCCGCGTTCCTGCGCTTCAGCCGGCGAAGCCGCTGCCAGGACCGATGAGCCGACCGACCCGCGCGGCCTGTGTGCCGCGCGGTCCATCGACGATCTCGAAGGTCACCGGCTGATCCAGCTCGGGGCCGGCGCCGCCAAATTCCGGATCGAGGGCCGCAGAATCGAAGAAGACATCGTCGCCGCCGTCGCCGGGCTCGATGAAGCCATAGCCCCGATCCGCGTTGAACCACTTGATGATGCCGTCCACCTCGACCCCGCGTGCCTGTCCATGGTGAGAACTCCGGGTTAAGGGTCTTGAAGACCATTTACCGGGCCGCCATGTCAACAGCGGTCGGTCGACAAAAAACGCTTGCGGGGCGCGGCCGGATCACTATGCTTCGGGGTTTGTTATAATGGGTTTCGGTTACTGGGTCGGATCCTGAAAGAAATGTGGGCCTCCGGCCCGCTTTTTATTTACGCGCCAGGACGGAGAATGACGACGGCGGTAGAAAGCCAAATCGCGCGCCTGGTCGCGCCGACGCTCGAGGCGACCGGCTATGATCTGGTCCGCGTCAAGTTGACCGGCGGGCGGCACCGGCCGCGGCTGCAGGTGATGGCCGAGCGGTCCGGCGGCGGCATGTCGGTCGACGACTGCGGCAAGGTCAGCCGCCTGGTTTCGGCCGTGCTCGATGTCGAGGACCCGATGAAGGGCGCTTATGACCTGGAGGTCAGCTCGCCCGGCATCGACCGACCGTTGGTCAGCCGCGCCGATTACGAGCGCTACGCCGGCCATCAGGCGAAGATTGAGTTGCGCCAGGCAGTCGACGGCCGCAAGCGGTATCGCGGCCGGCTGCTCGGCGTCCGTGACGGCGCGGTCGTGATCGCCGTCGGTGATGGCGAGGTTGAGATTGCGCTCGACGATGTTGCCGACGCGAAGCTCGTGTTGACCGACGAGCTGATCGCGGCGAGCACACAACAAGGAAGCGAATAGATCAAGATGCAGATCGACGTAGAATCGGATATCGGCCAGTCGGAACTGTTGCAGGTGGCCGACGCCGTGGCGCGCGAGAAGGGGATCGACCGCGACACGGTTCTCGAGGCCATGGAGCAGGCGATTTCGCACGCCGGCAAACGCAAATACGGCCAGGAACACGACATCCGGGCGACCATCGACCGCACCAACGGCACGATCGAGATGATGCGTTTCATCGAGGTCGCCGCGGAGATCGAGGATCCGGTCACTCAGGTGACGCTCGACGAGGCGAAGGCGCGCAAGCCGGACGCCGAGATCGGCGAATTCCTGACCGAGCCCCTGCCGCCCATCGACTTCGGCCGCATCGCCGCGCAGACCGCCAAGCAGGTCATCGTGCAGCGGGTGCGCGAAGCCGAGCGCGAGCGCCAGTACGGTGAGTACAAGGACCGCGTCGGCGAGATCGTCAACGGCCTGGTCAAGCGCGTCGAATACGGCAACGTGATGGCCGATCTGGGCCGCGCCGAGGCGCTGCTCAGGCGCGAGGAGATGCTGCCCCGCGAATCGTTCCACCAAGGCGATCGGGTGCGCGCCTACGTGCTCGACGTGCGCGAGGAGCCGCGCGGCCCGCAGATATTCCTGTCGCGCACGCATCCGCAGTTCATGGCCAAGCTGTTCGCCCAGGAAGTGCCCGAGATCTACGACCACATCATCGAGATCAAGGCGGTCGCGCGCGATCCGGGCAGCCGCGCCAAGATCGCCGTGTTGTCGAACGATTCGAGCATCGACCCGGTCGGCGCCTGCGTCGGCATGCGCGGCAGCCGCGTTCAGGCGGTGGTCGGCGAGTTGCAGGGCGAGAAGATCGACATCATCCAATGGTCGGCCGACCCGGCGACCTTCGTCGTCAACGCGCTGGCGCCGGCCGAGGTGACCAAGGTGGTGCTCGACGACGACGCCAACAAGATCGAGGTCGTCGTGCCCGACGATCAGCTCAGCGTCGGCATCGGGCGACGCGGCCAGAATGTGCGTCTGGCGTCGCAGCTGACCGGCTGGGACATCGATATCCTGACCGAGGACGAGGAATCGGACCGCCGCACCGAGGCGTTCCACAGGCATTCGCAGATGTTCATCGATGCGCTCAATGTCGACGACGTGATCGCGCATTTGCTGGTTGCCGAGGGCTACACCACGGTCGAGGAGGTCGCCTTCGTGCCGGTCGAGGAGATCTCCTCGATCGAGGGTTTCAGCGAAGAAGTCGCGGGCGAGCTCAGGGAGCGCGGGCGCAGCCATCTGGCCGAGCGCGACCGCAAGCTGAGCGAACGCCGCCAGGAGATCGGCGTCTCCGACGACCTCGCCGCCGTGGCGGGGCTGACGCCGACCATGCTGGTCGCGCTCGGCGAGCAGGACATCAAGGAGCTCGACGATCTGGCCGACCTCGCCAGCGACGAGCTGATCGAGATGCTGCCCGAAAACATGTTGAACGAGGACGAGGCCAACGCGATCATCATGGCGGCACGCGCTCATTGGTTCGAGGACGAGGACGCGCCGTCCGAGACCGACGGCGAAGCGGCCGACGCCGACGCCGAGCCCGCCGAGGCAGAGACCCAGACCGACGCAGACGCTGAAAGCTGAGTGACGATGGGCCCCCCCTGCCATGGTCGCGCAAGCAACTGAGATCGCCGACGAAAACAGCCCCCCCGGGACCGCTGCGCGCACCCGCCGGTGCTTCGTCACCCGGCGCGCCGCCGATCGCGCGACGCTGTTGCGCTTCGTCGCCGGACCGGACGGCGCCGTCGTGCCTGACGTGGCCGGCACGTTGCCTGGTCGGGGTTTGTGGTTGAGTGCCGAGCGGGATGTGGTAAATACGGCGTCGTCGAACAACTTGATTGCCAGGGGATTGCGGACCAAGGCGGTGGCCGCGCCCGATTTGGCCGACCAGGTGGAGCGGTTGCTGACGCGCCGCTGTCTCGATTTTCTCGGTCTCGCGCGCCGCGGTGGCGCGGCGATCGCTGGCTTCGAGAAGGTTCGCGCGCTCTTGCAGTCGGGCGCGGCCGCGGTTCTGGTCGCGGCCGCGGACGGCGCCGAGGACGGCCGGCGGAAGTTGATAGCGGTCGGTCGCGACGTTCCGCTCGTGACGCTGTTTACGGCGGACGAGTTGGCCGGCGCGTTGGGTCGCGAGAGGGTAGTGTATGCGGCTCTGAAGAAGAGCGGCATGGCGAACCGGTTCGTCATCGAGACGGCGCGGCTCGCCGGATTTCGCCGCGCGGGCGGCGACGGGTAAATCGTGGATTGCGGTTAGAGGGTTATGTCGGAAACCAACGAAAAAGACGGCAAGAGCGAAAAGGGCCAGCTGAGCATTCAGCGTCCCGGTCGGCTTGAGCTGCATACGACAGTCGAGACCGGGCAGGTTCGCCAGAGCTTCTCGCACGGCCGCTCGAAAACGGTCACCGTC
>SMVB01059503.1_pt1 | contig 13251 bp, 13 predicted proteins | sample 2456461 | NCBI WGS metagenome assembly SMVB01 (sample SAMN11095934, study PRJNA526329) | marine sediment metagenome | biome: Marine sediment; feature: Surficial sediment; material: Deep marine sediment; isolation source: Hadal surficial sediment | place: Pacific Ocean | collected 2014-05 | depth...
GGGTGCTGGTTTTAACAAGTTTCTTGATTGTGGTCGTCATGATTCGTCTCCTGGGTTGGTTTGCAGGTACAGGATTACGAAATGCACGACAGGACGTCCCGAACCCGGTGCGAACGAAACACAAATCGCTCACGAATCAGCGACGAATTTAGAACCAACTATATGATTTAGAAAGGATTACTCGCCTAACGAGAACGTCGCCGTCCAGCCCGTCCGCGTCTGCCTGGTATCACCTTGGGGGCTTGCGGCTCCGGTGGTGGTGGCAATTCCGGCAGTTTTTCCTGTTTTTCGAAGCCATCCATGACGAGCTGTCGTAGCGCTGTATCCACAGCGGGATCTGTGTCGATAGGTGTATAGCTTGCCAGCCGTTCTTCGACTTCGGTGCATGCGCGATCGTACAAACTTAAGGAACCGGCTTCCTCCCAGGTTTCACGATTAGCGCGATCGATCACCGGGCCGGTCAGGTACAGTTCCTGTGGCCAGTACTCCAGAGTATGCGGTGCCGTAATCAGGTGATCGTCCTGCATCAACTGTGCCACAAGTTCGTCGGTCGGAATGCTGGTCTCATCGCCGTTGCTCGGAGTTTTAGTGATCGGTCATCAGGACTTTCTTGCGCTTCTCGACATACTCGACCAGTGCTTCATCGACCGCAATATCAAGCGGCGGCTGTTCGTACTCATTGAGCAGTTGTTTCCAGATCGCGTTCGCACGAACGTTAATGTCGAGGCTGCCCGATTCCTGCCAGGCCTCGAAATTCTGGCGGTTAGAAAGGATCGGCATGTAAAACGCAGTTTCGTAACGCTCCAGTGTGTGGCTCGTGCCAAAGTGATGCCCTCCGGGCCCAACCTCGGCAATAGCATCGACCGCAAGTTCATCGTCGTTGACCTCAAATGGGCGCAGGTACTCAGCCATCATTTGTAACATTTCGGCGTCAATAATGAGTTTTTCGAACGAGGCAGTGAGGCCTCCCTCCAGCCAGCCCGCCGCATGATTGACCAGGTTGGCATGCCCCATGATGGCACCCCATAGCGACATTTCACTTTCATAGGCGGCTTGCGAATCGACGCAGTTGGATACAGTAGTGTTACTCGACCGGAACGGAAGCCCTAGCGACCGTGCTATCTGGCCGCTCGCCTGCGCTGCTTTGGTGTATTCGGGTGTGCCCAGAGCAGGGGCGCCGCTGCGCATATCGACGTTGGACGCGAAGCTGCCGTACATGATGGGTGCTCCGGGTCTGATGACTTGGGTCAACGTGGCGACGGCCAGCACCTCGGCCGTTTGCTGCATCAGTGTTCCGGCAAGAGTTGCCGGGCTCATCGAACCTGCGAGCGTGAAAGGGGTGATGCAACAAACCTGGCCGGCACCGGCAAGTTCAAGTACAGCTTCGGTCATCGGTATGTCGAGTTGCATCGGTGAATTGGTATTGATGATCGCGAGCAGGGCAGGACTCTTCGCTAGTTCGGAGCGATCGATGCCCAGCGCGATGCATATCATTTCTACGGAATCGATGGTTCGTTCGCGACCCAGCGCATAAGACTGGCAGTTCTTGTCGAGCAAGCGAATTTGCGCGAGGTATAAATCCAGGTGACGTGTCTGCCCAGGCAGGTCCATCGCCTCAAACGCGCCACCGCCTTCCTGGTGGACGATGTTGAGGCTTTGTACAATGCGCAGGAAGTCGCACATTTCGCTGTAAGTGCCGGGTCGACGCCCCTTGTCGAGATCGCTGCAAAAGGCAGGACCGCCGACTGATGCAAAGAGAATGTTATTGGCGCCGACTTTGAGATTATGGGCCGGGTTGCGGGCACGCAGTTCGAATTCGGCCGGCGCAAGAGCGATTTTTTCTTTGACCAGTGCAGGATCAAAACGCACGATCTCCTCGGTCTCATCAACCTCGGCACCGGCCTTGCGCAGTATGTCCCGGCTGCCAGGTTCCAGAAATCGCATGCCCTGTGTTGCAAGTACGCCGAGCGAAGTCTCTATGATGGTTTCAACCTGGTCGGTGCTTAGAATCTCGATCGGCGCATACGGATTGACGATTTCGCGCCACGGGAGTTGACGAATTTCATTCACTACTCGTTTCTTGCGATGGCTACGTCTGGCCATTCAGCGCATCCAGGAAATCGTGCCGCCATTCTTCGGTACGTGCCACCTGGTTAAAGCAATAGATATGGTGACCCGCAATTCCATAAGTTGGATCTGCTATCAAGGGAGCGAGCTCCAATAGCAGGTCGTCTGGCCGGTATGATTTCGATTTCATTAGTTGCGCCACAATCTTGCTGTTGTGCTTCAAATAACGTAGCGAGTCGCCCACGCCGATGCGTAGTGATGTCTTAATCAACGTGCTGCGATCCGAAACGCCTGGCAACCCGATCCAGGCCGGTAGAGTGATGCCTGCATTACGGATTTCTCGCAACCAATCGCCGACTTTTTGCGCGTCAAAACACATCTGCGTTACGAGGTAATTCGAGTACTCTTGCTTCTTGAATAGTTGCACCATCAGAAGGTCGTCGTCAATAGAAGGATGGCCTTCCGGATGTGCGGCAACGCCAATTTCCGTGAAATTGTGGTCGAATTCCGAGATCGCTTGCAACAGCTCAAGCGCACACGAGTACTCACCGATCGGCTTTTCGGCATCACCGCCCGGCACGAATATGCTAGTGATCGGCAGGTCATCGAGGCGTTTCATTATTTCCCTGAGATGTGCTTTGTCTCTGACCGTCTTCGCTGCGATGTGCGGGACAACTTTGAAGCCGCGATTCGCCAATCGTTCCGACATGTCCAGCGTTACACCGACCCCCTTGGAAGGGGAACAGGTAACAGCAACGTAGGAACCCGGGTCGAGCACGTCGAGTTTTGACTCGATAGTCGGAGTTGGGAATATTTCCATGTAGGCTTCACGTACTGTGTGCGCGAGCATTGCCTGTTCTTCGTCCGACGTCATCGTGATGCCCGTTGCTCCAAAACCAGTTGTTTTGCGACCTGTACTGCGGTTGCGGCATCACGACAATACGCGTCCGCACCTACTGCCTTGCCGAATTCCGCATTCAAGGGTGCGCCGCCGACCATGACGATGTAGTCATCGCGCAGCCCTTGTTCAATCAGGGTGTCGATGACGACTTTCATGTACGGCATGGTCGTCGTCAGCAGTGCCGACATGCCGAGTATGTTGGGCCGATGCTCTTTTAACGCCGCGATGTAAGTTTCGGCATCGGTGTTGATGCCCAGGTCTACTACCTCGAAGCCGGCGCCTTCCAACATCATGCAGACCAGATTCTTGCCAATATCGTGGATGTCGCCTTTGACCGTACCTATGACGAGCTTGCCAACGGGCTCGGCCCCCGCCGCGGAGAGAATCGGTTTGAGGATAGCCATGCCGGCTTTCATCGCATTGGCGGCGAGCAATACCTCGGGTACAAACAGAATGCCGTCGCGGAAGTCTTCGCCGACAATATTCATACCGCCGACTAATGCGTCATCCAGTACCTTCTTTGCCTCCCAGCCACGGTCGAGCAAAATCTGCGTGCCCTCGGCGATCTCTTCGGCAAGGCCGTCGTATAGATCGTCGAACATTTGCTCGGTCAATTCATCATCGGCGAGCTTGGAGAGGACGATATCGTCTTCTTGATCAGTATCCTGCGGCATAGACAAAATCCATTGTTAACGCATCCAGTAGAGAATTTACGTTGTTCTATTCGCCGCGTATAGCTACTTTAGGGAAGCCAATATTCATGATGGGCTAATGCCCATTATTTGTTAGATATAAGGTAGATATTTCTCAAATAGTGGGCAATTACCTCGAAATGCGTCCCGTATTAGCTATTTATATCAGTTGTTTACATCGATAGTGGGATAAATCCACTCTTTTGTTGAGCGGCGATAAATGGGATAATCTACTCATCATGCCGAAGTCAACGGATGCATTGCTCGAAGAGATAGAGCTCTATTGCCGGCAGGCTCGCATCGCCGAGTCTACGTTCGGCAGACTTGCAATTAATGATGGCAAGCTGTGCTCACGGCTGCGCTCCGGCAAGAATGTAACGCTGGCGACCGCCGAGCGAATCAGATTCTACATCAGTGAAAATCGGGTGGCGTCAAAACAAGAAGCTGCGCCAGACATCCACAGCGTTGTAAAAGTGCCGGACGAGCGACCGCCGTATGTGCGTGCGTCCGCGAGTTCGGTACCTGAAAGGCCTTTTCGCTTTTACGACAACCGACAAAAGTACCTGGCGTTCGTCAACACCTGCAACGAAAAACGAATAATTGCAGAACGGGCCGCGCGCGAACTCGTGCATCTCAAACCGACGCCGCCGGCGCTGCGACTTTTCGACGCCGGGATGGGCGACGGAACCGTGCTCAGCCACTTGCTGCGTGCGATGCATCAGCGTTACCCGACTTTGCCGTTTTATGTCGTTGGTAAGGAAATCAGTCTTGAGGATGTTCGACTCGGTCTGGAGATATTGCCCGACCGATTTGTTGAACACCCGTCATGCGTCTTCGTTCTCACCAATCTTCACTATCGGGAGTCACCATGGTTGATGCCTATGGACGTAAATAAGGCGGCGGCATTGAACTGGAAAGAGGTCGAGCTGGAAGGGACCTCGGCCTTTGAGTACGGCCAACAACTCGACGCACTGGACGAACACCTTGTCGATGCGTGGCGGGCCACGATAAGCCCCAAGACCGGCAATCCACTGTACGTGCGCCCGTCCGTCCTGATCATATATCGCAAAGATCACAAATTCTTGCTCGATTCGGTTATCCCGCGACGAGGCCAGACCTGTGCAGATTTCGACCTGATCATCGCGTCGCAACCGTGGCGCGCAAGTATGGACGCTGCCTTCAAAGCAAAATTCGTGTTGTCGCCACTTGTCAGAGCACTTGCGCCGGGGGGGAGGCTTCTTGCTGTGCAATCATTCGGCCGCGATGCGGGGCTCGAAATCATTCGCGAAGTCTGGCCTGAGGAAGATCCATTTCAGGTAAATCGTCACGAGTTGCTCAAAGCACTCAAGGACGTCCTCAAAAACGAAGCACGAAACTACAATTTCAACGCGTATTCCGACGCCAAGGCTATCTTTCAGTTCAAGATGCATACATTGCCAGATGAAATAGCCGCCAGCATTGGTACGTCTACGCTATTCGCTGCTTGGAACGCGGCAATTTATGTCGGGCAGATCGAAGACCAGAAACTTGAACAGGCTATGAACAATTCAGACTACCTCGAATCCACGGCGCGCGTGCTTCAAAAACACAACGGTTTGTGGTTTAACGACGAGAGTTTTGTGGTTTCGCGGCGCGCCAATTAGATAAGCGAACTGTGGCGATGAGGTGTGAAACGCCCCAGTCGCTTATGTCAGGAGTTCGTGATCGTCCGGTAATTGATGGATGACCCATTTGGCCAGACGATGCTTCATATTCGGCAGGCTTAACTGGTTCGGCGGCAGCGGAATGATTTCTTCGTCGTGCACCAGCAGCCGATAGGCGTATTCGATTTTCAGGTTGTGCGAATCGGTGGCTTCGAATTCAACGATTCCTCGCTTGACCGCGCGCTCAATGATCATGGACAACGCTTCTTTTAACAGCGCCGGTTCATTTTTCAACTTCTTGGTCAATCTTATGCCCAAACATCAAGAACAGATTCCAGTCTACCAGCACGGTGGCGTGGCTGCAGATCACACGCCGCAATGGTGTCGCGTTGTGGTGGTGGTGATTCGAGTCTATTGTGGGCGCAATTAAAATAGGCAGGTGAACGCTCTTGAGCGAATCGACCCATCGACAAAAAACTCAATTGGTTCGCGGAATTGGACTGTTCGGGAGTGCATTTATCGTCCTGAACGGCATGATTGGTTCGGGTATTTTCGTGTTGCCGTCTGTCATTGCGGCGCGGTTGGGCATATTGAGTCCCTGGTTGTTCCTGGTGGCGGGCGTGCTCATTATTACCGTCATACTTTCTCTGGCGGAGCTCTCAAGCTACTTCAAGGAATCCGGCGGCCCGGTGCTCTACGCGACGCGCGCATTTGGTCCGCTCGCTGGATTCAGCACAGGCTGGCTCTACTACGTGAGTCGTGCGGCCGCCATCGCGGCAAATTCGCACGCACTGGCCATCTATTGCGGGGCCCTGTGGCCATGGTTCGATACAAACGCCGGCCACGGCGTCGTGATCGTCGTGATTTGTACGGGGCTGACGCTGATCAATGTCCTCGGTGTCAAAGGCGGTGTTCGCGCTCTGGCGGTGTTCACTTTTTTCAAAGTGATCCCGTTACTGGTCCTGGTTCTTCTCGGCTTGCAGTACGTGACTCCAGAGGTCCTGTTTCCCGACAGCATGCCGACATTCGACGATCTTGGTGGTACGACGTTGTTGCTGATTTTCGCCTACGTCGGTTTCGAGTCGGTACTGATCACCGCCGGAGAAACTCAGCAGCCGACTGTGACGGTTCCGCGTGCATTGGTTCGTACTGTGATCGCCACCGGCGTGCTCTATTTCTTGATATCGCTGGTGTATGTGTCCGTCTTGCCCGACGACCTCGCAAGCGGCGGGACGCTGGTCGATGTGGGACGGAAACTAGCGGGACCAGTGGGGGCAATAGCCATCACGCTGACCGCCATATTTTCGATCAGTGGCAACCTGTCCAGCACGATGCTGGCCGTCCCGCGATTGACGCTTTCACTGGCTGAGCTTCGCTTGCTGCCAGGCTGGTTCGGTCAACTCCATGAAAAGTATGCAACGCCCGCAAACTCGATCATCTTTCTTGGCGGTTTATCTGCGCTGCTCGCGTTGTCGGGTTCCTTCGTCCGCCTTGCGATCGCCTCTTCTCTGACACGGTTGGTAACTTACGGTGTCTGCATTGCGGCCTTGCCCATCATCAGAAAGAAAGCGGACAGTACAATGCTTGCACAGGCCTATAGAATTAAAGGCGGCAATACGATTCCAGTCATCGGATTCAGTCTTTGTGTGTGGATGGCGTCTTTCTCATCCGCGGATTCATGGAAGTACCTGATCGGTCTTCTGGCTTTAGGCCTGGCGCTCTATTGGTTGGAACAATTGCGTAGCAGCAAGTCAGGCAATAGGTCGTCAACGAATTGAATCAGGAGCAGTAGTGCCGTTTCATATCGCCGTCGGACCAAATATTCGCAAGTCGCCGTATTTCGATGCGACGGTTGCGGACGGTGTCGCATCGTTCTCCGTTTACAATCACATGTTCATACCGGTTCATTTTGGCGATCCGGGAAAAGAATATGATCGACTGATAAATGGTGTGGCCATGTGGGACGTGGCTGCGCAACGTCAGGTTGAGCTCATCGGTCCGGACGCCGCCGTGCTCGCGCAATATATGACGTCCCGCGATATCAGCGAGGCCAAAACAGGTCAGGGTAAGTACGTGCCGCTTTGCGATCATGACGGGACTCTTATCAACGACCCCGTATTGCTGAAACTTGCCGACAATCAATTCTGGCTGTCGATTGCGGACAGCGACATCAAAATGTGGGCGATGGCGATAGCCGCGGAGCGCGACTTTGACGTTCAGGTTGTTGAACCGGACGTGTCGCCGCTGGCCGTGCAAGGGCCGAAAGCGGTCGATGTTGTGGCCAGTCTCCTTGGCGATTGGGTACGGGATCTGAAATATTTCTGGTTCAAAGAGGCTGATCTGGACGGCATTCCATTGGTCGTGGCGCGATCCGGCTGGTCGCAGCAAGGCGGATTCGAGTTATACCTTCGCGATGGTTCGTATGGCACGGAACTGTGGAATCGCGTGAAGTCTGCGGGTGCGCCGTTCGATATCGGTCCGGGCGCGCCGAACGATGTTGAGCGCATTGAGAGCGGACTATTGTCCTACGGGGCGGATGCGGACGACCAAGCGAATCCGTTCGAGCTGGGTCTCGGCAACTTCGTTCATCTTGATCAAAAAGATGATTTCGTCGGCAAGCAAGCGTTGCAGAAGATTTTCGATGACGGGATAAAACGCCGGCGCGTCGGGCTGGTCTTATCCGGGGACCCCATTTCACAAAATGAGCATCCCTGTTCGATCATCCTGGATGACGAAGTAGTAGGGACCATGTCAGAGGCGGTTTACTCGCCACGACTCAGCAAGAATATTGCGATTGCCTTGATTCGGTCCGATATCGTCGACACGCAAGACGCCTTGGTCGTGGACAACGGTGACGGCAGACGCGACGCGGTCATTGCCAAGCTCCCGTTTTGCTAAGCAGGCAATAAGAAACGTCGCAATATTTCTCTCAGGATTTTGAAGAGCCCGGTTCGTGCTGCTCCGGTGCGGCCTGCTTGAAGGCCTCGAGTTCATTACAAGCATCGGTGATTGCGGTGAGTCGCGGAAAGTCGTCGAGAGGCACATTGAAACGGCGTGCATTGTAGACCTGCGGAACAAGGCAGGTATCTGCGAACGACACTGACTCACCGAACACGAACGGCCCGGCATTGGCATTCGCGGCTACGGTCGTTTCCGCCGCGTGGAATCCTTCGCTGATCCAGTGTGCGTACCAGTCATTGAATTGTTCTTCTGATACATCCAACTCGCCCTTCAGGTAATGCATAACTCGCAAGTTATTAAGCGGGTGAACGTCGCAACAGATCAAATTGCAAAATGAACGCACTGCAGCACGTTGTTGCGCATCGGCGGGTAATAGTGCGGGTTCTGGATAAGTCTCCTCCAGGTATTCGAAGATGGCCTGTGACTGGCCGGTAGCGACGTCACCGTCTTCGAGAAATGGCACGAGCATTTGCGGGTTGCGTGCGCGATACGCATCCTGCCGATGCTCCGCCTCGCCGGGCAGCAACGAGACCGAGACGATTTCGTGATCGAGACCCTTGAGATTGAGCACGATGCGAACGCGGTACGCGGCCGAAGAGCGCCAGTAGCTGTAAAGCTTGATCGTCACCCGAGCATTCTACCCGCTGTAGTGCACGATGGTCTGGTCGATCAGGCCAAAGATAGACTCGTCCTGCGTGTTTCGCATTTCGATGCGTATTCGATCGCCAAATCGCATGAACGACGTCGTTGGGCTGCCATTTTCGATCGTTTCGATAGTGCGCTGTTCGGCGATGCACGAGTAGCCGACGCCGCCTGCGGCAATCGGTTTTCCCGGGCCGCCGCCTAGCTTGTTCGAGACCGTGCCCGAGCCGACGATCGTGCCGGCAACCAGTGGCCGCGACTTTGCTGCGTGCGCAATGAGCTGCCCGAAGTCAAAGGTCATGTCCGTACCGGTGTCTGGCTGGCCGAATAATTCGTCGTTCAATGTCGACAACAACGGCAAGTGCACTTTGTTATCGCGCCATGCTTCTGCGAGTTCGTCAGGTGTTACGGCGACGGGCGAAAATGCGCTGGACGGTTTGGATTGAAAGAATCCAAAACCCTTGCCGAGCTCGCCCGGAATCAGTCCCCGCAGCGATACGTCGTTGACGAGCATGATCAGCTGGATGTGGCTGCCAGCTACGTCGGCGCTGACCCCCATTGGAACGTCGTCGGTGATCACCGCAACTTCGGCCTCAAAGTCGATGCCCCAGGCCTCATCGCTCACCGGAATGTCGTCTCGCGGTGCGAGGAATGAGTCGGAACCGCCCTGATACATCAGTGGGTCGGTCCAGAAACTGTCCGGGATGTCAGCGCCACGCGCCTTGCGAACGAGTTCGACGTGGTTGACGTAGGCTGAACCGTCGGCCCACTGATAGGCACGGGGTAGTGGTGACGCGCAGGCCGATTGGTCAAAGGCTTCGCCGCCGCTGTCGGCTTCAAGTTTCGCTGCGAGCGCCTCGAGCTGCGGGCAAGCCTCGGCCCAGTTATCGAGTGCGGCCTGCAGTGTAGGCGCGACACCTGCGGCCGACACAGTCCGGCCCAGGTCACGAGATACGACGACGAGCTGGCCATCACGGCCACTCTTGAGTGTTGCCAGTTTCACTATTCGCTACCTCGAAATTCGAGCTCGTGCAGCCAGGCCGCATGCTGCGGTGCCTTCTTGGTGCGGCTCCATTCCTCGAGCATATCCGGCGCAACACGCTTGAGCTCGTCGAGCTGCTCCTGCGTTTGCGTATTGGCGACGAGTTCGAGCCTGTGACCGCTTGGGTCGAAGAAATAAATCGATTGGAAAATGCCGTGATTGATCGGCCCAATGACGTTTATTTCCTCGGCTTCAATGTGTTCCTTGGCCGCAACTAACGCCGCGTAGTCTTCAACTTCGAATGCCAGATGTTGCACCCACTCCGGCGTGTTGTGATCGCGATCCATATCGGGTTGCGTGGGTAATTCGAAGAACGCGAGCACGTTACCCATGCCGGCATCGAGAAACACGTGCATGTACGGGTCAGGTTCCTTTGTTGACGGGACCTGGTCCTCGGCGAAGGCGAGCATGAAGTCCATATTCAGCACGCGTTGATAAAACTGGACTGTCTCCTTCGCATCCTTGCAGCGATAAGCGACATGGTGAATACGCTTGAGTTTCATGTTGCTTCCTTCTGCTCGCCAACGATGCCGCGCGCTATCTGGTCACGCTCGATGGACTCGAACAGCGCCTTAAAATTACCTTCGCCGAAGCCGTCATCTTTCTTGCGTTGGATGAATTCGAAAAACACCGGACCGAGCATCGTGTCGGAGAATATCTGCAGCAACAAGCGAGGATCGCCGCCTTCGGTGGATCCGTCCAGCAGAATACCGCGCGACTTCATTTCGTTCATTGGCTCGCCGTGTTTTGGGAGCCGGTCTTCGAGCATGTCGTAGTAGGCATCGGGGGGCGGGGCCATGAATTTCAGGCCACGGTCCTTCAGCTTGTCGCAACACGCGTACAAGTCGTCGCAACTCAGGGCGATGTGCTGAATGCCCTCGCCGTTGAAGGCCATCAAAAATTCTTCGATCTGCCCGGTACCCTGGGACGCTTCCTCATTGAGAGGAATTCGAATTCGATCATCCGGCGCCGCCATGGCTTTCGAGAGCAGTCCCGTGTACTTGCCCTTGATGTCGAAATAACGAATCTCTCTAAAGTTGAACAGCTTTTCATAGAAGTCTGCCCAGTAGCCCATGCGACCTCGATAGACGTTGTGCGTGAGGTGGTCCAGTTCCTTGAAGCCACAGCCCTCGGGATGCCGTTCGACGCCGTCGAAGAATTCGAAGTCGATGTCGTAAAACGAATTGCCTTGCGAGTAACGGTCGATCAGGTATAGCGGCGCGCCACCGATACCTCTGATAGCCGGCAGGCGCAACTCCATCGGTCCGGTCGCAATTTCTATCGGCTGGGCGCCGAGCTCGAGTGCCCGGGCGTAAGCGATGTGCGAGTCCTTGACGCGAAACGCCATGCCGCAGGCGCTGGGTCCGTGTTCCTGGGCGAAGTAGGCCGCGAGGCTGTCGGGTTCTTCATTCAATATGAAATTGATGTCGCCCTGGCGGTACAGCGTCACTTTTTTGGAGCGATGGCGTGCGACTGCTTCGAAGCCGAGCAGGTGAAAGACCGGTTCCAGCACGCCGGGTTCGGGTGAGGCGAACTCCACGAATTCGAATCCGTCCAGGCCCATTGGATTGTCGTTTGAATCGGACATGTGCAGCTCCCCGCGCTACAAAACTCTAGTGTACTGCTTATGCCTCCAGACAGAGCTGATTGTGTTCCCGAGTGACCCTCACGGGCAGCTCGTATTGCAGTGCTTCCAGTCCGCCGACGCGCTTAGCCGCTGTACAGGGAAAATTCGGAGGTGTAAAGAACGTGTTTTAGGCGTGACGATGTCATTTTTTTTGGCCGAAGTCGTCTTGCGTAAACATTCTTTGAGTGTCCGCATCGACAACGCGATCAACACGGTCTCGTATTTTCTTGACCAGCTCAGTACGAATCGCTCGCAAATTGTCCAGATCGCTGCCCAGACGGGTCAATCGGAGCACGGATAGTATCGACAACAATAAACCCGCTTCGGCCTCGAGCAAGCGCACGGAGGCGATGAAACTGAATGGCAGCGCAACGATAACGAGTAAGGACCACCAGGCTCCGATCTTGACGCCAACAAGCACTGCGACGAGCACATACAAGATCGGTAACAGCAGGATCGTAGCGAGCACTTTCAGCGTCGCGACATCGTCTTGTTCGTAACTCAGGCGCTCGCCAATCGTTGCGACGGCCCATCCGACCGGCAAGTGCAATAACGCGCCGGGAATAGCCAATGGCAACAATGCGAGAATGGTCAGTCCGCGCGTCAGGACTTTGCGTGAGGCGTTCGCAAGACTTACCGGTTGACGCAACTGGTGGTCCTTGAGGCCCAGCATGTCCAGTCGCGCCTGATAATCTTCAACCTCCCGGCTCAGCGCCTGCATCTCCGGCTTGTGTATGTCTTGCAAATATCCGTCTACGAATCGGCGGTTCAGTTCGATGTACTCGCCGGGTGTCAGGTGGGCCGTCGCCGGTTTGTACAAGCGCCGTATCGTTTGAATGATGCGCAACGTGCGCCAGTCCGGAGCATTGAGCGTTACGCTTGCAAGGGCCTCGGCGAGATGGTCTGTCAGATCCCGCACAGTTTGTCGCTCATCCGTCCTGTATTTCTGTACCCATTCATCGTCAATAACGATGGGCTCGCCGAATTCAATAAGTACCTGGCTGCGAAATCGATGGCGGTGAATGTAGTTCAGGCCGCAGGGAATTATCCGGATCTGCACCTTGCCCCGCGCGGCGACCGCAAGAGCAACACGCGCTGCGCCGGTTTTAAGTTTGTGCAGTTGTGACTCAACGTGGCTTATGCCTTCTGGAAAAATTCCCATGCAATTGCCGGACTCGATCACGTCGTAAAGACTTGCGAATGCTTTCTCGTTGTCGACGTCACCGTTGTCGTCATCGCGCGTATAGACCGGCACGGCACCACACGCGTCGAGCACTGGTGCCAGCAGACGGTATTTCCAGAGTTTCGCGTTGCCCATGAAATGCAGCGGCCACCGGCCGCACTTGGCCATCAGGAGCCATCCGTCCATCAAGGCATTTGGATGATTGCCGGCAAATATTACAGGACCGTCTTCCGGCACGTTTTCTGCGTTAACGACGTCAATGCGCCGAAAGAACGTGTGGGTGATGGCACGTATGAGCCAAATAAGCAGGCGCTGAAACATGCTAACTGACTGCGGGTTCCAAAAATTGCAACGTGCCCGCGTCCGCGTTGAGTTCGGCCTCTATGCCGATCGACACGACGGTCTTGTCCTGGACATGCCCGATCATTAGGCCGCGAATCACCGGCACGCCGAACGGTTCGCAGCGCATGCGAATTACCTCTTCGACACTGAA
>SMVB01078882.1_pt1 | contig 13251 bp, 12 predicted proteins | sample 2456461 | NCBI WGS metagenome assembly SMVB01 (sample SAMN11095934, study PRJNA526329) | marine sediment metagenome | biome: Marine sediment; feature: Surficial sediment; material: Deep marine sediment; isolation source: Hadal surficial sediment | place: Pacific Ocean | collected 2014-05 | depth...
TCAGTCCCAAAGAAAATCGCGAAGTCCCACCCTTACAATATGAAACCGTCTATCAACTGAAAAAAGATTTTCCAGAAATTGATTTCATCATTAATGGTGGTTTCACGACACAAGATTCGATTATGGAACAATACACATATGTCGATGGTGTCATGATCGGTCGCGCAGCCTATCAAAACCCTTATCTGCTGGCCAAGATTGAACAAGCTTTATTTGCTAATGGAAATCCTTTACCCACTCGCTACGAAATTCTGGAAAAATTTATGGAGTATGTTCAGCAGAACCTGGATCAGGGTATCTATCTTGGACATATGACGCGTCATATTCTTGGTTTGTTTTTGGGTCAACCCGGTGCCCGGGCTTATCGCAGATACATTAGTGAAAATGCTTATAGAGAAGGGGCGGGTGTTGAAGTTATTCAGCTTGCAATGGATAAAACGAATGTGAATGAATACCGATAACTCCGTAAATTTAAAATCTATAAGCTTCAAGGTGATATTTGCCATTATCCTGTTGTGGATAATTAAGGGTGTAGAAGTAGTCTTTGACTGGAATTTGAATGTGTATGGTATTTATCCCAGAGAAATAGAAAATTTGCTGGGGATAGCTTTTGCACCAATGATTCATGGTACTTTTGAACACCTTTTTTCAAACACAATGGCTCTGTTTGTTTTGGCAATCGCCTTATTTTATGAATACCCTAAATCAGCAATATATGTTTTCCTGATTATTTATTTTGGGTCTGGAATTGGTGTTTGGTTATTTGCACGAGAATCCTACCATTACGGTGCTAGCGGTTTAACGCATGGCATGATGTTTTTTCTTTTTTTGATTGGTGTCTTACGGCGAGATAAACCCGCGATGGCTATCTCTATGATAGTATTTTTTCTTTATGGCAGTATGGTTTGGGGCGTGCTTCCAACACGGGAAGATATATCTTTCGAGACACATATGTTTGGTGCTTTAGCCGGTATTATTTGTGCAATAATATTTCGTAACAGGGATCCCAAACCACCGGAAAAAAAATACAGTTGGGAAGAGGAGAATGAAGGTGCTATTGACTCTAAAGATACCTGACATAAATAACAATGGCTCACTATATGCTACTTTGCAACGCAATAAGATTGCTTTTTAAAAGGATTAGTTAAATGAAGATATATATTGCAGACAAAATTGCTGATGAAGGTGTCGAATTTCTGAAGAATCAGCCTGGACTTGAAGTTGATTTCACCACTGGGCTAAACGAAACCGAGGCTTGCGAACACATTCGTGAAGCTGATGCGGTGATTGTTCGAAGTGCGACCAGTATTCGTGGTGATATTCTTGAAGCAGGCAAAAACCTGAAGGTAATTGGTCGTGCAGGAATTGGGGTTGATAATATTGATATTCCTGCTGCCACCGAACGCGGCATCGTCGTATTAAATACACCGGATGCAAACGCGACAACCACAGCAGAATTGGCCATAGCTCACATGATGTCCCTTTCTCGACACTTACCCTTTGCTGATCAATCCATTCGCAATGGGAAATGGGAACGTTCCAGCTTTATGGGTGCAGAACTTTCTGGCAAAACACTCGGTGTGGTTGGTTTTGGCACTATTGGTCGTATCGTTGCTAGTCTCGGGCTCGGTTTGAATATGAATGTGGTTGCCTACGATCCCTTTGTCACCGATGAGATATTTGCCGAAGCCTCTGTGACACCGATGGATATCGAACAACTACTGGAATGTGCTGATTTTGTCACCCTTCACTGTCCTCTCATTGAACAAACTAAAAACCTTATCAGCAGAGAAAGTCTGGCCATCATGAAATCAAGTGCACGTTTGATCAATTGTGCACGCGGAGGCTTGATAGATGAAGACGCCTTGTTTGAGGCATTGGATAATGGACGGCTTGCTGGTGCTGCCCTGGATGTTTATGAAAATGAACCGCCGACGGATTCTCCTTTATTAAAACTCGACAACATCGTCTTTACTCCGCACTTAGGTGCTTCAACTGAGGAAGCGCAAACAGCTGTCGGCGTGGAGATTGCAAAACATATTGCTATTTTTCTAAAGAGTGGTGAAGCAATCAATGCGGTTAATATGCCACGCATTGCAACAGAAGAAGCATTAACGCTTAAGCCTTATCAGGAAATCGCCAGTAAATTAGGACAATTACTGGCATTGATGTCTCCTTCTGCAATAAAACAAATAGAAATTAGTCTGCATGGACAGATCGCAAGTTGCGATTCTCACCCGGTTGCTGTCGAAGCCTTGGTTGGTCTACTACAATACAGTCTTTCAATCCCTGTGAATCAAGTCAACGCCGTGTATCTGGCAAAACGTCAGGGAATAGCCTTAACTGAATCACGTTCAGAAGCAACACATGATTATATTTCTGTGGTATCAGTCAAAGCAAAATTCGATAAGGAAGATATTACTCTTTCTGGCACCTTGATAAATGACAAACATCCACGACTGATCCAAATTAATGATTACCAAATTGAAGCAACCTTGTCTGGCAATTTGTTGATTACACGACATTCAGATCAACCTGGCGTTGTCGGTGCGTTGGGCATCTTGCTAGGTGAAGAGAATATTAACATTTCGACTATGCAGGTCGGCGTCAAAGATGGCTCAGATGAGGCGATAGCCATTCTTGGGATATCTCAACTGCTCTCGGAAGACACGTTAAACGCAGTTGCTGACATCCCTGCGATTGATAAAGTGATTCAGGTAACCCTGTGACACAATTTTATGATGTAGATTACGTTTTGTTTGATTGTGACAGTACGCTTTCCTCACTTGAAGGTATTGATGAACTGGCAAAACAGATTGGCGTATATGACCAGCTAGCCCCCCTTACACAGGCAGCAATGGAGGGTAAGATTAAACTGGATGAAGTTTATAAAAAGAGACTTGAATTAATTCGGCCTGATAAACAGGCCATTGAATGGTTGGCACAACGCTATATTGAGACTCTGGTCACTGATGCAGACGTCGTTATAGAAAAACTACAGGAGGTAAACAAACAAATTCACATCATCAGTGGTGGTTTACGTCAAGCTATTTTACCGCTTGCAAAAAAACTTAATATTGCTGAACTCAATGTGCATGCTGTAGATGTTTATTTCGATAGCAATGAAACATATACAGGTTTTGATGAACAATCCCCTTTAGCTCAGTCTGGTGGTAAGTCTGTTGTAAGCCAGCAGATCATTGGCGAATCAGGCAAAGCAGTTTTAATAGGTGATGGCGTGACAGATCTGGAGGCCCAGAATGAACGTGTTAATTTTATTGGTTTCGGCGGCGTAGTCACGCGTGACCTTGTTTATAATCAATCCATTGACTACATTGAACAAGCAACATTATTACCACTGCTGGATCGTATACTCTGATAGTCTATTATCCAGAAAGCTGTAACTACCGTAAATTAGCATCTATCTAATTTTTTTATGATCAACTTAATCAACAGAAACCACTGTTTCCTGCTGCTAATTTTTCTAACAGCCTGCGGCGATTCCACACCACAACTTGCACGGCTCCCGGATAATGCCGTTATTCTAGCTTTCGGAGACAGTCTCACCTATGGCACGGGAGCGAATAAAAATGAAAGTTATCCCATGATTCTGGAGAAGATTATAAATCGCAAGGTTGTTAATGCCGGTGTTCCTGGTGAGTTGTCCATGCAGGGATTAAAACGTTTGCCGAAATTGCTTGATAAACATCTACCGAAATTATTAATTCTTTGTCATGGTGGCAACGATATATTACGGAGGGAAGACCTTGCCGAGGCAGAAACCAATATTCGACAGATGATCAGTCTTGCAGAAAACAGGAGTATCCCTGTTGTTCTTCTTGGTGTCCCAAAATTAGGATTATTCCTCAGCTCTGCAAAGCTCTATGCCAGAATCGCAGAGAATAGCGATGTCCTCTTTATCGAGAACCTTCTGCCGGATATTTTGTCGGATGCTTCTATGAAGTCAGATTCGGTGCATCCCAACAATATTGGTTATAGAAAAATGGCTTCAACACTGGCCGATGCATTACGTGATGCTGGTGCACTATAGAGCAATCTTCTTTAGATATTGCTGGATATAAATATTGTTTATGGGATGATCGCGACCTCTAGATCATAGGCATATAAACATACATCATCATATTAATTATTTCACACAGGAAAGCAGTATGGATAAAAAATTATTTTTTGGTAAGCGTTATTTTGCCGTAGTAATTTTTACATTGATCAGTCTATCGGTATTTGCAGCCACAGAAGTTAAAACTGAAAAGCAAAAGTTAAGTTACGCGATGGGGACATATTTTACCACAGGCATAGCACAACAAAATGTCGACCTTGATGTACCCGCATTTCTTCAGGCGGTTGAAGATGCGCTGAACAAGAATGAGCCTCAAATTAGCATGAAGGAAATGCAAGACGTTATGGCTCAATACAAGAAAAGCATCGCCAAGAAACAATCAGATGCCATCGCAAAAAATAAAAAAGCGGGTAATGCCTTTCTGGCAAAAAATAAAAAGAAAGAAAGTGTTATTGAATCACCAAGCGGCCTTCAGTATAAAATACTTAAACAAGGTAGTGGTGAGAAACCTGCGGCTGGCTCGAATGTCACCGTTCACTACAAAGGCACATTAATTGATGGGACGGTTTTTGACAGCTCCTATGATAGAGGAGAACCTGCAACACTTTCTCTGGGACAGGTGATTAAAGGCTGGCAAGAAGCCGTGCCAATGATGGCAACAGGATCAAAATGGCAAATCTATGTCCCTGCAGAACTCGCTTACGGAGATCGTGCCGCGAGTGAAGTAATTGGTCCCGCATCGACTTTGGTGTTTGATATCGAATTAATTTCTATAAATTAATTGAGACTCTTTCACGAATGCAATCCATTCATTTATAAATAATCACTTCATCCCTGAATAATGCAGTTAATACGCATCACATTCATTCTCTTCTTCATATTGGCTTCTTTCAATGGATTTGCAGCAGAAGAAAACCGTTCTGATGCTGAAAAGAATTTTGCGCATGGCCAGATATATTATGAAAATGATGAAATTGACAAAGCCATCATCGAATTTACCCTGGCCATCAGCAAATCACCAAATACTTCAAGCTATCACCACTGGCTGGCTAAATCTTATGGAGAATTGGCAGAGACATCAGGGTGGTTAAAGGCTATGAGATTAGCTGAAGATTCAAAAGAATCACTTGAACGCGCCGTTGAACTGGATCCGGAAAATGTCCGTGCACTTACAGATCTTATGAAATATTACCAGGAAGCCCCCAGGTTTCTTGGAGGAAGCAACAAAAAAGCAAAGGAAATTGGAATCCGACTGGAATATTTAGAGAGAGAAAAATTAGATTCCACTGATACACAACAGGCTGATTTTGAAGCGCAAAACGGCTAAAAGCGCTGCGAACAGTAAGCTGAGACCATAAAAATAAGATATAATGACGGTATAGCCGGAATGAACCTGGTCTTTAAACAAGCAAAATTTATGAAGAAACTTTCACAATTCATTACATTGATTCTGGCGTTCTGTTTGGTCTTTTTCCAGGCTAATGCTTATTCTGATACACCATTGGTTCCTCAATCAGAACTGGTCCCTGCCAATAAACATATCAAAGCCACAGAGAAAATTATTTCTATAATCAATAATATTCATTACCGAAAGAAACCCATTGATGACACATTGTCCTCTTCAATGTTCGATTCCTATCTGAAAAGTCTGGATCCAAACCATAGTTTCTTTCTAAATGAAGATATACAGGTTTTTTCAAAATATAGATATAAGCTGGACAATGCATTATTGAAGTCAGACTTGGATCCAGCTTTCGATATTTTTAAAATCTATAGAAAAAGAGTCAAAGAACGGATTAATTTCGCAATTTCAGAATTAAAAAATGAAGTTGATTTTGAAATTGATGAAGACTACCTGTTTGATCGTCGAGAGCTTACCTGGGTGAATAATGTTGAAGAATTAAACGAAACTTGGCGTAAACGTGTAAAGAATGACATGCTTAATCTTCTGTTGACTGGCAAACAAATGACAGAAATAAAAGAAACTTTAAAAAAACGATATCAGAGGATATATACCAGCACATTCCAACTTGATTCAGATGATGTTTTTCAGACATTTATTAATGCATATACAACTTCAATCGAGCCACATACGTCCTACTTTTCACCTAGAACATCTGAAAACTTTGACATCAGCATGCGCCTGTCACTTGAAGGCATTGGTGCTGTCCTGAGAAATGAAAATGATTACACCCTGATCCAGAAGATTATCCCAGGTGGTCCAGCAGATTTAAGCAAGAAACTACACGCGAAAGACAAAATCATTGGCGTTGGCCAGGGCGAGAGCGGAGATATTCTTGATGTAATTGGCTGGCGACTTGATGATGTTGTTGAACTTATCCGTGGGCCAAAAGATACTGTGCTTCGTCTGGAGATTATTCCTGGCAAAACTGGCAATGCAGATTTGACCAAGATAATCACATTAACGAGGGACAAGATCAAACTTGAAGAATCGGCATCAAAATCAAGCGTAATAGATTTACCCGATTTGGATAAAAAGATCGGTGTCATTGATATCCCGACTTTCTATGTAGATTTTGCTGCCCAGGCTAAAGGTGACACTGATTATAGAAGCACCAGTAAAGATGTTCGAAAACTTATCTCGGACCTCAACAAGGAAGGCGTTGAGGGCATTATTATTGATTTACGTGCGAATGGTGGTGGCTCTCTCTCTGAGTCACTTGCACTGACGGGACTCTTTATCGAAAAAGGTCCTGTGGTGCAAACAAAGAATTCAGCAGGAAAAATTGATGTTAACAATGATCCTGATCCTTCTCTGTTTTATGCAGGGCCTTTAGCGGTGCTGGTAGACCGGAACAGTGCCTCTGCTTCAGAAATATTTGCAGGTGCCATTCAGGATTACCAACGTGGCATTATCATCGGCGAGCCAACTTTTGGTAAGGGGACGGTGCAAAATATTATCGATCTTAATCATTTTATTAAAAATTCTGATGAAGACCACGGCAAACTTAAAACAACGATTGCACAGTTTTTCCGTATCAGTGGCGGCAGCAATCAAAATAAAGGCGTCATCCCTGATATTATTTTCCCCACAGCAATAAACATTGAAGATCATGGTGAACGCTCATTGGACAATGCTCTGCCCTGGGATCAAGTTGAGCCAGTGCAATACATTAAGGTTGGTGCTCCAGTAAGATTTTATAAAAAAATCCAGTCTTTACATGAAGAACGTGTCAATTCCGACAAAGCTTTCAAAATTCTTCTAGAACAATTGGCTCTGGTGAAAAAAGGAAATGATAAAAAGTTTATATCATTGAAGGAAAGTAAACGAAAAGCCGAACGTGAAAAAATACTGGATATGAAACACGAACTTGAAAACGAATTAAGAATCGTTCAGGGACTTGAGCCACTTCCGCAAAGAGATGACACCCTGGAAATTGACGAATTCGAGGAAGAAGACGACAAAGATAAACCGCATGATATCCTGCTACAGGAAACTGCTCGCATACTTTACGATTTGATTGTGATACCAAACTCAAGCTCCACTGGGCTGCAGGCGTTAAAAATAAATCAACCTGAGCCAATAAATAAAATGTAATGTAGCTCCATTTAATACTGTAATAATAATTTCCTCTATCACTCCGCTGATTTATGCAGAGATTAAGATGTAAAATAATAAGCAAGGAGAGAACAAGATTAATAAAATACCTGCAACACTAATAGATGGCGATGGTATTGGCCCTGAAATTACTGAGGTCACGATCAATGTATTGGATGCACTAGATGTACCATTCGAATGGTCACGCCACAAAGCAGGCCTGGCAGCATTAGAAGAATCAGGTGATGTCTTGCCTGAACCGATGCTGGACAGTATTCGTGAGACCAAGCTTGCACTAAAGGCACCTTTAACTACACCTGTCGGTGAAGGTTTCCGTTCTGCCACCGTTCGTCTGCGGGAAGAATTTAATCTATATGCCAATGTCAGACCTGCACATACTTATATTCCTGGTGGTCGCTTTGATAATATAGACCTGATTTTAATCCGCGAAAATACTGAAGGACTTTACGTGGGTGTTGAACATTACATCCCTGTCGATGGTGACCCAAGAGCCGTTGCCTCCGCATCAGGAATAATGACACGTGCAGGTTGTAAAAAAATTGCAGATTTTACATTTGATTATGCCTTACGTCATGGCCGCAAGAAAGTGACTATCGTTCATAAGGCTAATATTCTTAAAAAACTAACGGGTCTGTTTCTTGATACAGCACTTGAATCCGGTAAATCTTATGAAGGAAAACTTGAGATTGAAGATCGCATTGTTGATAACACGGCCATGCAACTAGTCATTAACCCTTCTCAATTTGATGTTATTCTAACCAGTAATATGTTTGGTGATATTCTATCTGATGAAATTGCCGGACTCATTGGCGGGCTAGGTTTGGCACCGGGCGGCAACATCGGCCCTGATGTTGCAATCTTCGAAGCAGTACACGGATCGGCACCAGATATTGCTGGCCAGGGCATTGCCAATCCGACGGCCATGTTACTTGCCTCAGCAATGATGTTAGAACATGTCAACGAATATGAAAAAGCCAAACAATTACGACGTGCTATTAAAGCTGTCCTCAATGAGGACAATATACGTACCGGTGATCTTGGCGGCAGTGCGACAACTGCTGAGTATGCACAAGCTATCATCAAGCGACTCAACTAGTTTGTTACTGATGTATACCCAAATTACCTGGAAATGTAGCTATAAATTTTATGACCACTGGTTTACTTTATGATCCTGTGTTTCTTGAACATAAGACCAGTCCGGGTCACCCAGAGTGTAGTGAACGTCTGAATGTCTCTATTCAACATCTCAAGCAACAGTGCTGGTTTGATTCACTTACACATCTTGCACCTAAAACCGCAGAACTGGACTGGATTGAGTTAGTTCACAGTCTTGACTACATAAAACGGGCTGAAGCGACATGCCAATCTGGCAACGATTACCTTGACTCAATGGATGTCAGTATTTGTCCTAAATCATACGACATCGCACGCATGGCCACCGGTGCCGTTCTTGAGATAGCCGATAAGGTTATAAATAAAGATATTGAAAATGGCCTCGCTCTGATCAGACCTCCCGGTCATCACGCCGAACATGACCGGGCGCTTGGTTTTTGTCTTTTTAATAACGTTGCCATCCTTGCCAAATATCTACAACAACAATATCAACTGGATAAAATATTAATCATTGATTGGGACGTGCATCATGGCAATGGCACACAGCATACCTTCGAATCGGATCCCTCCGTGCTATATATCAGTACCCATCAATACCCTTTCTATCCCGGTACCGGTGCCTATAGTGAAACAGGTATCAGCAAAGGCGTCGGTGCTACACTCAATTGTCCCATGCCTGCAGGCGCCGATGATAGTGACTATGAATTGGCCTTCAAGGATATAATTTTACCCAGGATAGATGAATTCAAACCAGAAGCCATTATCATCTCAGCAGGATTTGACGCACATATTGATGATCCGCTGGGTCAAATAAACCTAAGTGCTGAATTTTATACGTGGATGACCGAACGCATCGTGGAAAAAGCTGAACACTATTCAGACAAACGGATTATTTCTGTACTCGAAGGTGGTTATAATCTTGACATGTTACCGATATGCATTGAAAAACATCTATCAACGTTAAACTCTTATGGAAAATGATCCGTGCAAGTTCATCTAACCACACTGGGTTGCAGACTAAACGAAGCCGAGCTTGAAAACTGGGCCACGGGTTTTATGGCAAAAGGCCATGCCATTACGCAAAAACCGGAACAAGCTGACGTTGTTGTTATTAATACCTGTGCCGTAACTCAGGATGCGGTACGTAAATCAAGACAGCTGATAAGACGCACACACCGAAACAATCCTACAGCAAAACTTGTTATCAGTGGATGCTATAGCAGTCTGAATAAAACCATTGCAGATGAAATTGAAGGCATCGATCTGGTGATTCCGAACCAGGATAAAGAAAAACTGGTTGAGCTCACCACGCAAAAACTTAACCTGCTCACCATGCCGTCAGAGGCAACAATTCCCGGTGAAACAGCATTATTCAAACGTGGTCGTCAACGTGCCTTTATCAAAATACAGGATGGCTGTCGCTATCGTTGCACCTATTGCATTGTCACTGTAGCCCGAGGAAGTGAACGCAGCCGAGCAATCGCCGATATCGTTTCTGAGATAAATAACTTAACCAGGCAAGGTATCCATGAAGCGATACTCACTGGCGTTCATGTTGGTGGCTATGGCAGTGACATTCAGAGCAACCTTTATGAATTAATTAAAGCAATACTCAGTGACACTGACCTACCAAGACTCAGGCTGGCTTCCGTTGAACCCTGGGATCTACCAGATAAATTCTTTGAATTATTTTCAAACCCGAGATTAATGCCGCATATGCATTTACCTTTACAAAGTGGCAGTGATGGCGTTTTAAAAAGAATGTCACGCCGATGTAAAACAGCAGATTTCAAACGATTAATCGATTACGCGCGAAGCGAAGTCTCCGACTTTAATGTCACCACGGACGTGATCGTAGGCTTCCCCGGAGAAACTGAAGAAGAATGGCAGGAAAGCATGGAATTCATTAGCGACGCCGAATTCTCGCACATACACATTTTTAGTTATTCAAAACGCGAGGGGACGAAAGCTGCTGAACTAACTGATCAAATCAGTAACGATATAAAAAAAGTGCGCAGTATTGAGCTTCATCAACTGGCAGCAAAAATGAAAAGAAGCTACCTGCAAAAACATGTCCACAGAGAGTTTTCGATTTTATGGGAAGGCAGTTCGAAGACAGAACAAGCAGGCCCAACAAGATATCTTGGCTATACCCCGAATTTCGTACGCACACAGATTGATATTGATTCCAGCGAAGTCCTGACAAATACAATACAACAGGCCAGAATCACATCAGTAAATCCGAATGGTAAAAATATGCTGGCGGTAAAAATATAGATTTAAATCTGTGTGAATAATGGCCAGGCTATTGCAGAAAAATTAGCACCAGACATTTACTGACTTGAATATCTGCCAAAACTCCTAATTCTGGACACTGGAGATTACCCGATTTGTATTAGTGATCTATTAATATTCTCAGATCTTATGATTTTTAAGCCCCTGGTTTTGCAGCTTTAATCTCATCTAACACGCTCTCCAGGTTTTGATGCACATACTCAACACGCGCTAGCTCATCACTGACACTTTCCAGGCCGGTAAATGCACCAAGAAGCTTCTTTGTCTTCAGAAGAGCATAACCTTTCCTAATTTTACTAACTATTTCCCTGGCTTGTTCGGCGGGGAATTCCACATTCCACATGATGCCCTTGATACGCGCCAATCTTCTATCCAGATTCCTTCTCGCCTTTTCCAGTTTCTTGTATTCAGCCTGGATCGCTACATAACGTTTCTCTTCGGCAATTTCATCCTCATCCATCACCACCTGTACTGCTTCAGTTTCAATAACAGGTGCACTCACCACAACATTCTTACTGTCACTGCCAAACCAGCCAAAAACAAATACTACTGTGCCTGACACCAGGGCCAGGACAATGAGTAGGACATATTTCATCGATATCGCTCCAAATATTCAACCACTGTTCTTTTTTAATAAAATAAGAAAATAACCTAAATTTAGCATACAAATTTTTGGCGCGGGATTATGACACAAATAAACTACTCAACCTATATCATATTGATTTTGATGGTTATTTCTCAAAATTCTAATTATTTATTTGTATGAATAATTTTGATATATTCTTGTTTTTCAATGGTTTACAAAACTATAGTTAGGTAACATTTCTCATGTATTTTTTAAGTACTTATCCTAACTATAAGATAATTATAGATATTTACTTGATTTATTCTTTCTAATGGTCTACAAATACACCTACAGGCTAATAATAATCCGCTGATGGAGGTTTCACGATGGCACATATGATGGCTCAAGCGTATCAGAAAGTTTCCAGACATGGTCAACCCGCTGCGCCAAGGGGTAGACAATATTCTGCAACGATCAACGATGGACTGCTGTCAGGTTTCATCCATCACCCATCTGCATTCCCTCTAAGTTACAAACGACTCTGGTTTAACAGAGAAAAACATCACTCCACTGAGAATGAAAAGACCATTGGTCTAAGTTTCAGATCAGAAAAATATTTGAAACCTGGTATTAGAATTGAAATTTCAATTCCACTCAGAGGTGAGGTTCAGATTTTTCGCGGCAAGGTCGTTTTAGTTCGAAATATGGACGATCACTTTGAGATCGGCATGTGGCTAATGCCAGCAGATGCACACCGCGCTCGCGTTGTTGAACAGATTTGTCACATTGAGACCTATCTAAGAACCAAGAGGCATCAAGATGGTCCCTTTGTTAACGATGAACTTGTTGCAGAGGAATGGGTCAATAAATATGCAGAAGCATTCCCATCAGCAGGATAAAACAAAAGAAATAATTATGATTAAAATAAAATATATAAGAACATCATCAGGCAGCATGATGCCCGTTTATCCGCATCCAATTGACAATAAAAATTCATCACAAGGTAAGTCGTCAAGTTTGAAAACATCGAAAAAAGCTGACAACACCAAGACTTCGAATAACAAAGTTTGAACACGAACACCACGCCGAAATACATGGACGTATTTCAACCTTAGCCCAGAAACCTGTCGAACCTGGATCAAAATTGATTTAGTAACAGATCCCTAACCCACCCAATCCACAATACCCTCCCGATGTTTTAGCAAGATATTGTTGATGATATTCTTCGGCATAATAGAATTCTGGGGCAGATAGAATCTCCGTGGTAATCGTCCCATGACCAGCTTCAACCAATGCCTGCTGATATTTTGGTAGTGATTTTTTGGCGACATCCAACTGCTCATTCCCATAGGTGTAGATACCTGAACGATATTGTGTCCCGGTATCATTGCCCTGCCGCATCCCCTGTGTCGGATTATGGGATTCCCAAAAAATCTTGAGTAAAGATTCATAGCTTATGTTTTCCGGGTCATAAATAACCCGAACAACTTCATTATGCCCAGTCTTTCCGGTGCACAGGTCTTCGTAAGTTGGGTTTTGTGTAAAACCTCCTGCATAACCCACCGCAGTCGAATACACACCGTCAGCTTGCCAGAATATCCTCTCGGCACCCCAGAAACA
>SMVB01102054.1_pt1 | contig 13247 bp, 9 predicted proteins | sample 2456461 | NCBI WGS metagenome assembly SMVB01 (sample SAMN11095934, study PRJNA526329) | marine sediment metagenome | biome: Marine sediment; feature: Surficial sediment; material: Deep marine sediment; isolation source: Hadal surficial sediment | place: Pacific Ocean | collected 2014-05 | depth 0-1...
AACCGTCTTGTTCGCGGACACGGTCCAGGAACCGGGATTTGAGGAATCCGCCACCGATCATGTATCCGGCGAGGGTCAATGCCGGGTAGTCGGCGTGGTCATCGCGGAGCGCCAAATTCTGCTGGATGAACAGGAAGGCGTTGGCTTTGTCCGGCGTCTCGATCTGAAGAACCTCCGCCGGTGCGTCGAAGAACTCGGTCCCGATTCGTGTGGCGGGATACGGGCTCTCCCAATCGCCGAAGGCCTCCTCGATGACGCCCCGAATCTCGTCGGGATCGAAATCACCGACCACCGCCAAGGTCCCGAGCTGCGGCCCGTAAAACTCCCGGTGGAAGGCCCTCGCTTCGTCAAGCGTGACGGCTTCCAGCGCGGCTACGCTCTCATCGACGGTGGCGGTGTAGCTCGGGTGCCCCGGCGGCGCCGGGTTCATGTGCCGTCCCAACGCGGTTTGGGCCAGGGAGGCCGGGTCCGAGCGCTGCTGCTCCCGACCGGCGAGGCGCTGCTCCTTGAGTATCACGAACTCTGCCTCGGGGAAGGTGGGCTCCCGAATGATCTCAGCCATCAGGCGCAGCGCGTCACCCAGGTTCTCACGAATGGTCTGGAGGTCTCCGGATGCCTGGCTAACAAAACCTCTCACGGATCCGGTGGCCTGCATCCGGTCGAGCTCGTCCTGGATCTGTTGGCGCGTATGACCGGACGAGCCCCGCATGAGCATCTGTCCGGCGATGGCTCCCGCCGTCGCGCGACCCATGAGTGCTTCCTCGTCCCCGAGGATGACACGGAAGCTCGCGTTCACTGTCCGACCCCTCGTGGCCTTCGGGAGGAATGCTACTTTCATGCCGTTGGTGAGCGTAAACCGGGTGGTACGTTGCTCGACATTTGACAGTGAGGGGTCGAATGCCTCTCCAGCTGCTGTGGCCTCTCGACCCGTATATCCGTCCAGCGCGGAGGCGATGTCGGGAAGATCCGGGACTTCGGCCCGGTCCGGCTCGTCGGTGGGGTAGAAGAGGCCGACCGTGCGGTTGTCGGGCTTGAGGTACTGCGCCGCCACGCGGTTCACATCGGCCGGCACCACGGCCTCGATCCTGTCCCGGTGTAGGAAAAAGAGACGCCAATCACCCATGGCAGCCCACTCACTGAGTTGGAGGGCGATGCTCTCGGGGTTGTTGAATGTTCGTTCGAATCCGTTGAGAATGGATGTCTTCGCTCGATCGACTTCTTCCTCGGTAGCTGGATTTCGGACAACGTCGACGAGCACCTCGTCCATCGCGGTGACCGCCACAGACAGATCGTCCTCGGTTCTCACCTGCGCGTAGGTGAGGAGGGGACCCGCCTCCCTCAGCTGGTATGAAAACGCCCCGGCCGAGGCGGCTAGTCCGGGCTCGACCAAACCTCGATATAGGCGGCCGGAGGGTTGGTCCCCGAGAACCTGGGACAGGATGTCGACGGCCGCGTAGTCCGGGTGGGAGCCCGGGGGCACATGGTATGACATCAGCACGATCTGGACGTCGCCCACTCGGCGGAGCGTCACGGTGCGCTCCCCATCTTGGACGGGCTCCCGGGTGTAGGTCTCCCACAAAATGTCCTCACCACTGCGATCCGGGCGCGGAACGCGACCGAATTTTTCGCTGATCAACTCCAGGGCTCGGTCGGTCTCGAACTTGCCCGTTACAATGAGCAGCGCATTGTCCGGCTGGTAGTACTTTCGATAGAAGCCCTGGAGGCGGTCGATGGGGACGCCCTCAATGTCGGACCGGGCGCCGCCGACATCCTTCCCGTAGTTGTGCCACATGTAGGCCGTGGCGAGAGCTCGCGAAACGAGGACCCCGAACGGGCTGTTTTCTCGCTGCTCGATCTCGTTCCGGACCACGGTCATCTCCGAATCCAGGTCATCCCTGGAGATGAACGAGTTGACCATACGATCCGCTTCGAGGTCCAGCGCCCACTCGAGGTTCTCGTCGGTGCTCGGGAAGGTCTCGAAGTAGTTGGTGCGATCGAACGACGTGGTGCCGTTCGGGCGTGCTCCGTGCGCCGTCAACTCCTCCATGATATTGGGGTGGTCAGGGGTTCCCTTGAACACGAGATGCTCGAGGAGATGCGCCATGCCGGTCTCCCCGTACCCCTCGTGCCGTGAGCCGACGAAATACGTGAGGTTGACCGTGACAGTGGGCTTGGTGGCATCGGGGAACAGGAGGAAACGCAGTCCGTTGTCGAGGCTGTACTCGGTGATCCCCTCGACCTCCGTGATCCGCGTGACTTCTTGGGCCGCGGCCGGCGTGAAGACCAGGAGGGACAAGAACGTCACCATCGTCAGACGGCGGTACACGGCTCGGATGTGACGACGGGACATGGCTTCCTCCTCCTCCAATCGGCAACCTCTTGGCGCCGGGAAACGGCACTCCAAGGGGCCTGCGAAAAACGGTTGTTTGACCCCGGCGCGAACTTTCAGCGACCGGGGCCTACGGATTCGGTAGAACAAACCTCCAGAGTACGTAGACGATTCAGCGCGGCGGCGAGTTCCATCGGACGGAATTGGGCCAGATCGCCGACGCTCCGATCGTCCAGCGCGTCCAGGCCTTCCTTCTCGATCACCTGCATAACGAGGGTCAGAATCTCGCTCACGGAACGCCGGCCGTCCATGAACCGGTCACGGGCCAGGAGCAAACCGCGGCCGACCGCGAGTGTCTGCGCGCGGGACACGAGTTGAGTGACGGCGGAGAGGGCGATCGTCTGGTCCCCGAAAACCAACGAGGGTCCGCTGAAAGCCTTGACCTCCGCTTCCCGCTTTGCGGTGCTCGGATCGACCGACGTGGGGTCCGGGTGTCGCGTCCGGAACGCCTCGATCGGTCCCGACGTCTCGGTCTCCCGCCCGGTCGGAAGCTCCGACGCTACGCGCTGGGCTTCTGCGGTCACGTCGGCGGGACGGAAATCTCGCATGGCGACGACCGTGTCGGCGACATCCAGGTAATCGCCGCTCCCGCCGAGAACGATGACGCAACTGACACGTCTCGTTTCCCAAAGAGACCGGACCCGGTCGACCAGGGGCGTGATAGGCTCGGCCTCCTTGGGGACCAGCGCCTGCATTCTCCGATCCCGGATCATGAAGTTGGTGGCCGCGGTGTCTTCGTCGATCAGCAGGGTGGTTGCCCCCGCCTCGAGCGCCTCAACGATGCCGGCGGCCTGACTCGTGGAACCGGAGGCATTGGGCGTCGAAAATGAATGCGTGTCCTGTCCTTGAGGCAGCGTGCCGATGAAGGCCGAGATGTCGACCCCCGCCACCGATCGGCCGTCCTCGGCCCTGATTTTTACCGCCGAGGAGTCGGTCACCACGGACTCCCGCCCGTCTCCATAGCAATGATTGTACACGCCCCGTTCGATGGCCCGAAGCAGGGTGCTTTTTCCGTGATAGCCGCCCCCGACGATCAGCGTGACACCGCGGGGAATCGCCATTCCGCGAACCGTTCCGGCGTTCGGGAGCTCCACCTCCTGTGTCAGCCCGGCGGGTGTGGAAAACGGGACGGCGCTTTCCCCGAGCAGGGGTCGGTCATCCACGCCGCTCGCCCGCGCCAATTTCGCACCATCTGCGACGAAGGCGACCCAGCCGCGTGCGCCCAACTCGGCGCGCAACGCGTCGGCGTCCTCATTGGTGAGTGCGTGTCGCAGGATGGCCTGATGTCCTACGGACCCGGCATGAAGGCTCTCACTCACTACCGCGGGAACGTCCGTGGTAAGCAGCGCGATCGCCTCATGCCCGCGTGCTCGCCGCCCCTGTGCCGGTAGCCCGATCCGGAAGCGGGCCTCCACCGTGCCGTCGTCGCGGACGATGACGGCGGTCTGCGCAAAGACCTCCTGGCCGGGAGTCTCGATCTCGATGAGGCCGCTCTTGCCGCTTCCCCGCCGAACCATGGTTTTCTGTGCGGCTTCATGGAAACGCTTGGCGAGCAGACTAGCCACCCCCAGCCTCCTCGAGGGGGAGGAGAGCACATCGTCCTCGAGCGCGGCCGCCTCCGGGGGAAGGATCACCCGCAACCGACTCGGCCGGGCAAAGGGGTCACCCTGTACGTGGTCCACATGTAGGGCGAAGTCCGGAAAGGCCCAGGTGCCTAGCAAGCCCTTGTAGGCCTTGTATCCTTGTCCGTCGATCCTGTTGAGGAAATCGACCAGGGCGTCCACGGTGTTCATTGAAGCCCATCCGACACCCTGAGCTGGCGCCGGTTCCAGGGTGCCCTTAGGGAGCAGAGCTGTCCTCTTTTTTAGTCCCCCGGCTCCTTCCACTGAAAACCTGGAGGATGCTTGGACACGAGCCAGGAGAGGTACCATGGGCGCGACGTTTCTAGTCCCTTTTCAGGGCCGGGATCCGGTTTACGGCTCATCTCCTGTCCCAACGGGAGCGTCGGCGGCTCGACGGGCTCTTCTGGGGCACGCCTCTCGAACCCGGACCAAGTGCCGCGTCGGGGTGCGCCGTCCTCGGCGCGACGGTCCGACCGCCAGTAAAATACCGGTACTTCCTCATAATTCGGATCTCCCCAGCGGAATCCGGAACCATGAGCGGCCGGCGGGTCCAGCGGACCCAGGTCGGGCCCGCGGCGTCCTGCACCCTCCCAGCCGCAGCGGGAGCACCACCGCCATTGAACCCAACGCGATAGGAATCTCAGGAGCTTTCGGAGGACCACAGGGTTGGTTGGGCCACCGCAGTGGGGGCACAGCCGCCCACGTGGGAGCGCCAGGAAAGCCACCGACGCGGTGACCAAGAGCAGCATCGAGAGGATTCCTACAAGTGAAACCAGAACGATCACGAATTCGCCCGTTGAAAAGCTGGCCAACGACATCCCTCAAGAATACCACGGCCTCCGTGGGAGAGTCCAGCAAATCTTCCCGTGCCCGTTCCGGAGCGCTTGAGTTATCTTTCTCGGTACCGGGGGGCTATCCCCCGGAGCACCCTCACCGGGGTTCCGGTGGTCTTTCTTTCGGGTCCGACCCTCTGAGGCATCTCCCCACGAGAGCATGAATATCAGGAACATCGCCATCATCGCACATGTGGATCATGGCAAGACTACGCTCGTGGATGCGATGCTCCGCCAGACGGGCGTCTTTCGGGCCAACGAGCAGGTGCAGGAGCGTGTCCTCGACTCCAACCCGCTGGAACGCGAACGGGGGATCACGATTCTTGCCAAGAACACCTCGATCCGGTGGCGCGATGTAAAGATCAACATCGTCGACACCCCTGGCCACGCCGATTTTGGTGGTGAGGTCGAGCGGACTTTACGTATGGTCGACGGGGTGCTCTTGCTTGTGGACGCCGCGGAAGGCCCGATGCCGCAGACGCGGTTCGTGACGCGAAAGGCCTTGGAGCTCGGACTCCAGCCGATTGTGCTGCTCAACAAAGTCGATCGGTCGGATGCCCGCCCGGCCGAGGTTCATGACGAGGTGCTCGAGCTTTTCATGAACCTCGAAGCCTCCGACGCGCAGCTGGATGCTCCTTTCCTCTATGCCGTCGGACGTGACGGCTGGGCGAGCCACGATCCGCTTGCGTCGGATGGTGATCTCGAGCCGCTCTTCGAGACCATCGTCGACGCTATCGCCCCCCCTCTTGTGGATCCAGACGGGGCGTTCCAAATGCTGATCTCCGCCCTGGATCACTCGAACTACCTCGGGCGCATCGGGATCGGACGGATCGAACGCGGAAGGGTGAGCGTAGGCGACATCGTCGCACTGCTGCCGCTAGGGGATCCAGGCCACGTCGCTGCGGACGAGGTGACGCCCGGACGTGTGGTGAAACTTTTTGGTTTCGAGGGCTTGAAGCGTGTGGAAATCGAGGCCGCGGACGCCGGTGACATCGTGGCGGTTGCCGGATTCGAGGGAGTCGAGATCGGGACGACTCTCAGCGATGTCGACGAGCGCGAGCGCCTGCGCGGAATTGCGGTCGAGGAGCCCACGCTCTCAGTGGACTTCACCGTGAACGACTCGCCCTTCGCGGGCCGCTCGGGGAAATTCGTGACCACCCGGCAGGTTCGCGACCGGCTGATGAAGGAACTCGAGCGTAATGTGGCTCTGCGGGTAGAGGAAACCGACGTGCCCGATACGTTCACCGTATCGGGCCGGGGTGAGTTGCATCTCTCGATTCTCATGGAAACGATGCGCCGGGAGGGGTACGAGTTCCAGGTTTCGAGGCCGCGAGTCATCGAGAAGAGGGGACCCGAGGGCCTTTTGGAACCCTTTGAAGAGGCCGTCATCGAGATCCCGAAACAGTACATCGGCGCGGTGATGGAAAGAATGGGATCGCGAAAGGCCGAATTGATCGATATGAAGCCGACAGACCGGGGTCCTGTCCGGCTCCGGTTCCGGGTTCCTGCTCGCGGGCTCTTCGGCTACCGCTCCGAATTCATGACCGACACCAGGGGCGAGGGGCTCCTGCACCACCGCTTTTTGGAATACGGGCCGCATGCGGGGCCGATGGCTGGCCGCAAGAGGGGAGTGCTCGTGGCCGACCGGGAAGGATTTGCGGTGGGTTTCGCCCTCTTCAACCTTCAGGAGCGAGCCACGATGTTCGTGCGGCCAGGGGACGAGGTATATACCGGGATGATCGTGGGGGAGCACGTGCGGCCCGGCGACCTGGACGTAAATGCCTGCAAGACGAAGAAACTCACCAACATGCGGACCACGTCCACGGATGAGAACATCAAACTCGAACCGCCACGGGACCTCACGCTGGAGCTCGCCCTGGAGTTCATCGAAGACGATGAGTTGATCGAGGTTACGCCGGCGCGAATCGTCTTGAGAAAGAGGCATCTCGACCCCAACGTCCGGAAGAAGGCCGCGCGCAAGAAGGCCTGAGATGGCAATTTTCCAAAAAGATCTGGTCCCCGAGAACAACCACCCCATTAACCTCATGGAGGGCAAGGCGCCCGATGAGGCCTCGGTCACCCGGCCACCGATGTTCGAGGTTTATATGCGCATGGCCGAGGAGTTGGCCAAGCGAAGCACCTGCGCCAGGCTCAAGGTGGGGACGGTCATCACCGACCGGCATCTCGAGAACGTGGTTGCCATCGGTTACAACGGGAACGCACGACGTTTTCCCAACGAATGTGACGGGCCGGACCCCGGGGCGTGCGGCTGTATTCATTCGGAGCAGAATGCCCTCGTAAAGGCCCCTGGAGGTATGCTGGACAAGGTGGCTTTCGTGACCGCCAGCCCCTGCGTGACCTGCGCTAAATTGCTCATCCAGGGCAACGTCTCGCACGTGTTTTACCGTGAGATGTATCGGGACCCGGCGGGCCTGGAGGTCCTGGAACGCGCGGGTGTCACCCCGGTGCACTATGTACGGTGGATGGAGGGTTGGCGCTGAGATTTCCCGGGCTTTCGTGGCTTGCCGGTCACGTTATCTTCCGGCCTTTCTAACAGCCACCGGGTGTGCCCTGCTCTCCGCGGGCCGGCCACCGCGCTTCGGCTTCGTTTGGACCGAAAACAACGAAAAAATAGCCACCTAGGAGATCGTTTCGTGGAGTCATCCACCATAGAGAGTGCCACCTCGTTTGGGCGTTTCTTTCTTCCGGGTCCGACGGAGGTCCATCCGGAGGTGCTGAGCGCCCAGACCCGGGCCCTGATCGGGCACCGAGGCCCAGCCATCAAGGAGCTCATGGGCGAGTTGCAGACTGGGCTCCGAGATCTGTTTCGCACGGAGAGTCCGGTCCTGATATCCACATCGTCGGCGACCGGTTTGATGGAAGCTGCCGTCCGGAACGGCGTGCGATCTCGGGTTCTTAGTCTGGTGAACGGTGCCTTCAGCCGGCGGTTTGGCGAGATCGCAGAGGCGTGCGGTTTCGTGGTCGACACGCTCGAGGTTGAGTGGGGCCAGACCTTTAGCGCGGACCAGGTGCGTGAGAAGTTGGCTTCGGGTGGTTTCGATGCCGTCACGGTGGTTCACTCCGAGACGTCCACCGGAGCGTTGAACCCCATAAGCCAGATTTCGGAGGTCGTCCGAGAGCAGGACGACATCGTGCTTTTGGTGGACTCGGTCACGGGCGTGGGCGGGGCCGAGGTTCAGACCGACGAGTGGGCCTTGGACTTCGTACTCACAGGATCCCAAAAGGCGCTCGCGTTGCCGCCCGGCCTCGCTTTTGGTGTGGCCTCTGAACGCCTCATGGGGCGTTCAGCCGCCGCGACGCGGAAGGGCGTCTACTTCGACTTGGTGTCGTTCCGGAAGCAGCTCGACAATCTCCAGACCCCAACCACGCCCGCCGTTTCTCTATTCTACGCCTTGGCCAAACAGTTGGACCGGATCCGGCTGGAGGGGTTGGAGGCTCGATGGGACCGGCACCAGGCCATGGCTGACCGGTGCGTCCAGTGGGTGGACACGATGCGGGACGAGAGAGGGGTCGCGCTGTCGGTGCTGGCGCCGGAGGGATCGCGCTCTCCGACCGTGACCTGCGTGGTTCTTCCGGCGGGGACGACGGGACCGTCCGTGGTCTCGGCGATGAAGGAAAAAGGATTCACCATCGGTGGGGGTTACGGGAAGCTCAAGGAGACCACGTTCCGGGTCGGCCATATGGGCGATCATACGGTCACCGAACTCGATGCGGTGCTGGACGCCCTCGGGGAGGTGCTCACGTGAGCGAGAAATTCGTGATCATCGCGGCAGACAAGATCTCCGTCTCGGGCCTTGTGCCCCTGACGGAGGATGACCGCTTCGAGGTGCTGGTGCCCGACGGCTGGACCCCCGAGCAGATGCAGGAGGCGTTGGGCCGGGCTCACGGCCTCATCGTACGGAGTGCGACCAAGGTGACCCGTGAGCTTCTGGAGCAGGCGCCGAACCTGAAGGTTATTGGCCGTGCGGGCGTGGGAGTCGACAACATCGATCTCGAGGTCGCAACGGAACTCGGGATCCCGGTCATCAACGCTCCGGAGGGCAACACCGTTTCCGCCGCCGAACTCTCGATGGCGCTCATCTTGGCCGTCGCGCGTAACGTTTCCTGGGCGGATGCATCCGTCCGCGCCGGCTCATGGGCCCGATCGCAGTTTTCGGGGATAGAACTTCGCGGTAGGACGCTCGGACTCGTCGGAGCGGGTCGGATCGGGACCGCGGTCGCGTTGCGCGCACAGGCGTTCGGTATGGAAACCATCGCCTACGACCCATACCTGACCGAGGAGCGTGCCAAGGAGCTGGGGATCGAACGGGTCGAGCTCGATGAGCTGATCGCCCGCGGCGATGTGATCTCTTTGCACGTGCCACTCACGCCGCAAACCGAGGGCATGATCGGCGAGGCCGAGCTCAAGGCCATGAAGCCAACCGCAATCCTGGTGAACGCCGCCCGCGGTGGGGTGGTCGATGAGGGTGCCCTGGTCGCCGCGCTCGAGTCGGGGGAAATTTCGGCCGCCGCTCTCGACGTGTTCACGACCGAGCCGCTTCCCGAGGATAGTCCGTTGAGGGGCACCGAAAACCTCCTCCTCACGCCTCATCTCGGGGCCTCTACCCGCGAGGCTCAGGAGTTGGTCGCGAAGGAGATTGCGCAGGGTGTACGTGCGGCATTACTCGACGGCGACCTGTCCAAAGCGTTGAACGCGCCGGCGATCGGTGGGGAGGACCTAGAATATCTTCGGCCTCTCATGGATCTCGCCATCAGGGTCGGGCGCGTGGCCGGCGTTCTGGGCCGGGGCGGAATGCAGCGGGTCCATATTTCGGTCGCGGGGCTGGACGAGGACATCCTCGGACCCCTGCGGGCGGCGGCCATGACTGGAGTGCTCACGCCCGTTGTGGGTGCGCGGAACGTCAATTATGTCAACGCCCTCCACATCGCCGAGGGACGGAATATCGAGATCACCACCACGCTGGAGCCCCCACGAGTCGATTATGCCAGGTTTCTCGAGATCGTGCTCGAGACGGAGGACCAAAAGGTGCGTGTGGCCGGTGCGCTACTGGGCGAGCAGCATCATCCTCGGATCGTGCAGATCGATGGCTACGAGTTGAGCATCCAGCCGGCAGGGTGCCTGATCGTGCTCCGGAACAATGACGTGCCTGGTGTCATCGGGAGGGTGGGCACCCTCTTGGCGGAGCACGGTTTGAACATCGCCGAGTACATCCAATCGAGAGAGGCCAAGGGTGGCCTGGCGTTGGCCGCTGTTTCCGTCGACGGAAGGGTCAGCACCGAGTTTCTTGCGACCCTGTGCGAGGACGAGGATGTCTTGGATGCGCGGGCGGTCTATTTCGAAGGCTGAGCGAAAAGTGAGGGTGGGACCGGAATGGACCCGTCGGCGAGATGCCTCCCGCGCGTCGCGGTCAGCGAACGGTATCGATCAAGAACAGGGCCATCAGGAGCGGTTGGTAAAGTAAAGACCAGAGAAAGACTCTTCGCGCCCGCGACTGCGACATCTTGGCCGCAGCTGCAACAGCGACCCCAAGGGTGATCAGCCCCAACACCAGGGCGCCCGCGAGGTAGACCAGGCCGGTGAGCCCCAGGAACGTAGGGAAGCCGCTGACCATCAAGAGGGACACCGAGTGATAAACCATGTGCTTTCCGATCCGCACGCCATCGGGGTCGGTCGGGGGGCTGAGGAAAAAGCCGACGCGGGCGTAGTCCTCCCGGAGTAACCAGGCGAGTGCGAGGACGTGGGGTAGCTGCCAAAGGAACGCGATACAGAACAGGACCACGGCACCGAACTCCACGGTGCCCGTCGCGGCGCTCCATCCGATCAGAGCCGGAAAGGCTCCGGGTACCGCCCCTACGAGCGTGGCCAGGTATGAACGGGTCTTGAGCGGCGTGTAGGCAAGGATGTAAGCAGCCGCGGAGCCGGCGGTGAGCACGGCCGGCAGCCAACCGACCGTGAGCCCGAGATAGGCCAGGCCCACCACGAGGAGTGCCCAACCGAACGCCAGCGCCTCCCCGGGGCGCAACCGCCCGGAAGGCAGCGGCCGCGTGCGCGTGCGGGTCATGACCGCGTCCAGGTCTCGCTCGACATACTGGTTGAGGGCGAGCGCGCCCGCCGTCCCGAGGGCCACACCCACGAGGGTATGAATGATCGGGGCGATTTCGGCGTGGCCGCCGGATGCCACGTAGTAGCTCACGCCCGCCGTCATCATGACGTAGGCGGCGATCCCTGGCTTGGTGAGTTCGTAAAGCGCACCGACCTTGCTGTGGGTCGGTGTCTCAGTCATCCGACCGAGTCCAGCGTGTCCCTCATGGATCGGGCCAGCCCCGTAAAAGCCGGAACGTCGAAGAGGGTGTATGCCGAGGCTTCAGTGAGACGGAGTGCCATGAGCAAATCGAGAAAGCGTCCAGGATGGTCCGACTCGAACGCGACCACGAACTCCTGGTCGTCTAAGCCGTACGAATAGGTCGTGTTGAGCTTCACATCAGGCCACTGGTGCCCGACCCGGATGTGTTCGTCCATCATGCGCTGGCGGTCTTCGTGGGGAAGCTTGTACCAGTCGCGGATCTTCGCCATCGGGTACACAAAAAGGTACTCGGATCCCTGTGGGTTGATCGCGACACGGGCCGAATCGAGCACCTCCGCACCGCCGTACGTCTTGATGTACTCCTCTTCGTAGCGGTTGAGGTAGATGGACCGTTTCGTCATGGCGAAGAACGAATGCGCCAGGGAGAGATATCCACCGAGTCCGGTCTGGTTCAACGCGGCGGCGAGATCATGGATCTGGCCTATGTTTCGGGCGGCCTGCCAGAGCAGGAAATCCGCGTCGCCGCGGGTTCCGACCAGTGAGTAGCTGTAGATCATCATCTCGCGGACGCGGGCCGCCACCACCGACTCGAATTCCTCCTTGTGCGTGGTCCGCTCCTCCACGGAAAGCCGACGCCACGCGGGATCCACCTTGAACACCGAGAAGCGGACGAACTCCCGCTCTTTCATTTTTTCCTGCTCAGCCTTGATCTTCTCCCAGGCGTCTTCGTCCATCGCGGGTCGCTTGGGGATGTTCGGGCGCACGCCCCGGGGGACGTTCTGTTTCGTTTCTGTCATGGCTCGGCTCGTGGGATGGTGACCGCCCGGGCAGCATCCCGGGAGGCTTCGAAAGTGCCGAAACCGGAGAACCGGAGCAAGGCGGTTCGCGTTCGGAGGGTGGAGACGAAACATGCGCGGGCGCGGTACAGTAGTATGAGGACGCCATCCATCCTTGCCGGAGACGTACCATCTCGACGCCGATCACCGAGCCGATCACCGAAGCCTTTCACGGCCGGAGCAACGCCGAGCGGCGCCTTGCCGAGCGGGCGCTTTGGCGGAATGGATTTATCGGAGCTGTGATCGCGCATCTCATGGTATTTTTTCTGTGGTGGGGCCAGCCGCTGCCGGAGTCTCCGTTCGCGGCGGCCGGACCGCGGGCCGGGGATAATCGGGCGGCGTCCGGCGGCATGCAGGCGTTGAATATCCGGGTGCCTCCGCCGCGTCCCATCATTCGGCCTCAGGTGCCGTTACTGACCTTGGACCCCATCACTCCGATCGAGTTGGAGGAGGACCAGCAACAGCAGGTCGAAACCGCGTCGATCCTCGGCGACCGACCGGGCGTCGACGGCCCGGGCTTACCCCAAGCGGACGGGCGCGGTGATGGCGGGAACGCCGAGACGGGCCGTTTCCGCGTCGTACCCCCCTCTCCACGCGGAATCATCCTGCCGCCGTCCAACCGGAATGTGCGAGGGCAGACCATTGAGATCTGGGTCTGGGTGGATGAGAGAGGCCAGGTCGTGGCGGACTCGACCCGGCTTCGTCCGCCCACGTCCGACAGGGACTTCAACGCGCGCATAATACGGGAGGCGGCGGAATGGGTTTTCGAGCCTGGCAAGGAAGGTGGGGAAGCGGTGGGTGCGTGGTTCCCGTATACGATCAGCATGTAGCCTTAGCGTGGGCGGCCGAGGTCCGAGATCCGGGGACCGAGGCGCGAGACCTCAGGTTGACGGGTCTACGCTTCCCCTTCTAGCAGGCCAACACCTTTTCCAGGCTCAAGCAAAGGGTCTGCCCTTCTCGCCACCGCAAGCGAACCAGCGGCACAGCCTGCGCCGAGTAGCGTAAAGAAGACAAGAAAGCCCCCACCCGTGAGCAGCGACACGACCAGCCCCACCACCACACCCCAACCGGCGAAGCGCCATAGCGACATCTCTTCAAACGTGCGGCGGCCTTCAGCGATCCTTAGAACCGCCGAGAAGGCAACACCGTTGATAAAGCCCATCACAGCAGCTTGGAGGGCATTCTCGAACAATGCGCCATTGACCGGGGCACCGGATAGGAGCTCGAGAACGGCACCAACC
>SMVB01071790.1_pt1 | contig 13245 bp, 7 predicted proteins | sample 2456461 | NCBI WGS metagenome assembly SMVB01 (sample SAMN11095934, study PRJNA526329) | marine sediment metagenome | biome: Marine sediment; feature: Surficial sediment; material: Deep marine sediment; isolation source: Hadal surficial sediment | place: Pacific Ocean | collected 2014-05 | depth 0-1...
CCATTGGGATAGATTCATTATTCGAACTAATGATTGTAACAATTGCATTTTCAACAGGTTTGTTTGGCTGATTAGAAAATTTAATGGTTTCAGTAATTTTTACCTGGTGTATTATTGATTTGTTTGTAATGTATCCGTCAATAACAAGTCGATTTGGTTCGGAGCTTGTATTTACTTCAATAATCTCAACACAGCCCAATTGAAAAATTAAAATTATAGCAAGGATGTGCAGTGATCTCATATTTTGAAGTTGTATGAGATTGAAGGGAATGCCGTGCCTAATACAGATAGTTTGTAGGCAAATCCGGATTGATTAAAATAAACAGAATACGCATTTTTCCGTCCATAAATGTTATAAACGGAAAAGATTACCTCATCATTGACTTTCCGATCTTTTCTTCTGCCAACACCAAATGTGAAGGATATATCCAGCCGGTGATAATCAGGAATTCTAAACTGATTTCTTTGCGAGTAATTTTGAACAGAGAGAATGTGCTGGATGCTGTATTTTGATACTGGAGCAGTTACCGGCCTCCCGGTACTATAGGTAAAATTCGCAGAAAATTTTACACCTCGTGATAGTTGGTAGTTCATTAGTACCGTAAGATCATGCGGCTTGTCATAATTTGATGGGAAATACTCCCCTAGAGATATATTTGCATCCTTGACGGCACTCTCGAATTTCCTTAAGCTTCGTGAATAGGTGTAGCTCATCCAACCTGTAAGTCGTCCGGTGCTTTTCTTGACCATTACTTCAACACCATATGATTTCCCAATACCCACGATGATCTCCTGTTCAAGTTTTTCGTTTAGCAAAACCTTGGCACCTTCTTTATAATCAATTGTTTGATACAGGTACTTGTAAAAGCCCTCTACTGAAAATTCGTATTTGTTATTGAAAAAATTCTGGAAATAGCCGAGGGAAACCTGATCTCCTATTTCAGGAGGGATGTAGAAATTGCTGCTCTGCCAAAAATCCTGGGGAGACACGGCCGTTGTATTTGAGATTAAATGGATGTATTGCCTGTTTCTGGCATAACCAAATTTCAATGACGAAGTCGGGGAAACCAGGTAACGTAAGGATAATCTGGGTTCAATACCACCATAAGATGTAATTGTTTCGTTATTGGCATACATGGTTAAATCAACAATGGTTTCATCAGATTTTGGGAATCCTTCTTCATAGAGATATACAGTTTTTGGTCCTTTCACAATGTAATTTGAATATCTGAGACCAGCTGTAACGGAAAGCTTTTCATTTATTTTAAATTCATCAGAAACAAATAATGCGGTTTCAAGGCCATTTTCTTCTTCAACATTAACGGCTCTGATATTCACCGAATATTCACCGGGTTTAAACGTGGCAGGGTTAAGGTTATAGTCGATAATTTCTCCGCCAAAGTCAATTTTATGGTCCCCGGTAATGTATGAAAGTACCAGTTTAGCTTTTAAGTGATGTACGTGAGAATCCATTATAAAACTATTATTCCCCTCTATGTCCTCCGTTTTTGTATTGAATTGGCCATACGCTATGCTCAAATCACTCAGCATATTTGCGTTGAAAGAGTGCCTCCAGATTGCTGAAACATTTTGTGTTTCCCAGGTAAATAAAGTATCGGATATGAGTTTGAAGTCATCGAAACTCTTGTATCCAGATAAAGTGATTCTGTCTTTATCTGAAATATTGTAATTGAACCTTGCGTTTAAATCGTAAAAATGTGCTGTGCTTTGTTGAATTGTGGGGTTGTTTGCAATTCCTAAAAACCAGTTTACGTAGGAGACTCTTCCACCCAGAACAAAATCTCCTTTTCCCTTAATTAGTGGACCATCAATCACGAGTTTCGATGAAACGGTTCCAATTCCTCCACTTAGATGTACTTTGTCTGAGCTTCCATTTTTTAATCTGATATCCAATATTGAAGACATCCTTCCTCCGTGTGTTGCAGGTGGGTTTCCTTTGTAAAGCGTAATATCCCGAACTACATCGGGGTTAAATGCGGAGAAAAATCCAAATAAATGTGATGAATTGAAAATCAATGCTTCATCCTGAAGTATAAGGTTCTGTCCAACAGTACCTCCACGAACATTAAATCCGGAGGCACCTTCGCCTACTGTAGAAACACCAGGCAGCGTAATTAACCCTTTGATAATATCAACTTCACCCATGAATTGAGGCATCGTCCTTAACACCTTTACATCCAATCTCTCAATACCAACAGATACCTGCTGAACATTTTCATCAATTCGGGATTCGGTGATTAGAATTTCATTTAGTTGGGTGGCCGCTTCCATCAAACTGAAATTGATTGTTCCACTTGAAATTACTTCAACTACAAGATATTCCTGGTCGAAACCGATGGATTCAACTCTTATATTGTACCTGCCCGTTGGGATTGTTATCGAAAAATCCCCGTTTAAATCTGTAACTACTCCATCCTTAAGTTCATCAATATAAAATGTAGCACCTATTAGTGCATCTCCATTCGCTTCATCCTTTACATTTCCTGTGATTGTTGCCGGTTTACCAATGGCAGGAGTTGCTCCAATAATTTTAATTCCCGACCCGGGGTTTTCTTTCTCATTTTTTATGAGATTTAATAAAAATATTGGTTTGGATTCATTTAGTATAACGATGTTAGTTTCATCAAATGCCATCCATGACAAATCGCTTGAAGCAATGAGTTTATCAATGACAACATCCAAAGGTGTTTCACTGAATTGTTCAGTAACCTCAATACCATTTAACCAATCGTCATGATAATAAAAAGATACGTGTGTCTGATCATTAATTGACTTTATCGCCTGATCGAGGGGTGTATTTTGAAATGTACCTGTAAATGATGGAAATGCTATTTCCTGAGCCGATAATGGCTTGATTACTAGTGAGATTACAAGTGTTATCCCCAATACCAAATATTTCCTCATCCAGAACACTTTTAAATCGGATGCAAATTACCACTAAGTGGAAGGAAACTAAAACCGATGATGTAATAAACTACCTAATTATTTATCAGTTAGGCATTCCATCATTATTGTTTTGCTGATGAATTTTTGGCTCTCTATTCGGTCATAAAATTTCATTATATAATTGGAATCTTTTTTCTTAGATTTTTCATCTAGTAATTGACTCTCGCTGATCAGGGCAATGATTTCGTCCTTTTTTTTAATGAATTGATCAAATACTTCCTGGAACTCATCATCTGTTCTGCAATAACCACGATAAACCCGGGTTGTTACCGATTCGATTCCCAATAATTTCGGAGGAATTGCATAAGGTGCATTTACAAAACCGCTATAGTCGAAATCATAGGGGACAGGTATTGGTTGATATAATTCAGGATTATTTTCTCTTAGCAATTTTATATTGTGGAGTGAAACTACAGACCAATCAGTATTCCCGATCATGTATTCAAATGTTGGGAAGAGTGTTCCAAAATACCTGTTTAACCTCTCCATATGTACATTCTGACTCTTGATTTCTTTTGCACTATTACGCTCAGCTACCTGTTCAATATCTTCAATTAAGAATCCGTAATTCCATCCCGGACTGGATTTACTTCCTGTATCAACATAGTTTATTTTCAGCATTCTGGTCCTCATACTATACGGTGTCATCAGGTTGTACATGTCATAGATGAGTTTCTCTTCAAACAGCCTTGTGGTATAAGAAGATTGAGACCGACAGTGGGTCACTAGTTTTAAAGAGTTGTACTCCTTTATACTTGATTCTGAAAAGTTAACTTTGGGAAATTTGATTTTAATAGGAGGGAAGAGACAATGTTTGCGTCGAAAATTTCCCCTGGCTTTTATTTTAACTTTAGTTTTTGCAGAATCTCCGTTTGCAAAATAAACTATGAACTCTGCAGGTTGATATGAAGTTTTAAACTTTTCCTTTCTAAGGAATCTGAAATCTGACGTAAGCTTACACTCAATGATTTCGTCATCACCAAAAAATTCAAATTTGCTTAAGGATTGTGCCCGGGTCTCTATAGCCAAAGAAGCCCAAAGGAGCAGGATGGAATAAATATATCTGGATCTTTTCACTTGCGGTAAAATCAAATATAATAAATATAACCACTGCGTTAAAATTAATAACTTTTTGGAGCTTTCATTACAATTCAAGGTTGTTACACATCGACGTTTAAATGACCTCTTTAATTAATGTGCTCGTTATGGAATATTTCACTTAATAGAATTAATTGCTATTTTGAAAGCTAAAATCAAAACAACCATGAAATTTCTTAGTTATCTTTTTGTTTTCATGTTGATACTGTCATGTTCAGAAGAGCAGTTAACCCCTGAAGGACCTGTCATTACTTTACCGGATGGTTTCGAAGCAAGATTACTTTATACTCCATCAAATCACGAACAAGGCTCTTGGGTGTCAATAACCAATGATAATAAAGGAAGACTAATCACATCGGATCAATACGGAAGTCTATATCGGGTAACGGTTCCAACAGATGGCGGGAACGTCCTTGTGGAAGAGATTCCTGTTGAAATTGGAAGCGCCCAGGGATTGTTATGGGCATTTGATGGACTCTATGTCTCTGTGAATTCAAGGGAGGATTCCGTTACAATGGGAAGTGGTGTCTATAAGATTACGGATACAACCGGAGACGATCAGCTTGACCAAGTCGAGCTATTAATCTCACTGAACGGCAATGGAGAACATGGCCCCCATGCTCTAATTCTTGGACCAGAAGGAAAACAGATTTATCTTATTGCAGGTAACCATACGACTCTTCCTGAAAATTATACATCAGTATTGAAGAATACCTGGCAGGAAGATCGATTATTCCAAGCTGTACTGGATCCAAGGGGGCATGCCAATGATATTACCGCTCCGGGAGGTTGGATAGCCAGAAGTGATTCAAAGGGTGAGTCTTGGGAAGTAATTGCATCTGGGTTTAGAAATTCGTACGATATTGCCTTTAATGAGTATGGTGACCTTTTCACCTTTGATTCGGATATGGAATGGGATCTTGGCACGCCCTGGTACCGGCCCATTCGGGTTTGCCACGTTATTCCGGGATCAGAATTTGGCTGGAGAACAGGATCCGGGAAATGGGCACCTTACTACCCGGATAATTTACCGGGTATTCTAAATGTTGGGCAGGGGTCACCAACAGGGATCGTATTTGGAGAGGGTGCAAAATTTCCTGCTGACTTCCAAAAAAGCTTATTTGTGTCTGATTGGAGTTTTGGCACGATTTATCAGGTTGAGTTGACAAGAGAAGGCGGGTCTTATGCTGCTGAAAAAACTGAGTTTTTATCAGGCACCCCTTTACCGATCACAGATTTGGTAATAAGCAAAGATGGCATGATGTATTTTACGACAGGAGGAAGAAGAGGCGTTTCTCATTTATATCAGGTACGTTATACGGGATCTGAATCCGTAGAATCAAAACCCTCTGAAACAAAATTAAATGTTGAGCAGGAAGCGCGGAGAGCACTTGCAGTATCGGGTTTGGATGTTGAGGAAATATGGCAATATTTATCACATGAAGACAGGTTTGTCAGATACGCTGCACGAATTGCTCTTGAAAAACATCCTGTAGATTCATGGAAACAACAACTTTTAGATGAAACCAATACTGTTACAAAGATACAGGCGTCTTTAGCTGCAGTTCGATCAGGGCACATCCACGGAATATTGGGAATCTTGTTATCCATTGATCCTGATGATTTAGCTCTGGATCAACAATTGGACTTAGTGCGTGCTTACGCTCTGACATTTATTCGCTCCCAGAACCATTTGGAGGAAATGCGTTTGGCCCTGCCATCATATCCTTCCGGAAATCCCGCTTTGGACAGGGAACTATGTGAATTAATGGTTTATCTAAACATGAAAGAGGTTATTAAAACCACGCTGGATTTGATGGATAAATCTGAATCAAGCATTGAAGCCGACTTGATTCCGGAGGACGTTTTAGAACGAAGTGAACAATATGGCCCTACTGTTAAAGCCATGTATGAAAACCGACCTGTTGAACAAAGTCTCGCACTTGCCTTGTCTTTGAGCAACATGGAATTTGGATGGACTCCGGAGGACAGGAAAAGATACTTTACCTGGTTCTATCAGGCGTTGCAAAAAAGTGGGGGTATGAGCTACACTGGATTTGTTGAGCAGATACGGTTACGAGCGCTTTCGCATGTTCCTGACTTAGAAAAATTGATTTTGGCTGAGATTTCCGGGGAATCATTGCTTCAAAATCCGGGATTTGATAAGAATATACCACCTCCCGTAGGTCCGGGCCGTATTTGGCAAATTAGTGAAGCTAACAAGGTAGTTTCAAATCGTATGGAAAACAGATCCTTTGAGAGAGGTGAAGAACTTTATCAAAGCCTGTTGTGTGCCTCATGTCACATGATGAATGGGAAAGGTGGAAATGTAGGCCCGGATCTAACACAGGCTGGTACACGGTTTTCAAATTATGACCTGTTAAATTCCATGATATTGCCAAGTGTGTCAATATCAGATCAATACGGGGCCACCTTGTATAGAATGAAAGATGGAAGTACATTGATTGGTCGTGCACTTCGAACTACGAACGATACGATTTTTGTAAATACAAACCCCTTTACCCGGGATTCGAAAGCGATTGGGGTCAGCGATATAGCTTCTCAGGAACCATCACCCGTTTCATTGATGCCCGCGGGTTTAATTAACTCTCTGAATGAAGATGAATTAGCAGATTTTATGGCTTATCTCGTTTCGGGAGGTGATGCTAATCACAAAGCCTTTGTGGACCAGTAAAACGCAAAATCTAACATCTAACATCTAATAGTCTAGTATCTAGTATCTCTTGTAATACCTGTTTACTTTATCAATCATCTGGTCGTAAATAGGACGGGTAAATTCAATGAATAAATCCTGTTTTGAAGGAGGGTATGCTTCCTTTAATTTAGATAACTGCAATTGCTCGGGAGTCAACGCACGTTCATCACCATTGAATGTTGCCCACTGTGTTACCCAAACATATTCTCCTGGCATTTTCTCTTGCGAAATTACTGATCCTGACTTGTTATCTATTATTTTAAAGTCCAACACTCCATTTGAAGTAATTGTTTTAGTATAAATAAATACTGTTGCTTTAACCGTACCATACACGCTATTCCCTGAGTCTGCAGTTAAATTTGATGAATTCACACCTGCACTACTAGCACTTACAGAAGATGAATTGGAAGGTTTCCCCTTGGTTTTAGTTGAAGTAATACACTTACCAACTATATCACCATGGTCAAGATGGGCCTTTAAAGCAGAACTACTAATCTGCAAGGTTTGGGCCTTCCCTGAACTGGTACTGTGACATATAGTAACTTTTCCTGAAGCATTACCTTGATTTCCACTGTTTCCTGAGTTATTGTTTCCTGCATTGCTGTTATTGTTTCCTGCATTGCTGTTATTGTTTCCTGCATTGCTGTTATTGTTTCCTGCATTGCTGTTGTTGTTTCCTGCGTTGCTGTTGTTGTTTCCTGCGTTGCTGTTATTGTTTCCAGCGTTGCTGTTATTGTTGCCTGCGTTGCTGTTATTGTTGCCTGCATTGCTGTTGTTATTTCCTGCATTGCTATTAGAATTATTTCCTGTTGTTGGGGGTGTACTGCTAGTCTCCGGAGATTTGTCTTTCGTCTTTGGAGCATTGTCTTTTGTCTGCGGTGCCTTGTCTTTTGTCTGTGGTGCAGGATCCTGACTTGTACGGGGTGCTTTATCGTTATTCGATGATTTTTTATCTGTAGCGGATTTCGTACTTGAACCAGTAGCACCTGATGAGACGTCATCATTGCCTATATCCTTAGATGAAGTAGTTGTATTTCCAGATGAGCGGCTGGTAGAACCTGAGGAAGTTTGGGTTGTGCCTGTATTTTGTGAATTTCCTGTATTTCCAGAACTTCCTGAACTGCCTGAGTTATTTGTTAAACTTGAAGATGTAGTCCCTGTGCCTGACAGCAAGACACTATCTTTTGTCATTAGTACCTCTTTTTCCTTGAAATAAACCTGCCCAACTGTGAATTCGTCAAATCCGACTGAAATTACGTGATCAGAAGCAAGGGCAATTGTATTGGCCTCTTCCAAGGTATAAAATTTTACAAATTCGCTAATATGCTGGTCATGCAGGTATTCATAGAATTTATTCTGGAAAAACTCAGAACTAACTTCCAGATTCCGGGCAATAACCGGGATTGGTTCTATTACCACTTTTAATGTAGCAGCCCATAATGCTTCCTCCATTTTTTGGTTTACATCCATGTATCCGGGTATAAATGAATCGGCATCACGAAAGTTTGCATATGCAAGTTTTGCATCTTGGCGAGTTCCTTTCTCCATTGCGAGTATACCTTTGGAATAGCTTTCTTCAGCTGCATTGTTCTTTGCTTCCTCAAGGTCAGCATAATGGTTTACTGGATTTGGTATGACAACCAAAGCACCCGGAGACCTATTGATCTGCTCATACATGTAGTTCATAGTATTGTAATATTGAACTACAGCTTTCCATTTGTTGGGATCGTTGGATGCTATTTTATTTCTGGCCTGGGATTCATAATATTCTACCGCCATGGGATATGCATCACGTAAAGTTTCAACAGACTTTTTGTGTGTGGGATTCCTCTGAAGTCTGTTTATAGATTTCATAACAGATTCGTAATAGTCTCCACGTGTGTAGGCTTTTTTTCCTGAAGAACAACCGGCTATTGTTATAAACAATGCCAGTAGAGATACTAGAATGAGGTTATTTTTCATGGCTTTTAGGTTTAGCACAATAAAATTAACTTATATAATAAAGTATTTTGCAAAAATCTAACCAAAATTTAATTTTAAGTGTCTGATTAGTTTTGGAATGCGCTCGGAAATGCACTTTTTGGAAGTACTTTGAGCATAATCGGTAAGGTTAAAAAAGTACCGGGGAGGGCGATAATTATGAAGGTTGGTAATATTTTAAGTAAGTCAATCAACTGTTGACGTACTTTTTCCTTTTCTTCCGCATTCAATTTTCTTTTAGAAGATGCTGCCAGAAGTTCCATCAATTCTTTACTTTCCTTAATTTCGGTAGCAATTCTGTCTTTATTTATAGCCACCACTCTTTTCATTTGATTGACAAATAACTTGCTTACCACTTGAATGTCTTTATTCTTTAGAAAAAACTGAATTTCGTTCCAATTCGTCAACACAAAACTCTCTATTGCCGTAAAGCTATCAAATATTTCATCTTCATTAAATCCCAATTTATTTCCAAGTCTTTGAATGAATTCCTGTTCCTCATCATTCACAACCTTGTCTGACCAGACTGTGAGGATGGCAAGTTCCAGGAAATATTTCTTCAAGATCCAACTGTCAACGTCAGGAAAATCAATATCGTCGAGGGTGATATCGCTATCGATAAACTTCAAAGCTTCTGATTCAGATTTTGAGTCAAGTTTTGCAGATTTTAAAAACATGAGGAAAAGTTTCTTTTCCTCTTTTTCAATTACTTTGTCTGCATTGGCAGCAGCAGCAATTATTTTCAGCAGAGTTAAACGTAAACCGTCCTTTCCATTCCTTAGGGATTCAATAGTTTTTAATCCATCCTTTTTCTCCGACCACGTCTTGAAAAAGAACACATCAATAAAAAGGAGGCTATTATGGAAATAACTGGTCCAGAGATTTTTAAAAATAGATTTTCGGGAGATCAGTCTTTTATTAATTATCTGCTCTGCGATTACTTCTTTGGATTTAAGTTTCCCGCCCATAGTATGGGTGTCAGTCTCAATTTCAGGAAAAACCTGGAGATAGTATGTGATAAGCTTTGTGGCTAGCTCATAACTAAATTCCTCAGAATTTGCATCGATCATCGATTGGTCCATGTGATTGCTTTGGATCAGATTCTCGATCAGGACTACCTTCATTTTATCTGAAGGCTCCAGCCCACTTAGTTTTGGAGATAGATCAGCGGGTACTATTGGATGTCCGTACATAATGCCTGTAGGTTGAGCAGTACGATACATTCTGTGCTCAATTTTTGGAATATTACTAAACTCTGAATTTATGTCTGACAAATTTGAATGCCTGAACTGCAGGTAATTCTTCAACCATCCATTTTCATTCAGATTCATTTCAAATTATTCTATTACTACTACAGCAAGTTTAGAAACCTGATTGTTTATAGCAATCCTGTCAAATTTATTTAATCCATAAGCAGATAAATTAGCAAGTTCAACCCATTCAGTGTCTGTTTTAGGATCGAACTTATATAATTTACTGCCATCACCCATCAAAATAAGACCGTCAGGAGTCCAAAGATAATCTTGCGAATTGGGCAATGTTTCAATAATTTCTTCCTTTACTCCGGATTCAATGTCGTAAGACATGATCATCCATTTCCTTGAAGATTCCATGCTCACATAACTCACTTTGTTTTCATTGGGAACTTTGTATATACCACGTCCGACCTTTGTGGCTATTTCCCGGGTTCCTGACCTGTTAGTACTAGCAAGATGAAGGGTGTTAACTTTATCTCCAATAATAAACAAAGCAAGATTGGAATCATCCAACCAGGCATGGTAGCCTACCTTTTCAGTGCTCGTTACCTGTGTAGCAACCGGAGCATCAATGAAGTACTTCCAAAGCTTCTGAGTGCCATCATCTTCTAAAATTATACAGCTGAATGATCCTTTTTCCGGGGTCATGGTAGGCGAAAATTCACTTACTTCCGGCGTGTATGTTATTCTCCTTCGTTCGTTTCCAATAAAATCAAATAAGTAGATGTCTGTTTTCCCTGATTCATCAGCCGAAGTGTACAAAAATGTGTCTCCATTAGGCGTAAACTGAGGTTGATTATCGTAGAAACCAGGATTGCTCGATACATTAACAGGGTTGCTTATGCTATACTGATCTAACCAGATTTTGAAATCAAAAACATATATTTCTGTATTAGGCAGTGACTGAGATAAAACAGCAACCGGTAAAAAAATAATAGCAAGACAAACAATTAAAAGGTGTTTTTTCATAGTTAATTATTAGAAGGGCTAAATATACTTCTGAACTTTAACATTTGCATTTTATCTATCAAAAATTGTGAATTGAGATGATCTTCAGTTTTGAATCCAGTATTTGATCTTATTATTAACCGGTGGTCTTCAAATACCTATTATTTCATGGGTGAACTCAACCACCCGAATCTACCATCCATGACGCCATAAATATTAAAAAGAAAAAAATTAATTGGAATGATATCAGAAAATAATTTTTTACATATCACTGATTCATTCTTGAAAATAATTTCCAGCGAAAAATAAATTTGTGGTCCAGGAATATTTCCTCTCAAACTTGCAGATAATTTGATCGACAAGTTGTTATTTTGAGGGCAATGGCAACCAGTGCATCAGATGTTCTCACCACACTAAAAAATGGTGAATATGCTCCCGTATATTTTCTTCAGGGTGAAGAACCTTTCCACATTGATCAGATTAGCAGTTACATTGAAAAGAATGCATTGGAGGAAGCACAGAAGAGCTTCAACCAGGTCATATTATACGGGCGGGAAGTTAGCGTAAATGACGTTTTGCAAAATGCAAAGCGATTTCCAATGATGTCCGACAGACAGGTAGTAATCGTAAAAGAAGCTCAGGAAATACAGGATTTGAAGAAAGAATCGGGACGAACCCTGTTGGAAAGTTATATTAAGAACCCACAACCATCAACAGTCCTGGTATTTTGTCATAAGTATAAAAAGCTGGATGGAAGAACGAGCCTTGGTGCTGTGGTTAAAAAACAGACTGTATTCGTTGAAACTAAAAAGCTTTATGAAGATCAGGTGCCACAATGGGTTCAATCCCACACGGGTGAACTAGGATTGTCAATATCGCAGGACGCTTGCATGCTTATTACTTTGCATCTTGGTAATAACCTGGAGCGAATATCAAATGAGCTGGAGAAAATAGCATCAAACTTAAAAGGTGAAAAAGAAATCAACCTGAATCACATCCAAAAATATGTAGGGATTAACAGGGATTATAACGTGTTTGAACTAACTAAAGCACTGATGATTAAGGACGTAGTAAAAGCTTTAAAAATTGTCAATTATTTCGAAGCTAATTTGAAAAATAATCCTGTAATACCTGTAATTGCCATGATTTACACTACATTTTCAAAATTACTTATGTTTCATGGTTCCAGTGATAAATCTGATAGAGGACTTGTACAGGTATTGAAAATCAATCCTTATTTTATTAATGAGTATAAAGTTGGTGCAAATAATTACCCGTTGCCAAAGGTTGTAGAAAATATCAGATTAATACATCAGGCCGATATCTATAGTAAGGGTATTGGAAGACCCGCAATAGGAGATGGCCAGATTTTAAAAGACCTAACTTACAGATTGATGCATTAATTTTGAAAAACTAAATCTTTACAAGTGAAACATACGTTAATTGCAAAAAAACCGTTCTTGAAAAAATCATTAATTCCTGTTGAATAAGTATACGCGATTTCTATTTCTGGTGTTAATCACATTTCACCTGGATGCCCGGGGGCAATCAAGTGAATCACTGTATTCTCCGGAATATTTATATTCAGAAGGAATGGAAATGATTGACAAATCAAATTTTTCTTCTGCCAGAGTAGCATTTGAGCACTATCTTGAGTTAACACCCAAAGATGAAAATCCTAAACGACCGTTTGCTGCGTACTATATAGCATATTCATCGCTGAATTTATATAATCTGGATGCAGAACAACTCTTTGTAAATTTTTTATCTGAATACCCAACCCATCCTAAGGCACTAAAAGCAAATTATGACCTGGGTACATTTTTCTTTCAGGATAAAAACTATAAAGATGCGATCAAATATTTGGCAAAGGTTGATTATACCCAACTGACTGCTCCTGAGCAACGAAAGGCCAGATTCAACCTGGCGTACTCTTATTTTAACCAACGACAATTTTCAAATGCACTGACACATTTCAACAGGTTGAAAAATAGAACAAGCGAGTATAAAAATGCTTCCGCATATTATGCTGCTTACATCGAATTTGAACAGAAAGACTATGAGTCTGCATTGGTTGATCTTAAAACTGCTGAAAATGGAGATGCATATCGACCATTGGTTCCTGTGGTAATTTGTAACATATATTACAAACAGCAGAAATATGATGAGCTTATTGAATACGGTAAAAATGCACTGGAAAATCGTACAAAACTGAGCAACATAAAGGATATTTATTTACTTACCGGTGAAGGATATTTTAATAAGGAGGATTACAGACAA
>SMVB01333522.1_pt1 | contig 13245 bp, 16 predicted proteins | sample 2456461 | NCBI WGS metagenome assembly SMVB01 (sample SAMN11095934, study PRJNA526329) | marine sediment metagenome | biome: Marine sediment; feature: Surficial sediment; material: Deep marine sediment; isolation source: Hadal surficial sediment | place: Pacific Ocean | collected 2014-05 | depth...
CCGTTGATGGCGACAAAAACCAGATCTCGTTTTAGCAGGTATCGCCAAGTCATTCCCCAACGGCGCTGATAAGGTACTACCCATTCACAAAACAGTAGCAATGCGACCATCACGCCGCCTTTGACCATCTGCACCTGGGCCAATTGATCAGGGTCGGTAAAGGCATAGCCAATACAAATCGCCAGCCAAAGCCACAGTAGTGGGTACAAGCCCCATTTCACGATTCGTGCAAAGACGGATGTGACACCAGAGTCGACGTGGGCCGATGTTTCTATTGAACTATTCATTTATATGTGAGTAATTACTTATATATAAAAAATCGACTATAATACACACAATATGTTTAAGCAATGATCGATGCCTAGAAAGAAAAATACCTCAGATGCCACCATAATAAATGCCGCACGGGCTACGTTCTTAAGTGATGGGATAGGTGCTTCAACAAAGACCATTGCGCGATTTGCTGGGGTCTCAGAAGGGGTGCTTTTTCAGAGATTCGGTAGCAAACAAAACCTGTTCTTCCTGGCTATGCGTATGCCGCCACCTGATTTGAGCCACGCCGTTGAGGCAAGCAAGGCGGCTCCAGACCATCGCGTTGCACTGCTGATTCTAGCGCGGGCGATCCTGGATTATCTACGCACGGTAATACCGAGCCTTATGCTCGTTATGGCTCACCCATTGAGTACCAAAGTGTTTCAACAGCACACTGGACATGCCCATGAGCTAATGCTGGAGAGATTCGGACTAGCCGAGACATTGGAAAACTGTTTTGCCACCTATGTAGACAACCAGGCACTCAGGCCACGCGACTATGCAACCGTGACGGACATACTCTTGTCCTCGCTGATTACCCGTGCTCTGCACGAACAGATCGGGCTGGACGAAACCGATGATACGGATGAGTGGCTAACAAAGGTTCTCACCGCACTTATCGATTAAATTGCCACAGCATTAATCCAGACAGGTAGAGGTCGCGCGTGGTAACGCCGCTGAGGTTGAAACTCGTTGCTCTCCTGTCTAATTTCGGAATTCCTTTATACTGGGGACCCGCGTTGCATACGAAGATAGTCAAGAAACAGGACGAGCGCTATGGCTGAACCACACACTGCAGAATCTCACGCCGCTTGGATCGATCAGGTTTCCGAAGATGCATTAGAACCTGAGCTCGCGATCTGCGACGCACATCACCACCTGTGGACGGATGCGGGTCACACCGGCTGGCCGTATCTATTGCAAGATCTACACAAAGACACAGGCTGCGGTCACAATATAGTGCACACCGTGTTTCTCGAATGCCACTCTCAATATCACCAGCACGGGCCAGAGCACCTGCGTTGTGTCGGCGAGACTGAGTTTGTTGCGGCAATCGCTGAAGAGAGTTCACATTCAGGCCAGGCTGCGATTGCCGCCATTATGGGTAATGCAGATGTCGCGCTGGGTGATGGGGTGGAAGAAGTCCTAAATGCGCATGAACAAGCCGGGCGTGGATTATTTAGAGGGGTGCGCTACAGTACTGCGCAAGATATTCACCCGCCACTGGCCATGCAACCGTCAGCGCCGATGGACGATCCAGACTACCTCGCAGGTGTGCGAAAAGTAGGCGCCATGGGTTATACCTACGATGCAATGGTCTACTACCCACAGCTTCCCCAATTGTTGGAAGTGATGAAAGCATGCCCCGAGACCCCCATAGTGATCAACCATCTCGGCTGTATTCTCGGCACTGGTCCATATAAAGACCGACGTGAAGAAATACTCGATTTCTGGCGGACCGCGATGGCAGACCTTGCTCAGTGCCCCAACGCATTTTTAAAGTTGGGCGGCATAGGCATGCCGATGATGGGCTTTCGCTGGGACAAGCAAGCGCTTCCGCCAACCTCAACAGAACTCGCCGAACCCTGGCGTGAACCTATCCAATACGTCATCGATCAATTCGGCGCCGATCGCTGTATGTTCGAATCCAATTATCCCGTCGATGGTCGGGGCGCAGGCTATGGCGTGTTGTGGAATGCGTACAAACGAATTGCGGCGGAATATTCCGCGGATGAGAAGCGCGATCTATTTCACGACACCGCTGCCCGCGTTTATCGAATTCAATAGAGTCTTAGTTCAAATAGCAGCCTGCTAAATTTTGGCGCGCGCGTTTAGTCTCCAACGATATCGTACAGTCGCCTTTGTGTCTGGCGCGACAGCCTTTTCACTGCTCGGTGATCAGGTGTTGTATGCCGTTGTGCCTGTCATGTACGCAGAACTCGGCCTGTCTACTCTCCAGGTCGGCATCCTTCTCTCTGCAAATCGCTGGGTTCGTCTGCTGACCAACGAGCTGGCGCACCGAATCGCAGGCAGCGCACACACAAAGTGGTTCTTTGTGCTGGCGTTCGTACTGGGCGCAATGACAACCGCTGCCTATTCGGCAACGTCCAGTTTCACGATTTTGCTGACTGCCCGGCTTGCCTGGGGCTTAAGTTGGTCGCTCATCAGGCACATTGGCGTGGGTGCCGTAATGGCCGATGTTCCTGTCGAAGGCGCCGGTAGAGCCATGGGCATATACAACGGAATCTCCCGCGCTGGCTCAGTCGCAGGGCTGTTCGGCGGCGCCGTGCTAGTCGACCTGGTCGGGTTTCACGGCGGCATGTGGATCCTTGCTGCGATTAGCCTGCTGGCAATACCATTGGCCGTGTTGGGCCACACACGCAGCCACTTCGATGAACCGATACACAAACAACCGCGCCAACCCATTTCAAACAGGCTTGCGGCACTGGGAATTTCACTCGGGGCTGTCGGTCCTGGCTTTGTCATGTCTACGCTCGGAGCCATCCTGGTCACCTACGTTGAAGGCGACGCTCTATTTACCGCCGCGACCCTGACCGGTGCCTTGCTAGGGTTTCGTTACCTGATCGACAGCGCTCTGGCACCGTGGTTAGGCGGCTCCTTCGACAAGTTTGGTTTTCGCAAAGCGTCCACTTTCTACCTGGCCTGTGGTGGTGTCGCCCTGCTCGCAGCTAGTTTGCAGCCGTCAGCATGGGTGTTTGTTCTGCTTATCATCATTTTCTTCAATTGTGCTACGGCGTTGCAGGCAGGTGTTGCCGGTGGCGTGAGCAAACTGGGATCAGGGCCGTTCGCCCGCTATGTGACGGCCAATGACCTCGGTTCCGCAGTTGGCCCTCTACTCGCCTGGATCGTCATCGATCAATTCAAAGACCCAAGTTACGCACTCGCACTCGGCGGCATCGTATTTGTTGTGAGTTGTCTATTGACACCTCACAGCATTGCAAACTCTTCAGGTACCAAGGCAACACGTTTTCATGGCAGCTAGCGAGAAACCAAAAAAAGTCTACTGTTCCGCTTATTCATAGCATTCGTGTGCATCCTCGGGCTGCTCTTTGCAATCGTCTCTCTTAGCCTCATGGACTACATTTTCTGGCCGACAGACATGGAGCGACCGACTCAAACAAGCGCTAACCACCGCAGATGGTAACGAGCAGACCTCTCACGAAAACCTGCAGTCGTTGCATCTGATCGCTCACAGCTGCGGATCATTTGTCAGTTTAGGAATATGCCAGGCACTGAAGGCGCACCGTAATGATGTCACTGTCCAATCAACCTACCTTGATCCGGTCACGGTTTACGGCGGCGTTTTCTGGGACTACGGAGTCACACGATTCGGTAGCTGTGCGGATTTCAGTGACGCATACATCGACATCGCCGATACAGGACCCGGAAGCAACCAACTGCTTCCCCTGACACACACCTTCGACGTGACGCCAGCGCGCAAACGCGCCGGATTTGCCAGACCACCTCATGTCTGGCCAAAAGTTTATTATCTACGACGCGCTCAGCATCAAACGATCCTTGATCTGCGAGCAGACCCTTCAGTGTCAACCAGTTACCCGCGCAATGCACTTGAGCCATTGTCAGGGTACTGACAACGGTTAACCTTCAGCAAACGCCTCAGCCTCACGCAAAACTCGAATGAAATTCCCGCCCCAGATCTTTTCTATATCCTGTTCTGTGTATCCTCGTTTTAACAAACCGATAGTGACATTGAGCGCTTCACTTGCGTTGTTAAAACCTTGTATTCCACCGCCGTGGTTGAAGTCTGTGGAAATGCCGACGTGCTTAATGCCGATACGTTCAACGAGATAATCGATGTGATCTATCATGCGATCAATAGTCGCTGGACCCAGCAAGTTTCTCATGCGGTTCAAAAAAGCATCCTGCTCATCCGCATTTTTAATCTCCCAATACAACTCATACGGATACGTGTATTGCTCATCAATGCGGGCATCGCGGCGTATTTTCTTGATTTCAGCAATCAGTGCTGCATCGGACAGGTCCAACAAGTAGGCGGTAAACGCAGCGACATGTATCACCCCACCCGCGCCACCTATGTGATCAATCTCCTGGTCCGTCAGATTGCGTGTAACGTCGGATAGCGCCTTAACATTCGAGTGGCTGGCAATCACTGGAGTTTGCGATAGCGCTACCGCTTGCAAGGTGGCCTGGGCGGAGAGTTGTGACACGTCGACAACGCCTCCCAAGGCATTGATGCGAGTAATCGCGGCTTTGCCCAGTGCGGATAAGCCACCATGTTCCGATGTCGGTTCGTATCCGCCGCTTGCGCTATTGAATACGGGCCGGGAAGAATCAGCAAAATCGTTATGTCCCAGGTGTGTTAGCGCAAACACCCGCACACCGGCGGCGTGGAACTCATCCAGGGCCGCGACATTGCCCTGCAGGATTCGCGCATTTTGAAAACCCAGCATATACGCGGCGTCGCCATTGCGATGCGCTTGCACTAGTTCATCTGCAGATCGCGCCAGCACCAACCCATCTGCGGCAGCAACGATGCTCAGCACCGCTGCCAATTCAGCATCTGCAACAGCACGCGCTGCGGCGTCACCTGCAGGCGTACGTGGACCTGAACCCACGGCAACGGCCATGACAACGGCATCGACACCCCCTTCAACAAGCTTTGCTGGTGCAACTTTGGACGAACCATCCACATCGCCATACCTCGATGTCGTATCGGGTGGAACGATATCAGCGTGCGCGTCGAGGACCAGCACGCGATCGTGTATGGCCTTGGCCCGGGTGACCACATCAGCAGCGTTAGCTTCACCAGGTGAATTCTTCTGCTGCACCATTGGGCTCACATTCTGGGCTTGCTCAGGGGCCTGGGAACAGCCAACATTCAAAGTTACCAACGCAATAAGCGCCGTGGCAACCCAGACCATGGATTCATGTTTTAACGATTTCATATCCCCGAGTGTGGCACAACTCGCCCATGTCTAGCATGAAAGATGCTGCCCTGGCTGGGCTTCTACTTCGGCAGGGCCACCCACCAGGGACGTGGAGTCCTGCCGCCTGGCACAGCCACGAAATGGTCTACGGCTATGCCGTAGCAGTCATCTGCGGATTGCTTCTCACCTCGGCACGAGTTTGGACCGGCCGGGAAACCGTCTATGGTGCGAAGTTGTTAGCGGTCGTGGCACTTTGGCTGCTGGCGCGCGTTGCGATGCTCGTCGGTGAACCCTGGAAACTTGTCGCGGTGCTCGACATCGCTTTTCTGCCGGTCGTTGCCTTTGCCCTTTTCATGCCTGTTATCGCCTCCGCAAACTGGCGTAATCTGGGCTTTCTGATTCTGCTGTTGGCACTCGCACTGATTAATACACTATGGCACCTGGCCCCACACACCCCGGTGCTGGCGGCCGCCATGCCGGTCCTTGCGCAGCTATCTATCGACGGCGTCGTGTTGGTTATTTTGATTGTCGGTGGGCGCATCATCCCGGCGTTTACAGGTAACGCCGTCGGCCGCGACCGGGTGAGATCATCCAGCTGGTTTGACGTGGCATCCGTGATTGTCGTCGGTGCCTCGATGCTCCTCAACGCAGCGTTTTCGGGACATGCCGTCAGCGCGGCTATCATCATTTTCGGTGGCACGCTGATCCTGCTTCGTCAGGACCGATGGGCTGGATCACACACACTAGGTCGCCCCATCCTCTGAGTGTTGCAGCTTGGCTGGGCTTGTATCGGTTTGGGGCTCATGGCGCGAGGCATCGCAAGCCTGGCTCCCGGCATCCTCACTGAAAGCATTGCCACCCACGTTCTGACAATCGGTGGCATTGGCATACTTACCCTGGGGACGATGTGCCGGCATTACTAATCGCCGCCAGTCTGTGGGCTGCTTCATTCGCATTGTTTCTGTACGGCTACTTTATGATTCTGATCAACCCACGGATGGACGGCCGGCCCGGGAAACGAAAGCTGGCGCTCCCTGATTCGCATAAGTTATGTTGTGACGGCCCTCGACAAATTGGAGAAGACAAACTTGGACATTCCGATAACTGATGGTCTCGAAGGCAAGGTGGCAATCGTCACCGGTGCGGGCGCGCGGGAAGACGGAGTGGGCAACGGTCGAGCCGCCGCACTGCTCCTTGCAGCCAGTGGCGCCAAGGTCCTTTGCGTCGACCGAGACCTGGCATTGGCCGAACGTACCGCTGAGATGATCACATCAGCAGGTCACACCGGGCAGGCATTCGCGGCGGACGTTACACAAATTTCTGAGTGTCAGGCCATGGTTGATAGGGCCGTGGCCACCTGGGGGCGTCTCGACGTGCTCGACAACAACGTTGGCATCGGTAGTCGGGGCAGTGTGGTTGATGAAGAACCTGAACGCTGGCGGCGCGTCATGGAAGTAAACGTCGACAGCATGTTCTTGAGCAGCAAAGCAGCGATTCCGGCCATGCAGGCAAACGGTGGCGGCGCCATCATCAACATCGCATCTATTTCCGCACTGCGACCCCGGGGGCTGACCGCCTACAGCACTTCCAAGAGCGCGGTGATCGGGCTCACCAAGGCAATGGCCGTAGACCACGGCAGTCAAGGCATCAGAGTGAACTGCATAGCGCCAGGGCCCGTCTACACACCAATGGTTTATGGTCATGGCATGAGCGACAAAGCCCGGGCACAGCGCGTATCGGCATCGCTGTTAGGGATCGAAGGTAGTGGCTGGGACATTGGTCATGCGGTGCGATTTCTCGCCTCGGATCATGCCCGCTATATCACCGGACAAGTGCTGGTGGTAGACGGTGGCACGACTCTGCGAGGTCCTGAGCGGGACAACCTGTAGGCCCCGGAACCTGACGGATTGGACGAATCTGATGTAAGGACCAGTCCCTCAGTCCCGCCGACCGATCCAGACTTGTTTGCTATACCCGCAGAGATCTCCAGCGGCATCAAGTAGAGCGGTTACCGCGAAATGTTTGTTTCGCTCTACTTCGAGACACCAACCTATGACGACACAATCCTGATCCGCAGGCACTTTTTTGATCATCCGGCCCGTCATCCGCCCAAGCATGCCTGTGCGTATACCAGCCGCCAGATAGGCAAATTGTGCAGGCGGACGCCAGGCTGCGGCCACACCGTCAAACCCTTCGATCCTTTCCAGCGGAGCCGAAAACACTTGTAACCCCGCCTCGTTTTCAACATCCGCCCCACAACAAAAGCAAATCGGATGAAAGCCTCTGCCCTCGATCATCAAGGGATTGAAATTTTCAAGAAATGAAGGGCGCCGCCAAAGCTGCGCTATAGCTGGGCGGCTCAGGCACTTCCAGCGACCACTCCACCACCGCTGCGTCGGCGATCAGTGTTTCGCCGAGAATGACCTGCAGGGTGTTCGATTCGCCATGAACGACCCCCATGGGGCGATCGAGCGGTGTTGGTGCGCGCAGGGTTACTTCTATGGCTGCCTCTGGGCCTGCTCATGCTTCTTTACTGAAACACTCAGCAATCGCGCCCGCAACATACCCTCCATTGCCGGAATCGGGTGGTCCGCGAAAGGTAGTTGGAATGACAATAGATGCTTGCATGGAAGCGCCCTTCCACCATTCAACTCGTGCGCACGTCTCTAAACGGTATGTTCTTGTCCACTTCCGGCTCCTTTGGCAACCCCAACACGCGCTCGCCGATGATGTTGCGCTGAATCTGGTCTGTACCCCCGCCAATGGAGGTGAAGTATGCATTCAACGACAGAAAGTTAGCGTCTTCTGCCCGCGGGTGGTCCTTGCCCTCAAAGAGACTCTGTGCGCCCAGAATTTCGGTACGTACCCGCGCTTCTTCGTGCAGGATGCGCGACATGGCAAGCTTGCCGAGGCTCATGATCGAAGAAGAAGTACCTTGTTCGAGATCGGCCTTCGCGCGGGCGCTGTTCAGCGCATTCAGTTTTTTGTAGGAGATCGCCTTGGCAATGTCCTGGCGCAGTGCGGGATCATTCAGAACCCCGGCTTCCCGCGCCAACGAGATGAGAGGCTCCTCGTCGCTGGATTCCGCCACGCCGCTTCGAGGACCTCGCGCGCCCTCTCCCATGGACGAGCGCTCATAAGCCAGCGCAGTATTCAGCACGCCCCAACCCGTGTTGACCTCGCCGAGCAGGTTCTCCACCGGGACTATGGCATCGGTGATGAATACTTCGTTGAAGTGACTCTCGTTGGTGATCTGGCGCAAAGGCCGAACCTCGATGCCGGGCTGTTTCATCGGACAGTAAAAGAAGCTGATGCCTTTGTGTTTCGGCACATCCCAATCAGTGCGCGCGATCAACATGCCGTAGTCCGCCACCATGGCACCCGAGGTCCACACTTTCTGACCGTTGATAAGGTAGTGGTCACCCTGTCGGTCTGCGCGGGTTCGAATGCCGGCAAGATCCGAGCCGGCACCGGGTTCACTGTAAAGCAGGCACATGTTCACCTCGCTTTTCAACAAAGGTCCGATCAGTTTCTCCTTGAGCGCCTGAGTACCGCCTGCGAGCAGGGTGTTGGCCCACAGATTCATCCGGTCCTGACCTGTCCCCGGGGCGCGGACAGCAGAAAACTCCTGTTGGATGATCTTCGCCTGATCGTTGTCCAAGTCACGCCCGAACCACTCCCGTGGCCAACGTGGAACGGCCCAGCCCGCGTCCACCACCAGCCCCAACCAAGCCTTGCGCTCTGCTGTTACCTCCCATCGGTAGCCCTCTTTGCTAAGCGTGGATGCCATCTCCGGGCTCCAGTTCTGTGCCAGCCAGGTTCGCACTTCCTCGCGCAAGTCTTGGTCACTGATATTTTTGTCCGTACTCATGTCAGGCTCCCAGTTGTTCCAGGTATCGCTCACGATGATAGGCAGGTGAGCCGAAAAGTTGTGCATCCGCGCGTGCGCGCTTTAAGTAAAGATGCGCCGGGTGTTCCCAGGTGAAAGCGATGCCGCCGTGCATCTGGATAGCGTCTGCTGTCGTTTTAACGAAAGCATCCGCGCAGGCGAAAGCCGCCAGGCTGATAGCCTCCGCGCTCTTGTCGGATCCTTGTGCGAGCTTGGCAGCGGCGTTACGCGCCGCAGATATTGCGGATTCGGTTTCCAGCAACAGATCAGCCGCCATGTGCTTGATGGCCTGAAAACTGCCTATCTGGCGGCCAAACTGGATGCGTGTCTTGGCATATTCGACGGTAAAATCGAGCACTCTTTGCGCCCCTCCGGCCTGCTCTCCCGCCAGCGCCACAAGCGCCAGGTCCATGGCCTGGCACACTGCGTCCCAGACCGGGCCGGTGGCATTGATACGGCTGGCATTGGCGCCATCAAAGGAGATACCAGCCAGGCGTAGCGTGTGGTCGAAGGTCGGCAAGGCCTCAACGGCGACACCTTCGGCGGTCGGATCCACTACGAAGGCCGCCAATCCGTCATCGGTATTTGCCACCACCAACAACACGTCGGCGTTCTGGCCGTGCAATACGTAACCCGCAGATCCATCGAGCTGCCACTGGCCATTCAATTCCTGGCCGCAAACCGTCACCCCGGCTTGCGTCCAGCAACCGGAATCTCCAGTGAGCACAGCTGTAACGATTGAGGCACCCGAGGCAATTTCCGCCAACAAATGCTCGTTGACACTGGTATCACCCAACGCCTTGAGGAGTTCCGCCGCTACCACCCCGCTGGCCAGCAAAGGTGAACAGAGCAGGGCCGCGCCCACTTCTTCCATGATGACTTCCAACTCCATCGGTCCGACGCCGGAGCCACCATGCGCTTCGTCCACCACCAACCCGACGACACCCATCTCACTCAAGCTTCGCCACAGATCAGGATCGTAACCGCTCGGTGTTTCCATGGTGGCGCGCACCGCGGCTTCACTGCATTCATCGCTTAGAAGCCGATGCACGGACTCGCGCAGGGCGGCTCTTTCTTCTATGTTCAACAGATTCATTTCAAACAGACTTGTAACTTAGGCAAGCCGATCAATATAACATCAACGGCAACAAGCCACTCTATTTCCTAACTGGCAGAATGGTTGAGCTGTTCCTGACCTGGCCAATTAATCCTGCTGAGATGGTGAAGCGATAACGCACTTCGTCAAAGCATTCGAACCTCCACCGTTCGGATGGTAAGTGTTGTTACTATGGCCGTGCGCACTACCTGTACGGAACTATGGCTATAGTCAAAATTAAACCGATCAGTCCGACATTTATCGCTGAAATCGAAGGCGTGGATGTTCGCACCATCACGACTCAGGACTTCGACCGAATCTACCAGGCCTGGCTCGACTTCGGGGTGCTGCGTCTGCGCAATCAGCCACTCAACGAAGATGAGTTACAAACCTTCAGCGCACGCTTTGGTCCACTGGGAGAGATACCGATGGGCAGGCTACCCGACAAGGCACGGGCAAAGATTAAAAACCGCTATGTCACTCAACTATCCAACATCATCGTCGACGGCAAGCCCATTGGCGGCTTGGGCAACGCCGAAGCCACCTGGCACTCGGATATGACGTATATAGACATCCCACCGCCTGCCAGTGTTCTGCTGGCGGTGGAAATTCCCGCACAAGGTGGCGATACCTACTTCGCGGATCAGAACGCCGCATACGACGCACTCCCCGATGAGCTACAGCGCCGGGTGCAGGAACTGACGATCAAACACAACGCCGCACACACCAGCGTCGGCGGTCTCCGAGCGGGTTTCAAATCCTTCGACGACCCGCGAGATGCACCCGGGGCAGTCCACCCCATCGTCATGACTCATGAAGAAACCGGCAAACGCGCACTGTATCTCGGCCGCAGAGAATGGGCCTGTATCCCGGAATTGTCACTTGAGGACAGTGAGGCGCTACTGGATGAACTGTGGTCCTACGCCGCCCTCGACGACAACGTCTGGCGACAACAATGGCAAGCAGATGATCTGATCATCTGGGACAACCGACGGGTGCTGCATCGGCGAGATGACTTTGATCAGCATGCGCGCCGACTGATGAAACGCTGCCAGGTACTGAGCGGCCATAGCTCCGCAAGCTAGACGCAAGGAATGACTATGGACGAACGACTAGATACCCCCAGTGCAGATGGCTTCATTACTCGAACCGCACCCGTGTTTGACAACCACGAAGACGAGCGTCAGCATCGCATCCAGCGGCTTGTCGGCGCGTGTCGGATATTCGGCAAGGCGGGATTTTCCGTGGGATTGCTGGGCCATCTAACCGTGCGAGACCCTGAACATGCGGACCAATTCTGGGCTAATCCAATGGGCATCTCTTTCAATCGCATGCGCGTGTCCGACATCGTCCTGGTAGATCACGAAGGCAAGCTCATCGAAGGGTCAATGGCTGTCAATCCTGTCGGCGTGCTGCTTCATTCAGCCATCCACCGCGCCTATCCCGAGGTTGTCGCGGTTTGTCATGCGCATTCTGTGTACGGGTCCGCCTGGTCTACATTCGGACGCCCTATCGATCCCATCACCCAGGACACTGCTGTGTTCTTCGACGATCAAGCCATCATCAAAGAACCACGCGTTGCGCTGGACCCTCTAACAGCAGATCAGTTTGCCGCAGAATTCAAAGGTAAGCGTACCGGTATCCAAACCGGGCATGGATTATTCACCACCGGCCGATCCGTGGACGAGGCCGCGTGGCGATTCCTCAGCATGGATCGAGCTTGTCACGTCCAGCTTCTCGCAGAAGCGGCAGGAAAACCGGAACTGTGGCCAGCAGAAATGGCGCAAGCTCTAAAAGCAGGTCTCGGCAGTCCCGAGTTTTGCTGGTTGTCGTTTCAGACTTTATGGGACGAACTGATGGCTGAGGATTCCGACTTTCTTGAATAGTCGCCTGTTACCAATCGTGACCCGGCTCCCGACGACCAAGCCCATCGTAAAGATCCAGACAGCGATGGAACCAGGCGTGTAGGGCATCGTCCTCCTCCACAAGTGGCACCGGGCAAGTTACCCGCGCCCATTGAAACGCACCGAATAGCTGGAAATCCGGCTAGGCGGGCTCATCGCCACTGAGGAAGAGATCCTCGGCAAGGCGCCTGCGGGCTGGCTCGTGCCGGTCGCGAAGAGCCGCTAATGCCTCGTCGCAAACGATCTCGGCGATGTACGGCACCGCGATACGACCAATGCTGGAGGACAAACTCGCCACCCAGTACTCAGTAAAACGAGCGAACGCACGGCTCTCATCGCTCGGGAATAGCCCTCGGCCCGAGAGGCGATCAAGATGCTCCGCTATCGCCCAACTGTCATCGATAAACTCGCCTTCGTTTTCGAGCACTGGCACGCGACGAAAATGCCCGTCGCCGATGCGGCGTATCGCCGTGAAGCCAACGCGCTCGCTGCTGGCTTCAATACCGAGACTGGCGAGTGCCATTCGGAATTTCCAACAATGTGGACTGAATCACCGTCCGTCTGCAGCGGCTAGTTCATAAAGGACCATGGGTTCATTCGCAAATGCACGCGGTTTTGCGTTTGGATTTGATCTTGACCCAGACAAGATCAGTATCGCCCTCCATTGAATAGTATTTCGTGAACTTAATCGGTCCTTCCTCAGTACGAGCCCATGAGGCGTCAATGGTCCGAGTCTGGATCTCCTGAGCTTCGCTGACACTGCGCACGCGCAACTGATATTCACCACCAGAGACTATGCAGTCGTTGTTGGTCACCTGCATTTTCACGCGGATCTTATCGTTCATCTGTACGTAGGCGAGGGTGAAACGTGCTTCGCACTGACTGCTATCAACCCGCTGGCGTTGTTCCGGCAGAGTGAGCCTCTTGGTGACGTCAATTTGTCTGCCTTGAATCACCGCCTTGCGCATATTGTCTTCTGCAGACAGTGGCGCCGGTTTGCACTTACCGTCCAGGCGTATTGAAGTGCAGTTATCCACCGGCACACTGCCATCCGAGGTTGGGTCAGCAACAGCTTGCGCGCTCAAAAGTTGCGCACTCAAAGAAAGTACCACC
>SMVB01019228.1_pt1 | contig 13244 bp, 15 predicted proteins | sample 2456461 | NCBI WGS metagenome assembly SMVB01 (sample SAMN11095934, study PRJNA526329) | marine sediment metagenome | biome: Marine sediment; feature: Surficial sediment; material: Deep marine sediment; isolation source: Hadal surficial sediment | place: Pacific Ocean | collected 2014-05 | depth...
CCAATTAGAACTCAATCTGCGGATCAAGCCACGTCGGCGCATAAAGCGAGACAAGCCGGATCCGCTGGCAGTGCCGAAAAAAGTTAACCAGATGTGGTCCATCGATTTCATGCACGATACATTAGCCAGCGATCAGAAATTCCGCACGTTCAACGTGTTGGACGACTATAACCGCGAGGGTTTGGGTCTCGAGGTCGATTTCAGTTTACCGTCGCGGCGCATCACTCGATGTTTAGATCAGATCATTGCCTGGCGGGGAAAGCCAGATGCGATTCGGTGCGACAACGTTCTACATCAGGAGTCAAATATTTTCGCAGACAATAGTCTCCCTAGCACAGTCATTTGACTATACGAGAACAAAAACGAGGCCACCAACAAACGGTATCCGCCGCGTAAGAGCTTGTTCTCGACCATAGTCAACACAGGATCTGCATCGGCAGTCCTCACCATTCTCAACACGAGATACAAAGGTCAGGCGGATGACCCAAACATTGTCTACGAGGTCACATTGCCTCTACGGCCCTAAGAGCGAGGTTCATCCGCCTGTTATCTGACCCCATAATAGGGTCGATAATCGGTCTCGTTTTTGATGATGGAATACGCCACTCTGGCAACTTTCACTGCCACAGCGGTGTGTGCTTTTCTTCTTAAATCTCGGTTATCTGGATCCTTAGCAATGTATCTTTTGTATTTGTCACGAAAACTATTTTCGCGTTGATTGATGGCCACTTGTGCCACCATCCAGAAAGCTTTGCGTAATCGCGCATTACCGTATTTGGATAATCTACTTTGACCTCGGTACTGTCCTGACTGGTAGGTGGCTAGATCGAACCCGCAAAATTTGAGGAACTGGCGATAGTGACCAAAGCGCCGCAGATCCCCAGCTTCGGCCAGTATAGTCAGCGCGTGAATCGGGCCAATACCCGGCAGTTGTTGAAGGCGCTCATAATCTGCGTGTCCGCTGAGCCGTTCTTGCGTCATTCGTTCGATGGCATCGCGGTGTACAATCAGCTCGCGCATCTGTTTGATGACGAGTCGGTACATCTCTATCGCGGCAGATCCTTCTTCAACTGGCAGCCCTGATGAACTTTGGGCAGTGGCATAAATATCCTTCAAAAGCTGTGTTTTATTGACTTTTCGGCCCACAATATCCCAGGCTTTTTCGACAAAAGCAGATTCGTTCAAATCAGTTATGCTCTTGGGTGTTGGAAATTGGTACAAGAAATCAAAAAACCACAGCGCCCTGGATCCCCGACGAAAACGAGGTATCTCAGGAAAGTACAACGGCATGTAGTGAGTCAATAAACGATGCAGTACCTGGGTCTTGTTTTTTGAAATAGCTTCATGGGTTTTGGATAACTCTTGGCAATCATTGTACTGCTCAACAAGCGGGTCGTAATAACGTTGAACGTGACCTGCTTTGAGCATATACAGGATGACCTGTGCATCTTTTGGATCATTTTTGTCCCACGAGTTATGCAATGCTTCACGTGTTCTAGCTAACGCGACAGATGAGATGAGGTGGACCTGAAATCCGGCTAATAACAGGCGCCAGGCAATACCTCTATGGTAGTTGCCGGTCGCCTCGAAGCCAACTTGCACAGAGCCACCAAGGCGGCTGAGTTTCCCAATGAGGCGATCATGATCCACACGTTCATTGGTGATTGTCATTCGATACTTTTTCCCATTCGTCGGCTCCACTAGGATGTCGTGTCGCAATTTAGAAATATCAATGGCTACAAAATGGTTGTTCGTTGCATTAAGTTGTCTATCAGTCATGGCAGCATGCTCCTAAAGTAAGAAATCGCATTCGTACTGTAAGAGATCTACATGCTGCTGTGGCTACTTGGCGAGCCAGATAGGGGCTCGCCAAGCAACAACTCGTCTTCGTTCCTAATGTACTACGGCCCCGAGATGCGCAGTGAAGTGTTCTGTGACTGGGCCAAGAAACGGGGTATTCGGGTGATATTTATCCAACCGGGCAAGCCCACTCAGAATGCCTATGTTGAGCGGTTCAACAGGACGGTTAGACACGAATGGTTGGACGCACATTTATTCGATTCCATTGAGCAGGCGCAGCAAACTGCGACCGAATGGCTATGGCAATACAATCACGAACGGCCCAACATGGGCATTGGAGGCATCACCCCGATACAGAAGCTGGCGAAAGCCGCGTAATCACTACTTCTGAATTGCGTTACAAATGGGGGGATTACACCTGAAAGGCCATCTTTAGCCAAAATCCAGCCATCGGTAATTTGCGCGCTGTAACCCTCCATTCTACCCACGGAGAGACAGGTATCTGCGTGAGCACACACGCTAGTAAAGAGTATCGCTGCTACAACCAGGCTCTTCATCATCCCACTCCCACAATGTCTGTGTCGGTTCCATCTTGTATAGACGATAAGCGAGGGTCTACCATCCTGACAATGGCAGTCACCCTCGGCAACATTCAATCCCGCTTACCCATCCTCCGGGTCCAATGTCCTAGGTGCGATCGGTATGGTAAATACCGGGTTGCTACGCTGATTGAAAAGCATGGCGCTGACTACAAGCTCGCTGAGCTGGCGGGTGAATTAGCCAAGGGCTGCGATAGAATCCCTCCGGATGCATTCGCCCGGTGCTCACCGTACTTTCCTGATCTGGTTGAGTGGCATAGGGATCGCGCATAGCTGCATAGTCATAATCCATTCATCCACCTATATCAGTAGAGGGGTGTGTGACCGATTTGTGACTTGCGGCCAAGTACCGTAGGGTTGTAGCCCATATTGGCGCGTTGCGTTGTCTAGGGCGGGTATCGGTTAAGTGGTTGAATACAAAGGCTTTGTAGTGCGCGGCGAATCTTGCCAAGGTGGATGTCGCGAGTTCGAGCCTCGTCCCTCGCTCCAAAAATCAATGACTTACGTAGTTTTCAGTTGATCGAGAGTCTCGTCAGTGTCATGTAGGTGCGCAACGATCCTGATACCGAAAATATCAATGTGTCAGAGGCCTGAGAATAGCGCGACCAATCAGGCAGACCTTTGCCGTTTGGGAAGCTATCGATTCTCGCCGCTCGCCGCTGCGGCGTAACGTATACCCTTGAGCACCAGCACTTCTCCCCTCATTGGCGTGACGAGCAATTGAGCTTATACACAAAACCTCGGCAGCCAGCCACCTAATCCTGGTCGTGTCGTGGTATATATCTTGATATATATCAACTCGATATGTAATATACCCTGGTATATATCAGTAAAGGTATTAGTGCAATGGCTGGCAAACCAGACTTCGAGGGAACCGCGAAAGTCTTTTGGTCGGGGCGCAGTCAGGCCGTGCGTTTACCGGCGGCTTGTCGGTTTGACACCGAAGAGGTCTATATTACCAAGCGTGGGGATCAGCTGATTCTTCGACCTCGTGGTAAGAACTGGACCGCGTACTTCAACCGAAAGAGTCGTGCCAGCCTGCCGACGCGAGAAGACCTTCCCGTCCAACACCGTGACATGATTGAGTGATGTTCATACTGGATACCGATATGTGCATCTACGTGATGAACGTTCGAGACGATAGCCTGGTTGAACAGTTTGAAGCGAACAGCGGTCGGATTGCAATTTCGTCTATCACCTATGCGGAGCTTTCCTACGGAGTTGCGCACTCGAAAAGGATTAAGCACAACGATCGCGAGTTGGATGCGTTCGTGAACGACCTCGACATACTTTCGTTTGACGACGTATGCGGTCGTGAATATGGCACTATTCGCCATGCACTTGCCAGGAAGGGCACCATGATTGGTGGGAACGATTTGTTTATCGCCGCGCACACTCGATGCCTCAATGCGACTCTAGTGACTAACAACGAACGTGAGTTTCGCCAGGTACCTAAGCTCCGCGTCGAAAACTGGCTCAGTTAGGTTTCGGATTGTCGCTGTTAACATAGGATGGTCAACGTTCATGTTCATCATTAGCTGGAAATCTGGAGATTATGCAATTGAGCACTCATGATGGCAGGGCCGAGGCGAGTAAGACCGCGAACAAATCCTACGCCGGCATGCTGTGGCAATATAAGCAGGCCGAAACCATAGCCTTGATGATCAATGTTGGAAAACGACTTGGTCTGTACAAACACTTGAATAATGCCGGTAAAATCACCGCAGCAGAGCTTGCTGAAAAAAGTGGTTTGCATGAACGATGGCTGCTTGAGTGGATGCGTTTGCAAACCGCGGCCAAAATTCTTGAATATTCCGCGCCGGATAAATTTGAGTTGCCCGAGGCCGGCGGCAAACTGTTGGGCGATGAAACCGACTCATCCTTCATGTTGGACAACTTTGACGGTGGGGCCACTGCAGAGGCTGTAGATGGCTTGTTGGAGTCCTTTCGAACCGGCATAGGCAAGACCTATGAATCTTCCGGTCCTGAAGGAGCACGTAGAGGTGAAGCCCGGCACTGGCGTGCTGCAAAAAGACAGGTACTGGCAACAATGATCCCCGCTCTCAGCGGTGTGCAGGCAAAGCTTGAACAAGGCTGTGTGGTCGCCGACGTCGGCTGTGGAGATGGTGCCGTGTTGCTGACCCTCGCCGAAGCGTTTCCGCAAAGTACCTTTTACGCGTTTGATCCCAGCAAACATGCGGTCGCGCGTGTCCAGGAGGTTGCCGGACAAATGAACCTTGAAAATGTGAATGTAAGGGTTTCAGCTGGTGAAGACCTTCCCGGGCAACAAAAATTTGATCTGATCATTACCTTCGATTGCCTTCATGACATGACGCATCCACAACAGGTGATGGCGGTAATACGGCAACGCATCGAGGACGATGGCACCTGGTTCATCAAAGACATTCGCAGCAAAGCGGATTTTGAAGACAATCTGAGAAACCCGATGCTGGCGATGATGTATGGGTTTTCGTTGATGTCGTGCATGTCCTCGGCCATGTCCACAGCGGATGGGGCCGGTCTTGGTACGTTAGGATTCAACCCGGAAGTTGCAGAAGCGATGTGCAGGAAGGCGGGCTTCACACGCTTCGAGATGCATGATTTCAAAGATCCCGGCAATCTGTACTACGAGGTACGACCATAGGGTCTACTTATCGGAATGTTCTGTATTCCTTACCGATTGGTGAGATAAGCACACATGGCAACCTTCGATAGTAATGCTGGTTTAGCCTATACCGCTGCGAGTGCAACCTGGGTCACCGACTTTGAAGAAGCGATCACCTCCTACCTCGCTTCCCAAGAAGACACCATGTCTCGTTTGGAGGCCATGCTGGCAACTGACCCACAAATGGTCATGGCCTGGTGTTTTCGCGGCTATCTATTGGAGCTCGCTGCGCACCCGCAGTTCAACGATGAGATCGGCAAATGCATCAGTCGGGCTAAGGCTTTGTGCGATCAGGGGCTTTGTACTGATCGTGAACAGGCACATGTGCAGGCACTGGATTTGTGGTGTGCGGATCATGCCCATGCTGCGCTGAAGATCCTGGAGTCGATTCTTGTAGATTTTCCGCTGGATATGCTGGCCTTGCGGATGGCCCACTATGTGCACTTTTATAATGGCAAAGCGGAGTTGATGCGGGATTCTACCGCCCGTGTGTTGGGCGCGTGGCATAGCGATCATCCTCATTACAGCTATCTGCAGGGCATGCATGCATTTGGCCTGGAGGAATCTACCCAATACGATGAAGCCGAAGCACTCGGGCGTGAGGCAGTATCGACCACAGCTATAGATATCTGGGCGACCCATGCGGTGGCACATGTTTATCAGATGCGCAGCGAACATGAGCAAGGTGTCGAGTGGCTGAACGGTTTGCGTGATCAGTGGCAGGGTACTAATAACTTCCGTTATCATGTGATATGGCATGAGGCGCTTCACTGGTTGGGCCTTGGCGCCACGGATAAGGCATTAAGGATTTACGACGATACTTTGGCCGGCAGCCTGGCTGATGACTTTTACCTGGATCTTGGCAACAACGCATCTCTGTTGTGGCGGCTTGAGTTCGCAGGGGTGGATGTGGGTGAACGCTGGCTTGCGCTGGTGGATGTAGCCGCAGGGCATGTTGAGGATCAGGAGTTGGTGTTTGCCAGTTTGCGCTACTTGATTCCTCTCGCCGTGACTCATGCGACCCAAGCACCGAGCTTGATCCGCACCAGGAATAACTGGTCACAGACCAACACGGACCAGGGGGAAGTTTGCGCCCGGGTTGGCGTCGGTCTGGCTGATGCCATCGCTGCCTCTGTTGAAAACCCTCAAGCGGCTGCTGAAATGCTGAAGCAACACCAACCGGCAACGTATCTTGTCGGTGGCAGCAATGCGCAGCGAGATCTATTTCTTTTGTTGGCCACGGACCGCACACAACATGCTTAACTTCCCGCAACCGCCGAAGAGTTATAGCTACGTATTTCTAGAAGATACAGATAAGCCGTTGCCGAAGAAGATCGATCAGAACACGCGCTATGTGATGTTTACCACCATAGCCAAGGGTGGTAAATCGCTGATCAAATCCTGCAAAGATTTGCATCTTTCGCGGGTGATTTGTTACAAAACCCTGCGACCTGAATTCGACGATGACGAGATAGAGCAGCGCCGGTTTCTACGTGAGGCCAGAGTTTCGGCCATGCTGCAACACCCCAATACAGTGCCCACTTACGAGTTAGGGCGCGATAATCGTGGCCGCTATTTCTTTACCATGAAGTTAGTGCACGGCTACACCTTGCGAGAGCTTCTGGACTATCGGGAGCGCTATGACCTCACTCAACTCATCGATGTCATTCTGCAGGTTGGGTATGCACTGCAGTATGCACACACCCACGGGGTCGCCCATCGGGACATCAAGCCTGAAAATATATTGATCGGGCCCTATTCAGAGGTGCTGTTGTTGGATTGGGGATTGGCCAAAGTATGGAATTCTGATGGTAGCAGCGGGCCTAAATCTGCTTCGGATGCAAGTGTTGATGAAGTCGATGCGTCGGACAAGGATCTGTCTATGACCAGTGCGGGGTCGCTGCAAGGCACCGCCTCCTACATGTCACCGGAACAGATTGATCGAGACCCTGCCATTGACTACCGCACGGATATCTACAGCCTGGGTGCCGTCATGTATGAGGTTTTGACCGGCAGGACGACCTCCGGTGCAGACCAGATAGATGTGGTTATTCAGAATACGCTAAACGATGAACCACCGGCACCATCTGCGGTGACAAGCCAGCATATCCCTGCATTGCTGGAATCAGCTTGCATGCGCTGTTTGCAGAAGGACCCGGCTGCCCGCTTTGATAATATGGCAGAGCTGTTGCGGCTGTTGAAGGAAGACTGGCGCGCAGATCTAACCTAACCCCGGGATACGAAATAAGGAGAAAACGATGAAAGTCTGGCAGGTAATAGCGGGCCTGGTGCTGCTGTGCGTAGCGATTGCCGGTGGTTATCTTTACTCCCAGGTGCGCGCACTGGAGGTGGAACAGTTAACGGATGATCTGTGGGTGTTGCGTGGCATGGGCGGCAACACCGCGGTGCTGCGTACTCGAGCAGGAACGGTCATTGTCGACACCATGACCTTTGGCATTCAAGGCTCGCGCATACGCGAAGTGGCCCGGGAGCTGACCGGGATGGACACCACACTTATCATAAATACCCACTACCACCTGGATCATACCCACGGCAACCCGGCGTTTGAGCCAGGTACGCGTGTTCTATCCACCGAGCGCACATTGTCCCACCTGCGTGCGTTAGACGCGGATTTCTGGAGCGGTGATGCGGCCCAACTCATGCCCAATGAAACTTTTACTGAACGTCAGACGTTGATGGTTGGTGACAAAAAGATCGAGCTGATACAACCCGGCTCCGGCCACACAGATGGTGATCTGGTGGTGGTTTTTGTCGATGAGGGTGTGATTCACATGGGTGATCTGCTGTTTACCAATCACTATCCCAATATTGATCTGGAAGCAGGCGGCACCGTGCGCGATTGGCCGGCGACGCTGGACGCGACCCTGCCTCTTTCATTTGATCGGGTAATTCCAGGCCACGGCGCCACCACCGATCGCGATGGCATACGGCAGTTTCAACGATTCATGGCACAGTTGGGCCAGATTGGTCAACAGGCAGCCGATGAAGGCTGGAGTCTGGAACAAACACGCGCCACCGATGCGTTAACAGAAGATGCCGGTTATGTGCCGATCGAATTCATCATATCGCTGGGTCTCGATCGAGGATTCGTTTTACAACGAGCCTGGGAAGAAGCCACCGGTAATTTCGAACGACTAAATTAAAAGTTGGGGTTAGAGGTTTATATACAGCGGCCGCCGTCAACTTCCATCGCCACACCGGTAATCAAACTGGCAGCATCGCTGCACAGGAAAACCGCTGCATTGCCGATGTCCTCCGGGGTCGAGAAACGACCCAGAGGAATGGTCGAAAGAAACTTGGCACGGATTTCCGGCGTATCTTCGCCCATAAAGGTTTTCAGCATAGGCGTTTCACCGGCGACTGGATTGATTGCGTTGACGCGTATGTTTGAGGCGGCGAGTTCAACAGCCATGGAACGTGTGGCGGTAATAACCCAGCCTTTTGAGGCGTTATACCAGGTCAGGTTTGGTCGCGGGCTCACACCGGCAGTAGAGGCGATGTTCAACAGGCAGCCACTTTGCCGCGCTTTCATGGCGGGTACCACCACCAGGCTGGCGATGTAAATGGAACGCATGTTGACGTTGAGAACCCGTTCGAAGTCTTCTGTGCTGACTTCTTCGAGCGGTGTCGGGGGCAAGCCAATGCCAGCGTTGTTAACCAGTATGTCCAGATCACCTGCCCATCGTTCCACCGCTTTGACACCCTCGGCAAACGACGATTGATCTGTGACATCTGCATGCACCGCCATTGCTTGCGCGCCGATCTGGCTGGCGACTTCTTTTGCATTGGCCAGGTTGATATCCAGCACACCAACCCGAGCCCCGGCGGCGACGAAAGCCTGCGCTATGCCACGCCCGAAACCAGAGCCAGCGCCGGTAACAATGGCTACTTTGTCTGCCAGCGCAGTCATGCGCAGTGCCCGTGCAGCAGATCGTGCAACGCAATGGCCATGACCTTTGCGGAGTCGAGCATGTCCTGCACTTCCACATACTCATCCGGCTGGTGGGCCAGCGTGAGGATGCCAGGACCATAGGCTATGCAATCGCTGAGCTTGCCGATTCTGTCGATGTGTTTCTGATCATAGGTGCCGGGTGAGACGACCATGGTGGCGGGTTTCTGCAGCACCTGTTCAATGGCCCGAGACACCGCGGTGACCACGGGTGCATGTTCAGAGGTCATGCTGGGGAGCACTTCAAACAAGTCTTTGATCGCATAGTCAAATTGATCACGATCGGCTCGCAATCCATCGAGCAGTTGTACGACTTCCTGTTTGACCACCTGCAGGTCTTCTTCGATCAGAAAGCGGCGGTCAATGATCATGCGGCATGAATCAGAAACCAAGGGTGCTGGCAGACCGTCGAATTGCTCGCCTTCGCCGCCATGGATGGAGTTGATATTTAGGGTCGAGTGCTTGGCACCGTCAGGTACCACCGGCATGTTGGTGGTTTTGGTCGCCAGGTGTGGAAACAGATCTCGTTCGAAACGATCGAGCACGGCGGCCATGTGCCGCACCGCGCAGTCGCCATCGAAGGGCATGGAACCGTGCGCGATGTGACCCTTGGTTTCGATCTCTGCCCACCAGACGCCCCGGTGTCCGAGGCAGACGCGATCTTTGTCCAATGGTTCGGGTATAATCACATGGTCGATGCGCGGTTTCGCCATGATGCCCTTTTCCGCCAGGTAGGCAACGCCGCCGTAGCCGCCGGTCTCTTCATCGGCGGTGCCGGATATTTCGATTGCGCCAGGGTGATCTGGATGCATCTCCAGATAAGCCTCAACTGCAATCACTGAAGCTGCCAGCCCACCTTTCATATCGCAGGCGCCGCGGCCGAATATGCGGTCGCCAATCAACTCTGCCGCGAACGGATCTTTAGTCCAGTGCTTGCCGACGGCTACGACATCTATGTGCGAGTTGAAATGCACACAGGGCCCTGGGTTGGCCTGGTGCCTGGCGACTACATTCATGCGCGGGTATTGGTCCGAATCTCCCGGCGTGCCTTCGGCGCGGAAATATTCGACCTCAAAATCGCGTTGTGCCAAACGATTACCAAGAAATTGGACGCAATCGGTATAGAACTCTCCGGGTGGGTTGAGGGAGGGAATGCGGATGAGATCCTGGGTCAGCGCGATGAGTTCTTCGCGCTTGGAGTCGATACGTTCGCTTAGCGCGTCTACGTCTAAATCATTCATTTTCATTGTTGTGTTGTGCCTGTGTACTCTCATATACGCCACGGGCGATGGCCCGGGCAGTGGTATTGCCTGCCAGCACACCGAGGTCCAACAGTGCTTCTTCATCAGTTTCTACGGCGCCGGTGGAGGCGACGAAGATCAGATCGCCATCTGCGGGTGTGTGAACAGGATAAAGGGCTCGGGAAAAGCCATCGTGGGCAGCGATTGCGATGCGTTTAGCCTGGGCTGCGGTCAAGGCAACGTCGGTGATGACCATGGCTAAAGTCGTGTTGGCGCCAGCCACTCGCTGTCCGGATTTGGTGCGAGCTTCTTTGGCATCGGTCGGCCATGGATGCGGCAGGCCGCGGCCGCCAAATTCGTTGTTTTCTTCAAAAGGTGCAGCCCAGAAGTGTTCTGTATCACCTACCATGGGGGAGCCGACGGCGTTAACCACAGCAGCAGTGAAAATCGTACCGCCGGTTGAGAGCGTGGTGCTGGCCATACCGAAGCCGCCTGGTGTGTTGGCGGTGGCGGCGCCAAAGGCCGCACCAACTTGGCCTAGCTCTGGGTTTGGCCCGGCTGACGATATCGCTTCATAGCCAAGCTCACGATAGGGTGGATATCGGCCCCAATCTTTGTCGCCATCGTTGCGCATATCAAACAGGATGGCACACGGCGCGATAGGAATACGAACCGGGTCGAGTTGTATGCCGCGGTTGTGTTCGCGCAACCAGGCTTGCACGCCACTGGCGGCATCCAGGCCAAATGCGGAACCACCGGAAAAAACCAAGGCATCCACTTCATCAACCGTGAACTCCGGGTTCAGCAGTTCCGTTTCCCGGGTGCCGGGGGACGCCCCCATGATGTGTATGGCTGCCACCGCAGGCTGGTCAAACAAACACACGGTGGTGCCGGTTTTTATCTTGTGGTCGACGGCATGGCCAATGCTCACACCGGCAACAGGTATATTGAATCGTTGTCGCATGCGTTGCAGTGTATGCAACGAGGTTGTTACCCTCAAGGGATGTGCTGATCAAACGATCATGGAGAGAAACGCGTGCCGACCCCGATAGAAAAAGCGACTGCCCTGCAACCTTTGGTGCGTTCACATGCTGACGCAAGTGAAGCCCAGCGTCACCTGGCGGCAGAGGTCGCCCAGGCATTTGCCCGCGAAGGGTTATATCGCATTGCTACCCCGGAGGAATTTACTGGTAGCGCCCAGGATCCGCTCACCCAGGTTCAAACAATAGAAGCAATTGCCGTGGCAGATGGCAGTGCTGCCTGGAATTTGATGATTGGCATCGAAACCTTCGGTCTTGTCGCCACCGGCTTTGTGGATTGTAAAGACCTGCTGGCCGATCCAATGACGGTCATGTGTGGTTCCACCGCTGCGGTTGGCCGTGCCGATAAGGTTGACGGAGGTTACCGGGTTTCAGGTCGATGGCAGTTCGTCAGTGGTTGCCATAACAGTGAGATATTCGGTGCCACCGTGCGGGTTTGGGAAAATGGCCAGCAGCTGGAGGACATGCAGAATCACTATGCGGTGATGGTGCAATCTGAATGGCAGATTCTCGATACCTGGCATACCGCAGGATTGTGCGGGTCCGGTTCTCATGATGTGCAGGTTGAGGATGTATTTATTCCAGAAGAAAGGCTGATTCTGCCCATGGGTGGGACCAAACATGAGACACCCTTGCTCAGGTTTCCGCTAGGTGCGCGGCTCGCTTACAACAAAGTCGGCATCAGTTGGGGCATGGCACGAGCCGCTGTCGATGCTTTTGTCGATCTGGCGGAGGGGAAAATACCGCGTTTCAGCAGCAGGGGGTTGAGAGATCGACCGCGTGCGCAACGCGCGGTGGCAGAAGCAGAAGTCAGGTTGCGAGCAGGCCGCGCCCTGGTGCTGGATTTGCTTGAACAGATGTGGGTGACAGTGCAAGCGCGTGGACACATCGATAGTCACGAGCGCGCCATCTTTCAGCTTGCCTGTTCTGATTCAGTGCGAGGCTGCACCGAGGCCGTCGGTAAACTATGCGAGGCAGCCGGTACGTCTGCCAATCAAATCGGCCATCCGTTGGAGCGTATCAGCCGAGATATTCGGGTCGTTGGTCAGCATGTTACCGTGGCGCCCCATCACATCGAAGATGCCGGCCGCATGTTACTGGGTTTGCCGCCTCAGGAAATGATGCTGGCAGGCATGGCTGGCTAAGAAGGCTCGTTGAGCAAGCGTATCTCGCGCTGAGGGAAGGGGATGGCGATATGCTCATCACTAAATGCTGTCAGGATCGCCAGATTTACCGCATGTATGGTTTTAAAATAGCTTCCTGTCGGTGTCCAATACCGGTATTCGAGATCAATGCTCGAGTCGCCAAAGCCCTGGATGCCGACTTCAGGCGGCGCGTCTTGCACGACGTCGGCGTTGCTGGCGATGCCGATGGCACCCTCCACAATCCGGTTGGCATCGGAATTAATATGAATTTTACCGACGATGTGTTTGTTTGGAATGACAATAAGTTCGCCATCTTCAGCACGTAAATGGGTGGTGCCCAGGCTGATGTCTTCGACCAAACCCGAACACCCTTGAGTGGTGATGGTGTCGCCGACTTGATACATGCGTGTGAGGATGATGACTAAACCGGCGCCGTAGTTGGAAACCGGACCTTGTAGAGCCAGGCTCAAGCCAATGGCCAAGCCACCGATAGCGGCGATCAGCGGCGTGATCGAGATGCCAAGCTGACTCAATGCGACCACGGCAAACATGATAAGGATAACTAAACGCATGGCGGAGGCGATGAACTGGCTTAATGTTACATCGATGTCGCGTTTTTCCATTACGCGCAGTAACAGGTTCGCCACCCATCGTCCGATCATGAAGCCGGCGATGATGACGACCACCGCGCCCAATAGCTTGAACGACCAATTGACGGCAAGGTCTACCAACACGGGATAAACTTGATTGAGCAGGTCCAGTTGTTCTTCTATTTTTCCATCCA
>SMVB01013127.1_pt1 | contig 13238 bp, 19 predicted proteins | sample 2456461 | NCBI WGS metagenome assembly SMVB01 (sample SAMN11095934, study PRJNA526329) | marine sediment metagenome | biome: Marine sediment; feature: Surficial sediment; material: Deep marine sediment; isolation source: Hadal surficial sediment | place: Pacific Ocean | collected 2014-05 | depth...
CCGTTGTCTACGATTTCGTGAATAGCAGGCCTGCGTTCCGGCAAGTAGTTGACGAAATAATTGCAGAGGTTGAAGCAGAAAAATCAGAATAAGTTGATCTGCATCGAGCGCCGCTTTTGGCCGAGGCTGTGTGAAAAGGCAGGTTGACCTTAGCGCACGGTGCGGCCTAACAAATCGCTGAACTTGCCGCCGGGCAGTATCTGTCACGGAACCTGCAGGTTATTGCCTTGCAATGGCACGTTCCCCGCCAGATACTTGGCGCAAGTTAGCTTAAACGTTAGGCCGCAACAGCGACATCATTGTGTCGGAATGACTACATTCCGCACGATTCCGAAAGTTGAGGTAGAAGAGCGTTTGAGGTGCCGCTAACGATCGAAGTTGGCGGGCATTCACCAGCATTCTGAGGGCGCAGTTTCCGAAATTGTTCGAAAGGACCTTCTTATGAAATTCGACGAGTGGAAAAATGTTGCAGAATTGGCGGGTTTGGCGGCCATAGTTGCGTCATTAATTTTCGTTGGTGTCCAAATGAAGCAAGATCGGGCGATTGCGATCGCTGACGGCAATCTTGCAAACGCAGCCAACAGGATCGAGAGCAATAACGCAATTCTTGAGCACCCGGATATATGGGTGCGAGGAAATTCTGGTGAAGAACTAGGTGAGAATGACGCCGTCGTTTTCAATTACATGGTGCAAAATTCTTACGACGTAGCATTCTTTGAGGTTGTCCGATTGGATCGCTTGGGTTATCACCAAATTGCCGAAGGTGTGACCGCAGATTTCTCTGCCTTCCTTTTCAGAAATCCGGGTGCGCGAATGCTATGGACCGAACGAATTGCGGAGCAGGCCAAATATCGTGCTCTGATAGTAGAAGATCAAGATGTTTTTTATCCCATAACGCAAGCAATCCGAGAGAACTTGGTGACGTTGGACGAAATGCGGCATTGATGGCCTTGTTTGATATCAAACGAATCGTTTGAGCGCGGTCGAGGTTGTACGTTGACCGGATTCGCACGGTGCGGCCTAACAAATCGCTGAACTTGCCGCCGGGCAGTATCTGTCACATCTCGTGCGGGTCAATGCCTTGCATTGGCACGAGACCCGCCAGATACTTGGCGCAAGTTAGCTAAAACGTTAGGCCGCAACGGAAACAATGTCGGTTCCCTAGGTCCGGTTGACTCCCGAAAGCGGACTCCGAACTGGTACGATAGGAAAGGGCCGATGACCCGAAGCGGACATTGCACTGATCTATCCATGCACTTTGCCTGAAAAAACGGGGAAGTAGTTGCGATGAAATCAACAGATTGGAAGACCGTCGCAGAATCGATTGGAATTGCGGCAATAGTTATCTCGCTCGTGTTTGTTGGAATTCAGCTTCAGCAAGATCGAGACCTAGCACAAGTTTCGAGTTATGGATCGGTAGCAGAGTCGGCCAATGGGCTTTCTGAATTGGTGCAGGGCGATAGCGAAGTGTGGGTGCGGGGGCTTAACGGCGAAGAGCTTACCGATGCGGAGTTGGCGGTGTTCATGTCCATGATTCGAGCAGTGGAGCATAGATACATGAATTTCATTGTCCGCTGGCGAGCATCCAGTGATGAGAGGTTTGACCCTGAGATTCACGCTCGAATTTTTGCTTATTACATTTACATGTACCCTGGTCTAAGAAGAGTTTTCGAAGGCGAAATCAAAATTGGCCAACACAGAAGTGCCGCATTCGGGCAGCCCGCCAATGGGGTTCCTCTCTATGAGATGGCATCACCATATTTGAAACAATTAGACGAAGCAGCCCCGGAAATTCCGATCAACAAAACATTCGTTATCTGGTGACCTCGAGTACAGGGTTGTTCAATAGCGATGCTATGGATTGTATGTCCACTTCTGGCCGAGGCTGTGTGAAAAGATACGTTGTCCTTAGCGCACGGTGCAGCCTAACAAATCGCTGAACTTGCCGCCGGGCAGTATCTGTCACGGAACCTGCAGTTTATTGCCTTGCAATGGCACGTTCCCCGCCAGATACTTGGCGCAAGTTAGCTAAAACGTTAGGCCGCAACAGAAACATTGTCGGTTCCCAGGGTCTGCTATGCTTCCGAAGGCGGGCCCTGGCGCAGACACGACGGATGCGACTGCAGATGACCTCAAGCAGCCTCTCACAGAATTGATGGATAACGGCTAAGACATCAATCGGAGATCAGCAACAATGAGTCAGTATGAATTAGTTGACCTATGGATTACGCATTTGACGTTCGCGATGACCGTATTTGTTGCGTTTCTATCTGCTACAACCGCATTTCTAATCGTTGCGCATTTTAAAGGTTCTGAACTTCGGCAATCCTTGTATAGGATCGTCACCACATTATATTGCGTTGCGGTCGTTTTTTTCGTACTAATGTATGCGAAGACGTTGGAAGCAGCTATAGATATTCGAGGACAAGCAATACTTGCGGATATGGACTGGTACAACATAGTTTACGAGCCTCAAATGATTGCGCCTTTCATATTTACAACGGGATTTATCGTGCAGGTAATTTTGGCTATCGGCTCCGTCTGGTACTTCAGATCAACAAGAAATCAATGACTATGTAGCCGTCCGCCCTTGGCCGAGGCTGTGTGAAAAGTACGTCGGCATTAGCGCAGGGTGCGGCCTAACAAATCGCTGAACTTGCCGCCGGGCAGTATCTGTCACGGAACTTGCAGGTCATTGCCTTGCAATGGCACGTTCCTCGCCAGATACTTGGCGCAAGTTAGCTAGAACGTTAGACGTCAATTCACCAATTTTGCGTAATTTCGCAAAGACACTGCGATTCGAGGCGCGGTATAATTCAGCGATGTCACGTCCAGCAATTGAAATAGACAACCTGAATGTCGAGGAGAGACTGGAGCTTATCGAGTCTCTCTGGGAGAGCCTGGTTGTGGATCCGGACAATGTTCCTGTTACGGATGCGCAAAAAAAACTACTGGACGAAAGGCTCGATGAGATTGAGTCGGGAGATGATGCCGGAACCCCTTGGGACGAAGTGAAGGCCCGAATCGTAAAACGACTGTCGTGATTCCGGTTCAGTTTAGGCCGGCCGCAAGTCGGGATGTGATTGACGCTGTAGACTGGTACGAAACGCAATTAGAAGGTTTGGGGACTCGGTTCTTCGAAGATTTTGATCGAGTGTTATCTCGAATCGAAACGTCCCGGGGGATATTTCCAATTGTGTATCGCGATGCTCATCGCGCTCTTCTCCGCCGCTTTCCCTACGGCGTCTTTTTCAAGAATTATGAGGGTCGAACGCTTGTTGTCGCCGTCGCCGATTTGCGTCGAGAAGCCAGCCGTTGGCAAAAGCGCCTTTGACGGCTAACAAATCGCTGAACTTGCCGCCGGGCAGTATCTGTCACGGAACCTGCAAGTTATTGCCTTGCAATGGCACGTTCCGCGCCAGACACTTGGCGCAAGTTAGCTTAAACGTTAGGCGGCAGCGGCAACTCATCAGTGCGCAAGGTCCGTACTCGATACACAACGGCCAGTTTCGTCATGCGTCTACTAGTAATCGCACTGCGGTGAAAGCAATATGCTTTATCGCCGGATGGATGTTGATGAACGATTGAAGTTGCTTCATGCTTCATCGACACAAAAAAGAATAGGGACTACCGAGAGGAGATAATATGCACATTGTTCTCGGACTGATTGGATCAATTATTTCTATACTGTATTTGCTTGATCGCCTTGGCGTCGATATCGGTTGGCTCAACCCGCGATATTGGCGCCATCGCCGAGCTTGGGCGAAGAAATACGAAGGTGATCCAATCTATGCGATTGACGACCCTATCCAAATTGCTGCTGTCCTGATTGTCGGCACCGCTAAGCTTGAAGGAGACTTAAGTGCAGAACAAAAATCAGCCATTTTGGGTCAGTTTGAGGAAAAATTCTCGCTGGACGCCCGAGCTGCATCTGAGTTATTCGGGTCAGCCGCACATTTGCTTGGCGCGCCACAGATCATCGGAACCCAATTAGATGGCTTGTCGAACAGGAACACTAATACGTTCAAGACTGATCAGGCTCAGTCAATCATTGAGATGATTGAACAGATGGCGGCGGTCGGAGGAACAATGTCAATCGCTCAACGTGAATTCGTAGATATCCTGCGATCGAGAATTTGTGCTCCAAACCAAAGCGGAACGTGGTCCTAATTCATCGCGCGATCGATGAAAAAAGCGAAAGTAGCTGAAACCGTAGATTCAATTGTTGGCCGAACAGGAAATCGAACGGCCTATCGGGAGCCGTAGTATTGATGACTAGCTGCATCGAGCGTTCGATGATGCAGCCTAACAAATCGCTGAACTTGCCGCCGGGCAGTATCTGACACCGAACCTGCAGTTCATTGCCTTGCAATGGCAGGTTCCCCGCCAGATACTTGGCGCAAGTTAGCTAGGACGTTATGTCGCCTTCATGTGAGGCGCGTATTTATAACGATAGTGGTAGAATTCGCTAATGGTCGCGACACCGAAAGAGCTGTATGAAAGGGCAATGGACCTTGACGATCAAGAGCGAGTCGAGCTCGTTGGCCTCTTATTAGAAAGTCTTGAGCTTGAAGACGAAGATGGCGTGGATGCCGCTTGGCTTAGCGAAATCGAAGAAAGAATTGCGAACTTGGACTCTGGTCAAGTCAGCACCGTCCCTTGGAGTAAGGTAAGGACCAGAGTATTCGCACCTCGTGCCAGCTGATGTAGCATTTCACCCCGATGCCGAGGACGAGCTTCGTGCTGCCTACGTCTGGTATCACGATCACAATCCATTAGTTGCAGTGTCGTTTCGTTCCGAAGCAGAACACGCAATCGAAGTTGTTGCCGAACAACCAAGTAGGTGGCCGGTGTTTTTCGGCTCGATAAGACGTTACGTCTTTCCACGATTCCCTTTCACATTGATCTATCGCGGTGATTCTAAACAGGTACAGATAATCGCCGTCGCTCACCAGAAACGGCGACCACAATATTGGAAGCAGAGATAGACGTAGGGCTACATAACAAATCGCTGAACTTGCCGCCGTGCAGTATCTGACACGGAACCTGCAGTTTATTGCCTTGCAATGGCAGGCTCCCCGCCAGATACTTGGCGAAAGTTAGCTAGAACGATAGGCAGCTCGATACTTGTTGCGTGATGCGCAACGCGCTATACTTATCCAGTGATTAAATCCTTTCGACATAAGGGAATTCGCCGATTCTACAATACTGGTAGTAAGTCCGGAATTCAGGCGAATCATGTTGGTAGGCTTCGATTGCAGCTGGCGGCCTTAGACACGGCACAGAGTATTGATGACATGGATGTGCCGGGCTATAGGCTTCATCCCCTCAAGGGAAAGAAGAAGGGTCGCTGGTCGATTTGGATTAGTGGAAATTGGCGACTGACCTTTGAATTTATAGATGGAAATGTCCACGTTTTAGATTATGAGGATTATCACAAATGACCATGCATAATCCGACTCATCCAGGTGAGTTTATTCGGGCAACCTATATTGACCCTTTCGATATCAGTATTCGTTCGCTCGCTGAGAGTCTGAATGTTTCGCCGTCGACGTTGGCACGCATTGTAGGCATGCGCAGCGCCGTCAGTCCTGAGATGGCATTGCGGCTTTCCAAGGCAATTGGTCGCTCGCCGGAGAGTTGGCTGGCGATGCAACACAACTTTGATCTTTGGCAAGCAAAGAAATCGGCAGATCTTTCCGATGTGCAGAAAATCCACTTTGAAGCCGTGTAGCAGGAGCAGCCTAACAAATCGCTGAACTTGCCGCCGGGGAGTATCTGTCACGGAACCTGCAGTTTATTGCCTTGCAATGGCAGGTTCCCCGCCAGATACTTGGCGCAAGTTAGCTAGAACGTTAGGCAGCGCTCCAGATAATCACGAAATTGTGCGGCCGAGTTCCTTTTTGCTAACACCAAGGGCAAGTAGAGACTTTAGTAGCAAGTCGATTGACACGGTGGGATCACCCGACTCCATCTTTGCCACTCTGGATTGGCTTGACTGAATTGCCTTGGCTAATTGAGCTTGGGTAATATTTTTCCGTACTCGTTTGTCTCTGAGTTTCTCGCTAAGGGCAATCTTCATTTCGATGTATGCTGACTCTTCATTCGTCAGATCGAGAAAATCCGCGGCCGTACCAGCGGTCCACCCCTTCTTTTCCAGTCTTGTCCGTTTTCGCTTATCCATTATCATATTCTCTAAGTCGTCTTTTGCAGGTCTCGATCACTGCCTTCGGTGTTTTCCCGGTCTTCTTGCTGAATACTTCGAGCAGTACAATCGTGTCTTTATCAATTCGGTAAGCAATTCTCCAGCTCACTTTCGCATCGGGAATTCGCAGCTCGTGACATCGAGCACCAATCGATGGCATCGGCCTGGAATGCGGCATACCGATGGTTTCGCCCCGTTGCAAAAGCCTCAACATGAAACCAGCCTGGAGCCGAGCAGATTTTCCGAATGGTGGCGATTTCACCTCTCCGTGCAGCCAAAGCAGTGGTTTATCTCTTGGACTCTTCCTATTGATTAAACTATGTCAGAACTGATATATTGTCAATGCGCAGCCTAACAAATCGCTGAACTTGCCGCCGGCCAGTATCTGTCACGGAACATTCAGTTGATTGCCTTGCAATGGCACGTTCCCCGCCAGATACTTGGGTGCAAGCTAGCTAAAACGTTATACACCTCTTAAGTCTTTCACGTTCCCAGCCCTCCGCTCTTGATAATAGTATCATTATTGATATCATTCGCAGGTGGCTTCAGTAGAAGATATCGTGGCAATGATGAGGCGAAACCCAATAGGGATTCGATTCAACGACCTGTGCAAGGTATGCAATCAGTTCTTTGGAAAGCCACGTAAATCGGGCACAAGTCACAGAGTCTATCGTACGCCTTGGCCCGGTGATCCGAGGGTTAACATTCAAAATGCCAAGGGCAAGGCGAAAGCCTATCAAGTGCGCCAGGTTTTATTGGCAATAGAGCGAGTAGAGAGAAAAAATGGGTAAGAATATCGACAAATTTACATACAGGGTTACCTGGTCCGACGAAGACGAGGAGTACGTTGGTCTATGCGCAGAATTCTCGAGTCTTAGCTGGCTGGAGAAAACACCTGAAAAATCGCTACAAGGTATACGAAAACTGGTGAGGAATACTGTTTCGGATTTGAAGAAAAATAGGGAGCCGGTTCCGGAGCCAATATCGACGCGCCCCTTCAGCGGCAAGTTTATGGTCCGTGTACCGCCAGATATCCATCGAATGTTGACGATCAAGGCAGCAGAATCTGGTGTCAGTTTGAATCGCCTTGTCTCTAGCAAGCTTTCGTGACCAAGGTGTATAACAGATCGCTGAACTTGCCGCCGGGCAGTATCTGACACGGAACCTGCACGTTATTGCCTTGCAATAACAGGTTCCCCGCCAGTTACTTGGCGCAAGTTAGCTAAAACGTTAGCTTGCACTCAATATAATGTCTTGCACGCAATTCCTTGACTTTGGTGCACAAACGTACATACACTATCTCAAATGGATTTTGAATGGGACGAGGCTAAGGCGAATGCCAACCTACTGAAACACGGTATTGATTTTGCCGATGTTGCACCCTGTTTTGATGACGATCGCGCACTAACTCTTGCTGACCCGGATTCGGAGGGAGAGGCGAGATTCCTGATGGTGGCGGTGGATGCTTATGGCCGAATCCTTGTTACCTCCTTCGCCTATCGAGAGGCTTCGATCCGAATCATCTCCTCCAGAAAGGCTTCACCAGGCGAATGCCGCCGATATGAGAAAGAGTGATGAGAAAAGAATACGACTTCTCCAAAGCAAAACGGGGACCGGTAATTCCAAAGCAGCCGGGTAAGACACGCATTACGATTCGTCTTGATGACGACATTGTGGAGTGGTTTAAGGAGCAAGTGCACAAGGCGGGTGGTGGCAACTACCAGACACTAATGAATCATGCATTGCGCGAGTATGTGGAAGGTGAGAACAAGCCCATAGAAGAATTGCTTCGTCGAGTGGTGCGTGAAGAACTGCGTAATGCCAGCTAACAAATCACTGAACTTGCCGCCGGGCAGTATCTGTCACGGAACCTGCAGTTCATTGCCTTGCAATGGCACGTGCCCCGCCAGATATTTTGCGCAGGTTAGCTAGAATGTTAGGCCGCACTGGATACAATGCTGAATCGCAGTATTTGATATTCTCCCGTAAGCAGGCTGGCGGTAATTTCTGGTGGAGGGACAATCTGAATCGAGAATTTGAGCAGATGCTTGCGAAAATTGATCGAGAAAAGTGATCAATCGAGCAGTTCTGTTCCACGTCTGCTTCTGGCTCAGCTTGCTTAATACACGACGTGCTCCGAACCAAGTTAGAATCTCCAATTGCCAACAATTGGTGTGATAAACAACTAAAATGAAGGAAAGGCCATGTTCTTGCTACGAGCCCCGATATTTGCCACGTTCGCTTGCTTTGCTGCCCTCTTGGCAGGTTGTTCCGCGCCAAATTCGCAGACCACACCTGAAATCGTCGTCGGTAACCCGATTACCGGTGAAGGCTTGCCGAATCCAACCCCGGTTGTCACTACAAATTGGGGCGAGCTCCCTGCAGGTCGGGAGTGGGGCTCGACGGCTGGCATCGACATTGATCCAATCGACGGGCATATCTGGGCTTACGAACGTTGCGGCGCGAGCAGTTTCGGTGGCGGTGTGCCGGTCAATTGCGACAACAATCCCGTCGATCCGATATTCAAGTTTGATCGCAATACCGGTGCGGTGCTTGCGAATTTCGGTGGCGGCATCATGGTGACACCCCACGGCATTCACGTAGACGACGAGGGCAATGTCTGGGTAACCGATTTTGTGGGGAATGCGGAGGGCACGAAGGGTCACCAGGTTCACAAGTTCAGTCCTGACGGTGAATTGCTCATGAGCCTAGGGACACCCGGGGTCCCGGGCAGCGGACCCAAGCAGTTCAACCAGCCAAATGACGTCATCACCGCGCCCGACGGGAGTATCTTTGTCTCTGATGGACATAGCGGTCAATCTATGACGAGTAACGCGGCGATGGAAGAAGGGCGTGCGTCGGGTGCTACGGCACGAATCATAAAATTCTCTCCCGATGGCACACGTCTCCTGGAGTGGGGGCAGATCGGTGTGCGCCACGGCGAGTTTCGCACTCCCCATGCACTGGCTTTCGATTCGCAGGGCAGGCTCTGGGTTGCTGACCGCGGCAATCACCGTATCGAAATATTCGACCAGGAAGGCAACTATCTTGACTCGCGATACATGTACGGCCGCATCAGCGGAATATTTATTACCGCAGATGACATGGTGTATGCAATAGACTCGGAATCAGGTCCAACCAATCATGCGGGCTGGAAAAACGGCGTCCGTATAGGACACATCGACGAGGACAAGGTCACTGCATTCATTCCGCCATTCGATCGCGAAGACAGGGTTTACCAGGGTACTGCGGGTGAAGGTGTAGCGGTCGATACGGATGGCAACGTTTACGCCGCAGAGGGACCGAACTCGCTGAGTTGGGCGGGTGGCGCTTTTACCAGGTACTCGATTCGGCAGGACTGAATTCCCTGTGCCTGTCATGGATGAAAGAACAAATTCCCCATTGCCACCGCTGCAGTTATGAAATCGCTGCACTGGCGATGGGACTATAATTGGAGAATTACGCGAACAATCAATTCTGATAAGAACAACAAACGATGGTGGATTTATGTCTGAATCGCAAGCGAGTGAAGCCGAGGCAACGCCTCGACACCTCTGGGTCATCGGCATCGTTAGTTTATTGTGGAATGCAATGGGAGCAATGGACTACGTAATGACGCAGACCAGAAATGAAGATTACATGAGTGCGTTCACACCGGAGCAACTTTCCTTTTTTTACGGTTTTCCAACCTGGGTCGTGGCGACGTGGGCCATTGCTGTTTGGGGGGGTGTGGTGGGTTCAATATTGTTGCTGGCAAGAAAAGCGGTCGCAGTTTGGGTTTTTCTGGCATCGTTAACGGCCATGGTTATTACCACCATCCAAAACTATGTGCTTTCGGACGGTATGAAAGTTATTGGCGATACATTTACCCTGATTTTCACCGCGGTAATTATTGCGACAGCGCTTGGATTGTATTTGTATGCCAGGACCATGCAGCAGCGGGGAGTGCTTAAGTAGGCAATCGCTGCCAGTGATTTCACTAGTGAGACATATTCAGATGCGTCGATGACCCAGGACCCTATACAGCCGTGAAAGAATGTAATCAGTGTGGGAAATGCTGCACGCTCTACGGTAACGGTGGTCTTTCTGCTTCAGACACGGAGATTGACTGGTGGGAAACGTATCGGCCAGAAATTTCTGATTACGTTAACGGCGGAAAAATCTGGATAAGTCCGGTCACCGGGAAGCAGATGGTAAGGTGTCCATGGCTGCGGAAATTGCCCAATCAAAACAAGTTTATCTGTCGTATCTATTATGATCGCCCTGACGACTGCAGGCACTATCCTGTCACCATCGAACAAATGATAAACGACGATTGCGAAATGCTTGAAGCCCGGGATCTTGTTGACTCGAAACGGGCGCAAAGAACCCTGGACAATCTCATGGCCGACAGCCGCCCGCCTGTTAGCAAGTAGAAACAGCGGACGACGGAATCATCGCGCGACTTCATTCAGTTGCAGTTTCCTCAACAGGCGCTACACGAGTATTTGGCGACAGCTCCTGACTGTGCGCTACACTTGGTGCCCGAATCGTATCGTTTGAGAAGCATTGCATGGAAGTCAGCGAATCATTTACCTTTAGCGAAGCAGAAGCGCGGAAAATGCGCATCGGGGCTTATCTGCCCCTGCTGTTAATTTTGCCGATAGCCGCCAGTTTCGGACTGGATTCAAGCAAATCCCAGCCTTCGCATTTCTTGATCACCTTCGGCATTGGTATCGCATTCGCCGTGTTGTTCGTGTCCATCAGCAGGGCGGGGGTTAGAGGACGAATAGAGCAACTTTCCAATACAACAATTTCGATAACAGATGATGAAATTGTCTGGCAGTCCGGTCCTACCCGCTCTGTATTGCTGCTGGATGATGTTTCAGAGGTGATCATTCAGGAGAGATGGGGCGCAATAAAGTCGGTCATTTTGATTCTGGCAAATGGCAGCCAGTCACGAGTCGAGGGATACCAACGCCTGGACGTGTTGGTCATGTGTCTTCGCAAGCGTTTGGATTCGCAGCAGTTCACGACCAAGAAGTGGCAGCATATTTAGGGGACCTCTGATCTATTCGTGAACTCGTATCTTGGGCCCAAAATATCCAGCTTCGGCGTTGCGAATCTTCGCAATGGCTAGCCATTAAGGGCGATCCGCGCCTTGAATCTGGATATTTTGGCTCCCAATCTACTTCGCCCAGAATAAATCAGAGGTTCCCCAGGCGATGATCACTAAAAACATTGAGTGTGGACGGAGTAATTAACGAGTGAACAGACCCAGAAAGTTCCAGCCATCAACTGAAACGATAGGACTTAGCCGAGACCTGGTTGCGTCGGTAGTCCCTGCAAGAGCGGACCCGCCGATTTCAGTGACAGGTGTTACGATCGGTATTGCGACAATGTCTGAGAATTCGCCGCACGGTGGCGAGATGCATCCCGACGGAGACGAAGTGCTGTACCTGATAAGCGGCCGCGTAAACGTAGTGTTTGAGGATGAGGGTTTTGAAGATATTGGCATGAATCCAGGTGATGGATTGATTGTCCCGCGCGGAGTATGGCACCGCGTCGATATTCTGGAGCCCAGTCAAATTATGTATGCAACGCCGGGTCCGGGAGGCGAATACAGGCCAATTGGATATTCCCGCGCAGCAAGCCCGTAGGCATTAGTACGTGGCCTCGATAATTGAAGCCATAGACCATCTCGTCTATACAGTGACTGACCTTGATGGTGGCAAAGACGAGATCGAACGACTCTTGGGCGTGCGCCCTGTTGACGGCGGGCGCCACCCGACATTCGGAACACACAACGCATTGCTGTCACTGGGTGCGACCACCTATCTTGAAATCATAGCGCGAGACCCGGAAGTGAGCATGCCCGAGCGTGGGTTGCCCTTTCATCTGGGTCGGCTGGAAGACTCAAGGTTGGCGACCTGGGCATTGCGCAGCGAAATGATTGTCGAACGCGCTGCAGCCGCGAAATCGGGGGGTCTTGATACGGGCGCTGTTGAGTCCGGCAGCCGACGATTGTCTGACGGTAGCCTGCTGTCCTGGCAACTCACCGACCCGTATGCCATGCCGATGGATGGCGCAGCGCCGTTTCTGATTAGTTGGGGCACGACTCCGCATCCGGCCGAAACCGCCCGGTTCGGCGGAAAATTGACTGAATTTCGATTGGAGCATCCGGAACCGGATAGAGTTAGACATGCACTCGAAGTGCTCGGTGGGAAGTTGGATGTTTCAAAGGCGGACGCGATTCGGCTTGTGGCTTGCGTTGAGACTGCCAGTGGTTTGGTCGAATTGTATTAGGCGCCAACCCGGAGTCATGCGATTATTCGCCTGGGATTGGCGACATGAAATTGAAGTAAAAATTTGTCAAGAAAGGGTAATTGACCGGGAGTGACAATGAGTTGGGAAATATACCTGTCAGGTGAAATTCATACGGACTGGCGAACACAAATCATGCAAGGGGCAAAAGCGCGTGAACTGCCGGTCGTATTTACGTCTGCAGTAACAGACCACGAGGCAAGTGATGCAGCCGGTGATGTTCTTGGACCTGCAAGCGATGGTTATTGGCGTGATCACAAATCCTCGAAAGTGAACAGCTTGCGCACACGAACCCTGATCGGTCGGTGTGATATTGCTGTCGTCCGCTTTGGCAGCCAATACAAACAATGGAATGCGGCGTTTGATGCGGGCTACTGCGCGGCCCTTGGCAAGCCATACATCACTTTACACGATGCGGAGATTATTCACCCGTTGAAGGAGGTCGATGCAGCGGCGATGGTGTGGGCAGAAACAGTGGAGCAAGTTGTTGAAATACTCAATTACACAATCACCGAGAACTAGCCCGGGCTAGCAGTCTGTTGAAAAAGCCATGACTACAAAGTATCTCGATGCCGCGATTGAGCAGGCGAAGCTGGGTCTGCAAAGTGGGGGCATTCCGATCGGTTCAGTATTGGTCATTGATGGCGAAATCGTGGGCCGTGGGCATAACAGGCGTGTCCAGAACGGCAGCTCCATATTGCATGCCGAAATGGATTGCCTGGAAAATGCC
>SMVB01146421.1_pt1 | contig 13238 bp, 12 predicted proteins | sample 2456461 | NCBI WGS metagenome assembly SMVB01 (sample SAMN11095934, study PRJNA526329) | marine sediment metagenome | biome: Marine sediment; feature: Surficial sediment; material: Deep marine sediment; isolation source: Hadal surficial sediment | place: Pacific Ocean | collected 2014-05 | depth...
CCAGGCCATGCGGGACGACGCAATCGCCTGTCTGAGACAAATCGGCGTCGAAACGGGTGGATCAAACGTGCAGTTTGCAGTCGATCCCGAATCGGGCAGACGAATCATCATCGAGATGAACCCCAGAGTCTCGCGCTCGTCCGCCCTTGCCTCAAAAGCAACAGGCTTCCCGATTGCAAAGATTGCAGCGCTGCTCGCTGTGGGGTTCACCCTCGACGAAATAACCAACGACATCACCGGGGCGACGCCTGCATCGTTCGAACCGGCCCTCGATTACGTCGTTGTCAAGATTCCTCGTTTCGACTTTGCCAAGTTCCCTTCGGTTGAACCAATACTCGGAACGTCAATGCAATCCGTCGGCGAGGCCATGGCGATCGGACGGACGTTCCCAGAAGCGCTCCAGAAGGCAATTCGCAGCCTTGAGACCGGGCGGCTCGGACTTGGCGCAGACCCGGCCGAGACAGCACAGGTAGTGCTCGGTGATAGCCAACTGCTTAGCCGCATCGCTGTCGCGAGTCCTGATCGCCTCTTCGAGATCGGCGAGGCGATTCGCCGAGGTGTTGCACCAGATGTTGTGGCGGCCACATCACGAATAGACCCATGGTTTATTGACCAAATTGTGCATATCGTCGAAGTTCGCATGCGACTTGAGGAGCAGGGATCATCGCCCGACGGTCTTCGGGAGGGGAAGCGGTTTGGATTCTCGGACGATCAGTTGGCGTATCTGTGGAATATGGAGGCCGACGCCGTGACGACCATGCGTCGCAAGGTCGGACCGCGTGTCACATACAAGACAGTCGACACCTGCGCGGGGGAGTTCGAGGCGCAGACGCCCTACTTCTACTCGACATATGAGGACGAATCGGAAGTGCCGCCGCCCGGCAGCCGGACTGTGATGGTTCTTGGGTCTGGTCCGAATCGGATTGGGCAAGGAATCGAGTTCGATTACTGCTGCGTCCACGCTGCATTTGCCCTCGCCGACGCTGGATACGAAACAGTCATGGTCAACTGCAATCCTGAGACCGTTTCGACGGACTACGACACATCAACGCGTCTGTATTTTGAGCCACTCACTGTGCGCGACGTGTTGGAGATTGTCGAGGTGGAACGTCCCATCGCCGTGATCGTGCAACTCGGAGGACAGACGCCCCTTGGACTGGCCCCTGCGCTTGAGGCTGCGGGCGTGAACATTGCCGGCACAAGTCCAGATTCGATTGACATGGCAGAGGACAGGGAACGTTTCTCTCTTCTCTGTAGCGAAAATGGCATCAAGCAGCCCCAGAACGGCACCGCGATGAGCGCAGCAGAAGCCATCGACATCGCTGAGCGCATTGGTTTTCCCGCCGTGGTACGCCCGAGTTATGTGCTTGGAGGGCGCGCAATGCGCATTGTGTACAGTCTCGATGACCTCAACGCGTACCTCTCACACATGTATGGGGACACACGCGGGGTCTCGGATCTCTCCGAGTCACCGCTGCTCATTGATCGCTTCCTGGAAAACGCCATCGAGGTCGATGTGGACGCAGTCTTTGACGGTGAGCGCATCTACATCGGCGGCATCATGGAACACGTCGAGGAGGCTGGAGTCCACTCCGGCGACTCCGCTTGCGTAGTACCACCGCCAACACTTTCAGACACCGTGATTGCCCGTGTGAAATCCGACACGTTGAAACTCGCCCGCGCCCTCAACGTCGTTGGATTGTTGAACATCCAGTTCGCGATCAAAGGCGAAGATGTGTACGTCCTTGAAGCGAATCCACGCGCATCGCGGACTGTCCCATTCATATCAAAAGCAACTGGTGTGCCTCTTGCCAAAGTGGCAACGCGGGTCATGATGGGGGAGAAGCTGCACGATCTGATATCGGCCGGACTCGTGCCCGCTTCCGACATAAAGCTTCCATACACTGCTGTGAAAGAAGCGGTGCTGCCATGGAACCGCTTCCCTGACGAGGACACGCTGCTCGGTCCAGAGATGCGTGCCACCGGCGAGGTGATGGGGATCGGACCCAGCGAGGCAATTGCCTATTCAAAGGCGCTCAGCGGTGCAGGACACGCCGTGCCACTCAAAGGCTCAGTATTCATCTCGCTCGCAGACGTTGATAAACAGACAGGCATCGTGTTTGCGCAGCAGTTGGCTGACCTCGGCTTCAAGTTGTACGCAACACACGGAACTGCTGGCCATCTGGCACGCAACGGAATCGCCACAACCCATGTTGACAAGGTGGGCGAAGGGAGATACAACCCGGTGCGGCTGCTTGAGGATGGCCGTATCGACCTGGTCATCAACACACCTGCCGGAGGAAAAGCTCGCGGCGACGGTCGCCTCATCCGGCGTGCGGCAATCAGGCACGGCGTTCCATGCGTAACCACGGCCCAGGGAGGTATCGCTGTTGCGGCAAGTATCGCTGCGGCCCGCAACGAGTCGATCGAAGTGAAGAGCCTTCAGGATCACCATGCTTCTGCAGGTCTTGGATGAATCGCCTGTCGACATCGCTCGGATCATATCCGCTCAGCTCTCCACTCATTGCCGCATCTGGAACACTTGGATCCCTCGTCGAGTTCGCCGATGTCGTGGACTTTTCGGTGTACGGTGCCGCAACAGCAAAGTCGGTTTCACCTGAACCATGGCAGGGAAACGCCGTTCCGCGCCTTGCTCACACACACAGCGGGATACTCAATGCCATCGGAATCCAGAATCCTGGCATTGAGAGCTGGATCGCGTCCTATGCAGAAGGATTGCGGAATCTGCCAACAGAGGTGTGGGGGAGTGTCGTTGCCCACGGCATCGACGGATTTCACGTCGTTGCATCCTCCATGGCGGATGCTGGTGTGGCCGCAATCGAAATCAACCTGTCATGCCCAAACCTTGCGGGTGCACCGTTCGCACTGGAGCCGTCAATCTCGGCCGACGTTGTCGCCGCGGTGCGCGACGCTACGGATCTTCCCATCGGTGCAAAACTCAGCTCAGATGCCCAACCGATCAGCGCTGTTGCACAGGCAGTCTCAGACGCTGGTGCCGACTGGGTTATCGTATCGAACACGGTGATGGGTGCCGGTATCGACCCCGTGACCCGCAGACCGCTCCTCAGCGGATTGATCGGCGGCTACTCAGGCGCGCCAATTCGTCCGATAGCGATCCGCAGCGTTCTCGAAATCTCCAGGGACCTGCCCGACCTCGCAATCGTGGGATGCGGGGGAGTGTCGAAGGCGGAACATGTCATCGAGTTCCTGCTCGCCGGTGCGTCAGCAGTCGCGATTGGCTCTGCTCACTTCAAATCGCCGAGAGTTGCAGGCAGAATCAGCCGTGATCTCACGCGCTTTCTCAAGAAACATCACATCGTCAGTATTTCAGAACTGATCGGGGCCTACGAACGATGGTGAATGAAAATCCGATCATCGTCGCGCTCGATCTCAACACAGCAGCGGATGCGATTGTGATGGCCACATCCGTTGCGCCATACGTTGGAGCGTTCAAGATCGGTCTCGGTCTTCTGCACGGACCGGGACCCGGCACCATTGACGCCCTTGTGCAGCTCGGCAAGCCAGTCTTCGTCGACGCTAAATTGCACGACATTCCATCCCAGGTCGAGGCAGCGGCCGAACGCTTGGCGACACATGGCGCTCGCTGGGTCACCGCACATGTTGGCGGCGGTTTTGACATGCTCGAAGCTGCCGTCGAAGGTCTTTCACGCGGTGCTGCACAGGCTGAAGCAGGTATTCTCGGAGTCTCCGTTCTGACGTCTCTCGACAAGTTCGACCTCGAACGCATCGGCATCCAGAGATCGCCGGGAGAGCTCGTTGGCAAGATGTCGAAAGTCGCCACTGCAGCCCAATGCGAGGGACTCATCTGCTCCGCACACGAAATCAATACCGTTAAGCAGGCGGCGCCATCCCTGAAAACGTTTGTGCCCGGCATCCGTCTTGGATCCCACTCGGACGACCAATCACGCACAGCAACGCCGAGTGACGCTCTTGCGCGCGGAGCGAGCTACCTCGTGATCGGGCGGCCAATCATCGCTGCCAGCGATCCTCCCGCAGCTGCGAACGCGATCTGGCATTCTCTCAGGTCAAAGGAGTAGGCGCGTCTTCGGTCTCGCAAGCGGATCACGAATGCCTGCGTAGCTGGACCTTCGTTGATAGGGTGGGCTAGGAACAGGAGAGATCGTGCTTCCAGAAATGACAGACGAGCAACGGGCCGCCGCACTTGCCAGAGCGCATGAGGCACGCGCAATCAGGGCCGAGATTCGCGTACTTCTCAAGAGCGGAAGCATCACATTTCTTGACGTGCTTGACCGAGCAGAGGAAAACACCCTTGTTGCAGGCATGAAGATCCAAGCAGTGGTCGTTTCGATGCCACACATGGGCACGGTCGCAACGAAGCGTCTATTCGAAGAAATCGGAATTGCCGACAACCGTACGATTAGGGGTCTAGGCAAGAATCAGCGCAAGGCCCTCATTGAACGATTCCCCTAGAGGCAGACTCATCGTCATATCCGGGCCCTCCGGTGTCGGCAAGACCAGCGTTGTCGCAGAATTAATCGCACCGACCGGTTCAGTCTTCTCGGTATCCGCAACAACGCGGGCGGCACGGCCGGGCGAGATCGACGGTAGGGAGTATCACTTCGTCGATCGGGTCACCTTCCAACAGATGATTGCCAGAGGAGAGATTCTCGAGTGGGCCGAATACGGTGGGAATCTCTATGGCACACCACGCCAGTCGGTTCTTCCTATTCTTGAGTCCGGGAGAAACGTGATTCTCGACATAGAGAATGAAGGCGCCAAACAACTTCGCGCCTCGTACCCCAGCGCCGTGTTGATATTCATCGCTCCGCCGGACCTTGAAACCCTTGAGGAACGGCTCAAAGGGAGAGGGGACACTTCCGCCCTCGACATATCCCTCCGTCTCGATTTGGCCGCTCATCAGATCGCCGAAGCTGAGAGCTTCTATGACCATCTCGTCGAAAACGTTGACGTAGAGGAAACGGTCGCTCAGATTCTCGATATACTTGATAACGACGGCGCCTCGGCGACCATACACTGATACGACATAGCAGCCTGACCATAGGAGCCCAGCCACATGATGCTTGAACCGCCAATCGGCGAACTTGTCTCGAAAACTGAGTCGCGTTTTGCGCTTGTTGTGCTATCAGCCCGTCGGGCAAGACAAATCAATGCCTACTACAACGAATTGGGAGCAGGTCTTGGTGGGTACATACCACCGCAGGTCCACTCGATGTCGCGTAAACCACTCTCAATCGCACTCGAAGAGATTGTTGCAGATAAGGTTGTTGTAGCTCCTCCAGAGGAGTAGTCGTGCCAGCGGGACGGCGCATCGTCCTGGGAGTTTCGGGGGGAATTGCTGCTTACAAAGCCGCATATTTGGCTCGGGCACTGATTGAGCGGGGAGCATCCGTGCGAGTCGTCATGACCGACACCGCTCAGAAGTTCATCGGAAGCGCCACGTTCAGCGCTATCACCGGCCATGTACCCGTCACCGGACTGTTCGACCAGGAGGATGTTTCTCCTCATACGTCTCTCGGACAATGGGCTGATGCGATCGTGATCGCGCCCGCAACTGCGGCGACGATTTCAAGACTCGCCCATGGAGAGTCGTCGAACGCACTCATCGCGACAATCCTCGCATCAACGGCTCCTGTGGTTGTTGCCCCTGCCATGCACAGCGAGATGTGGGATCAGCCCTCCACGCAGGCCAACATCACGACATTGAGAGACTTCGGGTACACGATTGTTGGTCCAGAGACCGGACCACTTGCTGGCGGTGACGTAGGCGTCGGCAGAATGTCTGAACCATACGACATCGCGGATGCCGTGTTTGGCCTCTTTCCAACGCCAGACATGGCCGGGCTGTCCGTCCTCGTAACATCGGGCGGAACACGCGAAGCGATCGACCCCGTCCGATACATCGGGAATCGCTCATCAGGCAAGATGGGAAATGCACTAGCGAGCAACGCTTCGAACAGGGGTGCAGACGTAACACTTGTCACTACACAAGAAGGCCCCCAAGACGCGGCCCTCGAGATCGTACGCGTCGAGACAGCCGATGACATGGCCAAGGCAGTTTGGGAGAAGGCGCCACTTGTTGACGTTGCCGTGCTGGCAGCAGCGGTTGCCGACTTCGCCCCCCGCAACCCGAGCACAACAAAGCTCCGCCGCGCCGACGGAGCACCAAAGATTGAACTCGTTGCGACGCCTGACATTCTTGCGGGTGTCAACGAATCCAATCCCCGGCCTCTGCTCGTAGGGTTCGCGGCCGAAGCCGGGTCTCTTGACGCTGCCGCCGCAAAGGCAGCCGCGAAAGGTGTCGACCTTCTCGTTGCAAACGACATCCAAAAGACGGGTTCAGGTTTTGGCTCAGTCACAAATGAAGTCCGGTTCATCTTCAGGGACGGCTCAACGAGGGATCTCGATCTGATGTCGAAGGACGACGTTGCGGCCCGCATCTGGGACGCTGTTCTACAACTCAGGTCAGAGTCCTGACGCCGCAACCCACCAGACAGACCGCCGTGCAGGTCGCCTGCCAAGTTGTTCCGGACATAACAACCTTCGCCGTCGATGACGGATTTTCGTACTCGGTGCCACCCGATGTTACGGTGACTGTTGGAAGTCGCGTAAGAATCAAAGTGAGCGGTCGCAGGATGAAGGGATTCGTCACGGCACTTTTCGATGCGGATCCCGACAGGAAGCTCCTCTCCATCGAAGGAGTGTCGGGGAGCATTCCATCATTCGACACTCGACTGCTCGCGACGCTGCGATGGGCGTCGACGCACTATGTTGCCCCGCTCTCGGTGATGCTGAGGCGTACCGTCCCGCCAACCATTGCGCGGCGAACAAGCAACCACGACCACCCTCGCGTGTATGGTGTGGCGCCTGGCAAGCCGATGTACCGCATCGGGTCTGCACCACACGGTGCTGCGGTCGTTGCAAGCATCGAGGAAGCGGTGACGGGGGGGCACAACGTGGTTGTGATCGCGCCAACGGTGCAGGAGATCGATTCGATTGCCGCTGAGATCGAGTCCTCGCTCAATGTCTCTGTGTTTCGTGCAACATCATCGATGGCGGCCAAGCAGGTCACCGAGGCATGGTCCGCCATCACAGCGCAATCCAGCGCGATTCTCGTGGGCACCCGAGAAGTCATGTTCTGGCCATTTGTCGACGTTGGGGTCGTGGTTGTCGTTGAAGATGGTCGCAGGGTGATGCGATCTCAGGCATCTCCGACCACAAGCGTCAGAGAGGTCGTGTTGCAGAGATCGCGTGAGGAACATTTTCCCATTGTATTTCTCGGTCCCGTGCCCACACTTGAAGCCCTGGCTCACGGCTCAGCTGTGATTGCTGGACCATCAAGACAGTGGCCCATGGTCGAGGTCGTCGATCGACAGGATGAACCGCCGACAGGTGCGCTGTTCACTGAGAAGGCGTCAGCGGCCATCCGTCGTGCTACCGCTGCAGGCGAAGCAACCTTTGTCCTTGTCGGTTCACGTGGATATGCGCCAGCTTTCAGATGTGCGGCGTGTGGCGAAGTGCGCCGATGTCCGGTGTGTAAAAGCGCTGGTTCGCGGGACGAAGTCTGCCGACGCTGCGGCGAAACCCTCCTCGGGTGTGTTTCGTGTGGCTCGAAACAATTTCAGGCACTGGGGGCGGGCATCGGCCGCACGATTGACGATGTACGACGGATTGTCGGTGACAAGGTGGGGAGGTCGGGAGATGGTGCTCTCGTCACTGTCGGGTCAGAGCGAGATCTCATCGGCGTGCACGGCATCGGGCTTGCTGTTGCCGTCGACATAGATGGGCTGACAATGGCTCCTCACTACAGGGCTGCCGAGGACGCCTTGAGACTGCTCGTACGTCTCTGCCAGACGGTGAGCAGAGGCAGCGGACGGAGTTGTCTCATCCAAACGGCCGCACCCCGCCAAGCCGTCGTCGCTTGTCTTCTTTCAGGTAGGTCGGAGGAATTTCTCGATGCTGAACTCGCAACACGAACATCGCTCGGCTTTCCTCCCGCGGGTTCTCTCATCGCTCTTGAGATACGTGGCGACGTTGCCACAGAATCACTCCTGACAGAGGATCTTGGGGAGAACACCACCGTGCTTGGTCCGTCGATATCGGTCGATCGAAAGCGCTGGTTGATCCAGGGCCGCGATCTGACAAGCGCCCGAATCGCACTACGCCCCATCATCTCGACGCTACGAAACAAGGGTGCAACCATCCGAATCGACGTCGACCCCTTCGACCTCTAATTCACCTGCTCCCGCTCTCTGCACCGACTCGGTCGGCGCCGTCTCCTCGTCACCTTCAATCCACGAGGGGCCGGCACCCCAGGAACGCCTCAGCGTTTCCCGTTGCTTGCTGAGAACGGCAACCTCCCGCCTCGGTTGCTCGCGGATTCTCGAGAACACAACTCGCAGGAAGCCCTTCTTGCGAGAACATTGCACAATCTTCGGACAACGCAACGCCTGAGACGTGGTCGGCGATGTCAATGGAGCACGGAACCGCGGAGGTGCAACTACGCTCCGGTGCATGGCAATCTTCCCGATTCGAGTGTTTCCTGATCCTGTTCTCGCGATGCAGGCAAGCGATGTGACGGAGTTCGACGAAAGTCTGAGCCGGTTGATAGATGACATGCTTGAGACGATGTACGAAGCTCCGGGAGTGGGTCTGGCAGCACCCCAGATCGGCGTCTTGAAGCGAGTATTCGTCGCGGACGTCGGGGAGGGTGCGCTCGTCATGGTCAACCCTTCGGTCACGGATGTGCAGGGAAGTTGGAAGTTCGAAGAGGGCTGCCTTTCGGTCCCTGACCGTTATTGGCAAATTACGCGTGCTGAGTACGCCCGAGCGGAGGGTGTTGGACGCGATGGTGAAAGAATTGTGCTTGAGGGCGACGATCTCATGGGTCGTGTGCTGCAACACGAGATCGACCACCTCGACGGCACGCTTCTCATCTCCCGCCTCAGCGCTCGTGTCAGGAGACAGTTGTTGAAGGACCTGAGAGAAGAATCGGTCGCCACCGATAGGGTCCTTTGATGGGTGCCGTCTTCCTCGGGACACCAGCGGCCGCGATCGCGAGCCTTGCAGCCGTTGCAGATATCGAAGATGTCGACATGGTGATCACAAAGCCCGACCGTCCTGGCTCGCGTGGCGGTCGACCAATACCTCCACCGGTCAAGACTGCCGCCAAGCAGTTCGGCTTTCGCGTCGCCCAACCGGAGACCGCTGCCGAGCTGCTTGAGATTCTCTCAGACGGTTCCTTTGCGTTCGGCGTCGTAGTTGCCTACGGATCAATTCTTACACCCAAGATGATCAAATCGGCCCCGTCCGGCTTTCTCAACGTGCACTTCTCCCTGCTCCCACGGTGGCGCGGTGCCGCACCAGTGGAACGCGCGATACTTTCAGGCGATACACGAACAGGTGTCACGCTTATGAAAATCGATGAAGGACTCGACACGGGTGACGTTGTGGCCGAGGTTCCAACGCCGATCGGACCCCGCGAAACGGGTGGCAGCCTCACGGCCCGCCTCTCATTCCTTGGTGCAATGTTGCTGGATGACACCCTTCCTGAGTTTCTCGCCGGCCGAAGGGTGCCAGTCCCTCAAATCGCGTCGGCGGCAAGCCATGCGAAGCGCCTGACGAAGGAGGAAGCACAGCTGACTTCCTCCCTTGGGCAAGCTCAGGCTGAACGCACAATCCGCGCGTTTCTGCCGCGTCCGGTTGCATGGCTTGCCACAGACCGAGGCCGGCTGCAGATCCACGGCGCGCAACCATCGGACTCCGCGCCCAAACCGGGAACTGTGACTCTGGCTGAAAGCGGAGTCGTCGCGGGCTTCTCAGATGGTGGGGTTGAGCTCAACACCGTGCGGCCTGAAGGCAGGTCGCTTCTCTCAGCCGATGAGTGGTTCCGTGGGACGCAGGGTCGTGACGTTACATTCGACTGATCGCTCGACGGCGGCGCGACCAGTTACTCAATCACGATTGACGTAGGATCGAGTTCTGGCGTTGGGTAGGAGAGGTTCATCGCTGTGAGCGTGTCGATGAGAATTCGCGAGATGACGAGATTTCGGTACCATTTACGGTCGGAAGGCACCACATACCACGGCGCGTCCTCGGTCGAGGTCTCTGTTATCGCATCCTCATACGCCCTCTGGTATTGATCCCACTTCGACCGTGCTTCGAGATCGCCCATGCTGAACTTGAAGTGCTTCGCTGGATTGTCGACGCGAGCTTGCAGCCGCAGTTTCTGTTCGTCCTTTGAAATGTGCAGCATGATCTTCACAAGAACAGTTCCCTCGTCCGTCAGCATCTGTTCAAAATTCCTGATGTGCTCATACCTTCGATGCCACACCTCACGAGGGACGAGCTCATTTACACGAACGATCAGGACGTCCTCATAGTGGCTTCGGTTAAAGACTGCAATGCGGCCGCGCGCAGGCGTCTTGTCGTGAACGCGCCACAAATAGTCGTGCTCAATTTCGTGTGGCCCAGGCACGCCAAATCCGTGCACTGTGACGCCTTGGGGGTTGACACCTGTGAAGACACCTCGAATAGTGCCATCCTTTCCGCCGGTGTCCATGGCCTGGAGCACGAGGAGCAGGGCCCTTGACCCGTCGGACCACAGCAATTTCTGCAGTTCCGCGAGTTGTGCGTTCAGCCTCGCGAGAACCGCGCCAGCGTGTTTCTTGTTGAGATCGGGATGGGCCGCCTTTTCACCAGCATCCCTGTCCGCAAGTCTCAGCTGATAGCCGGATTCGATGCGATATCTGTCCATGTGTGGTCCCTCCTCCGACGGTTCACAGTAGTGCGACCAGGGATGCCACGCATGCAGCCGAGCCTCGATAATCAACGACACTGCCACGCTCCTACAATCTGAGTCAATGAGAGCCGACCCACGCATCGCGCCATCGATACTTGCAGCAGATTTCGCCAACCTCGCGAGCGACATCGAACTCATCAGCGACGATATCGACCTGCTCCACGTCGACGTAATGGACGGCCATTTCGTGCCGAATATTTCGCTCGGACCTCCTGTAATTGCATCGTTGGCCGCATCGACAGACCTCTACCTTGACTGTCATCTCATGATTTCTGACCCGCTCGCATATCTCGGTCCGATCAAGGATGCCGGCGCGAACGGCGTGACCGTCCACATCGAGGCAGTTCCAGATCCCCGACCGGTAGCCGCCCTCGCTGCATCTCTCGACCTTGACTTCGGACTCGTGATCAACCCACCCACTCCCGTGTCTGCCATCGAACCGTTCCTAGATTTGACATCGATGGTGGTGGTCATGACTGTGCATCCCGGACTCGGCGGGCAGACCTTTCTGGATGAGTGCCTCGCGAAAATTGAAGAATTGAGACAAATCATTGATTCTCGCGCATTGTCCACCGATATACAGATAGATGGAGGCATCGACCTCCGCACGGTGAAGCTGGCCAGAAGGGCCGGTGGCGATGTATTCGTAGCCGGCACATCGCTTTTCCGGGCGGACGACCCTGTGGCCGCCGTCGCAGCAATGCGAAAGATTCTGAACCAGGAGTGACATGCCCGAACGCATCCTCGTAGTGGACGACGATCCGGATATCTTGCAGTTCGTGCGAATGAACCTTGAGATGGATGGTTTCGATGTCGAACTAGCGGGAGGAGGCCGCGAAGCACTTGAGAAGGTCGCGGCCGACCCACCAGACCTGATGCTTCTCGATGTGATGATGCCCGAGATGGACGGTCTGACCGTCCTGCGGCGAATGCGATCCGACCCTTCCACAGCGAACGTACCTGTGATTGTGCTCACCGCCCGCAGCCTCGCAGAGGACAGAGTCAAAGGTCTCGACCTCGGCGCTGACGACTACATCACCAAACCGTTCGACCTTGAAGAACTCATCGCAAGAATTCGCACCGTCCTGCGACGAAGTCAGCAACTTCGCGACCTCTCTCCTCTTACTGGCCTACCCGGAAACTTTCAGATCACCGCGGAACTGGAACGCAGGGTCGACCGGCAAAAGGACTTTGCTCTCATCCACGCCGATCTTGACAATTTCAAGGCGTACAACGATCACTATGGTTTTCTTCGCGGCGACGCCGTCATCGGGTTCACCGCAAAGATCCTCACCGATGCAGCAGCCCAGGTCACTGAGTCGGACTCCTTTGTCGGACACGTTGGTGGTGACGACTTCATCACGATTATTGAGGACTACAACGCTGAGCCATACTGTGAGTACATCGTTCGCCACTTCGACGATGGCATTCTCGATTTCTATGACACTGCTGACGCACTGCAGGGATACATTGAGGTAACCGACCGGCGCGGCGAGCGCCAGGCATATCCGGTGTGCTCACTGTCCATGGGCGTCGCATCCACCAGTCGTCGATCGATCACAAGCGCGTGGGAGGCCTCTGCTGCAGCGTCGGAGATGAAGGAAGTTGCTAAGCAGACAGCAGGGACGAACTATCAGATTGATAGGCGGACGTGAAGAAGTATCTAGTTTCGAGTGTCTAGTCAGAGGTGGGGGAAAGCCTGAGATGTCAGATAACAGATTCCAGATGACAGACAAGATGGCTTTTAGCCCTCAGCTTTCAGCCACCAGCTTGGGGGAGTGGTGTGGTGTCAGAACTCAGATGTCGGACTCGGACAGTTTTCAGTTCTCAGTTTTCAGTCAGAACAGGAATCGACCAAGTGGAGTCGCTTGGGGGTTTGCGGGATCCATGCTTTGAGCTCGGGCCGCAAGAGATGCTCCCACCAAGTGCTGACTGAGAACTGAAAACTGAAAACCTGCGTCTGGAGTCTGGAGTCTGACATCTGGAATCTGGAGTCTGGAATCTGGAGTCTGGAATCTGACATCTGGAATCTGATGTCTCATTCTGAAGGCTGATAGCTGATGGCTTCTTTTAGCCCCCCGGTTCTTCACCCTCCGTTTCCTGTTACCTTTCCCCCACATACCTCTTTCGGGGCAGGGTGCAATTCCCGACCGGCGGTGAAAGCCCGCGACCCCCAATCATATTGGGGCTGATCCGGTGCAACTCCGGGGCCGACGGTGACAGTCCGGATGGAAGAAAGGGGCGCAGATGCGTCGCGCTGGTCACAACCCAGTCGCAGTTACAGACGCGGAAGAGTTGATGCGTATGGCAATCGAGGCAACTCGAAATACATACCCGCATCCGAATCCGCGTGTGGGAGCTGTACTCATGTCACAGGATGGTGACGTGGTTTCAGTCGCTGCACATCAGGGGCAGG
>SMVB01214785.1_pt1 | contig 13238 bp, 10 predicted proteins | sample 2456461 | NCBI WGS metagenome assembly SMVB01 (sample SAMN11095934, study PRJNA526329) | marine sediment metagenome | biome: Marine sediment; feature: Surficial sediment; material: Deep marine sediment; isolation source: Hadal surficial sediment | place: Pacific Ocean | collected 2014-05 | depth...
AATTGAAAATGGCTTGGTAGATTTTCCAGCCTTGCGAGAAGGGAAGGAAGTGCTTCTTTGCTGGAAAATGCCTGAAAAAGAAATCCTCTTCTGGCACGATCTGAATTCAGGGTTTGCGGGCCGTCAGCCCATTTGACGAGCCTATCGGCGGCTTGCTTGACAGATTTTTATTTTCCCCGAGCGATCAATTGTTGCAGGCGTTTGACCAGCTTTGGATTGCCCACCAGAGCGGTGCCTTCATGGATACTGCCTTTTTTTCCTGAAAAATTTGCAAACGTGCCGCCGGCTTCTTCCACCAGGATTTTACAGGGTGCGTAATCCCATATGTAGGCTAGCGGATCGACCATAGCGTCCACCGCGCCGCGGACGGCCATCAAGTGACCGAAGGCGTCGGGATAAGTTCTGACCAGTTCCGCCCGTTGGTGTAGGTTTTGTACCAGGCCCAAGCGTTTTGTTTTCCGAAAACAATAGACATCCGCGATTCCCAGAGTGGCCCCTTGCAAAGTTTCGTGGGAAGAGACCTGCAAGCGTGAATTGCCGCAAAACGCGCCTTGGCCTTTGACAGCCCAGGCGGTTTCCTGCAATGCCGGCAGACAAATGATTCCCATCACCGGTTCTCCGTGACGCAACAGGGAAATGAGGGTGGCAAATAATGGCAGTCCCTGGATAAAAGACCGGGTGCCGTCTATGGGGTCTACCGTCCATACCCATTCCCGTTCCGCGTGCTCTTCACCAAACTCCTCGCCAATAATCCCATGATCTGGGAACTCACGGGTGATGCGCTTGCGCAGGTACTCTTCGGCTGTTCGGTCGGCCAGCGTCACCGGGCTCCGGTCGGCTTTGAGTTCTACCGCAATCCCCGACCGGAATGACTTCATGATCCCCCGGGTGGTGGGTTTCAACCATCTCAGGGCCGCGTCTTTGGCCTGCAGTAAATCCTTCATGAATTCCTTAAATCAATTTGGGCGATTGACCGGGCTGGCCGCCGTCTGAATGGGGCCCGCCGGCGGCGTGGCTCACGCCCGTTTATTATTTCCAATTCGGAAAAATGAATTGCTTTTATATCACGGTAAACTATAATCTTTTTTCACTTTAATCCCAAAAAAATGTCTCACTCTTCTTACCCTTCTCATCCATGAAAAACAAACAATTGGTTTTTGGCGTAATTTTCTGCTTTTTCATTGCGATGCTGTTTCTTCTGGTGATTGTCTGGGAAATCAAGAAGTCGATTGATTTCGATGAAAGAATGCGCTCCATTCAGGAAGACACCAAACAAATCACAATTGATGACAACCGTGATTTTAGTATTTACGAAACATTCACCGGGGACGATGCCCGAGAAATGATTTTAGTGCCGGAAGGCGTGTTCACGCGTGGCTCCAGCTCCGGAGGTTTTGATGAGAAGCCTCAGCAGGAAATTTATCTTGACGCCTTTTACGTTGATAAATATGAGGTCAGCGTAGAGGATTACAACCAGTTTCGCCGCGCCGCAAACTACATCGAACCTTCCGTTCCATTTTTCCAGGGGGATCACAATATTTTGAAAACGCCCAATTTCCCGGTGGTCGGGGTTTCCTGGTACGACGCGGTCAATTACTGCACCTGGGCCGGGAAGCGCCTGTTGACGGAGGCGGAGTGGGAGAAAGCCGCCCGCGGAACCCATGGCCTGACTTATCCCTGGGGCAACAGTTTTCTCCCCAAGAGGGCCAATATTGCGGGCACTGCCGATGAATACAAGTACATGTCTCCTGTCGGAAGTTTCCCCATGGGGCGCAGTGTTTATGGCGTGTATGATATGGCTGGCAATGCCTCAGAATGGGTTGAGGACTGGTACGATCAGTTTTCTTATAAAAATTCTGCCATGATCAATCCCATCGGGGTGGAGACCAGCAAAAACCACGTGTTCCGGGGTGGCTCCTGGGATGCTCGTAAGGTGGATGCCCGGACCGCCAAGCGGTTTGCCGCCTCGCCCGGACGCAAAGACAGCATTGTCGGATTTCGATGCGGGTTGTCGGCCAAACCTACCTCCGGTTGATCGCGCTGGAGCCTCACTTCATGGTCTCCTTTGAATCTTTCCCGCTATAAATTCTGGATTTTACTGTTCTTTTTCGCCTCCGGCTCAACGGGATTGATTTACGAGGTGGTGTGGACTCGCCTGCTGACTCTGGTCATGGGCAATACCCATTACTCCATTGCCACTGTTCTCACCACGTTCATGGCGGGTTTGGCCTTGGGCAGTTATTGGGGAGGACGCTGGATCGACCGCCAGGGCAACCCCCTGATGATTTATGCCTTTCTGGAAGCGCTCATTGGGATTTATTGTTTCCTGATCCCGCACCTCATAGATTTGGCTCTGCCCCTGTTCAAGTGGATTTACATCAATTTCCAGGATTCGTACACCGCGGCAAGTTTTCTCAGGTTTTTGATTTGCGCCGCGATACTTATTCTCCCGGCATCTTTAATGGGCGCCACTCTGCCGATCATGGGAAAGTTTGTGACCCGCGATCCGGAAAGGATCGGCCGGGAAGTGGGGACTCTCTATGCGGTCAATACCCTGGGTGCTGTGGTGGGCGCCTTCGTCAGCGCTTTTGTGTTGATGCGTCTTTTGGGGATTCAAGCGACTATTTGGGTGGCGGCAGGTCTCAATCTCACCATCGCTTTTACCATCATTCTATTTTTTAGAAGTCCCTGGTCTGACCGGCAAGGGGTTGCCTCGGATGACGCCGCCACCAGGCCTTTGAGCGGCATGGCAAAGGCCGTTCTGATGGTGTTCGGTTTTTCCGGTGTGACCGCTCTGGTTTACCAGGTGGCCTGGAACCGGATATTTTCCCTCCTGTTGGGCTCCTCAGTCTACGCGTTCAGCTTGATCCTCACGGCCTTCATCCTGGGCCTGGCCTTGGGGACTCTCACTTTTTCGCGATGGTGCAACCGGTTCAAGGACTTGCTGAAAGTCTTCGGGTTGTTGCAATTGGGCATTGGACTGTCCGCTCTCATCGCAGTGCCATTTTTCAGCTCCATCCCGCTGGTCAACCGCTGGGTCTATTTAAACTGGGGGCTGGGATTTTCATCGATCCAATGGGCCAACTTTTTGATCATCTTCACGCTGATTTTTATCCCGACCTTTTTAATGGGGGGGCAATTTCCGGTGGTCATCAAACTGGTGGCCCACCGCCTGTCTTCCCTGGGACGGCATGTGGGCACGGCCTACGCCTGCAATACCATCGGGACCATCTTCGGTTCCTTTATCGGGGGGTTTCTGTTGATTCCCTGGCTGGGCGTTCAGAAGACTATTATTGCCGCTATTTTGGTCAATGCGGTGCTGGGCATTTTTTTACTTGTGAAATCAAAGAGCCTGTCGATTCAGACTAAATACTACGTCCTGCCCGGTGTGTTGCTGATTTTCGTATTCTGCGCCCGTGGGATGGCGCCGTGGGACAAGGCGGTGATTTCCAGTGGGTCTTTCATGCCTTACCGCATTGCGGATTTGGCCGGGGCGCTGTCGCGGGAAAATAAATTATTGTTTTACAAGGAAGGCATCCACACCACGGTGACGACCGAGTTGGCGGTGACCGGCAACATATTTCTCCGCGTCAACGGTAAAACGGATGCCTCCCTGGCCATGGACATGCGCACTCAACTGCTGTCCGGTTACCTGCCGATGTTTTTTCATGACGATCCAAAATCGGTTCTGGTGGTGGGGCAGGGCAGTGGGGTGACATTAGGAGCGGTGGAGCAGTTTCCGGTGCGGGAGATCGATCTGGTGGAAATTTCGCCAGCGGTCATTGCCGGGAGCCGCTTCTTTTCACCGTTCAACCACCAGGCGTTGGACGACTCCAGAGTGCGTTTGATTTTGGAGGATGGGCGCCATCACCTGACCCACAGCGACAAAAAATACGACGTCATCATATCCGAACCATCCAACCCCTGGATATCGGGCGTCGGCGCTTTGTTCACCGTGGAATTTTATCAAAAAGTAAAATCCCGTTTGAATCCTGGCGGGATCGTGTGCATCTGGGCACACACCAACATGTCGCCAGAGAGTTTTAAGTCGATCGCCAAAGCGTTTCATTCGGTGTTTCCTTTTGTCACCCTTTGGGAATCCGTAGTGGGGGATGATTATTTGCTGATCGGTTCTGCTCAGCCTTATTACCTGCCCTATGAAAAAGTGGACCGATATTTACGCAATTCAGTCGGCGGGGAGGATTTAAAACGATTGGGGATTGGCAGTGTCCGCGACCTGATGGGCCTCATGATGATGGATCAGAGCCGGCTGAAAAAATTTATTGAGGGGGCCCCCATACATACGGATGACAATTCGCTGTTGGAATTTGGCGCGCCGGAATACATCTACAAGGATGAGCGGCATATCATTGTCCGGCAACTCACGCCTTTCTTTAAGTCCTCTCCTGAATTTTTAAAGTTCAGCGAATTGGAAGAGGGCGCGCGTGACCGCGTTAGAAAAGATATCGCCTCTCTAGAGCGTACCGAAACCCAGGTGAAGGAAATCAAACGCAATGCTCGCATTGACCAATTTCTTGACCAGGCGGTGGCGGCTGTGGAGCGTGGCGCTTATGAAAGTGCCGTTCAATTGTATTTGAAAATTTTGCGGGGTGAACCGCGACATGTTCTCACCCATCTCAATCTGGGAAATGTTTTTGTGGCGGTTCAGGAATATGAAAAAGCGGAGCGGGAGTATCGGATAACCTTGGAGATCAATCCCTATTATTATTTTGGAGCGGTATCCCTGGCGCGGCTGTACCTCCAAACCGGCAAGCCGGAGCGGGCTGAAGCGGTTCTTGAAAAAATGTCCACCTGGTTTCCCGGCGATCCAACTCTCATGCAATTATTAAAATGGACCCAGAGGTGAAAGCCATCCTAGATTCTAATTTTGACTAAAAGAAATTTTGATACCGAAAGATGAGTTCTGTATACTTCTCATTTGGATTTAAGCCATTTATTTACTCATTCCCTGAAAAACTGATTCATGCCAAAATCGATAAAAATTCTTTGGGCCGTTTGTGCCGTGTTGGTCCTTTTTACATTTTTTTATATGTCCCTGCAAAATCAAATGAAGGCCGCCCAAAAGCGTGATCTGGAGAATCGTGCGGAGAACCTCCAAAAATATGAGGCAAAGAAAGCCCGGTTTGAAGCCAAAATACAGACGGCGGAGATGATTTCCGAGATCAAAGAATTGAATGCCTCGGGGCGTTATATGGATGCCGCCGTCGTGGCTCAAAAAACGGTTGAACTGGACCCACAGAATTCACGAGCCTTCACATGGTGGGGAATTTCCCTGGTTAAAATGGGCAAGAAGGCTGAAGCCGTGGAAAAATTTATTCATTCCGCGCGATTGGATCCGAACCACGCCAAGACTTATATTTATTGGGGATTGACCCTGGCCATTGAAGAAAAATATCAGGACGCCATTGATAAATATGAAAATGCCCTTCTGTTGGAACCGGAGAACAGCGATATTTATACCTATTGGGGCGGCGCTCTGGTGAAGCAAGGGAAATATGATGAGGCGATCGCCAAACTGAAAGAAGCGCTGAATTTTAATTCCAATAATGAATTGGCCTACGGTCTCCTGGTGGATTCCCAATATCATACGGGAAATTACTCTAAAGCCTGGCAGACCGTGGCCCGGGCCCGCAAGCAGAAAGTCATCATTGCGGAAGCCTCGTTACAGCGGTTGGCTTCTGCGAGTCCAGAATCCGCTAGCCGTTGAACGGGTTCACCCCTTTTGATATATTAAGAAAGTACCTTTAACTTGCCAATCAACGGGCACTGATCCTCCCAGCCGGATTTCCTTTTACGAGATATTTTCCATGCTCAAGCTCACCCTTAAATCAGGCTCCTTAATCCGGGTGGGGTTTTTCCTGATCTTCTCCGTGATTTTCTTTACGTTCCCCGCCAACCCCGTTTGGGCTCAGCAGGAACCTGATGACGCAACAAACTCCCCTGATGAAATTCCCGTGTATTGGACGGTCGTCCATCATGGGACCGTGATGGTGGAGGATATTGTGGTTTCACAGGTGGAGCCGGTCCTTGAATCCGTACCCGCCTTGGACATTGCAGAGACGGCCTTGCCCTTGGAGGGGCAAGGCTTGGAAGGTTCTGATGCGTTGCCAGAAGAATCGGCGGATGCCTTTGATAACGACCCGTTTGAGGAAGATCCGTTTGCGGCGGAAGAAGTGGTGATTCCGCCGATTGCTGATCCTTTCCAGGGATTCAACCGGGCCGTGTATGGCGTCAACGATGGTATCTATGAATATTTCATGAGGCCGGTGGCGGAAACCTATCGGGGAGTGGTCAACGAGGATTTTCGAATGGCCATTAGGAATATTTTTAACAACGCTTTGATTCCAACGAAGTTTTTGAGCTCCCTGGTTCAGGGGAAATGGGATAAAGCCGGCCGCGTGATCAGCCGCGGGCTGATCAATATAATATTTGGGGTGGGAGGCGCTTTGGATGTCGCTGGCCAGGAATACGGCATCGAAGAGGTCGATGAAGATTTCGCGCAAGCTCTTGGCTTCCACGGAATTCCTTCAGGACCGTATATCGTCTTGCCATTATTAGGACCTTCTTCGGTGCGGCACACAGTGGGGCGGGCGGTGGACATGGTTTTGAATCCTACTTTTTTCTTTTCTCCCGGGTTTTGGGAAAGCACCGGTATGACGGCCGGCAACATGATCAATGGCGTCACCTTTTACATCGACGATATTAAAGCCCTTAAAGAGGGCGCGATCGACCCTTACGAAAGTATTCAGGATTTTTATCACCAAAGACGCGAAATACTGATCCAGAATTGATGTTCGCTGGCCCCCCCTGGCAAGACTGGCAACCGCCCGCCACGCCAAAATTTTGCGAAATTATAGGTTTTGAATTAAAATCTCCCTACATCTTTTATATTATAGTCATTAACGACCCTTGGTTGTGCCAGCCCATGGGGAGTTTTATTCAATTAAATTTGTTCGTGGAAAAAATGGAAACCAAAAAATTTAAAAACCGATTGTCTGAGGAAATCAGCCCCTATCTGCTTCAGCATGCCAGCAACCCTGTTGATTGGCATCCCTGGGGGCCGGAAGCCCTGGCGAAGGCCAAGCAGGAAGACAAACCTATCTTCCTGAGCATTGGCTATTCCTCCTGCCACTGGTGTCATGTCATGGCTCACGAGTCGTTTGAAAATGAAGAAACGGCCGGGATTATGAATGAGCTTTTCATAAACATCAAAGTGGACCGCGAGGAGCGGCCCGATATCGACGCCATTTATATGAAGTCGGTGATCTTGATGAATGGGCATGGAGGTTGGCCGATGAGTGTATTTCTTACACCCGACCAGCAACCTTATTCTGGCGGTACTTATTTCCCCCCGGTTCCGAAATACAACCGGCCCGGTTTTCCGCAAATTCTGCAACAGGCTTCGGACCTGTATCACAATCAAAAAGCGCAATTGCAATCCCGCTCCAAACGATTATTGGAAAACATAAATACCCCCCCCGTCACTCCACGGGTTGAACCGTCATCGGCGCATCAGTTGATTTCTAAAACCGCGAAGATGATGGCTGAACGGTTTGACGAAACTCATGGCGGGTTCGGGTCGGGGATGAAGTTTCCCGAGCCGATGGTTCATTCTTTACTCCTTCGGCATTGGTTTCATGCGGAGTCGAATGACGCTCTCATGATGACGGACAAGAGCCTGACTAAAATGGCGGAAGGCGGTGTTTACGATCAATTGGGCGGTGGATTCCATCGTTATTCCACCGACCGCCAATGGTTGGCGCCGCATTTTGAGAAAATGCTGTACGACAACGCTCTCCTGGCGAAGTTGTATCTGGAATGTTTTCAGGCGACCAAACAGGAAATTTACCAACGCATTCCCATGGAAATTTTTGATTATATCCTGCGGGAAATGACTTCCCCGGAAGGGGGCTTTTATTCCAGTCAGGATGCGGATACGGAGGGCGTTGAGGGCACGTATTTTTTATGGGATATGAAGGAGGTGCTCGACTTGCTGGGGCCCCGCAACGCCAAAGTGTTTGCCCGCGCCTACGGTATAACGGCCGCAGGGAACTTTGAGCGCAGAAATATTCTTCATGTTAATGATGCTTTGGAAAAAATTTCCAAAGAGGAAGATATTCCTATTTTTGAAGTCGACCACATCGTCAAAACCGGGAAAAAAGCCTTGTTCGATGTCCGGGAACAACGCTCCAAGCCCGGCCGCGACGATAAAATTCTCACCGGCTGGAACGGTCTCATGATCACGGCGCTGGCTACCGGCTACTCTGTTCTCAGGGAAAAGCGAACCCTTGACGCGGCGGTTCAATGCGGTGATTTCATTTGGCAGACTATGTGGGTGCCAGGCGCATTGTTCCGTGTGTTCAAGGAGGGACAGGTCCGGGTCAATGGCTGCCTGGAAGATTATGCTTATCTTTTGGAAGGCTTCTTGGCTCTTTATGAAGCTTCATTCAATACCGTTTGGCTGGAGCGGTCCACCGCATTAGCGGACGCGATGATTGCCAGGCTTTGGGATGAAAAGTCGGGCGGGTTTTTTATTTCCGATAATGACGCCTTGGTGGCCCGACTTAAAAATCCCGAAGACGAGGCCATTCCTTCGGGCAATGCGGTGGCGGCCATGAGTTTGTCGAGGCTGGGGCACTTGACGGGAAAACCCATTTATACGGAAAAGGGCAAGGCCACGGTGCAGGCGTTTAGGGATGAAATAGAACATCGGCCCACAGCATTTTGCGGATTGCTCGCCGCGCTGAATTTTCAGGAGTCCTCCCAGCTGGAAATTGTATTGGCGGGGGAACCCGGGGACCCGGTTTATAAAGAAATGCTGGAAGTCATCACCAAAGATTACCGGCCGCAAAAAATCGTGGCCCGTTATCAGGGCGAAGAATCTGTGCGTTGGGTTCCATGGCTGGCGGGCCGCAAAGAAATCGCAGGGCAACCCACGGTTTATGTTTGTAAAGATCAAACCTGCCATCCCCCGGTACACAGCGCGGAAGCACTGGACAATCTTTTGGGTCCGCCTCCGCGAATCCAGATTAATATTTTTGATGAAGAGAAAAAAATAAAGGACATGCAATCCAGGGAGCAAGATCAATTCCTGAATGCTATGTCCTCTATCTTCAAATATTCCGGCCTCGGCAAAAAATAACCGATTGAAGAAAGCTCAGTGGTGGAGCGATAACTCGATCACGTCCAGCACGAAATGAGTGCCTATTTCCAAAAGCAGAATCTGGTTATTGATGATCACCCGCTCCACATTCGGTGGCGGCGGCGGTAATCGGGATTCCAGATCCCGGGGGAAGGCACGCTTTTGCAATCCCGGTGGCAAACGGCCGCCTTTTTTGGCCAACCCGGGAGGCATGCCCCGGTGCTTGCCGCGACCTTTTTCCCAGTGTTTTCCTTTCTTATTCTTATGCTTCCCTCGGCGATCCTCATAAATATCGTCATCACCGTAATCCATACGATGGCTTCGATAATAATCTTCAATGATATGTCGTTGCCTTGCATCGAAAATAATATGAGCCGCGACATGGGGAGTGACCAGGGGCGTGACCGCACGATGTTTGAGTGCATGGGGTGCCGACGAATGGGCTGGCGGGCCGTGACCCCGGCCGTGACGAGGTTCGAGAATGACGCACCCGGTAGTCAGGGCGCCGATGAGGAACAGCACCAGTCCACCCAAAGTCAGGGTTTTAAGGTTTAAAGAAGCACTCTCCGGTAAACTTTCATCATCTCTTTTTACTTCAGCAAGCATCTATTTATTCTCCGTATTTTGTGGCAGATGAATATTAAAAAGTCCGCAACCTGTTGATATTTATTATCAAGCATAAATTCCGGTAATGCAAAATTAATCAGGAATGAATTGCAACCGGCGCGGTTAAAAAAGCGATTCAAGGGTGAAGAGTTTTGAGATGGAAGATTAAAATTCCAGTTCGTAGACGTGGTAACCGGCATTAACCATGCCCAGGCTTTGGTAAACGTTCTTTCCAATTTGGTTGTCGGCTTCCACATACAAGCGGAGTCCGCGGACCTTGGGATGATTTTGCGCGGTCGATCGAATGTGCTGGAATAATTCGCGGAAGATGCCGCGCCGGCGGTGATCGGGATGCACATAAACGCTTTGAATCCACCACAACTCGCCGTTCCTCCAGTCACTCCATTCATAAGTGATCATGGCCTGACCGATTACCAGGCCATCGACTTCGGCCACAAAGTAGCGGCACAGGTTGGGCTGGGCCAGCCCGGCCTGCACGCCCTTGAGGACGATCACCGCGTCCAGTTCTTTATTCTCAGTCTCCCTGGCCATCGAACGGTTGTATTCAGCGATGCATTGGGCGTCTTCCGGTCGTGCTTCCCGGATGGTGGGTTGGCGAGGTGAGGCGGTCATTTTTTACTTGTTAAAATAGTTTTCAAGCGTGGACACCATGTCCGCAATTTTGGATTTAACTTTTTCACTCATCAAGCCTTCTTCGTCATAATCCTCATAACTGCTGTAAACGGTGGGTTGGATTACGGTGACTTGAGATTCGTACGCCAGAATTTTACTCAACTCGGCGGAAGCCATGTACGAACGGTTGCCGCCGGCGTTGCAAAGGATTCCCGCGATTTTGTTCTCCATCGCCCCGGAAGTGATGTCGATAAAATTTTTCAGCGGCCCCGAAACGGAAAAACAATACACCGGCATTCCAAAAATGAAAGCCCGCGCCTGCTCGAGTTTTTTGTAAGCGTTTTGCATGTCCCGGTTGTATTCCTGTAAAGACCTGCCGTCGCAAAACTGCAGGTCAAGATCGCGCAAATCCAGAGTCTCATGTTCGAGATGACGCCGTTCCAGTGCCTGCCCGGTTTCCCGCACCAGGATGGCGGTCCGCGAATCCTTCGACAAGCTCCCTTGAATCATCAATATTTTTGCCATTTAAAATTTCCCTGAATGCGGGGTGGTGGAATTATTTTTTTAGAACGTCCTCGAGCCGCTCCAGGGCCCAGTCGATGTCCGCCTTTTGAATAATCAGGGGCGGCGCGATGCGCAGGATGTGGGTGTGGGTTTCCTTGCACAATAAACCTTTGTCCTTGAGAGATTCGCAAAACCGGCGGGCTCCGCCTGCCTCGGGCAACAGTTCAATGCCGATCAACAAACCTCTACCTCGCACTTCTTTGATGTGCGGTGACTTTATCTGCCGCAGTTGGTCTAAAAAATAAGACCCCATGGCGGCGGCATTGTCGACCAGGTTTTCGTCCACGATGACTTGCAATGCCGCGCGGGCCACGGCGCAAGCCAATGGATTGCCGCCAAAGGTACTGCCATGGTCGCCCGGTTTGAAGACGCCCAGCACCTCCTGGTTAGAGAGCACTGCCGAAACCGGATAGAACCCGCCCGACAAAGCCTTGCCAATTATGGTCAGGTCGGATTCGATGCCGTCATGTTCTTCGGCGAACAATTTACCGGTGCGTCCCAACCCGGTCTGGATTTCATCCAGCACCAGCATCACGTTGTTTTCATCACAGATTTGCCTGACTTTTTTAAGGTATCCTTCCGGTGGGATGATGATGCCGCCTTCGCCTTGGATGGGCTCGACCAGAAAGGCGACGGTGTTGGGGGTGATGGCTTTCTCCAGGGCCGGCGCATCGCCAAACGGAATGATTTTGAATCCCGGCGTGAAGGGGGCGTAGCCCCGGCGGTATTGTTCTTCCGTGCTGAATCCCACGATGGTCAGGGTCCGGCCATGGAAATTGTTGGCGCAGACGATAATTTCCGCCTGACCGTCCGGCACCTTTTTGACTTCATACCCCCATTTGCGCACGGCCTTGATGGCCGTCTCGACCGCCTCCGTGCCGCTGTTCATTGGCAACACCGAATGCGAACGGGTGAGTTCGCAGATTTCCTTATAAAACAGTCCCAGCTGATCATTGCGGAAGGCGCGCGACACCAGGGTCAGTTTGCCGGCCTGCTCGGTCAACGCTTTCAGGATTCTGGGATGGCAGTGGCCTTGGTTGAGTGCGGAGTAGGCGGATAGACAATCCAGGTAGCGTTGGCCCGCCACGTCCCAGACCCAAATTCCTTCGCCGCGAACCAGCACCACGTCCAGAGGCTGATAGTTGTTAGCCCCAAACCGGTTTTCGAGTTCGATCAAATCCGCAGGACTCATGATAACCAATTGTAATTAAAGGTTGAAAACTAACTCCTACTGTCTTAATATATCATTATTCCATACGGATTAAAGGGATATTGCCCGAACCGGTCGCAAACGCAACGACTGGAATAAATTGAAATTGATAAAATAAGGGATTATTGTATAATCCATTAATAACTTACCAACCATATTTTAGAGACCCACTATGGCAATCGATAGCAAAGAATTGGAAGCAACGATGCCGGAAACCGAGCTCGATTGGACGGAGGACGCCAAGTCCCGGATGCTGAATGTGCCCTTTTTCGTGCGTAAAAGTGTGGTGCGGGGTATCGAAACGTTTGCAAAAGAAAAGAACATTGCACTGATCGATGACGATTTCGTTTCCCGCGCGCGGCAGGAAAGGGAAGGCGATGCGATTGCCAAAATGCAGGCTGATAAAAAAGCCAAGGCCGAGGCCAACGGGGGCAAGGCCACCCGCCGTCAATTTGTCAATTTTGCGTTTTACAAATTAGATCCGGCCTTCCGCCGTTTACCCGATGAAGAGCGGGACCAAGGCAAGCGTGAGTTCCTGAGTTTACTCGAGGAATATGACGGCAGTGACGACATGATCCTTTTGAGCTATTCGACCATGGGACTTCGCACCGACGCGGAGCTGATGCTCTGGAGAATTTCCTACAAACTGGAAGATTTTCAGGCAATGTCCACGAAGATGTATAGAACGGGTCTGGGTAAATACCTCACCCCGACCTATTCGTATTTTTCGCAAACGAAACGCTCCATGTACATGGACACTTTCAATCCGGAACACGAAGAAGACCGAACCCACATCATCCCCGGCAAGGCCAAATATCTTTTCATCTACCCCTTCACCAAGAAGCGGGAGTGGTACCTGCTTTCCCAGCACGCCCGTCAGGGAATCATGGATGAACATATTTATATTGGCAATCAGTATCCTTCCGTCAAACTGAACACCACCTATTCGTTTGGACTCGACGACAATGAATTTGTGGTGGCTTTTGAATCGGATTATCCTGATGACTTTCTGGATCTGGTGATGGACTTGCGGGAAACGGAAGGCAGTAAATATACCGAAAA
>SMVB01218857.1_pt1 | contig 13235 bp, 10 predicted proteins | sample 2456461 | NCBI WGS metagenome assembly SMVB01 (sample SAMN11095934, study PRJNA526329) | marine sediment metagenome | biome: Marine sediment; feature: Surficial sediment; material: Deep marine sediment; isolation source: Hadal surficial sediment | place: Pacific Ocean | collected 2014-05 | depth...
CTTAAAATCGATGGCTACGAAATTACGCCCCACTACACGGGTGCGGATGTGGTGGTGGTCAATACCTGCGGGTTTATTGACAGCGCCCGTGCTGAATCACTGGACGCCATTGGCGAAGCCCTGAATGAAAACGGCCGGGTGATCGTCACCGGCTGCATGGGTGTCGATGAGAGCGAAATTCGAAAAGCACACCCTGCCGTGCTTTCGGTCAGCGGGCCGCAGCAATATGAACAGGTGCTTGCCGCCGTCCACGAGCATGCACCCTTCCAGAAAAACCATGACCCGTTTGTGGATCTGGTCCCTCCCCAGGGTGTAAAACTTACACCGAGACATTATGCATATTTAAAAATATCAGAGGGTTGCAATCATAACTGCACATTTTGCATTATACCATCGATGCGTGGAAAACTGGTCAGCAGACCGGCAGGGAAAGTTTTGTCAGAAGCCGAAAGACTGGTCGATGCCGGCGTGAAGGAATTACTGGTCATCTCCCAGGACACTTCTGCCTATGGCGTTGACCTCAAATACAGGCTCGACTTTTGGGGTGGCAAACCCGTCAAGACCCGGATCACCGAACTATGCCGAGCATTGGGCAGCCTGGGCGCCTGGGTTCGGTTGCACTACGTGTACCCTTACCCGCATGTCGATGAGTTGATTCCGTTGATGGCAGATGGATTGGTTCTGCCTTATCTTGACGTACCGTTGCAGCATGGCAGCCCACGCATTCTGAAATTGATGAAACGGCCTGCAGCAGCAGTAAACGCATTGAAGCGTATCAGGAAATGGCGTGAAATTTGCCCGCATATCACCTTGAGAAGTACCTTCATCGTCGGTTTCCCGGGTGAAACAGACGATGATTTCAAGCAACTATTGGATTTTATTGACGAGGCACAGCTGGATCGGGTTGGTTGTTTCCAGTATTCACCGGTCCAAGGTGCCGGCGCCAATACCCTGCCGGACCATGTTCCTCCAGATGTTATGGCGGAGCGCGAGCATATCTTCATGCAATTACAGGCGGAAATCAGCTATAAGCGCTTACAGGCAAAAGTGGGCAGTGTGCAACAGGTGTTGGTTGATGGTATTAACGAGCAAGGCGCAGTGGCACGCAGCCACGCCGATGCGCCCAAAATTGACGGCCTGGTCTATATCCAGGATGTCCAGGGGCTCGAACCCGGTGATATTGTTGATGTTAAAATCACCAGCGCTGACGAGCACGACCTGGTCGGGCACTTGACCAGCCACTAAGAGCGCTTCATTGCTGTGCATATTGTTGGCCAAATTATCGAGAAAAACCTGCACCGGCGGGATCACTGCCTTACTGGACTATGGATCAATCCCGATAAACATGACAATTGGCGAAGGGCACAAAACCATTGTGCCGGCTTGAAGCTTTTCAGCCAGGATTATGGCTGTTACCAATTCCTGAAACTTAGCGGTGCAGATATAGAATTTTCCCCATTTCCGGAAGCACCTGTAAAAAATTACCAATGGCTGATACTCAATCTTCCGCGTCAAAAAGCCCAGTTGGACATGATGCTGGATTGTGCCGCCAGCTTATTGACGGATGACGGCGTGCTGTGGCTGGCCGGTGAAAATCGGGCCGGTATCAAATCCTCGGATAAGCGACTGAAATCACACTTCGAACTGGTAAGAAAACTGGACAACGCCAGGCACTGCACTCTGTTTGAAGCTCGCAATCGTTTGAAGCATTCTCAATTTGACGGCGACGCCTATCAACAGAAGTGGGCTCTGAAATGTGGCAAGTCCGAAATATCAATCTCTTCATACCCTGGTGTGTTCGCACACGGGCGTTTGGATGCTGGTACGGCTTTGTTACTCGAATCACTGTCGGAACTGCAGTTTGAGGGACAGGTACTCGACTTTGCCTGCGGCGCAGGTCTGCTGGGTGCCTGTATAGCCAAAAACCATCCACACGCCAACATCACTTTGCTCGACAGCAATGCATTGGCACTCAAGGCCAGCACAGAAACCCTGGCGGGCAATCAACTGGGCGGTACGGTGCTGGCCTCAGACGGCCTTTCAGAGGTCAAAGAAAATTATGATTATGTTATCAGCAACCCACCCATACACAGCGGTTATAAAACTGACAATTTATTGAGTCAAAGATTACTTGCCACGGTTCATGAGCATATCAATCCGGGCGGCACACTGATCATGGTTGCAAACCTGCACTTGCCGTATGAAAACTGGTTGTCGCAGCGATTCCGGCAAATCAGGAAATTGGCTGCGAATAGGCACTTCAAGGTTATTGCAGCAACAAAGTAAACTAATAAAATAAGCCAGCGGGAATCATCTTGCAGTACCATGGTCGAAGCCTACGATTTAAGTCACCAGCAAAGACTCAGGAAATACACATGTTCAAAAAACTCTTTATAACAATTTCTGCAGGGTCCATGGCATTATTCCTTATCACCGCCTGCGCCGAAGAAACCAATGAATCGACGGCAATGGAATCAAGCCTGAATACCGGTCACCAGGATGCTTCTATCATGAATCAACCGGTTGATTTTTCAAGTCCTGAAGCAGTGGAAAAAACCTTGCAAAATATTCGCGAAACAGAAGGCGACAAAGCTTACAATAGGCTCGAAAGCACCCTGCAATACATGCTCGTTTACGATCTCAGTGTTGGCCATAACGAAGAAAAACTGCATAAAAAACTGCATGGAATGACACCCGAAGAAATTCTTTCGAGCAGAAGACGTTGAGCCTGCCCAACTAGGCCAATGTGTGGCAAAGCAGCGGTTTCCCAGCTCAAATGGAAAGATATCTACGCCTGGGCCAGCAGCCTGACGCCGCCCGCGACCCTGCCAGAAAATCCTGCGGACCAGGTTAATATCTCGCCCTCGCGTCTGCGTAGAAAATCTGAGCCGGATTCCATGATCTGGGAGACTCTGCCGGCCATATATACCGATGGCGATGTTGATTGCGCAACTGAAGCCGTCTGGCCATTTCTGCCCCACTGGTCCCGTGGTCAGCTTCCGCGGATCAAAGACGGCAAATTGTTATCCACCGCCAATGCCCGACTGCGACGTGAGGGGCAGCCGTTTGCGCCATCCTACATGGGTGCCTGGTCTGGAGATTTTCGCGTTTTGGTGCCGGTATCCTGGTTTTATGAATTTGATAGCCGCGTACACCCGCAGATTCCATACGCAGTATTTCCCTTGCATGCAACATTCTGGCTATTGTGCGGTTTGGCCAGCATCTTTACTGCCGCCGATGGCAGCAAGAAAATGAGTATCAGCATCATTACCGTGGAGCCCAACGATGTGTTGAAATCTGTAGGGCATCACCGATCACCCGCCATCATAAGAAACCCTGTTGAGGCGAAACAATGGTTGCGTGCACCCAAACAGGAGGCACTGCAGTTGTTACGCCCCTTCCCTGATGAAAGCATGGGTGTGGAGGCGGTGACAATGGGTATAAAAATCCCTGGCAATGAGGATATCTCACTACCAGAGTGTTTGCAGCGCCGTTCTTAACGGCCGTCCGAGCAGTATCTTTTTTTTACCAGCCCCAGGGTCTGTCGGCGTCCTTAAAGCCTTCCGCCGTGTCGCTTACCTGGCGGGTTACTTTATAAGCTTTACCGCCAAGTTCAGATCGCTCTTCACGATGAACCCACGCTCTACCCAGCGTGCCTGGCTTGTCAGGCTCAACCTCGATACACTCATCAAGTTGTTCGGAGGTTGGCATGGCGGCGTGCGCTCTAGCCTGATGTGCTGGCGTATCGTGGTTCTTCCACCCCCACGGGGTCTTCGTACCGTTGATGGTCGTCGTCGGCATGGGCCGAGCACTCAAGTGGATGGTGGGCCCCTTTTTAGGGCTTGGAAGCATCGTTCTCATCAGAGCGCTACCAGCATCGGCAATTGCGTGATAGGCCCAGAGAATAACAAGCGCCGCAATCAAACTGGCAATAAATAGAGACGTATAAAAAAACATCGTAACCCTCCCCGCTACAGTTCGTGTCTGCGCCATGGAACACGTACACACGAAACACTATATCCCCAAGGACAGGGAGCGGTTATAGATCGTTATCCGGAACACCAGCGTTGCTGGCTACAGTCTGACTATACTATCCATGTCTATCTTGTCTATTCCTGTGGCGAATGTCGCAAAGCGACCAGGAATTGCCATTCTTGGCATTAGACTGCTTTGCACCGGACACATAGTCCGCGCCAAGCCCTTACTGGTTTGTCTGAAAGTTGAGTGAAAATCCAACAGGTCAACCACAGACAGACCTCAATCAAAGTATAGCACAATAGATGCAAATTGCTTCGCATTTCACCCGTATCTCTATCTAAGCACAGGGGTTTCTTGTCTAGAAACCTACTTCATCCTGCTCAATATTGCGTGTAAACTCTTGTAATACCTGTATAATTCCAGCATCAATAGCGCGCCCGAAATTGGTATTTGAGTGTGAATCCCAAACTGCACCGTCAGGTGGCCCATTTGGGTACTTTTCATCGGGAAATACCTGTTTATTCCAGTGAGAACCACCGCGAATTCCAATCAAATACCGTTTTTCACCGAAAACGACCACAATTCCGCCTCCGGACGCCCCACCAGCGGAATCACAGTCGTCCAGCAACTGCCCTGGCCACTGTCCACCGCCGAGATCATCGACACCGCTTTCGAACACATTACAATCTCCGCTGACGCTTATAACACCCTCAGTAGAGTCAAAAGCGATCAATCTCACCTCGCCACCTGATCGACGATATGACTCCATCTGTTGAAATGAAAAATTTTGAACCACGAGCGCCTCATTCGGCTCATAGCCCCGCCACGCTTTGGGTGCATACATAAAAACCCAATCGCCCTCGCCAAATTCATGAACCCCGGTTGCCTTCGCAGGATCAAAATTCCCCATTTTCAAATTTGCCAGATCGATCTTTATGCGGTACCGGGCGAACTCACCGAGAGCAAGAAAATAAAACTCACAACGCTGAAATCGCTCACCTTTGTCTAAATCAAAAAGTACATGGGCAGCACTCATCAGTACCACACCTCTCAAATCCGGTGCATATTCACGTGTATCGATCACCATCGCGGTACCACGGATCTTGCCGTCACACTTGATGGTGCCCGCGCTCATGCGCTGATCATCCAGACTTACGGCCCTGCGTCGCCCACCCAATATTTGTTCACGGCTGTCTTCAATGCCGTTGTCGGGGTCGCCATCGCCAAAGATATTGACCTGAGTTGGGCTGGGTGGCTGTGCAAATACCGCAGGCACCTTCAATATAAACGACACAATCAGAGCGATCAATAAAGTCTGCACGAGAATAATCATTGAACTCTGCGACTCGGCCATACCGCTAGTGTACCGGTAAACTTGTTCATTGCATGATTTTGAGATGAACCGCACCGTCTAGGGGGTGAGTTACGCTACGAAGCCTATGCAAACGTGTAAAATCGCCCTCGTGAAATTGAAAAACGTATTAAAGAATCGACCAAACCTGTTCTGGGCCTTGCATCTGGGCGGGTGGGGTCTGTGGGGCACATTAAGGTACTTGTATGTAGTTACCCTGTTGGACGATGTAGTGCCCCACTATGCCCTCTATATGACCGGTATTACCGTCATCGCGATACTAATGACATTGGTGCTACGTTATGTGTACCGGTTTTTGTGGAATCGTGCCATTTGGATTCAGGCAATTGGGCTGGTGGGCGGTAGTGCCCTGACGGGTTATTTGTGGTACAAGATCCGCGGTTTTATTTATATGGGTTGGATTGCCGGCACCAAGGAAACAGAAGCCTGGTCTGAGAAGGCCGGAGAAATGGCTGAACTGTATTGGAGGGTTTCATTTTTTGAAAGCAATTACGCTCCGATCTCCCTCATACTGGCCTGGAGTGCCATTTATTTCGCCATCAAATCTTACCGTGTATTTCAGGAAGTCCGCGAAAGTGCCTTGAAGTCTGCAGCAATGGCTCATGAGGCCCAGCTGAAAATGTTGCGTTACCAACTGAATCCGCATTTTTTGTTCAACACACTCAATGCGATCTCTACCCTGATACTGGAAAAAAATACTGAACTGGCCAACCTCATGGTCACTCGTTTAGCCAGTTTCCTGCGTTATTCACTGGACAATGATCCGATGCAGAAAATCACACTGCAGCAGGAACTCAAAGCCCTGAACCTTTATCTTGATATTGAAAAAGTTCGTTTCGAGGAACGTTTGTCACTTGAGTTTAATATAGAGGAAAGAGCCAATGAAGCCCTCATTCCCAGCCTGCTATTACAACCTTTGATTGAAAATGCGATCAAATACGGCATCGCGCGGGCTGAGGGCGGTGGACACTTGAGCATATCGGCCAAGGTGTTTGCCGGCGACCTGCTGATTGAATTAAGCGACGACGGTCCCGGTTGCGAATTGATCGACGACCATATTCCGGAATCCAAAGGTGTGGGCTTGAGCAACACCCGCGAACGTCTGGCCACCATTTATGGTTCTGAACATTCACTCAAATTAAGCCAGACCGACCCGCATGGTCTGACCATCTGTATCCGCATACCATTTTCAACCAAACACACAACCGCCTGATTTCTGCGCGTCGAAATTCCGACCGGCGCGGGCATCGCCGGATGCGCGCAGTGTGTTCGGACCCAATCATTCTGCATCAACATCAGGATTTGCAAACTTCGATAATTTCAAATGTGTTAACAAGCAGAAATAAGTGTAAACTGCCGCAAATGTTAAATTTCTGTTGTCTATTAATTTTGTTGCCGCCTTTAGGGAGAATTAAAATGAACCATAAATGCTGCCAGGCCAGCCTTGCTGCTCTCTTTCTACTTATCGCTTCACCTGCCGCTATTGCGCAGGATCAGGAAGCCAGCTTTATTCTTGAAGAAGTCATCGTGACTGCACAAAAACGTACACAAAGTCTTCAGGATGTACCGGTCGCTGTTTCCGCACTTACCGGCGAACAGATTGCCGACGCCGAGATTCGCGATATCCGCAGTCTGCAACTTTTATCACCCAGCGTAAATGTCACTCAGTCGGCAGCAGCCTATCAAACATCCATCAGTATCCGGGGTATCGGTACTTCCGGATTCAATCCCGGTCTCGAGCCGTCTGTAGGTGTTTTTGTAGATGGTGTTTATCGTAGCCGCACCGGTTCAGCGATCGGTGATTTCAACGAGCTCGAACGTGTTGAAATCCTGCGCGGCCCGCAAAGCACCTTGTACGGCAAGAATTCCTCAGCCGGCGTCATCGGTTATTACACCAAAAAACCTGAGTTCGAATTCGGTGGCGAAGTCGAATTGGGTGCTGGCAATTATGACCAGAAAATCGCATCTGCAAGAATCACCGGGCCACTGATTGAAGACACACTGGCTTTCAGCCTGGCGGTGAACTACAACGAGCGTGACGGTTTCATAAAGAACCCCGCACAAGGCGTCACCGTCAATGACCGGGATCGATGGGGTTTGCGTGGACAGCTGTTATGGGATGCCGGCGATTCGGTCCAGGTGCGTTTTATTGCTGACACTTCTGAACAGACAGAATTGTGTTGCGCTGCGCCGTCATTTATAAACGGTCCGACCACACCCATTGTTGCTGCTCTCGGCGGCACCATAATCGACCCACCAGACCCATTCAGGCGGGTGGTCAATTTTGACAGCAAAATGCAAGCCAATATGGATGACCAGGGTCTGTCTATGCAGATCGACTGGGATATCAATGATCGCGTGCTGTTTACATCCATCACCGGTTGGCGTGATTTTGAAAGCGACACGGATTTCGATGCTGATTTTACGGATGTCGAACTGGTACGTTCACAGGGTAATCTGACCCAGATTGAAGCCTTCACCCAGGAATTTCGATTTGCCTCCACCGGCGACAACAAGATTGACTGGCAGGCCGGTGCATTTTTCTATGACCAGGATCTGCACGTAGAAGGCAAAGTCCATTACGGCAACTTCACCAACGCCTATTTCAATATATTGACCGGTGGTGCAGTCTCCGGACTTGAAATGGCATTCGGACTACCGCCTGGCACCTTTTATTTCCCCGGCACCGGTATGGTCTCCGAGATATTCGACTCCAACAGCAACAGCTGGGCACTATTCGGCCAGACTGACATCCATTTCAATGATACCTGGACCCTGACCATCGGTCTGCGCTATACCGACGAAGATAAGACCGGTAAAGGCCAATTTAATGTAATTGATCCCTGGGCTGCTTTACCGCTTGATTTGATCTTCGGCCCTGGCCTCGGCGCAGCACTCGCGCCCACGCAAATTTTTCCGCCGGCGACCGACTTTGATGAAAAACGCAACGAAGCAGAGTGGTCCGGTAATATTATTCTCTCCTGGAGTATCAATGACGAGTTGAACAGCTATGCGTCATATGCCCGCGGTTATAAAGCTGGCGGTTTTAATCTTGACCGCGCTGCAGGGTTTGAGAATCCGTCATACACATTTGACCCTGAGTTTATCGACAATTTCGAAATTGGTTTAAAGTCCCGTTTCCTGAACGGACGTTCGCAATTGAATATTGCGGTCTTCTACCAGGATGTGCAGGACTTCCAGACCACTTTGTTTGACGGCATCAGGTTCAACCTGGCCAATGCCGGAGACATGGATATCTATGGTGTCGAAGTTGAATCTCAAACCCAGTTAACCGAAAACCTGCATTGGTCAATCGCAGTAACTTACCTCGACGCGACCTATGCAAGTTACACAGACGCGCCCTGCCCCATATTCGTTCCGGCGCCATCCTGCGACCTCACCGGTGCGCGTAAAGACGATGCGCCGAAATGGACCGGCACCACCAACATGACCTGGGATAAGCCCATCAGCGGTAACCTGGCGCTGTTCCTGCGTGGCGAGATTTACTACCGCGGCGAGCGCTTCACTGCAGCCGACAATGACCCCAACACTTTGATTGGCAGCACCACCCTGCTCAACGCCAGTATCGGTATTCACAATTTGGACCAGACCTGGGATGTGCGTATCTGGGGTCGTAACCTGAGTGATGAGGAATTCCCGCAAATCATGTTTGATACGGTGGTCCAGAATGGCAGTTACAGTGGCTACCCCAACGATCCAAAGACCTACGGGATTACCGCACGTTTCTGGTTTTGATCGAAAAAATATGTGACCGGTTTAGCGGCTAACGGTCAAAGGGCAACCACTATACGGTTGCCCTTTTTTTTGGCAGGTGTATGCACCTATACAGGCACGAAAAAACGCTCCGACACACTCGACTATTGTTTACTTCCATAGGCCAGATCACCAGCGTCACCCAACCCGGGCACTATATAGGCTCTTGATGTTAACTCGATGTCTATCGCCCCTACCCAGATCGTAGTATTTGCGGGTAATTTTTCCTGCACAAAGCGCACACCCTGATCACTGGCGATCACCGCGGCAACGTGGATACACGCGGGTCTGCCCCGTTCAAGCAAAGCCTTGTAGGCCAACACCATAGATGAACCGGTCGCCAGCATCGGGTCACACAGGATGACAGTTTTGTCTTGCAAATCCGGGCTGGCGAGGTACTCAACTTTCACGTCAAAGTCATCGTCATCTTCGTGATGGATTCGGTAGGCAGAAATAAACGTATTCTCTGCCTGGTCAAAATAGTTGAGCAAACCCTGATGTAACGGTAAGCCTGCCCGCAATATCGTGGCTATAACAGGCTGCTCATCCAATACACTGCATTCAGAGACGCCCATAGGGGTGGTGACGGACTTGCGACGGTATTTCAGTTTTTTGCTGATTTCATACGCCATGATCTCACCGACGCGTTCCAGGTTTCGTCGGAACCGCATACTGTCTTTCTGAATTTCAATATCCCTGATCTCCGCCATAAACTGGCTGAAAACCGAGTATTGCTGACCAAGGTTATGAACATTCATTTTCATAGGGGCGGAGCCTGATTGGGTTTTTCATAATTCTAACATGCCGATTGCGGCCTACACCGCCTGTAGCGACCGTTTCGGATACACTAGCCCACATTTACCGGTCACAGGACTCATGTGTGGATATATATTTCGGAACCATCGTCAGGGCTGCCCGTGTCAGCGAAGGTGGTAGTTTGTACAAGCTCGACTGGAACAGCAAAACCATCATCTGTGAAGTACCGATCGTTCCGAGCGATCCGGCACTGGATCATGACCCCAATGCACGCGGTAATGTGCGGGGTTGCCGGGGAATTCGGGTGGTCGATGATGAAGTCATCGCCGCCGACTACCACACACTGAATATTTTTGATCGCGACCTGAACCTCAAGCGAAAAATATCCCAACACATGATGGCCGGATTGCACGAAATCGATATTTCAGATGAGTCGGTATGGGTCACCTCAACCACGCTCGACGCGGTTTTGAAATATCGCAGGGACAACGGCGCGCTGCAAACCGAATACTGGCCAAGGGAAATGCCCGAGTTTCAACGGGAGCTCGGTGTACAGCCACTGGCCGTCGACAAAAGTATCGACAATCGCGACACATTTCTGGATAACGCCTCGTTTCGTGGTCCATCGCACCTGCATTTAAATGCGGTATGCGAGTTTCGTGGTGAAGTCTATGCGCTGTTTCATTCCAAATACGTGGTCGCTAATCTTACCCGCGGTACCATTGTGATTCGTGATGAAAAACTGAAACACGCGCATAACCTGATCATGGAAGAACCCGGCGTGGTCTACATCAACGACACCCACCGCACGGTTATACGCCAGTACGATTTGGATAGCGGCAAACAGACCAGGGCCATTGATATCAAAAAAATGCCGGGTATCAAGTCCCTGGTATTCAGAAGTGCCGGCCGTGCCTTGCGGGAAATGGGCATCTCGTTTTTCGGCACACGGCGCAAGGCCACGGCAAGACCGCTATACCTGCGTGGTTTGGCACTGTACGGCGACTATATTTTCGCTGGATTCTCACCTGCAACCATCGTCTGCATTGATAAACAAAGCGGGCAACTGGTGGACTATTATTTTCACAGCAACGATGCGAGGGTTTGTATTCACGGTTTAACTGTCGTATAAGTATATTTTGATTTACAGCGAATAGAATTTCATATCAAAAGTGCGTGGTAGTTACAAAATCCTGAGCCTGTTGCTTGCGATCATGCTTGCCGGCAGCAATATGACATTCAGTGGCCATATGTCCAGCCATGGCATGGCAGATTCCGGATTATGCGCTTTATGTATCCATCAGAGCGGTTCTGACACTGCGATAGTGCCACAATCATTTGTGCTATTTTCAAAGCTGGCAGCAGATGAACCAGACCGGGATTTTGCACCTCCTCAGATCCTTTCAGACACTTTATTTGACCACCAAAGCCGGGCACCTCCTGCCGTCACCTGATCGTTCGTTTTAACACGCCCGCCAGTTGATTTGTGGCGGCAGTTTCAAAACACATTCCTGGAGACGCCCGATGCGCACCCTATCAACAGGCTTTTTATGGGTATGCCTGGTAATCATAACTTCCCCTGCCCTTGGGCAGACCGAATCTGAAATTGACATCCTGAGAGTTGAATTGGCACAGATGCGTGCTGATTACGAAGCCCGTATCACCCTGCTGGAACAACGCCTGGACGACGCTGAGCAAAGAGCACAGCAACAGTTTCAACAGGCGGGTCAAGCTGTTTCACAAGTGGACAGCTGGCAAGAAGATATTTCGGCAAGCCAGGTCGATGTCGGTGGCGATAACGTTTTCAATCCCGCGCTCGGCGTTATCTTCCAGGGTCAGGCATGGAGCTATGAGAATGACCCGGATGATTACCTTATCCCTGGTTTTCCGCTGGGCGGCGAAGCCGGGCCCTTGCCGGAAGGACTGGCACTGGGCGAGATTGAGATCAATATTTCTGCCAATGTCGACGATAAATTTACTGCATGGCTTACATTGCCCATCGCAATCGAGGACGGTGAGACCGAGGTTGAAGTCGAGGAGGCATGGATTGAGACCATGAAGATGCCAGCCGGTTTATCACTACGTATGGGCAGGTTCTATTCCAATATTGGCTATCTGAATGATAAACACGCCCACAGCTGGGATTTTGCTGACCAGCCCCTGGTTTACCAGGCATTCCTCGGCAACCAGTATCTCGATGACGGGGTTCAATTACGCTGGCTCGCACCAACGGATCTGTATATTGAGCTGGGAGCCGAGGTCACACGTGGTGCACGCTATCCGGCAGGTGGTGCAGGCCATTCGGGGTTTGGCAGTTTCGCATTGCATGCCGTCACCGGTGGTGATATCGGTTTTAGCCACAGTTGGCGAGCCGGTATTTCCTACCTTCAGGCAGAAGCAGATGAACGCGTGTCGGGCACTGAGGATGAAGCACTTCTCTTCAGCGGACAATCCGAATTATTGATGGCGGAATTTATCTGGAAGTGGTCACCGAACGGCAACTTCAGGCAACGCAATTTTGTTTTCCAGACAGAATTTTTTTGGCGCAATGAGGATGGGGTTTATGACCTGACGGGTAGCGAGAATCTGCCATACGACAATGACCAGCTGGGCTGGTATATGCAGGCCGTTTTCCAGCCGGTTCCGCGCTGGCGCGTCGGTCTGCGCTATGACCAGCTATCTTCCGACAATCCCGGGCCTGCATACATGGATACACCATTGATGCCAGCGTCGACTGACCCGCGTCGTTACAGCGTAATGGCTGACTGGTCCAACTCCGAGTTCAGTCGACTCAGGTTGCAATACACACTGGACCAGGCAGGCAGCGACGATGACAGGCAATGGGGCCTTCAATACACATTCAGTATCGGCGCCCATGGCGCCCACGCATTCTAGGACGTTTAATGAAAACCATCATTTTGCTGATCTTGTTACCATTGATCCCCCTTGTATCAAAGGCAGATTTGAACATATTCGCCTGCGAACCGGAATGGGCCGCCCTGGCTGAGGAAATTGGCGGCAAGACCGTCAAAACCAGCAGCGCAACCCATGCCCTGCAAGACCCGCATTATATCCAGGCCAGGCCCAGCCTGATCGCAAAGGTCAGACAGGCCGACCTGCTAGTGTGCAGCGGCGCCCAGCTTGAGATCGGCTGGTTACCCTTGCTGCTGCGTAAAGGCAACAACCCTGACGTCATGCCCGGTATGGCAGGCTTTCTTGAGGCCAGCATGTATGTGAAACGGCTGGGTATCACCACCAACACCGACCGCTCACAGGGTGATGTTCACCCACAGGGCAATCCACACATACAAACCAACCCACATAATATTTTGCTGGTTGCCGAGGCCATGGCTGA
>SMVB01022660.1_pt1 | contig 13225 bp, 11 predicted proteins | sample 2456461 | NCBI WGS metagenome assembly SMVB01 (sample SAMN11095934, study PRJNA526329) | marine sediment metagenome | biome: Marine sediment; feature: Surficial sediment; material: Deep marine sediment; isolation source: Hadal surficial sediment | place: Pacific Ocean | collected 2014-05 | depth...
AACGGGCACGGGCCGGCCGGGTTCTCGGAGCCGCGTTCGGGGCGTGGAGCTACCTCATGGCCTACTCCGGCGTGACGATGCTCTTCCGCCCCGATCCGGGCCTGTCGAGGGAAATCTTCGAAGGTCACTTTCTGTTCGTGGAGGTCTTCGGGCTCGCCGGGCTACTGCACTTCACATCCGTTTTTCCCCGCCCTCTCAGCGCGGAGGAGCTCCAGCCATCGGAAACGCTCCCGCCGATGCTCATGCCGTTCCATGCGGCTGCGGTCTTCATGCGACGCGCGGGGGCTCCGTGGTTCGTCGGGATCGCGATTCTGGTCGCGTTGTGGAGTTGGACCGCGCTTTCGGGGGGCGAAATCAGCGACGCCGGCCTCAGTCCCATCATGGATGTCGTTCGGTTTCTTTCGGCCGGACTCGTGGTGATGAACCTCCGGCGAGCCTGGCACGTGGCAACGGAAGGCGACCGGGATCAACTCATGTGGCTCCTGGCCTCGCTGTCCGTCCTTCTCAGCTGCCTGGCGATCCTCATCGGTGGCAACGTCCTAGTCGCCGTGACGGGATTCCCCGAGCCCAGCGTGTCTTGGCGTCCGATCCTCCTCGATCTCGGGCTGATCGGGTGCCTCGTCGCGCTGGCGATGTCCGTCCTTCACCGTGAGTCGATCGATCCGGCGCGGGTCGCGCGCGTCGTCGGTTCCGCAGCCGCAATCGTGACCATCGGTCTCTTCCTGTCCGCCGGGCTCGAAGCCTTCTTCTCCGGGGGCGTGCTGGCGGCCTATTCGCTACGCACGGGTGCAGGGACCGCGATCTCGTTCGCGATCGTCCTCTCGACGTACCGTGGCATGCTTCGCCTCATCGGCCGGTGGGTGCGCGACAGCTAGAGGTCGGCGCGAGATGTCACGTTTGGAGCCCGTCGCTCGTTCCTAAGGCAAAACGACCCAGTAGACGACGGATGTGTATAATCGGTCTGGTTTTCACGCACGTAAGGACAACCCGCGCACGAGACGCTCTTATTACGTGGACTTCGACGCGACGTTCGGCGAGCACTACCCCGACCTCGTCCGCTATTGCCACCGGCTTACGGGCGACCCAGACGTGGCTGAGGACATGGCGCAGGAGAGTCTCATGAGGCTTTTCACCCACGAGGTGAGTGGCCCATCGTACGGCGTGCGTGCATGGCTCTTCAAGACCGCCACCCATCTCATCCGAGACCGATATCGGGTCACAGAAAACAGAAAGCGACTGCTCGAAGCGCATCCGGTACGGCCCGCCGACACCGAATCGCCTGAGCAGAGTCTTGAACGGCGAGAGAGACGAGAGATCGCCCGCGCCGCCCTGGATACGCTTGCCCCCAGAGATCGGGAGATCTTGTTGATGCGCTATTCCGGATTCAGCTACAAGGAGATCGCCGAGGCTGTGGAGGTCTCCAACACGTCGGTGGGCACACTGCTGTCGCGTGCCGAGCATCGGTTCGCCGAAGCGATGACGGGAGCGGGAGAGCCTGCATGAACCACTTGGACGAAGGCACGATCGCCGCGATGAGGGACGGAGCACTCCTGTCCACAGATGCCCATCTCCACGTCGAAGCGTGCGACGCCTGCCGGGAGGCGCTGGACTCGGCGAAGGTACGCGCCACGGAGATCGCCAGCGACCTGGAGACGCTGGATCTGCCGATTGACGTCGAGGCAGCCAAGGCCCGCGTCCGTGAACGGATGGACACGATGCGTAGCGCCGAGCGGCCCCGGCGAGGGCGACCATGGTACTTGGGCCGGGCCGCAGGCCTCCTGCTCCTGACCGCAGGTGCCGCGTACGCCCTCCCGGGCTCCCCTGTACGGGACTGGATCTCGCCGAGCGCGACCCAGGACGACGAGAGCGCAGGTGTCACGGGCCCGCGTACGCAGGAGGCCCCGGAACCGCTTGGAATCGAAGTGGATGTGCCCGATGGACGGATTCGCATAACGGTTCGGGGCATGATCGCCGAATCGGAACTGGAGGTCGTGTGGCTCGACACACCCACAGCCCGGATCTCGGCGGCGCTCGGCTCCAGCTACTCGTTGGCCGAGGGTCACTTGCAGGCGACGGTCACCGCCGGTCCGGTCCGAGTCGAGATTCCTAGGGGGGCTTCGATGATATCGATCGAGGTCAACGGGCGTATGGTCTTACAGCGATCCGAGGACGGTCTCGAACTTCCCGGGCAAGTCCTGGGGCAAGATCCGGATCGAATTCTCTTTTCGATTCCCGAACGCTGACGACGATGGAGCCAGTCGCTCGCAAGTCTGGCACAGGCCGCCGAACGTGCGTCACACTCCTGAGTGTGGGGCTGCTGAGCGCTTGCTTGGGTGCCAGTCGGCTTCAGGGCCAAGAGGCCCAACGCCCCGACACGGTGGGGAGCGTCCTCATGGGGACCGTGCGCGGCAGGTTCCAGAGCGCGGTTCGGCCCCTGCCGTATGCCGTAATCGAGGCGACGTCAGCCATCGGTCGCTACGGAGCGGTCGCCGACAGCGTTGGCCGCTATGTGTTGCGGCGATTGCCCGCCGGGGAGCTTCGAGTACGGGCGACACACACAGGACACGCATCGGTAACGCTCACGGTAAGGCTCCCGGAGAATGGGGAGCTGATCGTCGACCTCGAGTTGAACGCCGAGCCTCTCGAATTGCCGGGCATAAACGTGCGCGCGGGCGCCTCACCCAATCCGCCGACCGGGCGCAGCGAAGGCGATCCGGTGCCGATTCCGGCGCTCGAGGTCGAACTGCTCGACATCTCTCCGGGTGTGGGAGAAGCAGGACTCGCGGACGCCGTCCACGCGCTGCCGGGCAACAACCCGACCGATCCGACGGACGTGCTTTTCATGCGGGGAAGTACGACGGATCTAAAGCTCGTCCTGTTGGACGGGGTCCCGGTACACACTCCGTTCCATGTCGCGGGGCTCATGAGGAGCTTCGACCCGACGGTTCTGGGCAGCGCTAAGCTGTACGTAGGGGGCGCGCCGGCGCGTTACGACGGAGGCTTGACGCACATCCTCGAGCTGGAGACCCGTTCGGCGCGCCGAGATCGAACACGCGTCTCCGGATCGATCGATCTCCTGGCCACCTCTTTGGCCGCGGAGACGCCCCTCGGGTCGCGGGCCGGAGTCGTAGCGTCCGCCCGCGCTCTACATGGCCTGGGAGATGCGACGTTGGGCGGAGAGCGGCCGTACGGATATCGCGATGTACTCGTGTCGCTCGACGCCGATCCGGGCGCCGATCACCGTGTCCGAGCGACAGGCTTCTGGAACTCCGAGTCCGTGCGACTCGACTTCGGTCCGGAGTCCGGTGACGCCACATGGGGCAATCGGGCCGGATCGGTTCGATACTCGGGACCGGTCGGTCCCGTACGCCTGGACGTAACGGCGGGAGCGAGCGCGTACAGCGCGGAGTTGCCCCTGCTCCCGATCCAGATCCCGGGAGAACCCGACCGCCCCGCGGTGCTCGCTTCATCGGAGACCGAGCGGGTGCGGCTGGTTGCCGAAGCCGCGTGGGGCGGAGCTGCGGGGCCCATGAGGGCCGGTCTGTCGTACGAGGGCCTGCGGGCGAGCTTCGCGGCACGAAGCCTCACCGGCGACGCTTATACGGCGAGCCGCGGATCGAGCACGGTGCTCGGAGTCTTTTTCGACGTCACGAGACCCTTTTCGGACGGGGTGACCGTCCGAGGCGGACTGAGGGGTGACGTTTTTTCGGGGCGAACACCGCGACTCGCTCCCCGTGTGGCCGTTCTGTGGGAGTTGGGTCCAGACGTGCTCCTCACGATCGCCGCGGGCCGGTATCACCAGGTGACACGCACGCCCGACGGCCAGGTCGAGGAGACCCTCCTCGAGTTCTCGAACAACCGGTCCGGTTCCGGCGAGCTCCTCCCCGTAGCCACCGCCGACCACGTGGTCCTTTCCCTCGACCAGCGCCTCGCGGGCAACGTGCGTCTCGGAATCCAGGGCTTTTGGAAACGCTTCGAAGGGCTCAGCGGCCGCGAGGAGGGGTCCGTCCGAAGCTCGGGGATCGACCTCCGGGTCCTGAGCGTCGGTGAAAGAACAACCGTGTGGCTCGGCTACGGACTCTCGTGGTTCTGGTCGCCGCTCGACCTATCCGGTCACCCAGCCGACTTCGTGGGACGCCACCTGCTCAGCGTGGGCATGTCGGGTCACCTGAGTGGCCCGTTGCACGCCGAAGCCCGCGTAGCGTACGGCGCAGGTCTCCCCTATACGAGTATTTCGTTCGGCTCGGCGGTTACCGACGCCGGGCCAGGTGAGCAACTCCTCGGCGGATCCCGAACTTCGGCGACAGGAGCGCTCCCAACCCGCGTCGACGACGAGTTCCTCCGGATCGATCTGGAAATCCACGCGCTCCTCGAGCCCGAGTGGGGCGGCCGCCGTTGGAGCGTCCGGCCCTACCTGCGCCTTCTCAACGCCCTGGACCGTAGGGACGCGCTCTTCTACACCTACCAGCCGTGGCGCTCCGACGCGGTCACGCCGCTCGCTGAGCGCCCGATTCTCCCGATTTTCGGCGTCTCGTTTTCCTTCTGAGACGACCCGTTCTTCCGTCACAAATGGGCGGCTCGCTCGTTCCTTTCGTGACCACGACACCGAGTCGTGAAGCCGGAGGAGAGACGAAATGGACCATCGGTTCCCGCCAACGATCCTTCTTGCCCTGGCGGGGATGCTGTCGACAGCACCCCCGACGACGGCTCAACTGATTCCGATCCGGACCGTGCCCGTCGCCTCGGGCGATCAGTTCAGGCTGCTCGCCTCGGAGACCATGGGCATGGGTGGCGTTCGGTACGCGCTCGATGACTCCTTGGCTGATCCATGGCAGAATCCCGCCAGAGGCTCGCTTCGACGCGAGAGCGTGTTCATGGGGTCGCCGACGTTCTACTCGATCTCGGAGCGCGGCGGAGGCGGCCGGTCGTTCCCGGTCGCCGGCATGTTCGTGGGTTCCCGATGGTTCGGCGGGGCTTCGCTGGCCCTGCAACAGATCGAGAACACGAACGCCGGCCGCGGATTCCCCTTGCCCGAACCGAGCCCGAGCCTCTGCTGCAGAGCCGCGCGGACGCTGGAAGACAGGTTCGGTCGCAATGTGTACGCTGCGGGCTTCGTCGGGCGGAGGCTCGGTGCCGGACCGTGGTCGGTGGGACTCGGAGTCTCTGCCGCCACGCTCGAGATGATGGGCGGCGTGAGCCTGCTCTACGCCGGAGCCGACCGCATCGAGCAGTCGGGAGGGGTCAGCGACTTTCGGCTCGGGGTCTATCGCGACGGAGAGCATGACCGCTTCTCCTTTCTCGCGATTCACAATCGCGTCGCCATGACCCACGACGTCACGTTCACCGACTGGTTCTGGGACGACGTACTCAACACGACCGTCACGGAGAGCCGGACCGAGCGAAATCAGGACCAAACGCATACCTGGGGGGGTCAGGCGACCTGGAGTCGCAGCCTCCGGACCCCGGGGTGGAGAATCGGCGCCTCGGCGACCGTCAACCACAAGTCCCACCCGAAGATCCCCAACTACTCCTTGCAGAACATACCCCGCGATCCGGGCACCACCTGGGCCTACGAAGTGGGCTTTGGCTTTTCCGTGTCCGAAGCCGCGACCACTTTTGCGATGGACATCGCCTTGCAGCCGATCTGGAGCAAGACCTGGCAGGTGGCCAACTCCGCCGATGTCGCCGCTTCCCAAGGTCGAGTCTCCGTGGGGGACCGCTCGATCGAGAACGAATTCTTTTTCACCAACGTCGTCATTCGAAGCGGGCTGTCCCATCAGATAGGCATCGTCGGTCTTCAATCCGGAATCGAGGTGCGATCGTACGACTATCAGATGGACCAGGTGAACCGGGTCGAGGGCACTTTTCGAGACCTGGATCAGTCGTGGGTCGAGTGGTCCCCGACGTTCGGTATCGTCTTCTCCCTCGCCACGCTCGATCTGCGATACGCGGGTCGGGTCACCACCGGCACCGGACGCCCGGGCATCGGTGCCACTCCCACATTCGGGCCGGGTGAACAGCTCCTAGGAGGCGACGCGGACTTCATACTGGCGCCCGAAGGGCCCTTGACTCTCCTGGATGCACGCGTGTTCACGCATCAGATCTCGGTCACGATTCCAGTCCGTTGAGAAGACCACGAACCGCGCCCAACGCGTGAGGCGATGTACTTTCAATTGCGTGACACTTGACCACGGGGCCTCGCGCGCTTTATTAGTCCCCGTCTCGATTATCTGCTGAAAACCAGGAGCCAGAATGTCCGATAATGGCGGCCAGATCAGGGTCACGCTGCGCTGGATCCAGATCAAGGACAACAAAGAAGCGATGTGGGATGACGAGGGCGAGTTCCAGTTTCGCTCCAAGGTCACTACGGCCGGCCAGTCCCACGAGGTGAAGTTCCCGGAGCAGGGCTACTGGTCCATCTCCGACCATCCGAGGCGGAACAAGGTCGATAAGATCGACAAGGTGTTGTACGAGGGTGGCCACGGGGACAGCTTGGTCGTCGAGTTGTTCGGAGTCGAGCTGGACGACTTCACGGCGAACGATCACCTCGTCGACTACCGGCGAGAGTTCTCGGGGGACGTCTCGACCTGGATCGGTCGGCACCAACCAACGGACGAAGGGGCGAGCGATCCTGAGAACATGGTCGATTGGCGCGTCTGCTACGACATAGAGATGGCCTGACCTTCAGCAGACAAGCTGGTCGAAGCGGCCCTCTCCGGGGTGACTCCGGGGAGGGCCGCTCTGTGCGTACCCCTCCCCTACTGCTATGCCCGGTCATCACGGATCACGAGATTCCCAACATCCTCGGAGGCTGCCGCGAACGCAGGGGCGTCCGCCCCGCGTGGCTCAGAACGCCGCCTGACGGGCTTCCTGACGTGCATGCCTGCTCTGTGTGAACGTCCAGAGGAAGTTGGTGAATCCGACATCGTAGTCGGAGAGCCCGTTCTGTCCCATCAACTTCAGGCGCTCGTCATACAACTTCTTCATGACGACGGAAACCGAACTCTCGTATGCACCGGGGTCGGGCCGAAGCGAGTGCATCTCATCGGCCAATTCCACGCGCATCGCCAGGCCATCAACGAGATCGTGATACTCCTGGTGGCCTTCACCCGCGATCACCTTGAGCTGCCGGTGGAGGCGCTCGGCGAGAGCGGACTGAATCAGGACAGGATCGCCGGATGACATCAGCGCCAGATACGCTAGAGCCTGCGCATGGAGCTCCTTCCAATAGCCCTTGCGATGCACGAACTCGTGGCAGATGACGTGCGGCTCGAAGATTCCCGTGTCCCTGAACAGGGCTACGTCCCCCGACAGGACGTCGCATACACCCATGGCGAATGGAAAGAGCAGCTTCGCGAGCGTGAAGTCCCGTACCTCAGAGCTTGTGTGGACCCTCTGGCCGGTCACGCTGGCGATGTACTCGGTCAGGTGGCCGTTGACCTCAACGGCCAGTTCATCGCGCGGAATCCGCTCTGTCGTGAAGCTCTCGTCGAGACGAGCAGCAAGACGCTCAATCTCGTCCCGGCGGGCGGCCTCCGGCATTTCGCCCAGCGTCTTCACGTCACACCCGAACTCTTTCTGGAAATCGATCCAGCGCACGTCGCGTCGGCTGACCCAGTCCTTGACTGCGCTCCCGGCATACATGCCAAGCGCCGCGGCGCTGATCACGCGGCCGGGGAGGGTCGCTCCGAGAAGAAGGCGTGACGCGATGGGCGCCGTAGCGATCACGTCCGTCAGGGAGAACGGAGCGTAGGTCGCATCGTTTGGAATCCGGATCTCATCCATGGAAGGCTATACGCGTCCTCGGTGTCGGGAAGTTCCAATTGGGGAATCTACAACAGGCGAGAGGGGCGCACGCGGCCCCCTCACCCACGAAAAACGCCGCCCGAAGGCGGCGCATGCCGAATCTATTGGAGAACGGCTGAATCCGGTCGCCCGCCACGCGGGCTCACGATCAACCCGCTCAGCCGCGTCGCAACGGCTGCTCCGTTTCATCGGTACCCAGCTCGAGGGTTCGATCTGCCGAGTGGACGTCGACCTGCTCGGTCGTGACGCCTGCCGCCGGCTCGCCCACCCCGGTACGGTCGGCCGGAGCCGCAAGCGCCAAGAGCGCTACCATCAGTGGAACCCCGATCAACGGAGCGCCTATGGCGGCCCAGAGTGGAACCGCCTTCTCTTCATTCAGATGTGCGTGAATCATTTTCCTCTCCCTTCACAAATCCGGGACGCGACCCCTGTCGCCATCCCTCACTCATCACTTCGTCTAATTCGGTCGGAAAGTTTCGACGTTCTCACGTCGTTGGCAGTCCGCTTCCCGCCGCCTCAGGACGACTCGTGCGCCCACATTCCCATAGACGTCTCTCGCGGTGGTTTCGTTGCACCCGTGGACTGTAACCGAATGTTGTGATGACATCCCGCGCGGCGATGCGTGCGCTGCCGCGGCCCCGGGTCCCAGGAGAGAAGACGCCTAGCCATCGCTACGCGTAGGAGCTTCATCGCCGGGGGGTCTACTTACTTCTTCGACAGCCTTCTAGCGGTTTTCGAGTTCCGCCTGCAACTCGAGGGCCTCGAGGCGCGCCTCTCGTTCCATGGGAGATGTCGCCGGGAGACCAAGGACGTGCTCGACCTCGATCGAAGCGAGTTCTGGCCTGTCTGTGTCGACGTACAGGCGGGCCAGTTGCAGGTGATGGTCCGGCACCTGCGGGGCCTCGCGCTCGGCGAAGGCCAGGTTCCGCTCGGCTTCCTCCCAAGAGGCCTCCTTGAGCGCCCCACCACCCAGAAGGTTGGTCGCAAGCCAGCGGGTCACCCTGCCCATGCGACGAACACCGGCGTGCAGACGGCCCATCATGTATCGTGCCTCAGCATGTTCGGGATCGAGCTCCAACAGGTGCTTCAGCTCGTCATGAAGCTGGGATGCAGCTCTTATCTTGGTCAGCCCGCCCTCGCGGTCCGCCCTCATTCCCAGAACTGCAGCGAGCGCGAAACGGCGTCCGACGCTGCACTCGTCATCTACCGCCGCTCGCCGTGCATGGAGCTCGGCCTCGAGGAGCATCGCCTTCATCTCGGCCTCGTCTTCTGTCGCGACGGCGGCCTCCATGAGAATCCACACCGTGTCGGGCACATCCCCGACCACCCATGCCGGTCTTTCGGGAGTCGCCTCACTCGAATGACCCTGCGCCGCCACTCGGCCCCCACCCATCCCCGCCAGAACCTGCGCGACCACGATGAGCAACACCTTGCTCATGCTCCTCATGCTCCTCCCTCCTCACAGAAAGTTAGGAAAGATAGGCGCGCGTGGATCAGCCCCCCAACAGAAGGACCGTGACCCCACGGTCACGCAGGACCTCGACCGCGGCGTCACCGAAGCGATTCCCCGCCCACGCGATCGCTCCGAAACGGACGAGGCGCCCGCCAAATCCGCTGAGGAGGAAGCTCCGAAGCCGCATCCCCAGGGCTCCCGTCGCGAGGCTCACACCGTAGAACGGCGGCACGGCCCGTGACGGCACTGGCGAAGACCAGAGATCCGACCGTTCCCCCCTGGCCTCGACCCTGCCGCTCGCGCGCGCCAAGACGGACCTGGCGCGGTGCGGTAGCCGGGTCGGCGCCCATCGGGCCAGTGCGAAGAGCGACGTCTTGGAACTCATCTGCCCGGCCGCTGAGGCGAGAGCAACCAGCGGAACCGCGAACTGTGGAACCGCGGCAGAAGCGACGAGCATCAACGCTTCCGCGTTCACGATGGGCAGCACCCCGCTGATGGCGGTTCCCACCGCCCAGAATCTCCCACATTCGAATCCTCCCTGGTCTTCGCCGCGAGAGGGTCGCGACGGCTTGGAGGAAGAATGCCGACGCCGTTGCAGAGGCTCTGTACAGCAGGGTACATAGGCGTTTTGTAACGGCCGCCGCGCGCGAGGCCGACGAGCAACGACTCAAGTCTCGCGCCCGCCCAGCCGGCAATGCATCTTCGGACGCATCGGACCGGCGGATGCCAACCGCCCGACCGGCGGAGCCTTCTTCCCATAGACGAGATCCAACAGCCGCCTTGAGTCTCCCACTCGTCGTTCTGGCCGCCGGCCTCTCCACCCGCTATGGCCGCCTCAAGCAACTCGACCCGCTCGGGCCAGGGGGCGAGGCGATCATGGACTTCAACGTCTTCGACGCGGCGAGGGCCGGCTTCGGCAGCGTCACATTCGTCGTCCGGGAGGCGATCCTGGAGGACGTCCAAAGGCACGTCGATGATATCCTCGGGGGTGCGATCGCGACGCGCTTCGTATGTCAGGAGCTCGATCGGCTTCCCGACGGGTTCCATGCTCCACCCGATCGCATCCGTCCGTGGGGGACCGCGCACGCAGTCTTGTGCGCGGCAGAGACCCTCGATGGCCCGTTCGCCGTGTGTAACGCCGACGACCTGTATGGGCCCGGAGCCTTTCAACTCCTTCACGGACACATGACCACCGATCCGATTCCGACCGAGGCTGCTCTCGTCGGCTATGTCCTCGAGGACACGTTGTCGGGAGCGGGGGGGGTCGCCCGCGGCCTTTGTGTCCTGGGCAGGCACGACATCCTCGAGCGCGTGAGGGAGGTCCGGGACATTCGACGAAACGACGGGTGGATCACCGGCTCTGAGACCGACGGAGCCCCTGTCGAACTCACCGGACAGGAGATCGTGTCGATGAACCTGTGGGGTTTCACACCATCGGTCGTCGATCTGCTGCGCCGTCAGTTCGCTCGATTCCTTGAGTATTGGGGTGCGAATACGAGCCAGGAGTGCTTCCTCTCCACGACACTCAACGCCCAGATCGACTTGGGAGCGACCCGCGTCCGGGTGCTCCAAGCGCCGGACACGTGGTTCGGCATCACACACGCTGCGGACCGTGGCCGGTCCGAAGCGATCCTGCGTGAGCGTGTCGCCTCCGGGACATACCCCGGGCGACTCGCCGACGCCCTTGCCCGCCTTGGCTGAATCCCATGCAACTGACCACACTCGACTGGACCGTCATGGCCGTGTACGCGGTCCTCGCCCTTTCCGTCGGCCTGTACTTCGCCCGACGCGCGGGCAAGGAAACCGGCGAGTTCTTCCTCGGCGGCCGCTCGATGCCCTGGTGGCTGCTCGGGACGTCGATGGTCGCTACGACATTTTCGACGGACACGCCCAACCTCGTCACCGACCTCGTACGGTCGGGGGGTGTCAGCCAGAACTGGGTCTGGTGGGCGTTCGTGATCACCGGCATGTGCACGGTCTTCTTCTACGCAAAGCTTTGGCGTCGATCTGGAATCGTGACCGACATCGGCTTCTACGAGCTCCGCTACTCCGGCAAACCGGCCGCATTTCTACGCGGATTCCGCGCCTTGTACCTGGGCGTCTTCTTCAACACCATGATCATGGCGACGGTGACGCTCGCCGCGATCAAGATCGGCGGGGTGCTGCTCGGCGCGTCCAAGTACCAGGTCGTCTTCATCGCTGGCAGCGTCACGGCCCTCTACTCTGCGACCTCGGGGCTCTGGGGCGTCGTGGTCACGGATCTCCTCCTCTTCGTGATCGCCATGGTCGGATCGGTCGCGGCCGCCTGGTACGCGCTCACGTTACCGGAGGTGGGTGGACTCGTCGGGCTCTTCAGTCACCCGGCGCTCGAGGGCAAGCTCAACATGCTGCCGGACTTCTCCGACTGGAAGACCGCGTCCATGGTCTTCATCATCCCGATCACCGTTCAGTGGTGGAGCACGTGGTACCCCGGAGCCGAGCCCGGCGGTGGCGGCTACATCGCCCAACGCATGCTCGCGTCACGAAACGAGGCCCACGCGATGAAGGCGACGCTCTGGTTCAACATCGCGCATTACGCGCTACGGCCCTGGCCGTGGATCATCGTCGCGCTCGCGTCGCTCATCGTGTATCCGACGCTCGATTCGATTCAGGCGGCATTCCCCCACATCGACCCGTCGATCGTGAGGCACGACCTCGCGTATCCGGCGATGCTCATATTCCTGCCGTCGGGGGTTCTCGGACTGGTGGTCGCATCGCTGGCGGCGGCCTACATGTCGACCATCAGCACACACCTCAACTGGGGCGCGTCCTACATCGTCGACGACGTGTATCGTCGCTTCCTGGCACCCAACGAGGACGAGAGGCGGTACGTGGCGGTGGGACGTATGGCGACAGTGGGCTTGATCGTGCTCGCGAGCGGCGTCTCACTCTGGCTCGAGAACGCGCTTCAAGCCTTCCAGATCCTCCTACAGATCGGCGCGGGTACCGGCCTGGTATTCCTGCTCCGATGGTTCTGGTGGCGCATCAACGCGTGGAGCGAGCTATCCGCGATGGTAATCTCATTCCTCGTCGCCATCTACTTCCAATTCGTGCATACGGCCCTCGGCTTCGAGGCTATCGATGCTTCCCTGCAGCTCGTGCTCGGCGTTCTGGTGACGTCGGTGGGGTGGGTGACCGTCACCTTCCTCACCGCACCAGCTGACGCGGAAACGCTCCGGTCGTTCCACGCGCTGATCCGACCGATGGGTCGCGGATGGGCCGGTGCGGGACTCGGGCTCGAGCCGGACGATGGTGACAGCCCCACTGCCGCCTTCCTGGCCTGGTTCCTTGGGCTCACCGTTGTGTACGGCGCCATCTTCGGAACCGGGTATCTACTCTACGGACAACTCATGCTCGCGGGGGTCTGCCTAGGCACGGCAGCGGTCGCGTCAGGATTCCTCTTGAAGACGCTGCCACGGGTGGGAATCCGCTAGCAGCCCGTGGTAGTAATAGAGTGGACCGCGTTCCAGTGCCGCGGCCCCGGCTCCTAGGCGAAGCGACGACGCCATAGCCGTCGCTACGGCTAGGAGCTTCAACGACGGGGGCACCCGCGCCGTAGGCGTGGGTCGGGCCGCGCCACCGGAACCCCCAGACTCGTAAGCTCATGTCAGACATGGTGAAGGGCGCAGGGGGGTCGCGGCCCCGGACGTCGTCTCTTCTCCTCGCCGTAGCTACGGCTACGACTCGTCGTCGTTCCTACTCCAGGTCTCGCGAGACCCCTGCGCGCAGTGCACCCTACTTGTTCAGAGGTTCCCTAGAGCCGATGGCTCAAGAGACGCCGGCGGTGTGATCGTAGGAATCCGGGACCCTGCAGACTGGCGGGGGCACATGGGAAGCGCCCAATTCCTGTGCTCCACTCTCCCCTATCGAGGCAAGCCATGCAACGCGTGCACCGATCGTTCCTCGTCCTACTTGCCGTTTCCCTGC
>SMVB01428283.1_pt1 | contig 13221 bp, 20 predicted proteins | sample 2456461 | NCBI WGS metagenome assembly SMVB01 (sample SAMN11095934, study PRJNA526329) | marine sediment metagenome | biome: Marine sediment; feature: Surficial sediment; material: Deep marine sediment; isolation source: Hadal surficial sediment | place: Pacific Ocean | collected 2014-05 | depth...
AGATCATGGAAGCAAGGAATTTAAGAAAAGAAAGAGTAGGTGTTGTTGTAAGCAACAAAATGGATAAAACCATTACCGTAACTGTCAACAGAAAAATTAAGCACCCTGTTTATGGTAAGTTCATGAACAAGTCTAAGAAGTTTGCCGCTCACGATGAGAAAAATGATTGTGGTATCGGAGATACTGTTAAGATCATGGAAACACGCCCGTTGAGTAAAAACAAACGATGGAGATTGGTGGAAATATTAGAAAGAGCTAAGTAATCATGATACAACAAGAATCAAGACTTAAAGTAGCAGATAATAGCGGTGCCAAAGAGGTGCTTTGTATTCGTGTGCTAGGCGGTACCGGCAGAAGATACGCTTCAGTAGGTGATAAAATAGTTGTCACTGTTAAATCAGCAATGTCTTCAAGTAGTCTTAAAAAAGGTACAATTTCTACTGCCGTGGTAGTAAGAACCAAGAAAGCAGTAAGAAGGAAAGACGGCTCATATATTCGCTTTGAAGATAATGCCGCTGTGCTCCTAGGAGAGAAGGATGAACCAAGAGGAACGCGAATATTTGGCCCTGTGGCCAGAGAATTGCGTGAGAAGCAGTTTATGAAAATAGTATCATTGGCGCCTGAAGTTCTTTAATATGGAAAGGAAGAAAAATAAGCAGCCAAAACTGCATGTAAGAAAAGGAGATACCGTAAAGGTTCTTTCAGGCAATGCAAAAGGCAAAACAGCTACGGTATTAGAAATAATCCCTAAAAAACGCCGGGCAATTGTTGAAGGTGTAAATGTGGTAACAAAGCACATTAAACCATCAGCATCAAAGCCGGAAGGGGGAATCGAAAAAACCGAAGCTTCAATACATCTCAGCAACCTAATGGTAGTAGATCCATCTAATGGCGAGGCTACAAGAATAGGTAGAAAACTAGTAGATGGTAAATTAGTTCGTTATTCTAAGAAAACCGGGGAAGTAATTAAAAATGGCTAATCCTAGATTAAAAGATAAGTATAAGAACGAGATTGTCTCGTTACTAAAGGAAAAATTTCAGTACAAATCGGTAATGCAGGTGCCTAAGATTGAGAAAATAAGTATCAATAAAGGTATTGGCACAGCTGTGGCTGATAAAAAACAAATCGATGTGGGTGTTGATGAATTAACGACAATTAGCGGCCAGAAAGCTGTTTCCACTATTGCTAAAATATCGGTTTCTAACTTTAAGTTAAGAGAGGGTATGCCTATTGGCGCCAGGGTTACCTTAAGAGGCAATAAGATGTATGAATTCCTTGATCGTTTGATGACCGTTGCCCTGCCACGTGTTCGAGATTTCAGAGGAATTGGTGAAAAAGGTTTTGATGGAAGGGGTAATTATACCCTGGGTATTAAAGAGCAAATTATCTTTCCTGAAATCAGTATCGATAAGGTTAATAGCATCAATGGTATGAATGTCACATTTGTGACTTCGGCAAATACTGATGAAGAAGGATATGAACTATTAAAGGCATTTGGTTTGCCTTTTAAAAATACTAACGCAAATTAAGATATGGCAAGAGAATCCCTTAAAGCGCGCGAAAGAAAAAGAGAAAAACTCGTAGCTCGTTACGCTGAGAAGCGTAAAGCTCTCAAAGAAGCAGGCGACTGGGTTGGACTTGATAAACTTCCCCGAAACTCTTCCAGGGTTAGATTGCACAACAGGTGTAAGATGACAGGAAGGCCTAAAGGATACATGAGAAAGTTCGGTATCTCAAGGGTTACTTTCAGGGAGATGGCTAGCGCGGGTAAAATTCCAGGTATTACTAAAGCAAGTTGGTAAAACAACACGTTAGCTCGCTTAGAATACTTTTGAAATAAAATAATTAAATTGTATTTTTGCAGCCCGGTTTTTAAGGGGGCAAAAATATTTTAAGTTAAAAAAAACAATGACAGATCCAATTGCGGACTATTTAACACGGTTGCGAAACGCCATAAAGGCGAACCATAGAATAGTGGAAATACCGGGGTCAGGTATTAAGAGGAATATGACCAAGGTACTACATGAAAAAGGCTACATCCAAAATTTTAAATTTGAGGATACGGACAATGGTCAGGGGCTGATAAAAATCGCTTTAAAATATAACCCACTTACAAAGCAAAGCGCTATTGTTAAATTAGAAAGAATTAGTAAGCCGGGGCTTAGAAAATATGTACACACTGGTAATTTGCCAAGAGTACTAAATGGCTTAGGTGTTGCTATACTTTCTACATCTAAAGGTGTAATGACCGATAAAGAAGCTCGCAAAGAAAATATTGGTGGTGAAGTATTGTGTTACGTTTATTAATTAATAGGTAGAAATGTCACGAATAGGTAAGAAACCAATAACGATTCCTGAAGGGGTAACAATCACCAACAATGGCGACAAAGTTGTTGTTAAAGGACCTAAAGGAGAGCTTACTCAACCATTTGATTCAGAATTCAAACTGAATGAGGAAGAAGGTAAATATGTTGTTATACGTCCTACTGAGCAAAAAAGACATAAGGCACTTCATGGCTTATATCGCTCATTGATTAATAATGCTGTAGTTGGTGTAACTGAAGGATATAAGAAGGAGCTGGAATTAGTTGGTGTTGGTTATAGAGTTAATGTGCAGAATAATGTTCTTGAATTGACCTTAGGTTATTCGCATAATATTTTCTTACAGGTGCCTGAAGAAATTAAGGTAGTAACTGAAAACCCTAAAGGTAAAAGCCCATTAATTACGCTGGAAGGGATAGATAAACAGTTAATTGGTGATGTGGCTGCAAAAATCAGATCATTAAGAAAAGTGGAGCCTTATAAAGGTAAAGGTGTCCGCTTTGTTGGAGAACAAATTAGAAGAAAAGCTGGTAAGACAGCTGCTAAATAAATAAGGCTATGAGTACAACTAAAACGGCCAAAAGGCTACGTATTCGCAGGGGAATAAGAAACAAAATTGCCGGAACTGCTGAGCGCCCAAGATTATCGGTGTTTAAAAGTAATAAAGCAATATATGCTCAAATAATCGATGATGCTAAAGGAGCAACTATTACCGCGGCCAGTTCTATCGATTTGGGAATAAAAGCTAACACCATCGAGCACTCAAAAAGTGTTGGTAGCAAATTGGCTGAAAAAGCTAAGGCGGCTGGCATCGAGCGTGTTGTTTTTGATCGAGGAGGGTATCAATATCATGGCCAGGTTAAAGCTTTAGCTGAAGGAGCTAGAGAAGGAGGCTTAAAATTTTAAAAAGGTATGTCGCAACAAAGTAATGTAAGAGCAATCAAAGCCAGTGAAATCGACCTTCAAGAGAAGGTTGTGGCTATTAAAAGAGTTGCTAAAGTTGTTAAAGGTGGTCGTAGATTTAGTTTTTCGGCTATTATTGTAGTAGGAGATGGTCATGGAGTAGTGGGCTATGGACTTGGTAAAGCCAATGAAGTAGTTGATGCCATAACCAAAGGTGTTGATGACGCTAAAAAGAATCTGGTTAAAATACCTATTAATAAGAATACTGTACCGCACGAATCAATTGGTAAGTATGGTGGCGGCTTTGTGTTATTAAAGCCTGCCTCACCAGGTACAGGAGTAATTGCCGGTGGTGCCATGCGAGCAGTATTGGAAAGTGCTGGTATTAAAGATGTGTTGGCAAAGTCGAAAGGTTCTTCTAACCCACATAATGTGGTTAAGGCAACTTTTGATGCTCTTATGAAAATGCGAGATGCATATTCTATAGCTCAGCAAAGAGGGGTAAGTTTATCTACAGTATTTAACGGATAATAACATGGCTAAGGTAAGAGTTGAGCAAATAAAAAGTACCATTAAAAGACCCGAAAGGCAAAAGCGGACCATTAAGGCACTCGGGCTTGGTAAAATAAATAAATCTGTTGAAGTTGAGTTAACTCCTCAGATTGCCGGAATGATTAATAAAGTGAGCCATTTAGTGGCAGTAACAGAGCTCTGAGATGAAACTACATACATTAAAGCCCGCTGCAGGGTCAACAAAGAATAAAAAGAGAATTGGCCGTGGCCAGGGTTCAGGGCGTGGTGGTACTTCTACCAGGGGTCATAATGGTGCTCAGTCTCGATCCGGTTATTCGAGAAAAATCGGCTTTGAAGGTGGTCAGATGCCACTGCAAAGAAGAGTACCTAAATTCGGTTTCACCAATCCAAACAGGATTGAGTATAAAGCAGTTAATTTAAGCGCTCTGCAAGAAATTGCTGAAAAGACTAAAGCTAAGAAAATTGACCTTGGCCTATTAGTCGATAATGGTATTGTGGGTAAGAAAGACCTGGTTAAAATATTAGGTAGAGGAGAGCTAAAAGCTAAATTAGAAGTAGAAGTACATAAATTTTCAGTAACTGCATCCAGTGCTATTGAAGCTGCAGGTGGTAAAGCTGTTGAGATAAAGTAAATATGAAGAAATTTTTTACCACAATAAAGAATATTTTTTCAATCGAAGATCTTAGGATCAGGATACTAAACACGGTTGGTTTCCTGATTATTTTTCGTTTGGGTTCTTATGTTGTACTCCCTGGTATAGATCCTGAGATATTAGCAGCTGTTGGTGGAGAAGCCCAAGGAATATTTGGTTTATTAAATACTTTCCTCGGCGGCGCATTTTCCAGAGCATCAATCTTTGCCCTTGGTATTATGCCTTATATATCTGCTTCAATTGTTATTCAGCTGATGCAGGTATCGGTGCCCTATTTCCAGAAATTACAAAAGGAAGGAGAATCAGGCCGTAACCGGATAAATCAAATTACCAGAGTATTAACCATAGCCATTACCATGGCGCAATCCATTGGTTATCTGGCAACCACTATCCCTACTGAGGCCATTGTGATAGACCCCTATTTATTCAGGGTAAGTGCAATGATAATCCTTGTGGCAGGTACCATGTTTGTAATGTGGCTCGGTGAGCGAATTACGGATAAAGGGATCGGTAATGGTATTTCAATGCTTATCATGATTGGTATAATCTCAACATTACCAACCTATTTGGTAAGTGAGGTTGTAACCCGTGGAATGAGCGGAGCCCTGGTACTGGTTCTTGAACTGGTAGCGCTGTTCTTTGTGGTAGTTGCTGTGGTGGCGTTCACTCAGGCTACACGCAGAATACCGGTGCAATATGCCAAGCAAGTAGTTGGCAATAAGGTATATGGTGGTCAAAGACAGTATATTCCGCTAAAGGTCAACTCATCAGGAGTTATGCCTATAATCTTTGCCCAGGCGTTGATGTTTATACCGCCGCTACTGGCTAATGTTTGGGCACAGAACAATGATATAGCAGCTTATATAGGTACTAAGTTCGCTGATCCTACTTCGTGGCAATATAATGCATTATTTGCGCTAATGATTTTACTCTTTACCTTTTTCTATACTGCTATCACCGTGAACCCGACTCAGATAGCCGAAGATTTAAAACGTAACGGAGGTTTTGTTCCTGGTATAAAACCGGGAAAGCAAACTTCTGAATTTATAGATAATATATTATCTCGTGTAACCTTACCTGGTTCTATTTTCTTAGCAATTGTGGCAATTATGCCTGCATTTGCTCAGTTGGCCGGTGTGAGTATAGGATTTTCTCAGTTCTATGGAGGTACCTCATTATTAATTATGGTTGGGGTAATTCTGGATACACTTCAGCAGATTGAAAGTTATTTGCTGATGAGGCATTATGAAGGAATGATGAAGTCTGGTCGAGTTAAAGGACGTTCTCAAGTTGCTGTGGCTTAGTACTTATAATGGTTCATTATAAGACGAGCGAGGAGATTGAATTGATAAAAGAGTCTGCCGAAATATTAGGCAGGGCCCATGCAGAAATAGCCCGATTGATTAAGCCGGGTGCAAAAACTTCTGATATGGACCAGCTGGCAGAAGAGTTTATCAGGGATAATGGTGGGGTTCCATCATTCCTGAACTACAATGGCTTCCCATACACATTGTGTGTGTCGCCAAATGAGCAGGTAGTGCATGGATTTCCATCAGAGCGTGGACTCCAGGACGGAGATATTCTTAGCATTGATTGCGGGGTATTTTTTAAAGGATTTCACAGTGACTCTGCTTACACTTATCCTGTTGGCGAAGTGGCTGAAGAGAAACTGAAATTATTACGAGTGACAAAAGAGTCGCTTTATAAAGGAATTGATGAAGCTGTTGTTGGTAGAAGGGTTGGCGATATAAGTTATGCCATTCAGCATTATGTTGAAGGGTTTGGCTATACCGTAGTGCGGGAACTGGTAGGACATGGAGTAGGTAAAGAATTGCATGAATCTCCGGAGGTACCTAATTATGGTAAGAGGGGCAAAGGACCGAAGTTGAAAGAAGGGATGGTGATTGCTATTGAGCCAATGATTAACCTGGGGAGGAAGGAAATTGTGCAGGAGAATGATGGCTGGACCATCAGAACCAAAGACAGGGCAATATCTGCTCATTTTGAGCATACAGTTGCCATAGCAAATGGAAAAGCAGAAGTGCTGACAACACATAAATATATAGAAGAAGTAATAAAATTTTAATATGGCTAAACAAGCTTCAATTGAACAAGATGGAACAATAATAGAAGCATTGTCTAATGCAATGTTCCGGGCTGAACTGGAAAATGGACATGTAATTATTGCCCATATTTCAGGAAAAATGCGGATGCATTATATTAAAATATTGCCAGGCGATAAGGTAAAACTTGAAATGTCGCCTTATGATTTAAGCAAAGGAAGAATAGTTTACAGATATAAGTAAGAAAGATGAAAGTAAGAGCATCTGTTAAGAAACGAAGTGCTGATTGCAAGATTATCCGAAGAAAGGGAAAAGTTTATGTAATCAATAAAAAGAATCCAAAGTTCAAACAAAGACAAGGCTGATCATTATGGCTAGAATTGCAGGTATAGATATTCCCCAAAATAAGCGAGGAGAAATCGCTTTAACTTACATATTTGGTATTGGTAGAAGTGCTGCGCAAAGCATTCTTACCACTGCCGGACTAGACTGGGACAAAAAAGTTGCTGATTGGACAGATGAAGAAGCGAATGCTGTTCGTGCTGCCATTAGTGAAACGTATAAGGTTGAAGGGGTACTCAAGTCAGAGATACAACTTAATATTAAGCGTTTGCTTGATATCGGTTGCTACCGTGGCCTTAGGCATAGAAGAGGACTACCGGTAAGGGGTCAGCATACAAAGAACAATGCGCGTACACGAAAAGGCAAGAGAAAGACTGTTGCTAATAAAAAGATTGCAATTAAATAGGCATAATTGATATGGCACAGAAAAGAAAAGATAAGGCTAAAAAGAGAGTTGTTATTATTGAAGCGATTGGCCAGGCGCACATTAAAGCTACTTTTAATAACATCATTATTTCTTTAACCAATACCTCAGGCCAGGTTATCTCCTGGGCATCTGCCGGTAAAATGGGCTTTAAGGGATCGAAGAAAAACACCCCTTATGCAGGCCAGGTGGCAGCACAGGATTGTGCGCAAAAAGCATACGACCTTGGGCTACGAAAAGTAGATGTATTTGTTAAAGGTCCTGGTGCCGGCAGAGAGTCGGCTATCAGAACAATACAAAATGTTGGTATCGAAGTAACCACAATTAGAGATGTCACACCATTACCACATAATGGTTGTCGTCCTCCTAAAAGAAGAAGAGTTTAATAAGCATTAATTAAGAATATTTAAGAATAATGGCGAGATATAGAGGTCCTAGAGCAAAGATAGCCAGGCGTTTCAATGACCCAATTTTTGGTCCGAGCAAGGCTGTACAAAAGAAGGCATATCCTCCCGGTCAGCATGGCCGTAGCAGAAGAAGAAAACCTTCTGAATATGCTATCCAGTTAATGGAGAAGCAAAAGGCAAAATATACGTATGGAGTGCTTGAGCGGCAGTTTGCTAACTTATTTGATAAAGCATCAAGAAAGAGTGGTATTACCGGTGAAATATTACTGCAATTACTGGAAACCAGGCTTGATAATACTGTTTTTCGTTTAGGCATTGCCCCTACCCGCAGAGCAGCCAGACAGTTTGTCTTGCACAAGCATGTTACGGTAAATGGCCAGGTGGTTAATATTCCATCTTATGCCCTTAAATTAGGTGATACTGTTGAAGTTAGAGAGAAATCGAAATCTTTGGAAGTTGTTACTGATAGCGTAGCTGCAACTGCCACCAAGAGCTTCCCCTGGCTGGAGTGGTCTCCTGAAACCCTTGGCGGAAAACTAATTTCATTACCAATAAGAGAAGATATTCCTGAGAATATTCAGGAGCAGCTTATTGTTGAACTTTACTCGAAATAAATTATTAATCTCAGGCTGTAGTATTTGTCTATAGCTTGTATAAAACAAAAAGAACTATGTCAATATTAGCGTTTCAAATGCCCAATAAAGTGGCAATGGAGAAAGCAGATGATTTCCATGGATTATTTACTTTTAAGCCTCTTGAAAAAGGGTATGGAGTAACCGTAGGTAATGCCTTAAGGAGAATACTTCTTTCTTCATTAGAAGGTTATGCTATAACCGGTATTAAAATTCCTAATGTGTTACACGAGTTTTCGGCTATCGAAGGAGTAGTAGAAGATGTTTCTGATATTATTCTGAACCTTAAAATGGTTCGCTTCAAAAAGATTGCTGATTCATTTGATAATAAAATTACGGTTAACATTAAAGGCACTGATGTATTAACAGCCGGAGATCTGGCAAAATTTACTACTGCCTTTGAAATTCTTAATCCTGAGCACGTAATCTGTCATCTTGATAAGAAAGCTAATTTAGAAATTGAGCTGACTATAGATAAAGGCCGTGGTTATATTCCCGCTGAGGAGAATAAACCTGTTGAGCAGGTATTTGGATATATTCCTATAGATGCCATATTTACGCCTATTAAAAACGTAAAATATAGTGTGGAGAATACCAGGGTAGAGCAAAAGACTGACTATGAGATGTTGATTCTGGATATCGAAACAGACGGTTCTATTCATCCTGAGGATGCTCTGAAAGGTGCTGCATATATACTTATTCAGCACTTTATGCTATTCTCAGATCAGAATATGATTTTAGAATCTGCAGAAGCTGGCGAACCCGAAGCCGTAGATGAAGAAATGTTGCACATGCGTAAGCTGCTTAAAACAGCACTGCATGATATGGACCTTTCAGTACGAGCTTATAATTGCCTTAAAGCTGCTGATGTAAGAACATTAGGAGATCTTGTAAGCCTTGAGATTTCTGATATGATGAAGTTTAGAAACTTTGGTAAGAAATCATTGGCTGAACTAGAGCAATTAGTGGCAGACAAGAACATGACTTTTGGCATGGATCTTATGAAATATAAACTTGAAGAAGAGTAAGAACCGATGAGACACGGGAAAAAATTTAATCATTTAGGAAGAACACCTTCACATAGAAAGGCATTGTTGTCTAATATGGCGTCTTCATTAATTATGGAGAAACGCATTAGTACAACTGTGGCAAAAGCCAAAGCCTTGAGGAAATATGTTGAGCCACTCATTACTAAATCAAAAACAGATGATACAAACTCGCGAAGAGTTGTGTTTTCATACTTGCAGAATAAAGAATCGGTTAGTGAACTCTTTAACGAAGTTGCTGATAAAATTGCCAGCCGTCCGGGTGGATATACCAGGATTTTAAAAACCGGCCATAGATTGGGTGATAATGCTGATATGTGTGTGATTGAACTGGTAGATTACAACGATGCTTTATTGAAGGAAGCTAAGTCTGATAAAGCCAAGACCAGAAGAAGCCGAAGAGGTAAATCTGGGTCTGAAACAGAAGTACCTGCCGATAAGACAGTAGCAACTGTAGAAGCTGAGGAGGCGGTTGTTGAAGATGCCGTTGTAGAAGAGGAAGTTGTAGTCGAAGAGACTCCGGCTGAAGCCAAAGAAGCTCCTGCGGTTGAAGAAGAAGCGCCCGTTGAGGAAGTGGATCCAACAGCTGAAGTGGAAGCAGAAGAAGCAGTTGCGGAAGAGGCGTCAGTAGAAGAAGTTGAAGCAGCACCTGTCGTTGAAGGGGAAACACCGGCTGAAGAGCCAGAAGTGGAAGCAGAAGTAGCAGTTGCTGAAGAGACGTCAGTTGATGAAGTTGAAGCAGCACCTGCTGATGAGGCTCCTGTCATGGAAGAGGAATCACCAGCTGAAGAGCCAGAAGTAGAAGCAGAAGAAGCAGTTGCTGAAGAGGCGTCAGTAGAAGAAGTTGAAGCAGCAGCAGCACCTGCAGATGAAGAGTCTGCTGAAAAGACTAGTGAGGAAGGAACTTCAGATGAAGATACTACTGACTCTGGAGAAGAAGAAAAGAAAGACTAATCTTAAGAATTATTTAAATTAAAAGGGATTGGATGATAAGTCTAATCCCTTTTTTTCTGTGTATACTAAAATAAATATTACTTGTAGCAAATATTAAATGCCGAAGGTTTTCTGCAAAAACCGAAATAAATACGGCACTTCGGTTGATTAAATTCTATCATTTTATTTGCTCTAAGTGAAGATTAATATATGAAGGTTCTATTTTTGCACAGTTATTATTTAACGCCTGAATTATGAAATTACCAGAACGCAAAAAAGCCTATTTATTATTAGAAGACGGGATGATGCTGGAAGGTACTGCTATTGGCTATCAGGGTACTACAGGTGGAGAAATTTGCTTTAATACTGGTATGACTGGCTATCAGGAGATATATACGGACCCGTCTTACTACGGCCAGATAATTATTAACACCACCGCCCATATTGGCAACTACGGAACAGTTGATTCTGAACAGGAATCTGAACATCCACAGATTAAAGGCTTGATAGTAAATGACTATGCTGAAATGCATAGTAGAAATACTGCCAGTACCAGTCTTCAGAAATACCTGGAAAAACATAAAATTACCGGTATCGCTGATATTGATACGCGCATGCTGGTTCGTCATATTCGTAGCAAAGGGGCAATGAACGCTGTTATTTCGTCCGTATTAGTTGAAAACCTATTGGCCGAAGAACTAAAAAAAGTACCCTCGATGGAGGGGCTGGAACTAGCTTCAGTGGTGTCAACCACAAAGCCTTATACAATAGGTAAAGGGAATAAAATTAAAGTGGCCGTACTTGACCTTGGAGTTAAGAAAAGCATTTTGCAAAACCTGGCCGACCGCGGTTGTGAATGCAAAGTCTTTCCAGCTAAAACTAGTTTCAAAGAAATTAAGGCCTGGGGTGCCGATGGATATTTTCTCTCCAATGGCCCCGGAGATCCGGCAGTAATGGACTATGCTGTTGATACAGTTAATGAAATGTATGCGGAGCAAAAGGCAATATTTGGCATCTGTTTAGGACACCAGATAATAGCCCGTTCAAAGGGTATAGGTACCTATAAAATGCACCATGGTCACAGGGGGTTAAATCATCCCGTTAAAAATCAGGTTTCGGGTTTATGTGAAATTACCTCACAGAATCATGGGTTTGCTATCTCTGAAAAGGATGTTGAAGCCTCTACGAAAGTAGATGCCACCCATATTAATTTAAATGATAATACCATTGAAGGCTTATCTGTAAAAGGAGAGAATGTTTTTTCGGTTCAATATCATCCTGAAGCATCTCCCGGCCCACATGATTCGCGATACTTATTCGATCAATTTATTGAAAATATTAAAAAATAACTATGGGTTTTATAGAACATATTCATGCCAGACAAATATTAGATTCAAGAGGAAACCCTACCATCGAGGTAGAAGTTTTTACTGATGAAGGTATCATGGGGCGCGCTGCAGTCCCTTCCGGAGCATCTACAGGTGAAAACGAAGCCGTTGAGCTCCGCGATGGAGATAAATCTAAATACCTGGGTAAAGGGGTACTTAAGGCCGTAGAAAATGTAAATGAAATTATAGCGCCGGAGATTGAAGGTCTGCCGGTGATGGAGCAAAGATTAATCGATTCAATGATGATTGATCTTGATGGCACAGATAATAAAGCTAAGCTAGGAGCTAACGCAATTTTAGGTGTTTCACTAGCCGTTGCCAAGGCTGCCGCCCAGGAAGCCGGCATGCCACTTTACCAGTATATCGGCGGTATTAATGCCCATGTGCTGCCGATACCAATGATAAACATAATCAATGGTGGTTCTCATTCCGATGCACCAATTGCTTTCCAGGAGTTTATGATCAGGCCTGTAGGGGCAGAAACATTTGCCGATGCCATACGCATGGGTACCGAGATTTTCCATCATTTAAAATCTATCTTAAAAGACAAAGGCTTAAGCACATCGGTGGGTGATGAAGGTGGCTTTGCACCAAATTTATCTGGCGGTACCGAAGAGGCCCTTAACAGTATTATTGCTGCCATAGAAGCAGCTGGTTACACTGCCGGCCAGGACGTTACCATTGCCATGGATTGTGCAGCCTCTGAGTTTTATGTGGATGGTAAATATGATTACACAAAATTTGAAGGCGATAAAGGTTCAATTCGTAATCGGGAAGAGCAGGTTGCCTACCTTGAAGAACTGATTAATAAATTCCCCATCGATTCTATTGAAGATGGTTGTGATGAAAACGATTGGGAAGGATTTAAATTGTTAACAGAGGCTATTGGTGATAGATGCCAATTAGTTGGAGATGATGTATTTGTAACTAATGTTAAATTCCTGAAGCGAGGTATAGAAGAGGGAAGTGCAAATTCCATCCTTATCAAAGTCAATCAAATTGGTACCCTTTCCGAAACGCTGGATGCTATTGAAATGGCTCATAGAGCTGGTTTTACCGCTATTATATCACACCGTTCCGGAGAAACAGAAGATGCTACCATCGCTGATATCGCTGTAGCTACCAATGCAGGTCAGATTAAAACCGGTTCAGCTTCAAGATCCGATAGAATGGCAAAGTATAATCAGTTGTTAAGAATTGAGGAGGAGCTTGGCGACACCGCTGTTTACGGTAAATAAGCATAATATTGCCCGATAATTGTCGTTTTCGTTAATTATTTTGCATAATCTCTTGAAGATTGGCTAGAATTTACGATATTAAGCACATTATTTAGGTAACCAGTAATCTACTAATGGATTTATTAAAGCGAATATTTAGCAATTTTTACATCATTATTGGCGTTGTGTTCCTGGTTTGGCTCACCTTTTTTGACTCAAACGATCTTTATACACAGCTTAAGCAAACGGCTAAGCTTAAAGGCCTCGAAGACGAAAAAGAGTTTTATGTAGAAAAAATTGCCGAGGTAAAAACAGATCGCGAAGAGCTTTTAAGCAACGACGAGTTGCTTGAAAAA
>SMVB01023295.1_pt1 | contig 13217 bp, 10 predicted proteins | sample 2456461 | NCBI WGS metagenome assembly SMVB01 (sample SAMN11095934, study PRJNA526329) | marine sediment metagenome | biome: Marine sediment; feature: Surficial sediment; material: Deep marine sediment; isolation source: Hadal surficial sediment | place: Pacific Ocean | collected 2014-05 | depth...
ACGGGCCGGAGTCGAACGATCTGGTGCTGCAGCTGCGCAAGCGTGGCATCGACCGCGTGATCCTCGCGGGCATGTCGGCCAACCTCTGCACCGAGTCCCACATGCGTGAGCTGCTCGAGCAAGGCTTCGACGTGACGGTCGTCTCCGACGGTACCGCCGGAGCGAAGACGCCCGAGCTCGGGGATGGCTACGCCGCCGCCCTGACCAACTTCAAGTTCATCGCCAACGCCGTCGTCACGACGAAGGCAGCCGTCGCCGCGATGCGTCCGGTTTCCAAGTAGCGCACGAGCACCAAAGGAGAATTCCCATGTTCACGTTCATCACCACCGCACTGCTACTCCCGCTCGTCAACTCGGCTGACCCTGTGGCCGCGATCGACCCGCTCGTTCGCTACGGCACGGAGACCGTCGACGGTCTGGACATCTTCTACCGCGAAGCCGGCCGCGCCGGGAACCCGCAGGTCGTCCTGCTGCACGGCTTCCCGACTTCCTCGCACATGTTTCGCGACCTTATCCCACGGCTAGCGGGAGACTTCCACGTCATCGCGCCTGATTACCCGGGCTTCGGTCTCAGCTCGATGCCCAGCACCGAAGAGTTCGACTACACCTTCGCGAACATCGCTTCCATCGTGGAGACGGTCCTTTTTCGACGCGGCTTCGACCGGTACGCGCTCTACCTCATGGACTACGGCGCGCCGGTCGGCTTCCGCATCGCGGAAGCTCACCCCGAGCGCGTCACTGGCCTGATCGTGCAGAACGGCAACGCCTACGACGAAGGGCTGCGCGAGTTCTGGGATCCGATCAAGAAGTACTGGGCGAGCGGCTCGGCGAAGGACCGGGACGCGCTGCGCGGACTGCTGACGATCGACGCGACCAAGTGGCAGTACCAGCACGGAACCCGCCAGCCCGAGTCGATCAGCCCCGACAACTGGCTCGTCGTGCAGCCGCTCCTGGACCGTCCCGGGAACCAGGCGATCCAGCTGGCGCTGTTCTATGACTACCGCACGAACGTGCCCCTGTACCCGCGCTGGCAGCAGTACTTCCGCGAATTCCAGCCCCCGACGCTGATCGTGTGGGGCGCGAACGACCCGATCTTCCCCGCCGAAGGTGCGCACCCGTACCTGCGGGACCTGCCCGATGCGGAGCTGCACCTCTTGGACACGGGCCACTTCGCGCTCGAGGAGGACGGGGCCCGAATCGCCGCGCTGATGCGTGAATTCCTGCTCGAGAACGCAGCGCAGTGATCCCGGCCAATGAACCAGATATCGCACCTGAGACGCCTTGCACAGGAGACTCGAATCATGCACGAGAACACGATTGAACTCGACGCGAAGAACTTCCAGGAAGAGATCCTCGAGCACGACGGCACCGCGCTGGTCGACTTCTGGGCCGATTGGTGTGGCCCGTGCCGCGCGATCGCGCCCACGATCGACGCGATCGCGAAGGAGACCAAGGGCCGCTCCAAGGTCGGCAAGGTCGACATCCAGACGCATCCGCAAGTGGCCGCGGCCCATGGTGTGACCTCCATCCCGACGCTGATCTTCTTCCGGGACGGTGTCGAAGTGGATCGCATCGTAGGCGTCGCCGGCAAGGGCGTCATCCAGCAGACGCTCGCGGACCTGTCCCAGGCGGCCTAGCCCGTCAGCAACTGCGCACGCCACATCGCAAAGACTTCGGTCGACGAGACATTCCAGGCGCATGCCTGGACTCCTCCGAGCGAGGTCGCCGCGGCTCGTCAGACGGTAGTATCCCCGACCTGCACACAAGACCCTGGGAACCCCTAGCGACCCCAGAAACCATGAGCACTCACTACGACGCAATCGTGATCGGGACGGGCCAGGCCGGCCCGTCCCTGGCCAACAGGATGGACGCCGCGGGCATGCGCGTCGCCATCGTCGAACGCAGCCTGATCGGCGGCACCTGCGTCAACGTCGGCTGCATCCCGACGAAGGCGCTCGTTGCCAGCGCCCGCGCCGCGCACGTCGCGCGGCGCGCGGCGGACTTCGGGGTCGTCCTCGATGGGCCCGTCCGCGTGGACATGGCGCGCGTGAACGCCCGCATGAAGGATATCTCCGGCCAGTCGAACCGCGGCCTGACGACCTGGCTCGAGCGCATGGAGCACGTCGATCTCGTGCGCGGGCACGCCCGGTTCGTGAGCCCGAACGCGATCGAGGTGGACGGCGAGCGGCTCGAGGCCGACAAGATCTTCGTCAACGTCGGCGCGCGGCCGTTCGTGCCCCCGTTCCCCGGCCTCGATGACGTGGAGTACCTCACGAGCTCGAGCATGATGGAGCTCGCCGTCCTGCCGCAGCACCTGATCATCGTGGGCGGCAGCTACATCGGGCTCGAGTTCGGCCAGATGTTCCGGCGCTTCGGCAGCGAGGTCACGATCGTCGAGCGCGGGCCGCGCCTGATCGCCCGCGACGACCCCGACGTCTCCGCCTGCGTGCAGGAGATCCTGGAGTCCGAAGGCGTTCACGTCCGTTGCAACGCCGATTGCATGAGCGTCGCCCCGCACGAGGAGGGCATCGCCGTGCAGGCGGAGTGCAACGGTGACTCGCAGGCGATCGTCGGCTCGCACCTCCTGATCGCCGTCGGCCGGACCCCGAACACCGACACCCTGAACCTCGACGCCGCCGGCGTCGCGACGAACGGCCGGGGGTACATCGAGGTCGACGATCAGCTGCGCACCAGCGCGCCCGGTGTATGGGCGCTCGGCGACTGCAACGGCCGCGGAGCCTTCACGCACACCTCGTACAACGACTACGAGATCGCCGCCGCGAACCTGCTGGACGACGACCCGCGCCGCGTCAGCGACCGCATCCTCTGCTACGGCCTCTACATCGACCCGCCGCTCGGTCGCATCGGCATGACCGAGGGCGAGGCGCGCGCGTCCGGGCGCAAGGTCCTCATGGGGAAGTGGCCCATGAGCAACGTCGGCCGCGCACGCGAGCGCAGCGAGACCGACGGCTTCATCAAGATCCTCGTCGACGCGGACAGCAAGGAGATCCTCGGCGCGGCGATCCTGGGCATCGGCGGCGACGAGGTCGTGCAGTCGCTGCTCGGCGCCATGTACGCCAAGACGCCCTACACGGTTCTCTCACGGGCCGTGTTCATCCATCCGACCGTCACGGAGCTGATCCCCTCGACGCTGCAGAACCTCGTGCCCTTGGAGTAGACGAGCATGCCCCGCAGGTATACGGACATCACCTTCACCGACTCGGTCAAGGCGGTGCAGACCCATTTCGGCACGCGCGCCACCGCCGCCAAGATCGAGGCGTGGGACATCGACGACGAGCACCTCTCCGCCCGGGAGAAGAGTTTCATCGTCGAACGCGACAGCTTCTACATGGCGACGGTCAATGCGGACGGTTGGCCCTATCTCCAGTATCGCGGCGGTCCCAGGGGTTTCCTGAAGGTGCTCGACGAGACGACGCTCGGCTACGCGGACTTCCGCGGCAACAAGCAGTACATCAGCACGGGCAACCTCGAGGGGAACGACCGCGTCGCCCTGTTCTTCATGGACTACCCGAACCGGAAGCGCCTCAAGCTGATGGCCCGCACCGAGGTCTTCGACGCGGCCGACCGCCCCGAGCTCCTGGCCCAGCTCGAGGATTCCAGCTACAGCGCCCGCGTCGAGCGGATCGTGCTCTTCCACGTCGTCGCCTTCGACTGGAACTGCCCGCAGCACATCACGCCGCGCTTCACCGAATCGGAATGGGGTGCGGCGGGCGGCCATCAGGGCTCGTCCGTGAATGACGGCTAGGTTTCGGCGAGCCATCGTCGTTCCTGGCGAGGCGCATGGATGCGTGTGCGCTGGATACTCGGAGAGGTGTGCCCCGGTCCGCCACAGGCAGGTCGGGACGACCCCTTGGCGTCGGGCCGCCCATGACGCAAGCTCGCGCGAGCTGTCCAGCCGGCCGGCTGAAGGGCTCATGGAGTCGGGAACGCGTTTGCGTAGACTCGTCGCCGTGCCCGAAGACGATGTGACCGACAAGCAAGCGGAGTCTATCCGGGCCGCTCAAGTCGTACTGCCGTGCACTGAGTTGCAGCCGACGATGGATTTTTTCATCGACGAGCTCGGCTTTCGGCTGGATCGCATCTCGCCCGCCGACGACCCGCGCTCGGCGGAGATCTCCGGCCACGGCATTCGGATCCTATTGCGACGGGGGAGCTCCGAGCCGGCGGGTACGCTCCGCCTTGCGTGCGAGGATCCGGCGGCGCTGGGTGGGAGTGAGCGAGCGCTCGTCGCGCCGAACGGCACGCGCATCGAGCTCACCCACGCGAGGCCGGGCTTGACGATCCCTCCGATCCGGCAACAGCTCGTCGTCACCCGCGCGGCGGACAACACCGAGTGGGTCACCGGACGCGCCGGCATGCGCTACCGCGACCTGATCCCGGGGCGCCTGGGCGGGCGCTTCATCGCTTCGCACATTCAGATCCCCGACGGGGGGCCTGTACCGGATCACGTGCACTTCCACGTCATCCGCTTCCAGTTGATCTACTGCGCAAAGGGCTGGGTGCGCGTCGTCTACGAGGGTCAGGGACCCCCGTTCGTCCTCGCCGCCGGCGACGCCGTGCTTCAGCCGCCGCGCATTCGCCACCGCGTGCTCGAGAGCTCGCCGGGGCTCGAAGTGGTCGAGATCGCCTGCCCCGCCGAGCACGACACGTTCCTCGATCACGAGCTCGAGCTACCGATGGCGGAAGTGCAACCCGGGCGCGACTTCGGCGGGCAGCGCTTCGTGCGCCACGAGGCGAGCGGCGCGACCTGGCGACCTTCCCGCCTGAAGGGCTTCGAGTGCCGCGACCTGGGTATCTCCGAGGCCACCGGCGGGCTCGCCGGCGTGCAGGTCGTTCGGCCGGCGGGCGCACTTACCGCTGCGCAGGCATGGGGACACGACGGGGAGCTCCTGTTTCAGTACGTGCTCGCGGGTGAATGGACGCTGGAGGGCGTGAGAGACGATCCATTGCACCTGGGTGTGGGCGACGCGCTCGTCCTTCCGGCCGGGCTCGAGTGTGTCCTGTCCGCACGCACGGACGACCTCGAGCTGCTCGAAGTGAGGTTTCCCGCGACGGGGCGCTCGCGCTGACCGCGAGTCCTCCGGCAGCCTCCCGGAACCGCGAGCGATCCGAGGTGGTAGGGACTCGGTGCCCCAGTCCGTCGATGCCGGGACACGTCTGGGAAGAGGCCACGGATGCTCGTCGTGCCCGGGTTGTCGTACCAGCCCGGATCATTCATGAATCATCCAGGCGATGAGTCCCGCCGAGCCAAGCCCGCGCCTCGAGGCGGCGTTCCGGATATCGAACGACAGCGTGACGGCGGACTCGCAGCCCGACTGCAAACCTGCGGGCGGGTCGCGAGCGGGGACTTCGCGTGGGCACGGCCGCGCGTGTTATCGTCGTCGCTGACATGGTGGCTCCAGGACACTACGAAGGGCGATCCGGAGGAGCCCTGCTCGCGCAAGCGTCGGCTCTCCTGGCGCTCTCCCTCGCTCCTGGATGCGGGCAGGACTCGCCCGCGCGGCCCAACGTTCTGCTCGTCGTCGTCGACACGCTGCGCCGGGACCACCTCGGCTGCTACGGCTACGAGCGCCCCACTTCGCCGACGATCGACGCGCTGGCCGAACGATCGGTGCGCTTCGACAACGCCTACACGACCGCGCCCTGGACCTCTCCGGCCATCGCCTCGATCCTGACCAGCCTCTACCCCAGCGCGCACAACGTCGTTCGTGGAGGGGCTATCCTGCCCGAGAAGCTGACGACCCTGACGGAGACCCTGAGCGCGCACGGCTATGCGACCGGGGGCGTCACGAGCAACTGGCAGACTCGGAAGGGTAGCGGCTTCGACCAGGGCTTCGAGCTCTACTCTGACTCGCAGGTGAAGGGCACGAAGCACGTATCGAGCCCCGACGTGACGAGCGAAGCGCTCACCATGCTCGATCAACTCATGGTGGGCGGACACCCCTTCTTTCTCTCCGTGCTCTATTTCGATCCGCACTGCGCGTACATGCGCCATCCCGAGTACGGCTTCGCGGCGCCCCCTGCCGGCCGCATACGCGGTGGAGAAGACATGCTCGAGCTCCGCAGCATGATGGCGACGATGAGCCCGCTGGAGGTCCAGTGCCTGCGTGACCTGTATGACGAAGAGATTGCCTTCACCGACGCTTCCTTCGGCAGATTGCTCGAAGGCCTGGACGCGCGCGGCCTCGCGGAGAACACCCTGATTCTCTTCATGTCGGATCACGGCGAGGAATTCCTGGCCCACGGCTGGCTCGGCCACACTCGCAATCTCTATCAGGACATGGTGCGCGTCCCGTTGATCGTCCACGATCCCCGCACGGACTCGCGCGGTCGCGTCGAGCCCACTCGTGTCTCGCTCGTCTCGATCGCTCCGACCGTGCTCGATCTCGTCGGCCTCGATCCGTCGGAGCTCGGATACTCGGCCCCCTCGCTGCGCCCTCTACTGGAAGGCCGAAGTGCGGGCGACGCCTGGCCCATCTACTGCGAGGTCGACTTCATTCCCGTGAACGCCAAGCACGGGAACAAGCGCTCCCGCAAGCGCTCGATCCTCGTCGGGCGCCACAAGCTGATCCGTGACGACGCGACAGATCGGTTCGAGCTCTACGATGTGGAGCGTGACCCGCTCGAGACCGAGGATCTGGCGGCGTCCAGTCCCGAGCTCGTGCGCGAGCTCGAGCGAGCCCTGGACAGAATGTCCGATCGCGCGGCGCGAGGGGCCGTCGCGACCCAGCAGCCAGTCCTGAGCGAGAAGGATATCGAGGTCCTGCGCGGGCTTGGCTATGCCGATCGCTGATCCGGGCGATCGGGACGACGCACGCGGCCTCGTCGCCGAAGGCAGCCCGTCCACTCTGCTCATCCCATTCGGGATCGCCCTGATCGCTCTAGGCTACTTCGTTGCCAGGTTCCGGTTCTTGTGTGACGACGCGTTCATCTCGTTTCGTTATGCGCGGAACCTGGCTGAGGGTCTCGGGCTGCGATTCAACCTTGGGGTCGAAGCACCCGTCGAGGGGTACACGGATCTCGGCTGGATCCTCCTGATCGCGCCTTTCGAGTGGCTCGCGCTCGACGTGGGCGCATGGTCCCAAGGCATCAGTGTCGCGTGCGCGGTCGCCCTCCTCTTCTACGTCGTCACCTTCGTGGCGCGACGCACGGGGCTCAGGAGCCTGCCTGCGACCGCGGCCGGACTGATGTTTGCCGCGCACCCCACCGTCGGCGTGTGGGCGACGAGCGGGCTCGGGACGATGCCACTCGCGCTCGCGCTCTTCGGAACGTTCGAGCGGCTGCTCGGCGATCCGGAGCGTCCGCGCGGCGTCCAAGCGGGGATCTTCGGCGCAGCGGCGGTCTTGCTACGGGCCGACGGTATCTACTGGCTGGGAGTGATCTTCGTGATCGCAGCCGTGGGCGCGGCGCGCGAGCGGCGAGTCGGGCTCGTCCGCGCGATCGTCGCGTGCGGAGCGATCGTCGCGGCGACGTTCTCGGGACATCTGTTGTTTCGACTGGGATACTACGGCGAATGGCTACCGCAGACGGCGCGTGCGAAGGTGGTGCCCTCGGCCCGTTTCTACCAACGCGGCCTGTATTACCTGGTCGCGAGCTGGCTGGAGATCCCCTGGAACTGCGGCGTCCTCGTCGCCGGCGCCTGGCTCGCGCTGCGCCGCCGGGTGTGGGCACTCCCGTGTCTGGGCTTCGTCGGCGCATCGTACCTCTATCCGGTCCTGGTCGGCGGCGACTTCATGGCGATGTGGCGCTTCCTGCTGCCTGCGGTTCCGTTCGTGGCGATCCTGTCGGGGATGTTCGTCGACGAAGTGCTGCGGGTCAGGGGCGCGCTCGCGGCGTCGGCCGTGGCGGTGGCGATGCTCGCGACGACCGTCCCCGTGGCGTTCGACGCGCAGCTCACACCCCGTGCCCTGCGCGAGGCGTGTCACTTTCGTTGGCGCGATCCCTATTACACGGAGCGGGAGATCTGGGCGCGGATGAAGTTCAACACGAAGCAGTGGTCTGTCGTCGGCCGGGCCCTCGCCGAGCACACGCACGAAGGGGCCTCGATCGTCACCGGGACCGTCGGGGCGATCGGGTACTTCTCGCGCCGGTTCCTCTACGACCGCAACGGCCTCGTCACGCGCGGGGTGTCCGAGGCGGCCCCGGAACCCACGGAGCTCGGCAATCCCGGTCACGACCGCACGGTTCCCTCGGCGTTCTTCGCGGAGTTCGGCCCAACGTACCGGAGCGCGTCCCTGTTCCGGGGCGACCGGTCGGAGCGCAGGCTCTATCGACGGTCCATGGCCGCCACGGGCAAGCCGCTGCGGATCATCTACCTGAAGCCTTCCGAAGGCTACCCGCCCGACACGTGCCTCGTCCTTGTGAGCTACGCGGACGACGGGGGGTAGGTGGCCATGTCGGTTACCCGACTTGCGTCGCCCCCGCGTCCAGTGCGAGCCGCGCCGCTCCGATCCAGCCCGCGCTGCTGCCCAGGGTCGCCGGCAGGAGCGTCAGGTCGCGTTCGCCGAACGTGCGCTCGGAGGCGCCGGCGCGGATGCCCGGCTCGAGCAGGTCGAGGGTGGCCGCGAAGCCCCCCGCGAACACGAAGCACGTGAGGTCGAGCAGGTTGGCCGGGTAGGCGAGGCCGTGGCCGAGGTCGCGGCCGATGTCGAAGAGGAGTTCGCGCTCCGCGCCCGCGTGGTTCCGCGCCGTCTCCGCCAGGAGCTCGAGGTTGCCCGGATCCTCCGCGGGGAGGCCGCGTTCGCTCGCGCGGCGGCGGGCCGCGGTGGCCGAGGCGAGCGTCTCGAGGCACCCGCGCGAACCGCAACCGCACAGAGGGCCGTCGGGCTCGATCACGACGTGGCCGATCTCGCCGGCCCTGCCCGCCGGGCCCGTGAAGAGGCTGCCACCGAGGACGATACCGCCGCCGACGCCCGTCCCGAGCGTGAGGATCATGAAGTCGGCGATGTCGCGCGCGGCCCCGAGCCACTGCTCGCCGTAGGCGGCGACGTTGGCGTCGTTCTCGAGGTAGACGTGCGCGGGGTCGATGTCGAGGCGCGTCCCGAGCTGGCCGGTGAGGCATGTGCCGGCGAGCTGACTGAGGTTCGGGCTCTCGAGCAGCACGCCGCGCGCGCGGTCGAAGATGCCGGCGCAACCGACGCCGAGTGCGCCGCCCTCCGACGCACCGAGCGATCGCGCGAGCTCCGCCGCGCGGTCCATCACGTCCGTGGCGCCGCGCTCGAGGGCGCTGGGAATCGATCGTTCCGCGACGATCTCGCCGCCTGAGCCGACGGCGCCGCCCTTGATCGCGGTGCCGCCGAAGTCGAGGCCGACGAAGGGCACTCCGCGCGCCCTCAGTTCTTCGCGCGGACGCGCCGGGTCACGCGGCGGTAGGCCTTGAGGTAGTTGCGCGCGGACTCCTGCCAGGAGAAGTCTTTCTTGAGACAACGCATGACGATGCGCTTCCAGTCCGGGGCGGACTTGTAGGCCACGCGTGCGGAGTCGATGCCTGCGAGGAGATCCTCCGACGTGTAGTGCGGGAACACGAAGCCGGTGCCCCTGCGCTTGTCGGCACCCATGTCCAGGACCGTGTCCTCGAGCCCACTGTGCGCGTAGACGACCGGGACCACGCCGTAGCGCATCGCGATGGCGCACAAGGCGTTCGAAGGGTGGTAGTGGCCCGGTAGGAGCAGGATGTCCGAACCCGCGAGCAGCGTGTGGGCGATATCGACGTAGTAGCCATCGATCACGCGGCAACGGCCGGTGAAGGTCTCCTCGACGGTCCGCATGCGCTCGATGATCTCGGCCTGGCCCGGGCCCATGAGAACCAGCTCGAGGTTGCGCTCGAGCATCGGTGTGAGCGCCTCGGCGAGGATGTCGAAGCCGCTGTCGGAGTCGAACCGGCCGAGGATCGTGATGAGCGGCGTGCGCGGTCCATTGTCGAGCTTGAGGCTTGCTTGCAGCGCGGTCTTGCACTTGCGCTTGCCGGCGAGCTCCTTGTCCGCGGCGGAGAAGCTGTGGGAGAGGAGCCCGTCAGTGGCGGGGTCCCACGTGCGATAGTCGATACCGTTCTGGACGCCGACCAGCTCTTTCTGGCGCCGGATGAACGTCTCCTCGAGGCCGTCGCCGCGGTCGAGCATCTGGATGCGATCCGCCTGCGAGGGCGAGTGCGTGCCGACGATCGTGGCGAACTCGGCGCCCGCCTTCAGGAAGTTGACGCGCCCGCCGAGCTCGTAGCCGTCGATCGCGCGGAACAGCCGGTGGGGGAGGCCGATCTTGGGCAGGATCTCACGCTCGAAGGAGCCCTGCATGGCGAGGTTGTGGATGGCGAAGTACGTTCCCGCCTGGGACGCGGGGTGGTCGGGCCGCGCGTCCTCGTACTCGAGCATCCGGATCACGGGGATGAGGCCCGTCGTCCAGTCGAGGCAGTGGATGATGTCCGGGTGGAAGTCGACGACGGTCAGCGCCTCCAGGACGGCGCGGGCAAAGACCGCATACCGGCGCCAATTGTCGGTGTAGGGCCCGTTCTCGTCCCCATAGGGATTGCGGTTCTGGAAGAGCTCGGGGTGCTCGATCAGGACCACGGGCAGGTCGTGGAACTTGCCACGCCGGATGGTGAGGGTCGCGGTCTCCTCGCCGTCGGGAACCTCGACCCAACCCGCGACCACCAGGTCCGTGAGCTTGTCCGTGGCGAGGCCGAGGGTGTGGGGCAGGAACACCACCACGTCCGTCCCCGCCTGCCGGAGCGTCCGGGGCAGGTATTCGGAGATCTCGGCCAGGTTGGTCCGATGGACCAGGGACTGGAATTCGGGGGTGACGAAGGCGACCTTCAAAGCCGTCTCGCGGCGCTCTCAGGTAGGAATTCGGACTCTCGGGCGCGGATGATAAGGGAGGGGGGCGACGGCCACTCGCGAGGCCGATCACCGACCCTAGTCCGGAGATTGGGGTCCCTAGCCAGCAAACAAGTTAGAGAAGTCGCCCCCGGATCCCTTCAAGGAAGTCCGCCGAATTCCTGTAAACCCTTTCTAGAAACGTTCTTATGCCAGATCGAAATCAGGGTAGGGGAGCGCCTTCGCGAGCCGGAGAACGCTCGTAAATCGCGATCGCCGCCGGCATCAGCTCCTCGAGCTGGCCGATCCGCGATCCGTGGGAGGGGTGTGTGGAGAGCCACTCGGGTGGCGCGTCCCCGCCCAGGGCGCCCATGCGCTCCCAGAACCGGGTCGCTTCGCGGGGGTCGTAGCCCGCCCGCGCCATGACCTCGAGCCCCTTCTGGTCGGCCTCGAGCTCGGCCCCGCGTCCCATCGGGAGCTGCAGGAGGAGGTTCGTGCCTAGCGCGATGACCTCCTCGTTGCCGGCCGCGCCCCCCGCGCTCGTGGTCCCGCTGATCATGGCGAGCGCGAATTCGAGCCCCATGGACCGCGTGAGGGCCTCGGTCCCGTGCCGCGCGGTCGCGTGCGAGATCTCGTGTCCCATGACCACGGCCAACCCGGCCTCGGTCTCCGCCACGGGCAGGATCCCCGTGTAGACCGCCATCTTGCCGCCGGGCAGGCACCAGGCGTTCACGGTCTCCGGGTCGTCGATGAGGATCGCCTCCCACTCGAATTCGCCCACGATCTTCGGATCGAAGTGACGCGCGGCTTCGACCAATCGCGTGGTGACGCGCTGGACCATCTCGTAGTCGGGCCCGGAGTGGATCACCACGGCGGTCTTCCGCACCTCCGCGTACGCGTTGATGCCGAGCTCCGAGTCCTGCTCGACGGTGAGCAGGTTGAAGTTGCGCAAGGCGTCGCAGCCGGTCGTGAGGCCGATCAGGGCGACAGTGAGCCCGATTTGGCCGATGTGCCGCCGGCGCCCGGCACGCGCCCCGCGATAGAATGTCGCGCCATTGGGCGGACGGGCGCCCCCGACTCTCCGACATCCCCGCGCAATCGACATGACTCTTGGCTCCTGGCTCTTCGACTCGACCCTTTCCGGACGCATGGACTGCCCCTGCGGGCGGGTGTCCGGCGACCAGCCGCCCGCGGGTCCGGCCCTCATTATGACCTTCATCGGGATCCGGAGCGAGCCGCGAATCCGTCGCCCCTCCGGGTGCCGCGAGGCGCGGTCGTGACGCGGCACCCGCTGCTGCTCGTCATCCTCGACGGCTGGGGCCAGCGCGAGGAGTCGGACGCGAACGCCGTCGCGGCCTGCGCGCCGTACTTTCACGAGCTCACCACGCGCTACCCCACCGCGCTCCTCACCGCCCACGGGCGCGACGTGGGCCTGCCGCCGGGCGTCATGGGCAACAGCGAGGTCGGACACATGAACCTCGGCGCCGGGCGCCGCGTCTACCAGGACGTGTCGCGCATCGACGCCTCGATCGAGTCGGGTGAGTTCTTCGAGAACCCCGCGCTCGTCGGACTGATGGACCGCGTGCGGCGTGACGGTGGGCGGCTGCACCTCTTCGGTCTCGTCTCGAACGGCGGTGTGCACGCCTCCGACCTGCACCTGAGGTCGCTCCTGACGCTCGCGGCACGCCGCGGTCTCGACGCAGGCAAGGTGCTCGTCCACGCGATCACCGACGGGCGCGACACGCCGCCGCGCTCGGGCGCGGGCTTCCTCGAGGCGCTCGAGCGCGACATCGCGGAGGCCGGGGTCGGCCGCATCGCCTCCGTCGTCGGGCGGTACTGGGCGATGGATCGGGACGAGCGCTGGGACCGGACGGAGCGGGCGTACGCGCTGCTCATGTTCGGAGGAGGCGCCGTGGCGCGGACCGCGGCGGAAGCGATCCAGCGCTCGTACGAGACCGACGTGTCGGACGAGTTCGTCGAGCCGACGGTGGTCGGCGCGCAAGGCTCCAGCCGGATCGAGGCCGGCGACGGTCTCCTCTGCTTCAACTTCCGGTCGGACCGCATGCGCCAGATCTGCCGGGCGCTAGGGCTCGCGGAGTTCGAAGCGTTCGACCGCGGGACCGAAGTGCGGCCCGAGATCGTGACCATGACGCGCTACAGGGAGGACTTCCCGTTCGCCATCGCGTTCGCGCCGGTCGAGCTCCCGAACACCTTCCCCGAGCTCGTCAGCCGCGCGGGTCTCACCCAGAAGCGTATCGCCGAGACCGAGAAGTACGCGCACGTCACGTTCTTCTTCTCGGGCGGCAAGGAGCAGCCGCTACCGGGCGAGGAGCGCATCCTCCTCCCGAGCCCGAAGGTCGCGACGTACGACCTCCAGCCGGAGATGAGC
>SMVB01024070.1_pt1 | contig 13214 bp, 12 predicted proteins | sample 2456461 | NCBI WGS metagenome assembly SMVB01 (sample SAMN11095934, study PRJNA526329) | marine sediment metagenome | biome: Marine sediment; feature: Surficial sediment; material: Deep marine sediment; isolation source: Hadal surficial sediment | place: Pacific Ocean | collected 2014-05 | depth...
AGAAGGCGCTCCAAAAACGAGCCGGCGGCTAGTTTGCGGAGTATAGATTCTACGTTAACGCACAACTTCTTACCTGAGCGATTGGGGTTGAAATCAGTCTCATTATGTAACGATTCACATCAGACTCTGGCGAGTTTGCGGCCGGGTGCTAGGAAAGCGGCCGTTGTGCTCATGCCTCGCACCCTCAAAGCCAGATAGTACGGTTCCCAGAGCGAACTGCGCCTGCCCCGCCGCCCGACCGACAGTATTCTATATCAATTCGGAATATCTGCTTCACCGAAAGCAGATGTCGAAATATTCGTTCGTGAACGTCTCTTGTGGGCACATAACGTGCGGATATGCTCTCCCGCGATTCTCCCGCGACCGTCCGTTATCCGACACAGGAGACGTTCGGCGTTTGCCGGACGGTCGAAACCGAACGAAGTCGCTGTAGCGCTCAGCGCGAAAGGTCGAACAAAACATTGGCCCGGTACCGCAATGCGCATCCGCAACTTTCTGCTGAGATGGTCCTTAGTCCCAATCGATAGACCGCATTAATTCGGGCGGGTAGCGCTCACCAGCAATATTGTCCGGCGCAAACAACGCCTCTAAATGTTGACGATCGTCGTCGTCGAGCACAATTTCTGTCGCCGCCATATCTTCTTCGAGATAGTCGACCCGTTTGGTACCTGGGATCGGAACAATGCCGTGCCCTTGAGCGAGCAGCCACGCCAGGGAAAGTTGTGCCGCGGTGCAGTTCTTCTGTTCAGCAAACGCCACCAAGCGTTCGACCGTCGTTAAGTTTGCCGTGAAATTGTCGCCGTGAAATCTGGGCATGGTGGCCCGCAGATCCGTACCGGTTAACGCACCACCGTTGCTCAATGCGCCGGTTAGCATGCCCCGGCCAAGTGGGCTGAACGGCACAAAGCCAATGCCCAATTCCTCGCAGGCCGGTAACACCTGCGCTGCCGGATCCCGGGTCCACAGCGAATATTCGGATTGTACAGCCGCTATTGGATGCACCGCATGGGCGCGTCGTATGGTCGTCGCGGAAACTTCCGACAGTCCCAACTGGCGTACCTTACCGGTCCGCACGAGATCCGCCATTGCACCGACCGTGTCTTCGATGGGCACGGTGGGATCCAGTCGGTGCAGGTAATAGAGATCGATAACATCCGTTTTCAGCCGGCGCAGACTCTCGTCACAGCGCTCGAGGACCTGATCGGGGTGACCGTCTATCCCACGGCTACCGTTTTCCTTACGCACGATGCCAAACTTGGTGGCGAGAACGTACTCGTGTCGTCGGTGTGACAGCACCCGTGCGATCAGTTCTTCATTGTGCCCAGCCCCATAGACGTTGGCGGTATCGAGCAGCGTGACCCCGAGATCGAGGGCGCGGTTTAGCGTCTTTGCAGATTCAACGGGGTCCGCGGCACCGTAAGACTGCGACATACCCATGCAACCCAAGCCGACCACAGAGACATCAAGCTCGCCCAATGTCGTGTATCTCATTAATTTCCTCTGCTATTTGAAAGTTTGCCGGGTCTCAAATTGGGTTGGCGGTATCGTTCGCACTAGACAACGGTGTTATACCCAATAATCGCGCTATGAGCACCCCCTTATGTGCGGTTTCCAGCATTTCGGACCACCTTAGAAGTAACAGCATCCGGCCACGCCCGCGAAATGTTACGCTTCGCGCCAAGGTTTTAGGGGGAAATCGAGCGATGAAGATCGGTACCACAGTGAGGAATATGGGTGCGGAGGCGAACCGCAGATGCTTAGTCCACTGCGCGCGTCGGGCGGAAGAACTCGGGCTTGATCATATCTGGACGCTCGACCATATCGCGATCCCGCCGGACGACGCCGAGGGTTCAAACGGTCGCTATCTCGACCCGCTGGCCACCCTCGCCTTTCTCGCGGCGGTGACCGAGCGGATTGGTCTCGGCGTGTCGGTGCTGGTTCTCCCTTACCGACCGCCGCTACCGACGGCTAAATGGATCGCGACCATTCAGGAACTGTCCGACGGACGCTTCCACTTAGGTGTTGGCGCGGGTTGGATGGCACCCGAGTTCCGCGCTTTAGACGTCGATCGAAGCCAACGTGGACGCATCACCGACGACACCATCGATTTCATCCGACGTTGTTTCGACGCCCCAGATGACGTCGTCGAGGCGCATGGCCAGCCGTTCTTTTTCCGCCCGTGCCCACCCCGCCCGCCGATTTATGTCGGCGGCATGAATGACGCTGCGCTGCGTCGTGCCGTGCGCATCGGCGACGGTTGGATACCGATGGGTATTGATCCGGAGAAGCTGGCGCCGAAGGCCGCGCGGCTCACCGAACTCGCGCAATCGGCCGGCCGCGAACCGCTGGAAATCATTTTAATCGGTGCACTTCCCGACGATCAGAGTGACGCCGAGGACAGGCTCCGCGCCTGCGCGGATCTCGGCGCGACGCAATATATTCAGTCGTCGCGTTACGCCAGCGAAGCGGAGTTTGATCGTTTGGCCGAGCGGCTCGCCGATCTTCGCGCGCGCTTAGCTTGATCACTACAGCAAGAGTCGAGGAGGATCTCTAGATGGAACCTTTGACTGAGGGTTATGGCTTAATCGAGGGGCCCGTATGGGACCCCGAGCGTGGCTTGCTGTTCAGCGACGTGCTGTTCGGCGGCGTGTTCGCGCTGTCATCCGACGAGCAGGTGACGACGATATTTGAACATCGGCGCGGGATCGGCGGGATGGCACTTCACGCGGCGCACGGACTGGTCGTTTCAGGACGCAACATTTCATTCAAACCGTTTGGTGGCGGCGACACGGTCACGTTGTTGGACCAAGATCCGGACAACCACGTGATAGGCTTCAATGACATCACCACCGATGCAGCCGGCCGAGTCTATGCCGGATCGCTCGGCGCAAGCCCGGTGTTCGACGATGGTCGCAAACCGCGCCCGGGTGACTTGTTCCTCATCGACTTGGACGGTTCATCGCGCAAGGTCGCCACCGACGTGGCCCTTACCAATGGTCTGGCCTTTTCCCCTGACGGGAATACTCTTTACCATTCGGACTCGCGTCGCCATACCGTGTTCAAGTACGCGGTGGATAGCCACGGCGGTCTGGGGCCCAAGACACCCTTTGCCCAAACATCACGCGGGATCCCCGACGGACTCGTGGTTTCCGAAGACGGTGCCGTATGGGTTGCGCTCGCCGATGGCGGCAATGGCGTGTGCGTGTTCGATCAAGGCGGCCGCCAACGTGATTTCATCGAGATCCCAAATCCGATGTGCACCAGCGTGTGCTTTGGTGGCGATGACCGCAAAGATCTTTACATCGTGTCGGGCTCACACGGCACCGGCCACCACAAAGCAGGTGCGGTGTATCGGGTACGCGTGGCCGTGGCCGGCGTTCCCGTGGCGCCGGCAAAAATACTGATCGGAGGTGACGAGTAAGCAGATGATCAATCCCAGAACCAACCATTACCTGGCAGCCAAACGCGACGATAATGCCGTCATCACGCGTGATCAAGCACAATCCCATAATGCCGAGGCCGGCGAGATGTATGAAGAACTCACAATGGGCTTCGCGATTGACGGAAATTTGCCAGCGGTGAATCGTGTCGTGTACACGGGCGCATTAGATATCGGCGGCGATCCAGGAGTACGGTTATGCCCATAACGACGAACGACGCTGTGCTCATTGAGGACATCGGCCGGGTCCGGCTTCTGACCATCAATCGACCTGAGGCACTGAACGCGATGAACAACGCCGTCTTCGACGGTATCACCGCCGGACTAGCCTCGGCAGAGGCTTCCGCGGCAACGGCGGTGGTCGTGATCACCGGCGCTGGGCGGGCCTTTTCGGCCGGGCAGGACCTCGCTGAATTGCGGGCCGGCGTGATGGGCGATGGTGGCGGGCATCGATTCCCGACGATGTTGCACCAACTTACGCATTTCAAAAAGCCGCTGATCGCGGCTGTGAACGGGCTCGGCGTCGGCATCGGCATGACCTTCCTGGCGCACTGCGACCTCGTGTTCATGTCGCGTAGCGCCCGACTCAGAACACCGTTTCCGCAACTCGGTCTCGCTCCCGAAGCGGGGAGCAGCTACACCTTCATCCAACGAATGGGCTGGCAGAACGCGGCCTACACCTTGATGTCGGGGCGTTGGTTCGACGCCGAGGAGTGTCGGGAGATGGGGCTGGTGTGGCGGATCACCGAACCCGAAGATTTAATGTCAGAAACGATGGTTGTCGCCGAGGAACTCGCGGCGAATCCAATTCCGTCGCTGATCGCGACCAAGGAACTGCTGCTGGGCAGTGGACGTCCAACTGAGGCCTGGGCCGCCCATCAGCGCGAGACGAAAGCGTACGGCCGTCTGCTCGGGGCCCCGGCCAACACCGAGGCAGTCGCCGCATTCATCGAAAAGCGCGCGCCGAATTTTACCCGGATATCAGATATCTGAGGCCACCAACGTCCTCAACTATTCGACGACTAAAAACGGATCCAAAATGCGTGCGTGTAAATGGTCTGCGTCTTGGAGACGACATAAAAGATTGGCTTTAACCACGGACGACTGCATGCACACAGGAGGTAGCGCGACGCCGGAAGCCAAAGCCGAGAACACGAAAAAACACGGAGAAAAAAAACATTTAAATATCTATAACATCACAGTGGTTTTCGCGTGTTCTTTGTGTTTTCCATGGTTGAATCTAATTTTTTGCATAGCACCGTAGTGCCGCCAGCCTAGAAACGCTTCATTACTTCAGCCCAATCGTCGATCGCGTCTTCGTGGCCCTCCACGATTTGGACGGCAAGCTGATCGTAACCACCGTCGCGAATATTGGCGACCTTATCGCAAAGTTGCGACACCGTACCGGTAAAGGTCATATTCTTGATGTGCTCGGCAGTGATCAAACTCTTTTCGTCGTCGCGCAAATAAATGAGATGTCCCGTATGCAGTTCGAGGTAGCGGGCATCCGCCGGCGCATAGGATTGATACAGTTCCTGGTACTTGGCTAGGGTATCGACCAGTTGCGGATCGAGGGGAAACAAGCTGCCACGCTCCTCCATCTCGACGTAGTTATGGAACGCGACTGCGCATATGGGGCCAGCCTGGGCCATGGCCTTGTCGCTGTCGTAGGGCTCACCTTCGTCTAATACCCGTCCGAGCGCGAACGCGGTGCTGTGGAGGTCATCGGTATTACCGGCCTCAACCCAGGCATTTCGCATCTTCTGTCGATCGGCATTAGCGATATCGGTGTTGGCAACGAAATTGATCCAACCAGCGTTCATGCGCGCGCAGGTTTTACGGGCCTTGGGTCCCATGGCCGACATGTGGAGATCGATCGTGTCGTTGGTGTTGATCAATCCGGCCTCCGGATTGAGCAGTCGGATCTTCCGTTTTTGACCCTCGATGGTAGTCTCGACAATATCGCCGGCAAGCAGACCGTAAACCTCGCCAACGTAGTCCTCCATATCGCTTAGCTTGATCGCGTTCATGCCCATCGTCCGCCGCCCGGTAAAGCCCGTACCGACCCCGAAAATAATCCGACCGGGCGCGAGTTTATTGAGCGTAGCGAACGCCGAGGCAGTAACCGCCGATATGCGGTTGCTGGGGATCGTGACCCCGGTGCCCAGCTTGATTGTTGAGGTATTGTGCGCGGCCAACGCCATCACCGCGTAAACGTCCGCGCACAGCAATTGGGTGTCGTAGAACCAGGCATGGGTGAAGCCAAGCTCTTCGGCCCGCTGGACGACCTGCCATGAGTTGGTCGATGTGGCGAGTGCTATTGCGAATTCCATGGTTGGTCTCCCGTGTTGAGCATTAATCGATTTCGTCTAACGGTATAAATTAAGGTCAAACCTTTTTCCAGAATCCTGCATTGTGGACCCGCTTGACCACTGCCACGCTCGGCACAAATTCATCGGCCTTCATCCGTGGCGCATCGTCGAAGTTTAACTGCGCGCAAAAATCCGTGAGATGTTGACGCACAGTGCTATCGAACTCACGATTGATGACCAGGTAGAACCGTTCTTCGACCATCGGCGCAAATACCAGGTCGAATTGCGTCGCTGCGTGCTGCGAGCCAAATGCCGCATCGGCACCGCGGCTTGCCACCAGGGCGGCTACCGCGGTGTGCGTATACTCCTCGTTCGGGTACCCGATGATGTCACCCGGCGCGAGGCCTCTTGCCCCGAGCAGTCCGTCAAATGTCAGTCGGGTGGCGGAGCCGACTTGCCGATTAACGAATCGTCGTTCATGTGCAATAAGTTCGTCGAGCGTTCGACACACCATGTCGTCGCGAGACATCAAACCGAGGACGCGTTTTTCGACAAGAAAAATCTCGTCTTGCTTGTCATCCAAAAATCCGATCAATTTAGCCGCGACCGTTCGACCCAATTCCCCCATGGGCAAATGGAACCCGGCCAGATCAGCATCACCGCGGCGATAGTTGCGCAGGGCGCCTTCACTGCCAAGGATTTCGAGCGCGATGTTATGCCGAGCGGCCTCGAGACCATCGCGCAACTGTAGTATCTTTTCATCGTGGCTGGAGGCGATGCGCACGCGGCGGCGGTCCTTCTCGATTGCCGCATCAATGGTTGCCGAGGCGCGTAACGCGCTTTTTACCAGTGCCTCGTGTAGCGCCTGGTCCGATTCCTTAACTGCCCTTAACAGTTCCGCACCCAATTCAGTCAACGTGGCGCCGCGCCCTTGGCGCGAGATGAGCAATGGCGCACCAAGGCGCTGCTCCCAACCTCGTAATAAGCCCCAGGCGTGGCGGTAGGACACGCCTTCGGCCTTGGCCGCAAATTTCAGATTCCCGCCTGCCTTGATACCCCGCAGTAAGGCGAACAAGCGCTTGTCGATTGCCACGACTTCGCCGTCGCTACGCAATCGCCAACACACTTCGAGATCGATTTCCATAACATCAAAAGGGCAATGGATTTATATTCGGTGCGGTTTTACCAACCCGTCGCGCGTCACTTAGTGCCAGCCGGCACGCGATGATGCATCGATACCCGCAGATAAGCGTCCCCGTTTTGCGTCGATTAGACGCGGCGGCCGGGTCGCTTCACGATCCCGTTTTAGTGCCGTATCTGGCGCGATACTCCTTTGTCAGGTGCCGCGCCTGATCCTTTTCGACGTCGTCCATCAACCTCCTTAGGTGCTCAAAACATTCGGCGGCGGGTGTTATACCAGTCGCCGCGGCAGTACCGCACCAGGCATAGGCCTTGACGTAATCCTTGGCCACACCGTTGCCTTCAGCATACATGTTGCCGAGCAGGTACTGCGCCTTCGCGTTGCCCTTTTCCGCCGCCAGACGCACCAACCTAGCGGCTTCCGCCGCATCTTGCACGACGCCATCGCCCTTCCCGTACATTTCGGCAAGTCTGATTTGCGCGGGCGCGAAATCCTGCTCTGCCGCGCGCCGATACCACCTAGCCGCCTCCTCCATGTTCTGCTCCACGCCTTCGCCCAGCGCATACAAACTGGCAAGGTTGTATTGCGCCATATCGGCGCCTTGATCCGCCGCCGCGCGAAACCACTTCACGGCCTGCGCGTTGTCTTCGGCAACGCCGATGCCGGTATCGTACATAAAGCCAAGGTTGGTCTGCGCCGCGGCGTTACCTTGGTCCGCCGCCAAGCGATACCACTTGGCCGCTTGCGTTTTGTCGGCCTCGACGCCAGCGCCGTTTTCGAACATCACACCCACAATGGTCTGCGCGCTAGGATCGCCAGTCTCGGCCAAAAACAGAAATTCTTCGACGGCGGTTTCGAAATCGCCTCGATCATAGGCCGCCTTCGCGGAAGCAAAATCGGCGAATGCGGGCCCCGCACCGAGTGTGATCAGCACCGCGCATACTGCGCGCAAGAAGCGGCCGCACAGCTCAGCAACGACGGCTTGGGAGTGTCTCCTCATGCGTAAATTTAGCCTCAAGTCTGTATTTATTATGATCACTGCAATTTAAATCTTGTCCTTTAATTGACGCCTCATGGTCACCAAGCAGTTAATTATCACGATGTAGGATCAGCACCGAACAAGCCGCCTCATCGAATCCTATAACGCCGCCGCCGTTTTCGGCGAGCGCCCAGCGCGCACCTTCAACCTGCCGTGCACCCGCTTCGCCGCGTAGTTGCTGGACCAATTCGGCCGTCATCGACAGACCGGTAGCACCCACCGGGTGCCCCTTGGACACTAATCCACCCGAGGTGTTCACCGGGATCTTACCGCCCAGGGTCGTCGCGCCACTCTCGACGAAAGCACCCCCTTCCCCGCGTTTACAGAAACCCATCATCTCCACCTGAAAGATTTCGCAGAACGATGTCGCATCATGGACCTCGGCAACATCGATCTGCTCGGGACCGATACCGGCCACGCGGTAGGCGCGCTCGGCCGCAAAACGACTTAAACTGTCTTCATCTAACGAACGGTATTTACCGCCGCTCAAGCCCTGACCGGCAATGCGCACGGCGCGCTCCCGCACACTCGCCGGCAAGGTCTTCATGATCCGCTCCGAACACACAATCGCGGCAGCCGCGCCGTCGCCGATGGGTGCGCACATCGAACGCGTTAGCGGATAGGTGATCGCACGATCCGCCAGCACCTCGTCGACCGTCATGCGAAACCGGTATTGCGCCTTCGGATTGTCCGCACCATGGTTGTGATTCTTGGCCGCACCCGCCGCAATCTGCCGTTGCGTTGTACCGTAGCGCTTCATGTGGTGGCACGCCTGCATGGCGTAGGTATCCATGAATATCGTGCGGTCCGGACCCGGCTTGAATGGTTTGCCTGCGGCCTCGCCCGCCTCGGTGTAGTAGGTCTCCCACTCCTCGGGGTCGTATTGGTCGATGCCACCGAAATATATCTTCGCGACTTTGTCCGGATCATCGGGGTAGAACGTCTTCTCCACCCCCATGGCTAGCACCACCTCGGCCTGCCCCGACAAGATATCCTTCCACGCCCCATTCAACGCCAACGACGCCGTGGCGCATCCTCCCTCCACATTGATCAGCGGCACCCGCTCCGGGAACCGACCTTCCCGGACCAATGGGGTCAAACAAACCTGACCACGAATACTGCCCTGGTCGTCGGTCCACATGCCGCAATTGCCGAACCAGGCGCTGTCGATGCGATCGCCGTCATCTAAGCCCGCGTCACTAAGTACATGTTCGTAAGCCTCGCGCGCAAGATCTTTGACGCTGTCCGAGGGCCGCCGGCCGAAAGCCGTACTGTAACTGCCGATAATATACGCTTGGGTCATGTTCACTGCTCGAAAACCATCCGAAAATCGAAATCTAAGTCTACCAAGAAAACACCGCGTCGATTACTCTGGCAAGCGAAAACACCGGTCGGAAAATAGGGAGCAGCCCATGGTCATCCACGACGCCATCTATAATCCGCGTGAGCGCGCCACGATCAATGATCCCCTGCCGGTGTTTCGCCTGTTGCAGGACGAAGACCCCTGCCATTGGTGCGCACCGTTGAAAAGCTGGATATTTACCCGTCACGACGATGCGCGCGAGGTGCTGCGCGATGACCATATTTCGGCCGATCGGCTGACCCCCTATTTTGCTAGCCTGCCGAGCGCGCAGCGCGGGGGCATCACCGAGCTCATCCGCTACCTCAATACTTGGGTAGCGTTCAAGGATCCGCCGGATCACACCCGCATACGGTCGTTGCTCAACAAGGTATTCACCCCCGGAGCGGTGCGCGATCTACGCCCGCTCATCGACGATGCCGTTGCCCACCTGCTCGATCCATTGCGCGACAAATCGGAATTCGATTTCATCGAGGAATTTGCCTACCCGTTACCCGCTACGGTGATTTTGATGATGCTCGGGCTGCCGCCGGACGATATGCAACGGCTACACGAATGGTCAGCTGAGATGCAGCCGTTCATTGGGGGAGCAACAAGCTCGCCGGACAAGTATGCCCGCGCCGAGGCCGGCGCCGTCGCCATGGCGGACTATTTTCGTGCCGCTATCCGTGAGCGCGTATCGCGGCCGCGCCAGGACATGTTGTCGAAGCTAGTCGCCTGCCGCGAGCAGGACGACGCGCTAAGTGAGGACGAGGTCATTGGCACGGCCATGCTGTTCCTGTTTGGCGGTCACGAAACCACCACTAACCTCATTGGCAACGGCGTTCGCGCATTGCTGCAACATCGCGACCAGCTGGCGCGCCTACGCCGCGAGCCGTCAACGATCAAACTGGCGGTAGAGGAGATCCTGCGCTTCGACGGCCCCACCCTGGCCTCGGTGCGCGTGGTCAAATCATCGCACGAACGCCACGGCCGCTCATTGCTAACCGGGCAGCGTGTGTTCGTGATGATTCATGGCGCCAACCATGACCCGCGGCGCTTCGATGATCCGGGTCAATTCGATATCGGCCGCGAACCAAATCCGCACCTCACCTTCAACTATGGTATCCATTTCTGCCTCGGCGCGCCGCTGGCGCGGCTCGAGGGCGAAATCGCAATCGGTGCGGTGGTCGAACGCATGCCGTCTCTGGCCATCGCACAGGACCGCTACGACTACATGGACACGATGGTCATGCGCGGGGTCCGCTCAATGCCGGTACGTCAAAATTGAGGATCCTAGGTTAGAAAGTCGTGGATTACCTCACCATCTTCAAGCGTGAAATCGGAGCTATAGTAAAAGCCTTCAACAACATCGAGCACCGGGATCTCGGCGTAGTGATCGGTTGGTGAAAGTTTAAATTCGATCGATGCGGGTCCTCGATAGACTTGGTGCGGTACAAAGTTCGTCAGTTCTGTCAGCGTGAGCTGATTGACATCTGGCGGCGCGCCGTTTTTTACCGATGGAATAAATTTCCAGTTTACATATTCAGTTGTGCCGCCGAGTTCACTGGGATCGATGAGCTCGTTAAGCGCGACCTTCGCGTGCACTAGCTCAGTACCACCGCGTCCGATTTGTGCGTGTACTACACCGTCATGTTCGTCAACCTCGATGGTACCCAGCTTCTTAGGCCAGCCCCAAATTTCTCTACCGCCACAAATTGCCATGTCATTATTCAACATTAGGAACAAAGTGTAGTTAACCGGTCTACCATTGAATTTCGCATGAGCGCAAAGCGTCGCCTCGCGGTAATGGCCAAAACCGGTGGCAAAAAAATAACTCGTCAGCATGAACATCAAACCGTCAGGATCAGGGACGAGTGGCTTTGGTATAAACCTCGCGATCACTTTCGGATCGCTTTTGAACGTGACATGTTGCGACCAATTATCGCGATACTCCATCGGCGGCGCGAAATACAACGGCGACATAAATGGCATCGCGTAGGCTTGATTGGGGTTAGCGGATTTGTCTGGCGATTGATTTTTCGTGGCCATCAGTTTTGTCCTCGTTTGATTAGACGATTAACAAAATTTAATACGACGCTTGCGCTAAGCAACCTCTGATTAATTCTGCGGCACTCAGCTTGACGAGCGAATTCGTCCCCATCAAGGCGCGGATCGACGCCAATAGCGGGGACGCTTGGCAAGATCCGTAACCTAGAGCGGAGCGCATTCAAGCGCAACGCGACGCGCCACAAATTGATCAGAGGCTCCCGAATATTATTAGTGAAAATATCCCAATCTAGGTCGATCATAGCTGCACTCGCCGCGGCATGGTTTATGAACACTAAGCACGCAGAGCAAAATATTTTGTTATTTTAATTCATTCTTTCCGTTTACTTCGTATTCTCGGCCTGCGTTCCAGCGGGAAGTATCTACCTCTCCCCTCTGGGCACGGATGCACAAATAACGCGGTGGTACCACGACACCGACGCTGGAGGTAGAGCAATGCAGGAGCAAATGCCGAGGAAGCCATGGAGCGGCCATGCACTCGCTCGTGGTTAAAGACAACTCTTCATGCTGACACCTAAAGTACGACCGCGTACCCGCAACTATTTAAACCTGCGTCGACCCCAACAGATTGCCGCCCAGAGACGGATGACCGTAGCGTTTGTCCCCCACGACGTTAATCAGCGCCGGCTTGCCCGCGCCGAGCGCGCGCTCCAGCGCCGGCACAATCTGGTCCGGCGTCTCTACGTGTTCGGTGTGTACCCCCATCGGTTCGAATACTTTGTCATAGCGAATGTTCGGGAGCATATCAAAGGGATCGGTGCGGTCTTTTAGGATCGGCATCGACGAAAAATCCGGTCCCCACGAGCTGTTATTCCACAGCACCGTAACGATCGGGATGTCATATTTCGCCGCGGTCTCCATATCCATGCCGCCGATCCCAATCCCGCCGTCGCCGGATACCACGATCACCTGCTTGCCCGGCCGGCCCAATTGCACACCGATCCCCATGCCAACCCCGTGTCCCACCGGCGCCAACGGTCCGGCATCGACGACCTGACCCATGCCATGGGCGGTAAATAACTGACTTGTGTAACCACTCAAGGTGAAGCTATCGACAACGAGTGTCGCGTCCCTATCGATCACCGACACCAAATCTTGCACTAGGCGATCGGGATGGATGGGGACATCGTCGTAGGTTGCGGCGACACGTTTGACGAGCGTCTCCTCGTAGTTCGCACGCACCATCGTCATTTTCTTGATCCAACCGCTGTCCGCCTTGGCGCTAAAATCCGCCTTGACCTCTTTGATTTTGTCAATGATCTGCCGTAACACGAGCTTGGGATCGCCGACAATACCGACTTCGGCAGGTACATGCCATCCGACCCGCCGTGGATCAGTGTCAATTTGAATATAGGTCGCGGTGTCCGACCAAGTCGGTGGTTGACCAAATTTTTCACCACTCCAGAAACGAAAGCCGACAGCGAGCACCAAGTCGGCAAAGCCGGTAAACGGCTTCTTCCAGGCACCACGGATCGCCAGTGGATTCGCTTCGTCCATCGCGCCTTGTCCGGCGCGGCGGCAATAGACCGGCGTATGCGTCAGCTCGGCCAGCTCGTTCAACTCAGGCGCCGCATCCGACCAAAAAATTCCGTCGCCGCCGGCGATGAGGGGCCGCTCGGCGCTGAGCAGTAATTCAACCGTGCGTTCGATTTGACGCGGATCGCCTTGCGAGCGCAGATCGTCCGCGGCGTATACCTTCGCGCCCGGGCGCTGGCGGGTCTCATCATCGACGTGATAGAGAATGTTACTCGGGATCTCCAGCAGAGCGACCCCCTGCGGCGCGCTCGTCGCTTCGCGGAACGCCTGGCGCAGATCCACCTCGATGGTCGACCAATCGAGCACGCGCTTAGTATATTTCGCAAATGAGCCGACCA
>SMVB01032228.1_pt1 | contig 13212 bp, 10 predicted proteins | sample 2456461 | NCBI WGS metagenome assembly SMVB01 (sample SAMN11095934, study PRJNA526329) | marine sediment metagenome | biome: Marine sediment; feature: Surficial sediment; material: Deep marine sediment; isolation source: Hadal surficial sediment | place: Pacific Ocean | collected 2014-05 | depth...
TCGATCGCGTCGGGCAACGGGTCGTACCCTCGAATCAGCAGACTCGTCGCGCCCAGGTCGTAGTAGGCCACCATCGCGTCGGCGACCGTTTCCGGTGTGCCGACCAGGGCGGTTGAATTACCACGCGCTCCGGTAGCTTCAGCCAACGCGGTATAGAGGCAGGTATCGTGAACCTCCTTCGCGGCCGCCGCATCCAACAGTCGTTGGGACCCCACGTTTTCGGGGCCAGATCCTTTGCGGTCTCCAACGCGTTGCTTGATTTGGCGGAGAATGTCCCGCGCTCGATCCCAGGCCTGGCCTTCCGTCTTGCCGAGAATTGGACGCGTCGAGACGCTGAACGTAATGGCGTTGCCGTTCGCCGCCTCACGCACTCGTCCCATGAATTCCTTTGTTTCTGCGAGCGGCTCACCCCACAGCATGAAGACGTCGATGTACGGCGCGAGGCAGGCAATCGCGGCATCAGATCCACCGCCGCCATACAACGGGATCCGGGGTCGTTGCGTACAGCGGATCTCTGAATACGCCCGCTCTACCTGATAGAACTCCCCAACGTAGTCGAAGGGTTGCGGGTCAGTCCAAGTTTGCATGAGGATTTGCACGTACTCCTCAGTTCGACGATAGCGTCCCGCATGATCGGTGTGGTCGCCGTCTTTGGCTTGATCCGCATCACTGCCACCCGAGATCAGATGACAGGCCAATCTGCCGCCGCTCAGCTGGTCCAGTGTGGCAAGTTTGCGTGCCGCGAGTGTTGGTGCCACGAAACCGGGCCGGTGAGCCAACAACAACCCTATCCGTTCGGTGACGGAAGCCGCATGCGCGCCGATCAGGAAGCCATCCGGTGCGTCTGAAAAGTAACCGACCAGGACACGATCGAAGCCTGCGTTCTCGTGGATCCGGGCGGTTTCGGCGACCACCTCCGGATCGAAGGGCGGGCCCACGGGCGAGATGATTTCCGATGCGACGCGGGGCGCGATCCAGCCGATCATTTCAACGGGCACGGACGTGCATCCTTCTCAGATCGACAGATCCTTCAGGTTGTAGTCGCGCACGACGCGGTCAAAGGTGACTTGGTCGAACCGAAACTCGTCTTCCTGCCCGTCGAATGGTTTGTAAACAAACGGCGTTTCTTCTGGAAACCGTTGTGCGCGCGCGTCGATGGCCACCTGAATGACGCTCGAACGTTCGAAGATGCGCTGCTCGTCGTACACCTCATCCGCCGTTTGACTGAGCGCGCCGCGGGCGCCCAGCACCGAGGATCGGCGGTGAAAACCGAAGGTCAGCGAAACGCGCAGATCCGGGGATGTGTTGGCAAAGGAACCGTGCACGACCTGACGGTTGGCGATTGTTACATCGCCTGGGTTGCACAGCAGCGGTACTACTCCGGAGACTTGTTCCGATCCACCGTTCTGGGCGACCAGCGCCTTGATGTCGATGCGTCCGAGCTTGTGGGTCCCGGGCAGCACCCAAAGGCAGTTGCGAGCCGTGCAGGCATACAGCTGGACCTGAAAGTTGAAGCCATGGATTCCCTCGTCCCAATCGGGTGAATCCCAGTGAGTGACTCCATCCTGATGCCACGATACCGACCCGCCCAGTCCCGGCAGCTTGACGAAGGTGGCATCGTTGTAGGGCACAAAGTCTTCGCCATTGATCGCCTCGGCGATCGCCAACAGGTGCGGATGGCCGTAAAGACGCAACCCTGACGGCATGGTCTGGCACATTCCGTTGAGCAGGTGCACGATCTCGGCCGGTGCATCGGCGGGTGGGAGAGGCTGAGCCATTTTCGTCGGGTGCCGCCCGCTCAGGGCCTTGGTACCGCCCCACGGATCCGACAGCGGCTTGATAAAGAGGTACGGGTTCCTCGCGAACTCCCGTCCGTAAGCCGGCCTGCCTTTCTTGTCGAGTTTGGCGTCCGGAGCCGTGGGCGCGTGCTCCAACAGGTAATCGATGTCGGCGCGGAGTTCGTCGAGCTCGGCGTCGGCGATCACGCCTTCAAAGACATAGAAGCCGTGTTCCCGGAACGCCTCGAGAATATCGGGGTGGAGTTTGCCATCAGAGGCGAAGCGGACGGGCCCGCGATTGCCCAGACGCAAGGCCTGCTCGGTGCCTGCCTGGACGTAATCGGTCATGCCTGCTGCGTGTTGCTGTGCGGTCGGCACTGCGGGCGCTGCGACGGTTGAATTCATGGTGGACTGACCCTTCATGGGCAGATAGACACGCGGACCCTGTTACTCAATATACTACCGCCATCATGCCCTTTGGACGCCCCTGTCTTAAGCAGTCGAGGTTCTGGAACATCAAAGCAATGAACGATCGGACATACCAACACATTCTGTATGAAGTGGACGGCGGCAAAGCGCGTATTACGCTCAACGAACCCAAACGACGAAACGCGCTGTCCATCGCGATGGTTGAAGAATTGCGCGATGCATTGTGGGAAGCCGACGACGACAAGTCTGTGCATTGCGTGATCTTACGTGGCGCCGGGCCAGCGTTTTGTGCTGGTTACGACCTCACGCCTGGCCAGAAAGGTCGTGAAGATGACGGGATTGATCGTCGTGCGGGACGTGGAATGGATGATGACGCCTGGATGATCGAGCGCTTTCAGCGGAGCCTGCGCACGCTCTGGGAGATGCATAAGCCTTCGATCGCGCAGATTCACGGCCATTGCCTTGCCGGCGGCACCGACCTGGCCCTGTATTGCGATGTGCTGATCGCTGCAGACAATGCCAACATTGGTTATCCAGCGCTGCGTAATATGGGCGCCGCGCCAAACCAGCTGTGGTTGTACCACTGCGGTCCGCAATGGACCAAACGCCTGTTGTTGACCGGCGATACGGTGAGCGGGGAAGACGCCGCGCGCATCGGCCTGGTCCTGAAATCGGTACCCGAGCACCTGTTGGAAGCCGAGGTGGAGGGCCTGGCGGATCGCCTCACGTTGATCGATCCTGAACTGCTATCGGCGAACAAACGCATCATCAACCTGGGCATGGAGCTGATGGGCGCACACACGCTGCAGCGCCTGGCTGCAGAAAACGATGCCCGTGCGCATACCACGCAGGCGGCCCGACAAGTGTTCAAGAAGATAGCGGCCGAGGGCGTCAAGCAGGCCGTAACAGAGCGCGATGCCCCGTTCGGTGATGGTCGCGCCCGTGTCGTCGGGCCGGAACTGCGAGACGCCGAGGGCAGGCTGCTGCCACTCACCGATTGACCATGGGCAGAGTAACCATAGAAGGGAGCTTTGGACGCTATGACTGAAGATATTTCGAACTGGACCCTGACCGGCTTGGTGCAGCGTCAGGCGGAGGCCCTTGGCGAGCGTGAGTTCATGTCGTTTGAGCACGGCACGACGCTCACGTTTGCCTCGCTTCACCGTGACAGTGACCGACTCGCCCGTAATCTGGCGAGCTTCGGCGTGGTGCCGGGCGACCGGGTCATGGTGATGCTCAAGAACCGCATTGAGTTCATGCTGGCCATGTTGGCCATCATGAAGCTGGGCGCCATTTTCGTGCCCATCAATACAGAGCTTAAGGGCTCCTTCCTACAGCACCAGATGCGCAACGCCGAGCCCCGCGTGATCTTCCTCGATACCGATTTAAGTGATGCCTTCGATGCGGTTGAGGGCGGCAATGAAAACCTTACCGCCGTTGTCTATGTGGCAGGCGATGTGCCCGATCAGCGTCCCGTCGTCTTCACCGGGCTGGAGGTCATGACGTTCGAGACTTTTTCCGAACTGGCCGGTGTGCAGGATGATGTGCTGGTCACGCCGCAACCTCACGACATCGCCTGCATCATGTACACGTCCGGCACTACGGGGCCGTCCAAGGGTGTCCTGATGCCGCACGCCCATTGTTATCTGTTCGGCCACGGCATGGTCCAGACCCTGGAGATGACGGAACAGGATTGCCAGTATGTCTGCATGCCCTTGTTCCATGCCATGGGCCTGTTGTTGCAGGTCCTCAGTTCCCTGATCACCGGCTCCAAGGTTTTTTGCATTGAACGCTTTTCGCCAGCCCGTTGGCTCGATGACATACGTGCTAGCGGCGCCACGGTCACCAATGCCCTGGGCGTCATTCCCGAATTCATCTTCCGCACACCGGCAACCGATCACGACCGCGATCATAAGCTGCGTACCGTCATGGCCGTCCCGATCGCAGCGGAGTGGGGCGAGGCCATGGAGCAGCGCTTCGGCTTCAAATTCATGCAGGGTTACGGCATGACGGAGGTCAATCTTCCGTGCTACACGAAACCCGACGACCCCCTGTTGCCGGGCATGGCGGGGCATGTCCAGGACGATTTCTTCGAAGTCTGCATCGTCAACACCCAGACCGATGCCCCTCTGCCCCAGGGCGAAATCGGCGAAATCGTCGTCCGTCCAAAAGTACCGTTCTGTTTCGGCCAGGGCTATTACCGGATGCCGGAAGTCACCGTCGAGGCCTGGCGTAACTTGTGGTTCCACTCCGGCGATGCGGGCTATTTCGACGCCCAGGGCCGTCTGTATTATGCCGACCGGATCAAGGACCGTATCCGCCGGCGCGGCGAGAACATTTCCAGCTTCGAGATTGAACAGGTTCTGAACGACCATCCCGACATCCTGGAAAGTGCCGTGGTCGGCATCCGGGTCGAAGGGGCGGGCGGCGAGGACGAGGTGAAAGCCTATATTGTCACCGAGGGTGGTCGCGACATCGACAACGTTGCCTTGCTGGATTATTGCGCCGAGCGTATTCCCCGCTTCGCCGTACCCCGGTATATCGAGGCGGTCGAACTGGTACCGAAAACCGCCACGGGTAAAATCCAGAAAGAACCGTTGCGCCGGGCCGGTGTTACGGCCAACACCTGGGACCGGGAATCCGTTGGCTATAAGCTTGCCCGGCGAGTGTAAAACCTGCGAGCAAATCATGACCCAATCGGACGAACGTGATACCCGGCCGTCCCGACCCGAAGTCGCTCTGATCGTGGGGGGTGGGCCCGGCATCAGCGCCAGCTGCGCGCGGCTGTTCTCGACGGAGGGCATGAAAGTTGCCGTCGCGGCACGAAACCCCGACAAACCGGTCCTCGAACAGCTTGAGCAGGAGCACGGTGTTCGCCGCTATGCCTGCGACGCGGGGGAACCAGAGGCCGTGGAGATTCTCTTCCAGTCGGTGACCGATGACCTTGGCAGCCCCACCCTGGTGGTGCACAACATCGATGGACGAATGGCGGATATCTTTCGCAAGGACATCACCGAGGCCAACCCGCGCCTGGTGCGCGAGGTTCTCCTGAATTCGTCGTTCAGTGCATTTCTGGTGGGTCAACAGGCGGCCAAAGGCATGCTGTCGAAGTCACTCGATGCCAGCGGTCACAGGGGCACCATCATCTTTACCAACGCCAGCGCAGCGCTCAAGGGGTATCCGAAAAGCGGTGCGTTTGCGATGGCCTCTCACGGCAAATCGGGACTCGCGCAGAGCATGGCGAGGGAATTGATGCCGCAAGGGATCCACGTTGTCCACGTACCAATCGATGCAGCCATCGGCTGGACCCAGGATGACGGCAGCCGCTCGCACCGCCTCGCCGGCACCACCGTGGATGACAACATGGCCGATCCCGACCTCATCGCGGACACCTACCTGCATCTCCATCGGCAACACCGGTCGACCTGGGCGTTCGAGGTGGTGCTGCGGCCGTGGGTGGAGAACTGGTAGCTAGCTACTGGTTTTGACCGTTTTCACCGCACGTCGGTCGGGCGAATTCACCAAAGAGCTAGCCAGGAGCGCGTGCGAATATGTACGGATCAAGGGTCTCCTGCGCTTTGATGCGGTACTTGTGCCATCGACCTCCGCCGTAGTACGCGAGGCTTCCCGGCTCCGCCTCGCCATGCCCGTTGTAGTAGGAAATGCAATCCCGTAGGGGACGCGTGGTGACGTCAGCGGCTCGGCAGTGCTCGGCGTACTCGTTTTCCGGTTCCTTCTCGATGTCGACGATTGCCGCGCCCTGGTCTCGCATCGTCTTGAGCATCCACAGGATGTAGTCGGCGTGTTCCTCGATCGCATTCGTGAAGTTGAAGCTCCCGCCGCCGCCCTGGGGGCCCGACACGATGAACAGATTTGGAAAACCGTTGCTGTGAATGCCGAGAAACGTTTTGGTACCTTCTGACTGCCACTTCTGTTGCAGGGATCGCCCGTCACGACCAACGATCATGTTGAACGTCGACGTTGCCATCCACTGAAATCCCGTGGCGTAGATCAGCACGTCCAGCGGGTATTCCGTCCCGTTGTGCACGACTCCATGCTCATTGATCCGGGTTACGCCACGAGGCGCGGTATCGACCAGCGTTACATGAGGCTGGTTGAAGGTCGGCAGGAACTCATCGTGAAACGTCGGTCGCTTGCAGCCGTATGGGTAATAGGGCTTCAGCGCTGCTGCAGTCGCCGGGTCTTCGACGATGGCATCAACTCTGGCACGAATCTGCTCCATGATGCGAAAGTTGGTGTTCAACTGCTTCTCGATCAGCTCCTCCGGGGAAATTTCTCGCGCGTGGTGTTTGCGCTCTTTGAAGTCCGGGACTTTGCCGGCCAGATAATCATCGTTCGCCCTCATGGCGGTTCGACCGGCCGAGATTTTCGCAAACCGTGCGCGTCTGGCCCGGGCCCAACCGGGTTCCTGGGACCAGAGCTCGATTTCTTCCTGGGTCGTCTCGCGCTGATCGCGCACGTCGATGGAGGAGGGCGTGCGTTGAAAGACGTAGAGTTCGTCCACGACTTTGGCAATCTCCGGAATCACCTGAACCGCCGTGGCGCCGGTGCCGATGATGCCTACGCGCTTGCCTTTCAAATCGATGTCGTAGTCCCATCGGGAGGTGTGGAACGAAGCGCCTTCGAACGTTTCCATCCCCTTGATTCGAGCCAGCTTCGGGGTGGTCAGGATGCCGTTGGCGAGCACCACGAACCGTGCCCGCATCGCATCGCCTCGATCCGTCGTGACCGTCCACCGTCCCGTCGTTTCATCCCACTCGGTCGATTCGACCGTCGTGTGGAACAGGCAGTGGTCGTAGAAACCGAATTTCTCTGCCATATTCTGGCAGTACTCCATGATTTCGAACCCGGACGCGAACTTCATCGTCGGCATATAGCCCATCTCCTCCAGCAACGGGAGATAGCTGTAGGACTCGACGTCGCAAGCGATTCCGGGGTATCGATTCCAGTACCAGGTGCCCCCGACGTCGCCGCCTTTCTCGCAAAACCGGACGTCTTCGAACCCCGCTTCGCGAAGCCTGTACCACAGCAGCAGCGCTGCAAAGCCGGCACCCACCACCAGAATCTCGCACTCGTCGGTAAGCGCCTCTCGCGGGACTGGGTCCGACGAGTACACATCTTCCAGGTATCTGCTGAACTCGCCCTCCATCGCCATGTAATCAGCAGCGCCTCTTCTCAACTCTTTGAACTCGCGGTACTTCGCCTGTTCTTCCGCGTTGAAGACTGCCCCGGGTGGAGGTGCTGGCAGCGTCGTGAGCGACTCGTCGGTGACGACTGAGTACCCCTTGCCGGTGATTTTATCGTTCGCCTGGGCGGCGCGAGTGTCAAAGGTCTTTAAACCGCTATCGGGATCTATTTTGATCGACATAAACTTTTCTAACCTTTTAAGCGGACGCGACGTTCAGGAGACGCCGCGGGACTGGCCTTCCCAATAGGGTACGCGCAGGTCTTTCTTCAGGATCTTACCGGACGGATTGCGGGGTATCGCCGCCATCCAGTCGACCGACGTCGGGCACTTGTAGCTTGCCAGATGTTGCCGGCAATGTTCGATGATGGCCTCTTCCGTAAGGTCGGCGTCTTTTCGTGTGACGATCGCCTTCACGGTTTCACCCCAGCGCTCGCTCGGCACGCCGATCACCGCAGCGTCCGCAATGCCGGGGTGTTTCATCAGCGCATTCTCGACCTCCGCGGGGTAGATGTTCTCGCCGCCGGAGATGATCATGTCCTTGACCCGGTCGTGGATGAAAAGGTAACCGTCCTTCAGGTAGCCGGCATCGCCGGTACGCAGCCAGCCGTCCTCGGTGAGGGTCTCGCGCGTCGCATCGGGGTCACGCCAGTACCCTTTCATGTTGTGCCGGCCGCGGATCCAGATCTCGCCGACTTCGCCGTCGGCTTGCGACCCGCCGGTGTCGGTGTCGACGATCTTCAGTTCAGTGCCGGGGGGCGGGCGGCCGCAGGAGCGAAGGAGATGCGCGCGTGGGCCACCCGGATCGTGGTCCTCGGGCGGCAGCAGCGTGCCGACGCCGGTGGTCTCGGTAAGTCCGTAGCCCTGCATGAAATCGCAGCGGAATGTGTCCATCGCACGGATGAGCACTTCCTCGGTGATGGGCGATGCCCCGTAAAGGATGAGTTCGAGGCTATCAAAATCGATCGCGTCGATGCCGGGCGCCTCCAACATGAACTGCAGCACCGCTGGAACGAACATCGCGTGGGTGACGCGCTGCGCCGGGATCAGCTTCAGGATCAGGGGAACGTCGACATCGCGCAGTATGACCGTTCGGGCACCGAAGTACTGGCCGACGACCCCCCAACCGCTCCCGGCGATGTGAAACAGCGGCATACACACCAGATTCACGGTCGACTCGGACATGCGGTAAAGGTTATGGCCTTCCTCCAGAAGGCCCAGAAAGTTGTCGTGGGTCAGCTCGACGCCCTTCGGCAGGCCGGTGGTTCCCGACGTGTAGAGCTGATAACACGTGGCACCCGGTTCGATCGTGACGCCAGGATCGTCGTCAGCGTGGCCGCTGAGCCACTGCTCGAACGTGCGGTGTCCCGAATCCCCAGCGTCCCCCAGGACGACGATCGTCTCCATGGCCTCGAGGTTCAGCCGATTCAGGAGGCCCAGGAACTCCGTTCCGATCACCAACACCTTTGCCTCGCTGTTGTCCAGGATGTACTGGATCTCCGGCGGCGCCAGGCGCCAGTTGACCGCTACGGTCACGGCGCCCAGCTTCGCTCCGCCATAGAGATAGATGAAATATTCCGGCACGTTCTTGTCTAGAAAGGCGATGCGATCCTGATTACCGACACCGGCGGCCGCAAGGGCCGCAGCGGCCCGATTCGCATCGGCGTCGAGTTCGCGGAAGGTCCAGGACCGCCCGTCTTCGGCGTTCACCAGAGCTTGCTTCTCGCCCCGGGTCTGTGCGTGGTACCGCAGGATATCCGGCAATGTATGGATGCTCATTTCGACCTCCCTGGGTCCCGGACGAGTCTGGGCTCTAATCTACCAGGGCAGCAACGTGCCGTCTGCGTGGCGGAATTCGGGCGGCGTGTCCGGACCCAGCCGATCCATCTGTGACACCAGGCCTTCGGCGGCCTCGGTCGGCTTCGTGAACTCATCCCAGTTCGGTGCGCCCCTGGTCATCGCGGTCGCAACCGTGCCGGGGTGCAGCAACACGACCCGGATGCCTCGGGGTTCGAGTTGATGATGGAGGTTCACCCCCAGCATGTTTGCCGCCGCCTTCGACATCCGATAGCCATACATTCGGCCGCTGCCGTTGTCGCCGATCGAGCCCATACGACTGGTGACAATCCCAACCCTGCCGCCGGGCTGCAGGTTGGCTTCCAACGCGCAAATGGTGCGAAGAGGCCCGAGTGCATTCAGGTCGTAATCGGCAAGCATCTGCGCGTAGTCGAATTGGGCCCAGCGATCGAACGAACCCCGGCCCGCAACGTGCACCAGCACATCGATCGGGTGATCGGTCAAGGCCGTGGCGAGCTGCTGCACCGCGTTATCGTCTGTGACGTCGATGTTCGGCACTACTCGAACGTCATCCTCCAACTCGGTGCCGCCTTCGAGGCAGACCGCGATGACCGCGTCGCCGCGTCGGTGATAGACGTTTGCCATTGCGGCACCGATCCCTCGGTCGGCACCTATGATCACGACGTTGTTCATCGTAAAGTTCCCTCCCGCGTTGGCCATCGAGCGCCGATGCTCAATGGTACGAAAAGAAGCGCACAGTTTCCGCGGAAACCTGTTCACCAACGGAGCAACCATGACGAAAAGATCGAGTTACGCGCCCCCGAAAGTCTGGGAATGGACGTCCGAGAACGGTGGTAAATTCGCCAACATCAACCGGCCAGTTGCGGGTGCCATGCGCGAGAAGGAGTTGCCCGTTGGCGAGCACGCACTGCAACTCTATTCGCTCGCCACGCCGAATGGCGTGAAAGTGACGGTACTGCTGGAGGAACTGATTGAGCTCGGGATAAGTGACGCTGAGTACGATGCGTACCTCATCAATATTGGCGAAGGAGATCAGTTCGGCAGCGGGTTTGTCGCAATCAATCCCAATTCCAAGATTCCGGCCCTGCTCGATCGAGGTACGTCTCCCCCGACCCGCATCTTTGAATCAGGCGCAATCCTTCTCTATCTGGCAGAGAAGTTCGACGCGTTCCTTCCGAAGGAACCCGCGGCGCGCGCGGAATGCATGTCCTGGCTGTTCTGGCAGATGGGTAGCGCCCCGTACCTCGGGGGCGGCTTCGGCCACTTCTATGCCTATGCGCCGGACAAGATCGAATACTGTATCGATCGCTATGCCATGGAAACCAAGCGTCAACTCGACGTGCTGGATCAGAATCTATCCACGCGACAATTTCTGTGCGGCGACGAATACACGATCGCGGACATGGCCAACTACGCTTGGTACGGTGCACTGGTCTTGCACAACATCTACGACGCGGCGGAGTTCCTCGACGTGGCGTCGTACACCAACGTGGTGCGCTGGGCGACCGAGATAGAAGCCCGCCCGGCCGTCCAGCGCGGCCGGAGGGTCAACAAACCCTGGGGTCCCGAAGAACTACAGGTGGTTGAACGGCATAGCGCGAGTGACTTCGACTAGCGGCGCACCGGCAACTTCACTGATCGTATTTTCGGTAGGTCCGTGACGTCTGCATGACAGGATCGAGCAACGACAGGTCACCCGCTTCGATGGTGTTACCCGTGGGGAAAGGCGGCCCCGCGGCCATTCCAATACCCTCCAGCACCCGGTCATCCTGGTAGTAGCAGTCGTAGGTGTGGAACAGAAGCTCGTCGAACAGCTCCGCCTGGGCCTTGCTGAAGGCCTCCACGACGGGGTATCGGTCGGACAACGACAAGCCAGCAAACCCATCATCGAAATGTCCGATTGCCTCAACTAAAACTGGGATGAATTCCGCGTTCTTCTCGGTCAGGTAGCCAATCAGATCCACCGCCTGAGCACTCGGCATGGTGCCATCATCGCTTGCAGGCAGGAGGGTATCCAGAAGCGCCGCCAACGTTTCCTGCTGCGAGGTTGTCAGCGGATGGTCTGTTGCGATTACGTCGTTGGTCATATCAGTTAATCAAACAGGTTGGCCAGGTTCTTCTTCATCGTGTCGGCGATGTACAACGCGAGCGCCTGAATGGTGCTTGTGGGGTTCAAACCGCCCGCGGTGACGAAGATGCTACCGTCGACGATAAACAGATTCTTCACGTCGTGGCTGCGCCCCCAGGAATTGACCACGGACGTCTTAGGATCATCCCCCATTCGTGCAGTGCCCAGTAAGTGCCATCCGGCGTCCTCGAGCACACCGGAGCTGCTGATTTCAGTGGCACCCGCCGCCTCCATTACGTCCTCTGCGCGCGCCAGTCCGTGCGCTAACATCTTTTCGCTGTTCTCACTGAGGCGGTAGTTGATCTTCGGCGCGGGAATGCCGTCCGAATCGACGAGGTTCGGATCCAGTGTGACCGTGTTGTGTTCTTCGGGTAGGTCTTCACACAAGATGCCAATCGATGCGACGTGATCGAAGCGTTTCTGGAACGCCTCGTGATGTTCGGGCCCCCACGGGATCGTTCCTGACGTATAGCCTTGGAGCGCTGTCGCCAGCGGCCCAGTGCCGCGAGTGATCTGCATGTTGTAGCCGCGCACAAAGCCTCGCGAACGATCGGTTTCGTAGAATTCCTTGCTGAGAATGCAGCAACCCGCCGGGCCTTTGTGGCTGTCCAATCGCTCCTCGAAGATGCCTTGCACGAAACCGACGGGATGGAACATGAGGTTTTTGCCCACCAGACCGCTTCTGTTGGCCAGACCGTCGGGAAACTGTGCCGATTCGGAGTTCAGGAGTATCCGCGGCGTGCCCACGCCGTTACACGCCATGACCACCACTTCGGCTTTCTGGTGACGCTCGGTGCCTTCTTCATCGTAATAGACCACGCCGTCCGCCATGCCCTGACGGTTCAGCGTAATCTCGCGAACCCGGCACCGGGTTCTGATTTCGACCCCACTCCTGAGTGCTTCCGGCCAGTAGGTGATATCCACGCTGGACTTCGCGCCCTGGGAACACCCGGACATACATGGCCCGAGATTCAGACATTGGTCCCGTCCCTCGTAGGGGCGCGTGATGATCGCACTGTCTGACGGCCACCAATGCCAACCCAGCTTGTTGTACCCCCTCGCGATGGTTTCGCCGACCAGCCCCAGCGGGATCGGAGGCAGCGGCGGCTGTTTGGGCGGATACATGGGATCGCCGGCCAACCCGGAAACCCCCATCATGCGATCGTTCTTGGAGAAGTAGGGCTCTAACCGTTCGTAGTTGATCGGCCAGTCGTCCGCGACGCCATCCAGGGTCTTTACCCTGAAGTCAGACGGGTGCAGACGAGGGAAGTGCGCCGCATAGAGAATCGTGCCGCCACCCACACCATTGAAATTGACCACGTTGATGGGAGATTCGTCATTGTTGATCGGATAGTCCGTTTCCAATCCCCTGACGTTGGGATTGATGTGGTAGGGTCCGAACTGCTGGCTCTCCCAGTCTTTCCGGGTGCTTGGGTATTCTGACGGGTTCGTCCAATCACCCTGCTCGAAGCAGACGATACGCATGCGCGTCTCGGCGAGACTCCACGCGACCGCGGCGCCGGACGCCCCGGCACCGATTATCAGCACGTCGACTGGATCGTTATCGGAAGCGCCCGCCATCCTTATCCCTTCCTCTACCTGTGACTATCCTACCAGTCGGCCAGGGCCGATCAGCCGCTCAGTGATTCCACCACGGTCGATCGGAAAACGCGCGCATATCGATTTCAAAGGTCCAGGCGGATCGATGCTGGTGGGCGAGGTGGAAGTAGGTGTTCGCGATCTCGGCGGGGAGCAGAAGCCCGTCATGCTCCATGCCGCGCGTCTCTCTCAGCTGCTGGAATCGCTCAGGCCCGAGCATTTTCCCCAGCGTATCGGGCGCATCTACGGCCCCA
>SMVB01142631.1_pt1 | contig 13209 bp, 12 predicted proteins | sample 2456461 | NCBI WGS metagenome assembly SMVB01 (sample SAMN11095934, study PRJNA526329) | marine sediment metagenome | biome: Marine sediment; feature: Surficial sediment; material: Deep marine sediment; isolation source: Hadal surficial sediment | place: Pacific Ocean | collected 2014-05 | depth...
CCCGACCTCTCGGTGCCTACGGCACCTCGCTGCCCGCTGGGCGCGTAGATGGGAGCGGGGCGGCTTGCATGGGGTGGGCGGTTGTTCGGCTACTCGCACAGGTGGGAGCGAAGCGCCGGTCCCGATAGTCGCCCTTCCTGTTCCTTATGGCGAATAGCGGGCAAGGGTGTTGCCGTAGGCAGCGCCCGGAGGGGACGGGTGGCGGGCGTTCAAAAAAAAGAGGAAAAAGAAACCACCAACCCTTCAGCGGGAGCGAGAAGGTAGTGGATGCAAGGCGCGCGCCGTGAGGGATACCGGAGGCGTACGTCAGTACGTCGTAGGTAGACCGATCAAGCGCAACGCCGCAGACGCTGCCTTATCGCTCTCGCTCTCGCCTACCTCCAGTCAAAATTCACCCCCGCCTCCGCAACAACCCGCCGGCCGATGATGTCACCCACGTAGTGTTGCTGGAACGCCACGTCGGTGAGGTTGGTGGCACGCATAGAGAGGCTCACGTTGCGAAACTCGTAACCGAGCGTGAGGTTCAGCGTCGTCGCCGCTTCGGTGACGCCATGGAAGCGCGCGTCGAGCACGTCGGCCCAGAACGCCTCGCCCTGGTAGTTGACCGAGGCGCTGTACAAGAACCCCTGATAGTTGCCGTTGAGGCCGATGCTGAAGAGGTGCTCCGGCGGAATGTTGAATTCAGAGGCGTCGATACCCTCGACCTCCGGGGTCTTCTGCCAGGTGTAGGTGCCGAAGATCTCGGCGCCGGCGGCAACGCGGCCACGGATGCCGAGCTCGATGCCTTGATGGGTCACCAGACCGATGTTGCGGTAGGTGAACTCCTTGGGCAGTGGTGGCAACAGGCCGAGGATAAACGGCGGCAACGGCCAAGCAGGCGGTGGATCGGACGGCCCGTAGAACTTGTTGGCGTAGAAGTCGATGTTGTCCTTGGTCTTGGAACGGTAATAGGCGAAGTCGATGGCCACCTCCTTGACCACGGCGCGATAGCCGACCTCGATCTGGTCGAGCTGTTCCTCCACGAGATCGGCGTTGCCGACGGCCGCAATCGGGAAGGTATAAAGGCCGGGGTTGAAGCCGAGAAGCGGCGCCAGCGGGCTCAAGTCGATGGTGTTGAAGATACTCGTCTCGAGAAAGTTGTTGATCACCGACGGGGCGCGGAAGGCGCGGCCCCAGGAGATCCGCACGGCGTGATCCTGCCCGGCAATGGGACGAAACTGCGCACCGATGCGCGGCGACCACACCGCGTTGTCGATGCTGCTGAAGCCGTCAACGCGAATCCCGGCGGTAATCAGAACCTGCTCTATCGGCGTCCAGCTGTCCTGGATGAACGCGCCGCCCTCTTTGCGGTTATCGGCGTTCGGCGCAATCGACAGCTCGTTGGTCAGGTAGCGGAAGTTGCCTCCGTACACGAACACATGCTTGCCGTCCTGCACGATCGAGGTGTTCTGTGCCGACCAGTCGTAGGTGCCGGTGGCGAAATTGAAGTCCAGCGGGCTCAGCAGATTGAACGAATTGGCGTCGAGAATGTTGGCGTAGAAGCGGAAGTTGGCATTGTCGCGGTTGTAGTCGGCGCGCACGTACGAGAACCAGGACCCGTCCTCGATGTCGAAGGGCCCGATGCCGGTGAAAATGATCCCACCGGTGCCGGCGTAACCACCGGAAAACGACAGGTTCGACTGCGCATCAATGTCATAGTCGACGCGGCCGTCGAACTTGGGCTGCTTGGTGCCGCGGTTGTTGCTGTCGGGAAACACCACGCCGGAGAGGTTGGCCGGGCGCGGCCAAGCGTCCTGCTGGTAGTACGAGCCCGAAACCTTGTACGCCCACTTGTTGTTGACACCGGAGTGCAATGCCGAGAAGAACCCGGTACCGACTTCACCGACACCGCCTCGGATCGCCGTGGCGTTGCCGAGCCGGCGTGGCGACTTGGTGATCACGTTGACCACGCCGGTCATGGCGTTGGCGCCCCACACCGCCGAGCTCGGACCACGCTGCACCTCGATCCGCTCGATCTCGTTGAAGGCGACGGGTAACAAATCCCACAAGACAAAGCCAAAAAAATCCTGATACACAGTGCGCCCGTCCATCAGCACGAGCTGCGTCGTGGCCAACGAGTTGGTGGGAGCGCGCGAGGTGATGTTGATGTCGCGGGCGCTCATCTGGGACACGTTGAGACCGGGTACGCCGCGCAGCAGGTCTGCATAGTTGCCCGCCGCCGAGGCGGCGATGAACGCGCTGTCAAGAATCGTAATCGCGGTCGGCGCGTTGAGCAGCAGTTGCTCGGTGCGCGAGGCAGTCACGACGACGCGCTCCTCGTAGCGCTGCCGTTCCTGCTCTCCCTGCTGGCCCGCTTGGCTCTGTTGACCTTGCGAGTCCTTCTGGCCCGTCTGGCCCGCTTGACCCTGCTCGCTCTGCTGGCCCTGTGGAACGGCCGCCAGCGTCGGGAAAACCACCACCAGAGACAACACCAAGGCCGCGATCACAGCCGGCAAAATGCGACGCATACGGACCTCCTGACCAAATCTGAGAAGGCGCGGCCCATGCACGCGCCGCCCTGGGGCGTTGGCCAACCCATCGAGTTATTCGCAACTATATCGGGGACAGGAGGACCTGCACAATCGGGGACAGTAAGGACGTGGAATGAGGATGGCCGCGACAAATCCTGCCGTCAGGAACCCGCTTCGAGCGCCGGAATCAGAATTGTCTCGATGTACTCGAGATAGGTGGCGACGTCTTCCGGGGTGGGGTCGGCGGCACCGAACACGCCCTCGTTGTTCTTGTACAACCGGTCGGAGATGGTCTCGCCGCTGCCGTCTTCGCGCATCATCGGCACGCCGAGACCGTTCCAGCCGTAGTCCGAGATTCTCAAGGACACCAAGTTGTGGCGCGTGAACACGTCGTTGGCGCCGGCCATATCGCCGGCATCGAGCTTGGCGTAGAAATCGTCCAAGGTATCGCTGCCGCGCAGGTTGCCGCGCTCCAGGTACAGGAAGAAGTCGGACTTACCGTCCGCCTTGAGGATACGGCTGCGGCTGTTCGGGAAGGGGACGATGATCATCTTGGACTCGGTGGCGTGGAGCAGCTCGCGCAGGCGCCCGAGCAGCGCCTCTGCGTCCTGCTGTTCGCCGTTGGCAAGAGCTGGCGTACCTGCCGACAGCGATACCAAGGAAATCGCCGAAACAGCGAGGAAAACGCGCACCCTACGAAGCTGCAACAAGATGACACCTCCCGAGTGTTGGCACGGCTCACGCCACCGGATAGGGTGGCTACTATGAGATGGGCGTCTGCGCCACTGTGCCAACATGCGCCGATAACCCTAGCAAGGCCCCCGATTCAAAGCAATAGAACACCACGCCTGTGGAGACCCCATGAGCAGTTCCGATTCGATCCGAGCCCACATCGACGCCCATCGTGATACCTGGCTCGAAGAACTAGATGATTTCCTCCGAATCCCCAGCGTTTCCACCGATCCCGAGCGTGCCGACCAGGTCGAAGTGGGCGCCGATTGGCTCGCCGAGAAGCTGCGTGATGCCGGGTGCAGCGAGGTTGAGATCTGGCCCACACCCGGCCACCCGGTGGTCTACGGAGCATGGCGTGGCGCCGACGATGCACCCACATTGCTGGTCTACGGCCACTACGATGTACAGCCCGAGGAGCCGGTCGAGCTCTGGGACACGCCGCCGTTCGAGCCCACCATCCGCGACGGCAAGTTGTTCGCGCGCGGCTCCGCCGACGACAAGGGGCAGCTATATATCCACGTCAAGGCGCTGCAGGCGTGGCTGCAAACCACCGGCGCTTGCCCCGTGAACGTCGTATTTCTTATCGAAGGAGAGGAAGAGGTCGGCAGCCCCAACATCGAGGGCGCCGTGCTCGAGCATCGGGACAAACTCGCCTGCGACGCGGTGATGATCTCGGATACCATCATGTTCGCCGCCGGCCTGCCGTCGATCACCTACAGCCTGCGCGGACTCGCCTACATGCAGCTCGACCTCACCGGGGCGAAGGGCGACCTCCACTCCGGCTCCTTCGGCGGCGCCGTGGTCAACCCCGCCGAGGCGCTGGCGCGCATGATTGCGTCGTGCCGCGACCCCGAGACCGGTGAGATCACCATACCCGGCTTCTACGACGACGTAGTGCCCCTGACGGAGGCCGAGCGCGGGCAATGGAAGACCCTCCCTTTCGACGAGGAGCAGTATCGTGCTGACCTCGGCGTCGACGCGTTGCTGGAAGAAACCGACTACGGCGTCCTGGAGCGTACCTGGGCGCGGCCGACCTTCGAGGTCAACGGTTTCCTCTCCGGCTTCACCGGAGAGGGGAGCAAGACGGTTCTACCGGCCAAGGCGATGGCCAAGATCAGTATGCGCCTGGTGGCCAACCAAGACCCCGACACCATCATGGACGTGGTCGAGGCCCACATGCGGGCGGTGATGCCGCCGGGCGTAAGCCTCGAGGTGACCCGCATGCAGGGCGGCAAACCCTGGCTGACGCCGTGCGACCATCCGGTCATGCAAGCGGCCGGCCGCGCCATGCACCGCGGTTTCGGAGCCAAGCCGGTGTTCATCCGCGAGGGCGGGTCCATTCCCCTGGTCGGCGTGCTCGAAGATCTCTTCGGCGCGCCTTCGGTGCTAATGGGGATCGGTCTTCCCGATGAGAACGCCCACGCACCGAACGAAAACCTCGACATCGGCAATTTCTTCTCCGGCATCGCGAGCGCCGCGTTTTTCTTCGAAGAGCTAGGGAAGACCGTATGAAGCGCAAGGACTTTCTCCGCAAGATGAAGGACCGCCGGCGCGGCGGCACGCTCGAGGAGCGACACCCGGAGCAACGCCGCAAGGTCGACTGGCGGACCATACGCGAAAACCTCCCCTCCGAAAGCGCGGAGCCTCTCGCTCCGCGGTCCATGCCGGTGGGGGAACTGTACCTGCTGCCCAGCGGCGTCCGTCTCGAAGCTTCGAGCTCTTGCTGGGTACGCGGTTACCGCCTCTACGAAGCGGGCGGCACCCTACGCGCCGAGTTCCAATACCGGCCCGCCGACCCAGACAGCGAACCGCCGCCCGGGTCGATCGGTTTGCAGGCCGGCAAGAGTTGGGAGCCGGAAGGCTGAACGAACCGGGCAGGGTGCTACCGCGTCGCGTTTGGGTTCGGCGCCGCGCGACGGATCGAATGCCCCTGTTTCGGCACGCTGACTTCTTCGTTGCGAAAACGCCCGTAACCGAGGTTGTGCGGCGGTTTGATCTCGGCGATGAGTTGCTCGGCAATCTCGGCGGCCTTGGCGTCGTCGGTCTCGACGACGTAGCGGAAATACTCGGTAGCGCCAAAAGGCTGCTCCTCGAGAACGCTCCACAGGCTCTCACGCAGCCCCTTGCCCTGGGTCTTGCCTACGTACAGGATCTTCTGGCCCGAGGCGATCACTTGAAATACACCCGCATCCTCGGGAACCTTCTCGACATTTGCGGGAATAAACTCGATAAGTCCCGATGCGTTGCCGGCTGCTGTCACGGACAGGCTCCTTCCGCTGGCGCTGTGCGTCGTGTTGTTGGTCACAATTTATTCTTCTCGGGCGAAGCCCTTGGGTATATTAGCAGGGTGCCCCAAAACGAATAGTTTCGATCTCGGCCCCTCAAGTGTGCAAACTGACAAGAATCGGCGGACTCCTCGCGGCCTTCGTGCTGTTGGGGGGCAGCCATGCCGCGGCGCAAGAGCGTAGCCTGAACCGTGTCGCCGACGGCGATTTCGAGAGCGGCTTCATCGGCCTCAACCTGGCCGCGGTGGACCAGTTTCCGATGTTCTCGGGGGGCTGGGCGTCGCGTGGTAGACGCGTTCCCGACTTAGTACAGGAGGAGACATTCGAGGGCTTGGTATCGATGCTCATCGACACCCGCCCCGGGGACCCACTTCAGGTCATCCAGGATCTGCCGGTCAATAGCCCCGCCTACGGCATGCGCTTCGCGTTCTTTATCGAGCGCGGTAGCCAAACGGTGCGACTTCTGAACGCCTGGGATCATCGCCAGCCCGACAGCGGCACACCGGCTTTCGAGGTGCGCATTTCGGCGAGCGGAATCCTATTCACGACGCCGGCGGGAAGCTGGCGGTTCGACGGCGATATTGCTCCGCGACAATGGCATACGTTGAGCGTCATCGCCGATCCGCGTACCGATACGCAAAGCGTGCGCCTCGACGGAGTGGCGCTGCTATCGCTGCCGGGTGTGGCCCTACGTCGACCGTCCACCATCGTGCTCGGCGGCAGCGCCACCGACACCGGAACGTTCCGTTACGACGCTATCGAGGTCTTGTCGCTCGTCGACCTCGAGCTGTCGATGATTCGCGACGCCGTGGCAGCCCTGGACATCCCCGCGAGCGCCGCAATCGGCGATCGTCTCGCCGCCGCGGCTGCCGCTCTCGATCGAGGCTCGAGTGTATTGGCGCTGCCGGAACTGGGGGTGGCACGCAATATGCTGGGTTCGACAGCACGAGCGACGGAGAATCTGCGGCGGGCGATCACCGAGCTTATCGAGCTGATGGAGGCAAGCAGCGACAGGCTCTAGCCTGGATATCTCAACAGGTCAGGGCTGCGCGAGCGACCCGTTGAGGTATCCGGGCTAGGGCTAGTTATAGTTAGGGCTAGTTAACCTGGGCCTCCTCTTTGTCGCCCAGCACGGCGGCCACAGCCACCGCGATGTCCCCGAAAATGCGCGCCGCTTCGCTATCCGGGTACACCAGCACCATCGGCTTCCCGGCATCGCCACACTCCGCCACGCGCCGGTCAATGGGGATGGTGCCCAGCAGGGGTACGCCCAGCTCGTCTGCGGTGCGGCGCCCCCCCCCGCTGCGGAAAATGTGCTCCACGTGACCGCACTCGGGGCAGGTGTACATCGACATGTTCTCGATAATGCCGAACACCGGCACGTCCACCTCGCGAAACATGTGCAGCCCCTTGCGCGCGTCGATCAACGAGACGTCCTGGGGCGTGGTAACGATGACGGCCCCGTCGAGCGGCGCCGACTGGGTCAAGGTGAGCTGCGCGTCTCCGGTGCCCGGCGGCAGATCGATGATCAAGATGTCGCAATCACGCCAATCGACATCGCGCAGGAACTGTTTCACCGCCTTCATCACCAACGGCCCGCGCCAGATGACAGGGGCGTCTTCCGGCTGCAGAAAGCCGAGCGACATCAACTTGAGGCCGTGCCGCTGCAACGGGATGATCATACGGCGGCCGTCGATGTCGGTGATCTCGGGCTGGCCACTCATGCCCAGCATGGTCGGAATGGAAGGGCCGTAGATGTCGGCGTCCATGAGGCCAACCGCGTGGCCGTTCTGTTGCAGCGCCACCGCCAGGTTCGAAGCCACCGTTGATTTGCCGACGCCGCCCTTCCCCGAGGCCACCGCGAGCACGTGCTTGACGCCCGGGATCGGATCGCGCTGGATGAGCGGCTCGGGCCGCCCGCCGCCACCAACCGGAGTGCCGGCGCGCGGCTGGGGGGCTGCCGGCGGGGCGGGCGCCGCCGACGGCAGGCTGGCACCATCAGGGGCAACACCTTGCGCCCGCGGCCCTGCCGGGCGCGGCGCCGACACGTCGAGCTTTACCTCCTCGACGCCTTCTACCTGCGAGGCGGCCGCGTGTACGTCTTGCGCCATCTTCTCGATCGCCTGCTGGTCCCCCGAGGGAACGCTCAGGCGTATTCGCACCTCTCCTCCCTCGACCTCGAGCAGGTCGACGAGGCCGAACGAGACAATGTCCTTATGAAGCCCGGCAAACGTTACACTGGTGAGAGCCTGGCGAATCTGGTCGACGGTAGCAACCACGGCGATGAATCTCCTATCAATAAGGCACCGAGAAGTGTGGGAGAGTTCTCCCACTTGGATGGTAGCGGCGCATCGCAGGAAAGTCATGTTCGAGCGCTGGACAAAACTAGTGACTCTGAGCGCGCGGATCTCTATAATTAGGTGGAGCATTTGAGCCGGCTCGCGGTGTCGCCCCAATGCCGGCCGACCAACGTCCGAGCCTTGAGAACAAGCCCATGACTCCCAGCCTGCTCCTCGTCACCGACGAGGAGACCACCCGAGAAGCCATCAGCGCCGAAGTCTCCGGACTGGGTGCCGAGGTGGTCAACGTGCGCAGCGGCGAGGAAGCGCTCGACATTCTCTCGAGCCGCCATGTCGATGGCGTCATCACCGGGCTCAAGCTCAAGGGAATGGACGGGCTCGACCTCCTCGAGCACATCCAGAAAATCGACGCTGAGCTCCCCGTCATCCTGGTAACCGCCTACGGCACGGTTGCCGCGGCGGTACAGGCGATGAAAGCCGGAGCGTTTGACTTCATCGAGAAGCCCTTCGATCAGGACGACGTGCGCCGCACGGTGCAGAAGGCGCTCGCCATGACCCGGCTGGTTGCCGAGAACCGCGTGCTGCGAGAAGAACTGGAACGCCAGTACGACTTCTCCGCCATTGTCGGCACCTCTCCGCAGGTGGTGGAAATCCTGCGTCAAGCGGGTGACGTGGCGGTCACCGACTCGACCGCCCTGATCAGCGGCGAGAGCGGCACCGGCAAGGAGCTGCTGGCGCGCGCCATCCACTACAACAGTGGCCGCGCCGGCCATCCGCTGGTCACGATCAACTGCGCCACGCTGCCCGAGAGCCTGCTGGAGAGCGAGCTCTTCGGCTACGAGCGAGGAGCGTTTACCGGCGCGGTGAAGCGCAAGATCGGCCGCTTCGAGCTCGCCGAAGGCGGCACGCTGTTCCTCGACGAGATCGCAGAGATGACGCTCGCGGTGCAGGTAAAGGTGTTGCGCGTGCTGGAACAACGGGAGTTCTCCCGGCTCGGCGGAACCGAGACGCTGAGAGCCGACGTGCGGCTGATCGTGGCAACCAACCGCGACCTCGCCGACCTCGTCGACAAACGCCAGTTTCGCGATGATCTCTACTACCGCATCAACGTGTTCCCGATCACCATCCCGCCGCTGCGCGAGCGCACCCAGGACATCCTGCCGTTGGCTCGACATTTCCTGCGCGAGCTCATGGAGCGCACCGGCAAGGTGGTCACCGGCATCCGCCCCGAGGCACGCCGCATCCTGTTGAACTACGGCTGGCCGGGCAACGTGCGCGAACTCAAGAACATTCTCGAGCGCGCCATCATCCTCACCCAGGGAAACTCCATCGCCGCGGAGCATCTTCCCGCGCGCCTGCAGCAGGAGCGCGCCTCGCTCGGCCATGTAGCAGTGTCGCTACCGCCCCACGGGCTGTCGCTCGAGGAAGTCGAGCGCTCACTTCTCGCGCAAGCGCTCGAGCGCAGCCGATTCAACAAGAGCCAGGCGGCTCGGTTGCTCGGAATGTCGCGCGCCACCCTGCGCTACCGCCTCGCGAAGTACGGCCTCGACGCGGCCTGAAGGCTTGCCCCGAGGGCCCGACACAGGCACCGGGCGTATGCTGGTGCCCCGAAATGGGCTGGCTTACTTCATCCATAGTGGATCAAATGATCCATACTGCGGAAAGTGCCTGCTGGTAAGGGTTTCCGCCTAGGTTGTTCTCGAATCTTGAAAATTGTGGCTTATATGAGCCATGTAACCTGCGGGCCCTAGGAGGATGCCCTGGAGATTCTTCGCAAACCCAGTGCCAGCACAGGTCTTCAATGGGCTGCCCGAAGCGAAGTTTGGCACGCCCATTGCAGTAACTTGGGGGCAGACGGCTGGGGGGCAAGGGGCGGCTCCGGCCAATTCGAGTAATTCGGGAGATTGAACATATGTCCGTGCATACTGCCATCCTCGAGGCTCCGAAGGTTCCTTTTTGGGCACCGCCGTTCGGCACGCCAGTCGAGGAGGAGTGGATCGACGACGAGGCCTACCGCGAGCTGTTTGTTTCCGTGATTGAGCTCGCGCTCAAGGATTTCGAGTTTCTTCTGCGCGTCCGCCAGCAAGACGCTCTAACGCTCTCCGAGCGCAAGAAACTCCGCGCCTTGACCGAGGATGGAGATCCGGAAGAGTTCTTCGCCAGCAGGTGGTTCGAGGACATCTGCCGGATGATTGGTATCACTGCGGAAGTGATTCGGGAGCGGCTCCAAGTCCTGGCTTGCTAAGCGGAGGCGTACGGAACAGTACGTCGAGCACACCAATCAAGCGCGACGCCGTCAGCGTGGGCCATTGCGCTCGCGCAGCCGTGACCCGTTGAGACATGCGGGTTGGAGGCGGGAGAGCACCGCGTGCAGGGTCTCGAGTCCCAGCACCGCGGCGTGGACACGCCCCGGTGGCAACCCGTCGAGCGCCTCGATGACGTCGTCAGTAAGCAGCTCTCGTGCGTCTTCGATCAACATGCCGGCGGCCAATTCGGTGATCGCTGAAGCCGCGGCAATGGTCGCCGCGCAGCCGTATGCCTTGAAGCGAATCTCGCGGATCCGTCGCGCTGACGAGCCACCGGCATCCTCGTGCCGGTCAACGGCAACCACCAGACGCACCAAGTCTCCACACGTATCGTCGTGCAGGATGGCCACGGCATCGGGCGCGTCAAGATCGCCCAGGTTGCGTGGCCGTCTGTAGTGTTCGAGGAATGCCTCTGAGTATTGGCTCACGTTGGCGCTCTGTCGTCGAAACCTCCGCCACGGAAACCCGTATCTAGCCTGGATATCTCAACGGGTCGCGAAGCGAGCGGGCGCGAGGCCACGGAAACGGCTAGCAGGCCGTGGTGGAGACAAGTAATGATTGGCCTATACCATACCGACGCCGCAGCGCCTTCTACAGGTGGCGCGCGCAAATTTCCGTTCCTCGCACCTCGCACATCTTCATGAGCCATCCGGTTATCGAAACTCACGGCCTGCGCAAGGTCTACAAGAGCCTTGTCGGCACTCCTGTAGAGGCGCTCTGCGGTGTCGATATTCGCATCGAACGCGGACAGGCCTTCGGCCTCCTGGGTCCCAACGGCGCCGGCAAAACCACCCTGGTGAAGATCCTGCTCGGCCTGGTGCACGCCACCGCCGGCGACGCCCGGGTGATGGGTGCAGACGTCGGTAACCCTGCGGCACGCCGCCGCATCGGTTACATGCCTGAACTGCGCAACTACCCACAGTTTCTCACCGCCGCACGCTGCCTGGATCTGTTCGGCCGCTTGCACGGCATGCCGGCGAACAAACGCTCTGCCCGTATCGATTGCGTGCTTGCCGATGTCGATCTGGCGAAGTGGCGCGACCACAAGGTCGGTGGCTTCTCTAAGGGCATGAAGCAACGTCTGGCCCTGGCGCAAGCGCTGCTCAACGAGCCCGAGCTGCTGTTTCTCGACGAACCGGCGGAGGGCATCGACCCCCTCGGCCGCGTCATGGTGCGAAATATCCTACGCCGCGTGTGCGAACGCGGCACCACACTGTTCATGAACTCACACCTGCTGACCGAAGTCGAAATGGTGTGCGACGAGGTCGCCATCCTGCACGGCGGCAGGGTGGTGGAATCCGGGGTCCTCGCCCAGCTCACCTCGCGCGAGCGCGAGTACCGGCTCACCGTGGCGTCAGACATGGAACGGGTCCCTGCACTGCTCGATGGGGCGACCTCGGGAATCGAAGAGGCCACGGCACCTACCGGACTCGCCGCCTGGAACCTCCTCGTGCACGACCGCCACCAGCTCAACGAGGCGCTCGATCGCTTGCGTCGCGAGAACGTACTCATCGAGAGCATCGAGCCGGTGCGCAGCAGCCTCGAGGAGGTGTTCCTACGCGCCATCGGCGGGGGCCCCAAGGACACCGCAAAGGAGACCGCAACGGAACCCCCGGCAAGTCCGGCAACCACCACGCCGGGCACGGTCAACACCGAGGTCGGCGCATGAACGAGGCAACCAGCGGCACCTTGGACCGCACCGGACGCGAGGAGTTGTCCGCTTTGCAACTCACGTTCCGACAGGTGCGCGGTCTGGTGAGCTACACCGTCCGAGAATCGGTGCATCGATGGACGCTGATCACCTACGTGCTGGGCATCACCTTCTTCCTGCTGCTGCTGGCGACGGCGGTGAACCTCGACATCGTCGAGGGAACGCTGGCGTCGGCGCGGCTGTTCGGCCAGGACCTGCAGATCGGCGACTTGAACATTCAGCTCGCTGACGCCGTACGCTACTTCCAGGTAGGCGTAATCAGCACCCTGTATGTCGTGGGCGTGCTGCTGGCCCTGTTTCTCACCTGCAATTACGTGCCGGCTTTGGCACGCGACGGCTGGGTCGACCTGCTCGTCGCCCAACCGGTGTCACGCTCGACGCTGCTGCTGGGTCGCGCCCTGGGCTCGGCTACGGTGGTGAGCATCGGAATCGCCTACCTCGTGGTCGGCAGCTGGCTCGTGCTGCGTCTGAAGACCGGGCTCGGCAGCGCCGGGTTCCTGTTCGCCGGGCTCGTCATCCTGTTCGCCTACGCAGTGTGTTACACGGCCACGGTTCTGGTCGGCATCATCACGCGCAACGGCCCGGTGAGCGGCATGGTGGGCCTCATGGTCTGGGTGGGGGGCCACGTCATGTATGCGTTCCACCGATTCCCCGAATGGCAAGTAACGGTGCGCGCCGGCTGGCCGCGAAGCAGCGCCACCGCCCTATCCGAAGGCCTCTACTGGTTCCTGCCCAAGAACCAGGGCCTCGGCGAACTGGCGGTCGACGCTGCGCGCGGCGAGCCCGTATCGCTTCTACCCATCGTGTACTCGCTTCCCTTCGCTGTTGTTTGCTTGTTCCTCGCCTGCTGGTGGTTCACGCGGCGCGACTACTAGGAGAAACACCATGAACGACAATCCCCTGGGCTGGTCCCGTAGCGTCGCCCGATGCAGCGCCTGGATCGCCGCCGTCTTGCTGATGGCGTGCTCGGTCTCGGTGGACTCTGAAGGCGAAACCCAGACCCGAGCGCTGATCGACCGCCTGCCGGCAGGCGCCGTCGCCATCGCCTGGATCGACATCGAGGCGCTAGCCGCGACGATGCCACCCGAGGACTGGGACGAGTACGAGGAGATGTTCCAGAACAACGACAACATGCAGAACCTCGAGCGCTTCGCCGAGGCTACCGGCATCAACCTCCGCGAAGACATTCGACAGGTCGCGGTGGCGATAATGCCGGGCGCCGGCGAGGAAGTTGAGGCGCTGGTGCTGGCGGTGCTGGACTTCGACGAAGACAAGCTGCTCGCCCTGACGGCCGACGCCGAGACCATCGCCTACGAGGGGGAGACACTGTATGACGCCCAGGAGATCTTCCGCAGCCTCGAGGAG